>SAMEA104315424__coassemble_731_pt1 | contig 20045 bp, 19 predicted proteins | sample SAMEA104315424__metabat2_low_PE_038 | metagenome-assembled genome bin SAMEA104315424 (sample SAMEA104315424) | gut metagenome | biome: Monkey gut; feature: monkey-associated habitat; material: faeces | place: China | collected 2013 | reverse complement strand
TCAAGTCTTTTTTATAAAAAGGCTCTAAAAAACGTTTTAAAGCCCACAGAGGGTCCTTTAAGCACACTTGATTCGGAGGGAGTCATCCAAAATCACCGCCCGTCACGAGTCTTTGACGGGCGTTTACGGGGGCATTACTATAAGTGCCGACCTGTATCGAGATTGCTTCACCCGCTTACGCGGGTTCGCAAGTTCGATAAATATTTGGGAAAAAAAACAATAAAAAATCGAAATCACGAGGAGCGCCTGCGGCGCGACGTGGTGATCCCGTGCAAGCATTGGCATCCGTGCCGACCTGTCTCGAGATTGCTTCGGGCTAAAGCCCTCGCAAGTTCGAGGATTTTTTTATTTTATTGAAAAACAACCAGAGAATCAAAACTGCGAACGAAGTGAAGCAGTCCCATGCAAATATTGGCACTCGTGCCGACCAAGGCAAAGATTGTCGCGCCTGCTGTTGCAGGCTCGCAAGTTCGATTTATATTTAATATAGACTCGAAACCGCGAGGGCGTAGCCCGTGGCGGTCCCGTGCAAGCATTGGCACCCGTGCCGACCTGTCCCGAGATTGCTTCACCCGCTTCCGCGGGTTCGCAAGTTCGAGTCTGGTTTTTCCCCCTGCGGGTAGCAGCCCCCTACGGGCAGTAGTCCCCCTACGGGCAGTAGTCCCCCTACGGGCAGCAGCCCCCTGCGGGTAGCAGATTATTCAAAAAAACGGTATAAAATGTTTTCCGTATTTTCGCATTCGGCGGCATCATCCGAATCTTTGACGGCGGGCGCAGTTCCCAACGCATATACGACCGCGCCCAGCCGTTCGCCGTCCAAACCGTTCAGAGCCAGCGAACCGCCTGTTAAATTCAATTCGGGCAAAGCGAACGTTTCGTTGCCGTCCGCCATTTTCAGCAATTTGCGCTGCTGCTTTTTCGCCAGCGCCCTGCCCGAACCGATAGAGCTTAAAAACGCCAGATTTTGCGCCGTACACCAACCCGAAAACTTGGTTTTGTCGGGTTCGGCGCGGCGCATTTTAAACCATGCCATTTTTTTCAAGCCAGCCTTGTCCAAAGCGGTATACACACGCACTTTTCCGAATCGGGACAGCGCATCGGGAACGTTTTTGACCATGCGGGTCAGCTTTTTGGACATTTTCAGATAGCCCGTTTTATCACCGTCCAGCTTCATCAAGACGCTGTAAACAACATCCTGCGACGGCAACCGTTCCCAATAACACAGCGACGGAGAATTTGCCGCTTCGGACGACAAACGCATGCGCCCGCGATAATTTTTATCGTTCACCCGCACGAAAAAGCGCGTATTCGGATGGTAAAACACAAAATCCGTATCCAGCGTATTCGCCAAAATCGTCGCGAATTTGGACGCGGCAACGGCGGCTTTGCGGGTATTGCGGTTTTGAGCCGCCTCAATGAAATCCGCGTCTTTCAACACGGTGTCGCGGGCAAAGCTTTTCAGTTCGGCGCATGTCCGCGCTTGTTCGGCGTACATAAAATCACGCACCACATCCGCCGGCGTTTCGACAGCGGGGACGGTTTGCACGGGCAAAGCTTCGATTCGCTGCTGCGCCTGCGCGTTGACAGCCAGCAAACACAAACAGACAATCGACAAGACCCGTTTCATCGTCCCCTCCCGTTATTATAAAGCTTTCAAACGCGCCATCGCTTCGTCCGTTTTGTCCAAAGCGGCTTTGGCGTCCGCCAAACGCGCGCGCTGTTCCGCAACAACCTTTTCAGGCGCTTTGGCAACAAACGCTTCGTTGTTCAGACGACCTTCCAGTCCGCCGATTTCCTTGGTCAGCTTTTCCTTTTCCTTGGTCAGGCGTTCCGTTTCCTTGGCAACGTCAATCACGCCCGCCAGCGGCAACAAAACCGCCGCCGTACCGAACACGGTTTGCGCCGCGCCCTTGGCATCGTCGGCAGAGGTCGACAATTCAGCCGTTTCCAAACGCGCCAACGTTTTAATCAGCGGTTTGAAAGCGTCCAAACGGCGCGCTTCTTCAGCGGTTGCGCCCTGCAAGTACATCGTGATTTTCGCGGACGGCGCAATGTTCATTTCCGAACGCAAAGAACGCACCGCGGAAATCAATCCGATCACCCAATCCAGTTCCTCGTCGGCTTCGGCGTTGACCAAATCGTGCAAGTCTTCCCACGCAGTCAGCATCAGCATCTGCTTGCGGTTTTCGGTCTTGCTCCACAATTCTTCGGTCACGAACGGGATAATCGGGTGCAGCATCATCAAGATTCTGTCCAGCACCCACGCCGCCGTCGCGCGCGTTTCGGCTTTTGCCGCTTCGTCGTCGCCGTAAAACAGCGGTTTTGCAAATTCCAAATACCAGTCGCAGAACGTCCCCCAAGCAAACTGATAGCCCGCTTCGGCGGCTTCGTTGAACTTGTATTCGTCAAGGGCGGTCGTCACTTTTCCCATCGCCGCGGCGGCTTTGGACACAATCCAGCGGTTCAAAGGCTGCTTCAGCACTTTCGGATCATAGCCGTCCACCGGCTTGCATTCGTTCATTTCGCAAAAACGCGCCGCGTTCCAAATTTTCGTCACAAAGTTGCGGTAGCCTTCGACGCGGGATTCGCTCATGCACACGTCGCGCCCCTGCGCCGCCATGGCAATCAAGGTAAAGCGCAATGCGTCAATACCGTATTTGTCGCCCAACAGCATCGGATCGACAACGTTGCCTTTGGATTTGGACATCTTGCGTCCCTGTTCGTCGCGCACCAAAGCGTGAATGTACACGGTGCGGAACGGCACGTCTTTCATAAAGTACAAACCCAGCATCACCATTCTGGCGACCCAGAAGAAAATGATGTCAAAGCCCGTCACCAGAACGTTTGTCGGGTAATAACGCTGCAGTTCCTTGGTGTTGTCGGGCCAGCCCAAGGTCGAAAACGGCCAAATGCCCGAAGAAAACCACGTGTCGAACACGTCGGGGTCTTGAGTCAGCTCAACGTGCTTGCCGTAATATTTATCGGCTTCCGCCTGCGCCAAACCGACGTTTTCTTCGACAAAGTAATGACCGTCGGGACCGTACCACACGGGAATTTGATGTCCCCACCACAACTGGCGGGAAACGCACCACGGCTGAATGTTTCTCATCCATTCAAAGTACGTTTTTTCCCACGCTTTCGGCACGAATTGGATTCTGCCGTCCTCAACGACTTCAATCGCTTTTTCCGCCAGTTTCGGCGCGTCGACAAACCATTGATCGGTCAGCCACGGTTCAATCACGACGCCCGAACGGTCGCCGTACGGAATTGTCATGGGGTTGTCTTCTTCTTTGACAAACAGCCCCAAAGCCTTCACGTCTTCCAGCACTTTGACGCGCGCGTCGGCAGTCGACAAGCCGCGGTACGCTTCCGGCACGTTTTCGTTCAAGTGAGCCGTCGAATCCAAAATATTGATCATCGGCAGGTTGTGGCGTTTGCCGACTTCAAAGTCGTTGAAGTCATGCGCCGGCGTGATTTTCACCGCGCCCGTGCCTTTGGTCGGGTCGGCGTGTTCGTCGGCGACAACGGGAATCGCGCGGTTGCAAATCGGAATGATGACGTTTTTGCCGATTAAATCCTTGTAGCGTTCGTCTTCGTCGGAAACGGCAACGGCGGTATCGCCGAACAGCGTTTCGGGACGCGTCGTCGCAATCGTGATAAAGCGGTCGGCTTCACCTTCGACGGCGTATTTGAAGTACCACATTTTGCCGACGGTTTCGCGCTGTTCGACTTCCAAATCGGAAACGGCGGTCTGCAAATACGGATCCCAGTTGACCAAGCGTTTCGCGCGGTAAACCAGCCCGTCTTTGTAGAGCGTCACAAATTCCTGACGCACGGCGCGGCACAATCCTTCGTCCATCGTAAAGCGTTCGCGCGGCCAATCCAAAGACGCCCCCAAACGGCGCAGCTGACCGACGATTTGTCCGCCCGATTTGGCTTTCCATTCCCAAACTTTTTCAAGGAATTTTTCGCGTCCCAAGTCGTGGCGGGAGATGCCCTCTTTCGCCAACAGACGTTCAACGACCATTTGCGTCGCAATGCCCGCGTGATCCGTCCCGGGCTGCCACAAAACGTCTTTGCCTTTCATGCGCTGATAGCGAATCAGCGTGTCCTGAATGGAAAAAGTCAGCGCGTGTCCGATGTGCAGATTGCCCGTTACGTTGGGGGGCGGGATCATAATGCAGTACGGTTCTTTGTCCGAATCGGGATGACAGGCGAACGCGCCCGATTTTTCCCATTGTTCGTAAATTTTCGTTTCCACGGCGGCGGGGTCGTACACTTTTTCCAGCATCGCCAAATCTCCTTTATCAAAAAATAATTCCTCAAGCGGCGAATCGGCTTGAGGAAATAAAAAGTCAAAGCGTCTTATTTCAAGTTGAGCCGATCCATAATGTAGGCGACTTCTTTTTTGACGATTCGTTCAACAATCTCGGGCAAATGGGCGTCCAGCCATTCTTTTAGATACGGTTTGACGGATTCGCGCACGATTGCTTCCAAAGTCAGCGATCCGTTGCCCAAATTTCCCTTTTGTTCGGCGGCGAAATCCCGCAGTCCTGACAAAGAATGCGCCGCCGCTTCGATTGTCGGACGCGACATCAAAACATCATCGTCGGACGGCTTGGCTTCGCGGGCATTTTCCCGTATCAAATCGCTCAAAGTTTCTTCTTTCATCGGCTGGCTGGGAATGACGGGTTCGGGGGTGAAATCGTCCTCGTCCGACTCTTCGGCGGCTTGTTCGGCAGCGTTTTTGGCGTTTTTTCCGTCATTGACAACCATATCCGCCGTCAGCGTCACAACGCCGTCATTGCCCTGTTCGCCTGAATTTTGACGGGAATCCTTATCGTCCTTCCCCTCTTCATCGGCAAGGATATTCCGAATAGACGCCAGAATGTCCTCCATTGACGGTTCGTTTTGTTCAGTCATTTTTTATCCCAAGTCCAAATCGTTTTTTTTTCACTATATCATTTTGTCCAAACGGTGCAAGCCGATATTTCACGCGTCAACCGCCGCTTCCGCATCCGATTCGGGCGTGGGTTCGGCAGCCGATTCTTCGGGCTGAACAGGCTGTTCGACAGGCGTCCGTTTGGCGTTTTTACGATATTTTTCAATATCCAAATCCAGATTTTTCGGCGTCATCATCCCCATGGCGGAAATCAGCATATAGGAGGCGTCAATCAGGTTTTTCTTGGCGGAAACAAGGCTGACCCGCGCGTTCAGCAATTCCTGTTCGGCGTTCAGCACGTCCAAAATCGTGCGCGTTCCCGCCTGTTCTTCGTGTCTGACGCCGTCCAAAGCCAATTCGCTGGCTCTTACCTGTTCCTGCAAAGACGACAATCCCGCCAAAGTCGACTGATAGTTTTCCCAAGCTTGGGTTGTGGCTTGCGCAACGGCGCGGCGCACGGCGACAACACCGAAAGCAGCTTGCCGTTCGGCTTGTCTGGCTTGTTCAACCTTGGACGAAACAACGCCCGCCGTATAGAACGGCACGTCCAGCACCAGTTTGACGGACGAATCTTCCTCACGGGCGCGCCCCGTCTGCACCGTCTGCACCGTCCCCGGCGCTCCTGCGGCATAGACAGGAGAAGAACCGTGCGCGTTGGCGCGGCTGTTCAAGTAGGATGCCTGCAGGTTCAAACTGGGATAATACGCGGACTTTGCGACATCGACGCCGCTTTTTGCCTGTTCGGCAAGCTTTTGCGCATTGACGATCGACGGATTTTGTTTTTCCGCAACGGCAAGCGCGTCATCCAAAGTCTGCGGCAGTTTCGCCGCGGGAACTTCGGGTTCGAAAACCTTGTCGGGCATTTTGCCGACCGTTTCCTGATAAGTGGCATACGCAACCTTCAAATTGCCTTCGGCTTGAATGCGCGAAGCCACCGCTCCCGCATAGCGCGCTTCGGCTTGCGCGACATCCGTTTTCGTCAGTTCGCCGACGCGGAATCTGTCCTGCGTGTAATCCAGCTGACGTTTCAAAACAGCTTCGTTATTCTGATTCAGCTTCAGCATCGCCACCGCCCGAATCACGTCGGTATAGGCTACGGCGGCTTGCGTCAGGACGGATTGTTCCATATCGCGCAGCTTGGCTTCTTCCGCTTCCAATTTTTGGCGGGCGGCTTTGACGCTCGCAACCGTTCCAAAGCCCGAAAACAGCGGCTGAACGGCATTCACGCCCAAATTGACGGGTTTGCTTTCATTTTCGGAAAACCCCGGGCGGGAACGCGAACGCTGATACAGATAACCGTAAGATGCCTGTCCAGCAACGGTCGGTTTGTATCCCGATTTGCTTTCATTGATCTGTTCGTAGACCGATCCGACATACGCCCGCTGCGCCGCCAAAGAAGGATTGGCGACATAAGTGTATTCCAACGCTTCATCCAGCGTTTCGGCGCGAACGCCCGTTCCCGCCGTCAAAACGGCGACAAACGAAACCCCTGTCAGAAAACTTTTTACAAACCGTCGATTCGATGTCATCAGACTCACCTTTCCGTCCAGCAAAACGTTCCCTTGAAAGAATCAAGAGAGGCAAAACATTCTTTTTTAACGTTAAACACGGTCTTTTATCAACAAATTTTTATGAAATCCCCTCAAAAACAAATTTTTTGTATGTCCGCGCCCGATTCAAAACCGTCAGATCCACATCGAAAGCTTTGGTGCAAGACAGGATTCCGTTGTTTTTGACAATTTTGATAGCCTGCCCCGCCGGTTCGCCCGGAACGCTCAAAACGGCGACCAGCCGCCCCCCGTCGCCCAGCTGATTCGTTACTTCGTCGGGAATCCGGGGAACCGTTCCGTCGATAAAGATCACGTCGAAAGGCGCTTGTTCCAGAAAACCCGATTCGGAAGCGCGGTTGAACAAAGCCGCATTGTCTGTTTTGGCGTCAATAAGGATTCTTTCCGCGTTTTCGCACAAAGCCGAATCGTCTTCCAAAGCGACGACGGCATGCGCCATTTGCGCCAAAACGGCAGTGCTGTATCCCGTTCCCGCATGCAGATTCAAAACAAAATCGTCCGCTTTGACATCGGCAAGCACGATCAAATTAGCCAACATCAGCGGCGAAAACATCAGCGACCGCCCGACGGGAATCGGTTCATCCGCATACGCTTTTCCGCGCAACCGTTCGGAAACGAACAGTTCGCGCCGAACGGACGCCATCGCGTCCAGCAAAGCCGTGTTTTGAATCCTGTTGCAGATCAACTGACCGAACAGCATATTTTGCCGCGCCTCGTCAAAGGCGGAAAAAGCAGACATCGGAAAAAACCTTTTGCAATCAAATCCCGCTTAAATTATGGCAAAGAACCCCGCATCGTTAAAGTGAAAAAAAAGATGTATTTTTTTGTTGACTTGCGTTTCGAAGCGGGCTATAAGTTTGTCTGTCTTAAGGGACTGACCGCTTCGGGGCCGAATGGCAGAATGGTTATGCAGAGGACTGCAAATCCTTAGATATCGGTTCGATTCCGGTTTCGGCCTCCAAAGGATTATTCCGCGATAGCTCAGCGGTAGAGCAATCGGCTGTTAACCGATTGGTCGTAGGTTCGAATCCTACTCGCGGAGCCAATAACCGAAAAACCCGTTTTTTTAAACGGGTTTTTTTGTTATTTTCAGCCGTTTTTGCGTTCGCATCAAACCGAATTTTTCATTCGGCAACAATTTTCAAGATCTCCTGACGGCGGCGGCGCGACAAACGCGACAAATCAAAAGCTTTTTCCGCCAGCAGTTCCGTTAAAATCCGCTTGCGGAGCCGCCGTTGTTCCTCCGTCGGATTGTTCAACCGCTTCAGCAGCTCCGAACCGCTTTTGCGGCAATACGTTCCAAAACGAATCGCTTTATTCCCCCGCTTTTTTGCGCCAAACGGCTGACGGCGCGAACAAAATGCGGGACTTCCGTTTTTTCGTCAAACACTTTTCTGCTTTGCTGGTCGGGATGCATACGATAGGCGTAAACGGGAAAATGCGTACAGGCAAAAGGCTTGTCCAGCAGCAGCATTTCCAAAAACAGCAGCGAGTCGTTTGAGCTTGGCAATTTTTCGTCAAAGCGAATGTCCGCAAAGCATTCCCGCCTGTACAGCTTCAGCCACATAAACATCGGAATGTGGCGTTTAAAAACGTACTTTGCCCAAAACGGTTTGGCATAACAATGCCAAAAGCGGAAATTCGACCGCGAAAAATCAGGATCTTTTCTGTCGTCAAAGCAAACAAAACCGCCGACGCTCACCCATGCTTTCGGATATTTCAAGAACCCGCTTTGCAATATTTTCAAACAATCGGGATGATACAGATCGTCATTGTCCATAAATGCGATATACCGCCCTTTTGCCGCGTTCAGCCCCGTGTTGCGCGACGCCGATCCGCCGCCGTTTTTCCGATGGATGACGCGGATGCGGGCGTCTTTGGCGGCATAAGCGTCCAAAATCGCGGGACTGGAATCCGTCGAAGCGTCATCGACGCAAACAACTTCGAAATTCCGAAACGACTGCGCCAGCACGCTGTCCAAAGCCGCCGTCAAATACTTTTCCGAATTGTAAACGGGAATGATAACGGACACTTCGGGTGCGGTACAATCGACCGTTTGTTTTAACGAGTCGATGCGGTAAGTTTTATCGAGCATATCAAGTTCCTTTTTTTATTAAAACAAACGGTCGTCTGTTTTAAACCGTTCTTTTTTGATCAAATTCGCCGTCAACGATTTGTTCGGGATCGGCGTCAAAGACCAACTGGTGTTCTATTTTCGTTACAAAAGCGCGGGGACTGCCGCGGCGGCAGGCTTGAATCATATCCGCCACGGCGGCGGCATCGCCTTTGAACATCGCTTCGACCGTTCCGTCAACGCGGTTTCTGACCCAGCCCGACAATCCTCTTGCCCGCGCTTCGGTCATTGTCCATTGCCTGTAAAAAACACCCTGCACCCGTCCGTGAATGCGAATATGAGCGATTTCCTGTTCCATTGTTTCATCCTTTTATGTGCCGCAAAGCGTTTTTGGCAGCGTCATGACGAATCCCGCGGGCTTTCAAAGCTTCCGCATCCGTCTGCCACAATTCGTTTTGATACGATTCTTCCAAATTCGACAAAGCGAACGCTTCGTCTTCGGACAGTTTGCCTTCGCATACGGCAAAAGCCAGCAATACGGAACGGTAAGCCCCCGCCAATTCGAAAAACCACGGCAAAGCGGCATCCCCCAAAGCGTTCCGTTTTTCCTTTATCAAGCGTTCTGTTTTCGGGCTGATTGCCGCAACCGTCAAAGTTTTTGTCGGCTTCAAATCCGCCCCGTCGGCATTGAAAGCGTCAATGACCGCTCCCCATTTTCGTTCCTGAAGCGCCGTCAGCTTTTCGGGATAAGGCGCGAAATACAGCAAAGTGTCCGTTTGCGCGTATTCGGTCAGCCGTTTCAAATCGTTTTCCGACATCGTATCCCTTTCAGCGCGGACGCAAAGCCGTTTGGCAAACATCCGTCAGCATTTTGTCCTGCACGGCTTGTTTTGCGGCGGAAGCGCCCCCTTGCAGCAATGCCAGTCCGTAGGTCAAAGCTTTTTGCAATCCCGCGTCCGCGTTCAGACGGGCAACAGGTTTGCCGGGCGTTCCCGTAATCAGAATCTCGGACAAAAAGGCGCTGACGGCATTGTCTTTTTTCGGGGCGACCTTGACGGTCAAATCCAGAACGTTTTTGCCAAAGTCAGCCGTTCCGTTCATTTGCGCGTCAAACAAATCCGACTGAAGGGCGATACGCCTGTCCGATGTCATCACACCTTTGGCGAACGGCACGTTGACGACGGCGCACGACACATGCAGCGGCTGTCTGAGCGCATTGTCCGCGATTTCCAACACGGCAGGCAGTTTTTGACGCCTTTGACCGGCATTGACAAACACGTTTTTTGCCGTCAGCGCGATTTTCCCGTTCAATCCCCTGCGCAGCCCGTCAATCGAGGCAGCCCGGGCTTTCAGGCGCACCGCGCCGCCGACCGTTCCCGATTCCAATCCGTTTTTAAAGCCGATGACGGCAACGGGAAAAGCATTCATCCGCATATCCAGCGAAGCATTTGCCGCCGCTGCATCGGATGCGTCAAGCTTTGCCGCCGCCGTCAGAAAAGACGCTATTTTAAAATCGGGAATGTCCAAAACGCCGTTTTTCAGATTTGCCGAAAAAACAGCCTGTCCGACGTTTTTTCCGTTCGCGCCGATCAGTTTTTCGATAGAAACGGCGATTTTTCCTTTTTTATCGGCAAAAGGAACCGACTGCCCCGCCGTATGGAAAGGCAATGCGGGAATATCCAAAACCGGCAGCAGCTGCGACAAATCGACAACGCCCGCTTTGACATCCAGATTCAACGTATCGCTTGATTTGAAAAAGCTGAAGACCGCCCGCGAATCCCCTGCGGAAAGCGTCATTTTTTCAACGGCGGTTTCATTTTGCGACGCTTTGATTTTTCCTGCGTAAGTCAGCGGAACGGAAACGATCGAATCGGTCGTTCCCGATACATCCGCCGACAGCGTTTTATCGGCAAAGCGTCCATCCGCTTTCAGCAAAGTACGTCCCCGTCCGCCCAAATTGACCGTAAAGGACGGAATTTCAACCTGCTCCCCCGCCATCGTTATTTTCGCCGCAACAGCCAGATCGGGCGCGCCCCGAACAGGCGTTTGCGTGGCGGAGATTTTCAGCGTCGATTCCATGCCGTTTTCCGTTGTGTTGCCCGACAAAGCGGCAAACAAATTGCCGCTTTTCACCGTCAAATCAAATTTCGTTCCGTCAAAATCGCCGTCAAACGCAAAAAAATCGTCGTATGCGCCTAAACGCCCCGACAGATTTATCCGTCCGTCTTTCGGCATCAGCAGCTTGACGACGGGAAAATCGACTTTCACGTTTTTGAATGAAAAGGTAACATCGCTCAAAACAACTTTTTTGACAAAGAATTTTCCCCTCAAAAACGACATTGCATCCGGTTTCAAGCGCAACGTTCCGATTGTCGCCATTCCTTTGTTTTCAAGGTTTTCGACGGTAATATTCCTGTATTGGACGGACAACGGACGCAGTTCCGCTTTTTCATTGAAAGCAATTGTCCATCCCTGTTTTTTCAGTCCGTCCGTCCATTGCTGCTCAAAATCGTTCAGCATTCCGCGCAGGGCATACATCCCCGCGCCAGCCGAAACCAGCAAACAGACAACAACCAATGCCGCAATTTTTTTCATTTCATCCGCCTCAGTCTATCGGAAATTGTTTGAACGGGTTGACGGGCTTTTTGTACGCAAAGCCCAGAAAGTCGAAACTGTCCGCCATGGTTTCGGGCAGCGGCGCGTAAACTTCCAGCATTTTGCCCGACGGCAGTTTCATGCGCAAAGCGCGCGCGTGCAAATGCAGGCGGTTGCCGTATTTCAGATAATCGGCTTTCAGCCCGTCGATTTTGTATTTTTCGTCGCCCACAATCGGATGTCCCATCGTCAAGCAATGAACGCGCAACTGGTGCGTGCGTCCCGTCAGCGGCATCAGCTCCAGCCAAGCCGCCTTTTTGTACGCTTCATCTACAACGCGGTACAATGTCACCGCGCTCTGCCCGTTTTTGTCGTCGACGCGCATCGTTTCGCCGCCGTGTTCGCCCGAACATTTCAGCAGTTTCGCGCTGATTTTTCCCTCTTTAAGCTCGGGGTTGCCGAACACCAAAGCCCAATAGACCTTTTTGGCTTCGCGGGATTTGAAAGCGTCCGCCAGTTTCGCCGCCGCCGCGGGCGTGCGCGCCAGCACCAAACCGCCGCTGGTGTCCTTGTCCAAGCGGTGAACCAAGCGCGGATTTTCATCCTTGCCGAAACGCAAAGCCGACAGCATGCCGTCCAAGTGGCGCGTCTGCTTTGTGCCGCCCTGCACCGCCAAACCCGCGGGCTTGTTCAGCACCAAAACGTCGTTGTCCTTGTAAATCACCAGACTTTGCACAAAGCGCGCGTCTTCGTCGGACACAACGACGCTTTCACGGCGTTCTTTCGCCGCACCCATCGGCGACCCGCGTTCGGGCAAAGGCGGCACGCGAATCACCTGCCCCGCCGTAACGCGCTGGCTGGCTTCGGCGCGTTTGCCGTCCACCTTGATTTGCTTCAGGCGAATCATTTTCTGAATTTGCCCCTGCGTCAACTGCGGATAATGGCGGTGAAACCACCTGTCCAGCCGCACTTCGCCGTCATCGGGCGATACTGTTTCAAAACTGACCGGCATTTTTTTCTTTCCTTAATTTGTCCCAGTAGGCAAGGCGTTTCGCGATTTCGCGCTCAAAGCCCCGCTCGACGGGTTGATAAAACTTGCGGCGGCTCATCTTGTCGGGGAAATAGTTCGCCCCCGAAAAACCGTCCGCCGTGTCGGGGTCGTACTGATACCCCGCGTTATAGCCCAACTGCTTCATCAGCTTGGTCGGCGCGTTTAAAATGTGCATCGGCGGCATCAAAGATCCCGTTTCGTGCGCCGCCTGCATCGCTTGATTCCAAGCCCTGTAAACGCCGATTGATTTCGGCGCGGTCGCCAAATACACAACCAGCTGCGCCAAAGCCAAGTCGCCCTCGGGCGAACCCAGCCGCTGATATGCTTCCCACGCCGAAACGGCTTGCGTCAAAGCGTTCGGATCCGCCAAGCCGACATCCTCGACCGCGAAACGGGTCAAGCGGCGGAAAATGTACTTCACATCCTCGCCCGCCGCAACCATGCGCGCCACCCAATACAAAGCCGCGTCGGGATCCGATCCGCGCAAAGATTTATGCACCGCGCTGATCAGATTGTAATGTCCGTCCCTGTCCTTGTCATACACAGCGGGACGCTGGGCGACGACGCTCAACAGCTTGTCGGGGGTCAAAGGACCTTCCGCCAAATCGCGGTCGGGCAAATCGAACAGCGCTTCCAGCATATTGGACAGATACCGCCCGTCGCCGTCCGCCATGGATTTCAGCTGTTCGCGGGCTTCGTCCGTCACGGGCAAAGCGCGCCCGACCTGCTGTTCCGCGCGTTTGATGATAGATTCCAACGCATCCTCGGTCAAACGCTTCAGCACAAAGACTTTGCACCGCGACAACAGCGCGGCATTCAGCTCGAAAGACGGGTTTTCCGTCGTCGCGCCGACCAGAACGACGGTGCCGTCCTCGACATACGGCAAAAAACCGTCCTGCTGAGAACGATTGAAGCGGTGAATTTCGTCAACGAACAAAATCGTCGCCCTGCCCGACTGTCTGCGCTGTTTGGCTTCGTCGAAAATGCGGCGCAAGTCCGACACCCCCGAAAAAACGGCGGAAATCGGTTCGAAATACATATCCGTATGGTGCGCCAGCAGCCGCGCGATGGTCGTTTTTCCGCATCCGGGGGGACCCCACAAAATAAACGACGTTACTTTGCCCGTAATCAGCATCCGCCCCAGCGGTGCGTCGGGGTTCAACAGGTGATCCTGCCCCACAACGTCCGTAATCGCCTGCGGACGCAACAAGTCCGCAAGCGGGCGTTTGACTTGATTTTCAAACAAAGACGGCATCGGACACCTTCCTTCACGCCGTCAGCGGTAAATCCACGAAATCGACGCCGTTCCGTCAACGCTGCCCGTCGCCGTCTGGTGGTCGCATGCCGCCACGGCTTTTGCCAAAGGCACGGGAATTTCCCGCTTTTCAGCCGTAAAAATATGCGCGCCGTCAGATGTGTAATGCGCCAAAGAGGGGGCTTTTTGTTCCGTTCCGTTGACAATCAGCGTCAAAAAACCGCTGGCGGAATCACCCCATTCTTTCATTGCCAAGCGCGTGCAGGCGTCGCGGGTCAACCCGTTGTAAGTAATGGAAAAATGATGATTTCCGTTTTGCAGCCCCAGCAGGATCGAACCTTTGTAGCTGTTTGTCGGATTTTCGCATTCCGGCGTATCGCAAAAGCCGTCGTCGAAAATGCCCATGGTATACGCCGTTTTGTTGTCCAATCCGGCATACGTCCGCTTTCCCGCGTACAAAGCACGGATATTCGTTACCATGCGCTGCACCTGATCGGTAATTTGGTTGATCTTGTGTTTCGACATCGCCGCCGAAAATCCCGCGATGCCGCCAACGGTCAATACGCCGATAATCGCCAGAACCCCCAGCATTTCGATAATCGACCGCCCGCTTTGCGCGGAACTTGTTTTATTCATCTCTCTCTCCTTTTGCACCGAATCCTTCCGCATGACGCGGAATAATAACGCCCGCCCGTCAAAGCAAGCCCGTCCGTCGGCACGGAACACTCAACACATCAGCTTTTGACTTTCAAAACGCCGTCTTTGACGACAATCGTTTTTTCGTTTTCGATATCAATCAGGCTGTATCCGACAACTTCGACGGTGCAGTTCGAACACAAAGCCGCGATAAAGCCGTTCGGTTCCAGCACCGTTTTGAATTTGCCGTCCGCTGTTTTGACCAGCAAATCGTAACGCACGGCATCCGTGTTTTTGATGTCGGCGGCGTTTCCAGTTCCCGCCCACAGCAGAGCCGCCATAAAAAAAATTATTTTTTTCATTTCTTTTCCGTTCAATTCGGATAGTATCCCATTAACTTTTCATTAAACACCAAAGGACGTTTTTATGTCAACCGAAACTCTTGTTTTCAAACGCGAATTTTACCCCGAAGTTTCCGATGCCGACTGGTTCGACTGGCGTTGGCAAATCAGAAACCGTTTGACAAAAGCAGCGGATTTTTCCCGCTTTCTGACATTGACGGACGAAGAAAAGCAAGCGATGGGCAACGCTTTTCCCGTTGCGGTCACGCCCTATTACGCTTCGGTTGTCGCGCGTTCCCCCGCCGTGCGCCGCACCGTTCTGCCGTCGCCGGCGGAAATGACGGAATCCGCGGGCGAAAACGACGATCCGCTGGGTGAAGAGCCGTGCATGGTCACCCCCGGACTGGTTCACCGCTACCCCGACCGCGTTTTGTTTTTGACGACCGAATTTTGCTCCAACTACTGCCGCTACTGCACGCGGTCGCGGCTGGTCGGGCGGCTGAAGGAAAAAAACGGCTTGTCCCCCGTCCGCAAAGCCATGTGGGAACAGGCGTTCGCCTATATCCGCAACCACCCCGAAGTCCGCGACGTGCTGATTTCGGGCGGCGATCCGCTGACCATGCCCGATTCGGCTTTGGATTATCTGCTGTCGAATTTGCGCGCGATTCCCAGCGTCGAAATGATTCGCATCGGATCGAAAACGCCCGCCGTCCTGCCCATGCGCTTTACAAAATCGCTGTTGAACACGATTAAGAAATATCATCCCGTGTTTTTCAGTCTGCACTTCACGCATCCCGACGAAATGACGGCGGAAACGAACGAAGCCTGCAGCAAAATCGCAGACGCGGGCATTCCGACGGGTTCGCAAACCGTGCTGCTGCGCGGCGTGAACGACAATGCCGACACGCTGAAAGCGCTGATGCACAAGCTGCTGAAAGTCCGCGTCCGCCCCTATTACCTGTTCCAATGCGACCCTGTAAAGGGATCCATGCATTTCCGCGTCCCCGTCAAAAAAGGACTGGAAATCATTGACGCTTTGCGCGGATACACATCGGGATACGCCGTGCCGACCTATGCCATCGACATTCCGGGGGGCGGCGGAAAAATCGTCCTGACGCCCGACCATGTGGCGGGGCGCGACGGCGACTTTTTGCTGTTGAAAAACTTTGAAGGAAAGCTGTACCGCTATCCCGACTACGAAACGCCTTAAGCGAGCATATAGTCGCGCAGCAGCTTCAGCAGCAGTTCCATATCCTCATCCGTGCCGATGGTGATGCGCAGCGCGTCGGGCAAGCCGTAAGAGGCGACTTTGCGCACGATAACGCCGTTTTCCTGCAAGTATTTATCCGCGTTTTCGGCGGTTTTGCCCGTGTGCGGAAAATGCACCAGAACAAAGTTCGCAACCGACGGCGTCATCGTCAAGCCCAGCTTTTCGAATTCCCGCGGCAGACGCGCCAGCCATTTCGCATTGTGGTCAAAGCATTTTTTGACGAAAGCCGTATCCTTGACCGCCGCGACGCCCGCGATTTGGGCGGCTTTGTTGACATTGAACGGACCGCGGACACGGTTCAAAACGTCTGTGATTTCCTTTGACGCATACGACCAGCCCAAACGAATCCCGCCCAGCGCGTAAATCTTGGAAAACGTGCGCAGCATCACAACGTTCGGAAATTCGTCAACCAAATCTTCGCCCGCCGTATAATCTTCACGTCCCGCAAATTCGGCATAAGCGGCGTCCAGAACAATCATCACGTTTGACGGCACTTCGCGACACAGCTTGCGCATTTCTTCGCGGGGGACATAAGTTCCCGTCGGATTGCCGGGGTTGGCGATGAATACGATTTTCGTTTCGGGCGTAATCGCTTTAATCACCGCGTCGACATCGACTTTGAAATCCTTTTCGGGAACGACGATTGCATCCGCTCCGCATCCGACGGCGTACAGGCGGTACATCAAAAAAGCGTACTGCGTAATGACGATTTTGTCGCCCGCGTTCAGATACGCGTGGCACAGCAATCCGATAAGTTCGTCCGACCCCGACCCGCAAACAATTCTGTCCGCGTCCAATCCGTGCGCCGCACCAATCGCTTGACGCAGTTCGACGCTGCCCCCATCGGGATAGCGGAACAGGGATTCCGCGCCTTGTTTAACGGCTTCGACAACCGTCGGGTTCGTGCCGAACGCGCCTTCGTTCGACGACAGTTTGACGACTTTCGCTTTGCCTTTGACGGACGACGCGCCGCCGACATACGGGGTCAGCGTCATAATGCTTTGATGAGCGGGTACGGGTAATTTTGCCATTATTTTCATCCTTTACACAAACGGAGTCGGGAAACCGCCGATAACGCGCGTCATGGTGATTTTGCCGTCTTCCTTTTTCACAACGGCAGCCAATCGGGCGTCGTCGGATTCCAAAAAGCCCTCGACTTCGAACAAATACGCTTTGCGGGTCATGTCGGGCGAAAACGAATCGTAAATCGCGTTGGTGGCGATGCCGCCCGCTTTCAAAACCAGATCCAGCGTGCCAAGACTGACCGTTCCGTCCGTTTCAACCACCAGCAAAGTACGGTCGTCGCCCGACGCTTCAAACGGCACTTTGCCCAAAGCAAACACAATGCGTCCGTTGTCCGCCGTTCCCGTAACGGGCAGCTTGGCGAACACGGCGACCGCGCGGCGGCGTTCCTGCGCCAAAGCGTACCACCAGCAGCTTTGATCGTCCTGCAGGGACAAAACGGCAAAATCGGCTTCGCCCTGCGTTAATTCTTTCAGCACCAGATTGACGGATTTGCACGGCAGCAAAGTCGTAAAAGCCCCGAAATAATCGCGCGTCAGCTCCAAATTCCCCATGCCGCGTTCGGGCATAAAGACCGCCGCCGTCATCGGCGACTGCAGATTGGTGCAAGCGCTGATCAATTCACGCCATAAACGGATAATAACGTCTTTGCCCAAATTGCCTTTGTGGTTTTGAAGCAGACGCCGCATGATTTGCGTTTCGCGCACGGGGCGGAAAACCCGCTTTTCCCCCGATTCAGCCTTGACTCTGCCGATGCGTTCCGCCAATTCGGCGCGGCGCATAATCAACGCGTGCAAAGCGTCGTCCGTTTCGTCGATTTCCCGCCGCAAATCCTGCAAAGTTTCCGTCATTTGAAATAACCCTTTGATTTTTTATGAAACCGTTTGTATCTTCTTTTAACACTTTCAAAGGTAAAAAAGAATGCAGAAAATCACTTCCGACGATTTTTTAAGTCTGGTTTCCTACAACGCCGCGGGATTGGTTCCCGTCATCGCGCAGCAGTTCGACACGCGCGAAGTGCTGATGATGGCGTGGATGAACGAAACCGCGCTGAAAGAAACGATTGCCGAAAAACGGATGTGTTATTTTTCACGGTCGCGCCAAACCTTGTGGCGCAAGGGGGAAACGTCGGGACATATTCAAGTGCTGAAAGAATTGCGGATCGACTGCGACGGCGACACTTTGCTGGCTTTGGTCGACCAAACGGGCGCGGCGTGCCACACGGGAAACCGTACTTGTTTTTACCGCGGACTTTGAACTGAAAGGATACGGCGATGACGGATGTTTTGGAAGCGGCTCAATCGGGCGACGCGGGCGAAATCAAAGCGGCTTTGGCGGAAGGCGGCAGTCCGAACGTCTGCGACGGAATGGGAACAACGCCGCTGATGCTTGCCGCGATGCTCTGCCCCGACGAATCGGCGTCCGCCGCACTGATTCAAGCGGGCGCGAAAATCGACGCCCAGCAAAACAGCGGCATGACTGCGCTGTTTTTCGCCGCCGCCAAAGCCCGAAACGCCGCGCTGATCGATTTGCTGCTGTCCAAAGGGGCTAACGTCAACGCGCGCGACAAAAAAGGAATAACCCCGCTGATGTTCGCCGCGTCGCTGAACCACGAACCCGCCGTCATCGAAACTTTGCTGGACGCGGGGGCGGAGCTGAACGCGCGCGACAAAGACGGACTGTCGGCTTTGCTGTGGGCGGCGAAAAGCAACCCCAATCCCGCCGTCGCGGCTCTGCTTGTCAACAGCGGTGCGGACATCCGTCAGCGCGAAGAAAAATACGGCGCGACGCCGCTGATGACGGCGGCAAAAGAAAACCCGAATCCGCAAATGATCGCCGTTCTGCTGACCATGGGGGCGAAAGTCAACCGCGCGACGGTCAACGGCTTTACGCCGCTGATGCTGGCGGCGGGAAAAAATCCGAACGCCGCCGTCGTCGAAGCCCTTCTGGCGGGCGGAGCGGACGTTTCCATGAAAACGTTGGACGGACGGACGGCTTTGATGTTTGCGGCTCAAAGCGCGCGCAACCCCGCCGTTATCGACGCTTTGCTGCGTTACGGCGCGGCGGTTGACGACTGCGACAAACGCGGCGCGACACCCCTGATGATCGCCGCCGTCGAAAACAGCAACGCCGCAATCACGGAATCTTTGCTGAAAGGCGGCGCAAGCCTTGCCGTTTCGGACAAAGTACTGAACGCGTCGCCCGCGATGTGGGCGGCGGCGAAAAATCCGAATCCGCAAGTGCTGGAAGCTTTGTTCAAATACGGCGCGAACCCGTTTGAAACCATGGCGGACGGCAAAACTTTGCTGATTGCCGCCGCGTCAAGCAACGACAACCCTGCCGTTGCAGGGTTTCTGTTGGAACAGGGAATCGACCCGAAGCAAGCCGACAAATACAACGCCACCGCCGCGGATTACGCCCGCAACAATCCCGCTTTGTTCAACACGGATGTTTACTGGCGGTTGCTGGGCTGAACGAATTTCGCCATATTGCGCGGATACAAAGTCGGGCAGTTCCCGTCGTTTAGTCCCGCTTTGAACGCTTCAACGCAAGCCGCGCCCTGCAAACGGGCGGCTTTGATTTTGTAAAAAGACGCCGCTCCGAAATGCGCGCTGTATCCCAGCGCAACAATTGCCGCCGCCGCCCAAAACGCTTTTTTCATCGGATAAAGCAACATCATCACGGCAGGAATGCAAATCATGACGCTTTCGGCGTGGCGGTGCATCAGCGGATCGCCGAAGCGGTTGCGGGCTATCCCCGCCGCACTCAGCACGGAACCGAACACAACGGCGTACAAAGCCATCCTTTTTCTGTCATCGGTGTCCAAGTTTTTGCAAAACAGCCAGATCAAGGGCAAAAACAGCAGAACGAACAATCCCGCGTGAATCGGCGAAAAGCGGTCAAACCCCGTGAAATACGCGGAAAAAACATTCATCGCGTAGAGCCAGAATTCGGCTGTGCGGATATCGGCTTTCGCGCCCGTTCCGACGGGAGCATATCCGATGAAAAACACGGCAATTACGGCGGCAAAGCACGGCGCGGCGGCTTTTTTCGGCATTCCGTCCGTCATCAGAACCGCCGCCATCACGCCCAAAGCGAACACAATGTTCATCGACAGGCACGACAGCAGCAAAAACAGCAGGCAGTACAGGGTAATCTGCAGGGCCAGCATAGAGAATTCCTCCTTTGATCTCTGGGTCCCGGAGCGCCGCTCCGGGGCTTTTTACTTTTTCAGCTCGTAGAGGCGCAGACAGCCGTTGCGGAGGCAGACGAAGTCATAGCCGTCCTTC
>SAMEA104315424__coassemble_701_pt1 | contig 20968 bp, 23 predicted proteins | sample SAMEA104315424__metabat2_low_PE_038 | metagenome-assembled genome bin SAMEA104315424 (sample SAMEA104315424) | gut metagenome | biome: Monkey gut; feature: monkey-associated habitat; material: faeces | place: China | collected 2013 | reverse complement strand
AAATTGATGCCTTTGTCGCCGCAAGCCGCCGCGATAAAGATGTTTTCGTCCGTTTCGGGCAGGGCGTTGTCCGCCAAAATCTGCTTGAAGTGGGCGATTTGTTTGTTCGGGTTGCGGTCGTTGATGGCCAAAGGCGATTCCGTCGTCGGAGGCAGTCCCAGCTGTTCGGACGCGATTTTGACGACTTCGGGATCGGGGGCGTGCGGCGTGCGGCCGAAATAACCCAGAACCATTTTGCCGTAGCCTTCGGCGATTTTCTTCCACGGACCCTGCATGACGTTGTTGAACGCCTGCTGGAAGTAGAACTGCGACACGGGCGTGACCGACGTGCCGTAGCCGCCTTTGCGCACGACTTCCTCCATTGCGTCGACGACGGCGGGGAACTTGTCCAAAATGCCGTTGTCGCGCATCATTTGCGTGTTCGCGGTCAACGCGCCGCCCGGCAAAGGCGACCAAGGCACGCGCGGATCGACTTTCGTCGCTTCGGGCGGCAACAGGTAGTCTTTCAAGGCTTCTTTCAGCATTTCTTCGGTTTCGCGGACTTTGTCGACGTTGACGTCCATAACGAAATCCGTGCCGCGCAAAGCGTGCCAGACCGTCAGAATGTCGGGCGAGCAGGTGCCGCCCGAAACGGGAGCCATGGATACGTCAACCGTGTCCGCGCCCGCTTCCAAAGCCGACATGATGCACAAAACGGACGTTCCCGCCGTTTCATGAGTGTGGAACGAAATCGGTTTGTCGGTCAGTTTGCGCATGCGTTTGATGGTTTCATGCACAATCGCGGGCGTGCAGGTGCCGGACGCGTCTTTCAAGCACAGGGAATCGAACGGCACTTCGGCATCCAGAACGGCGCGCAAACGCTGTTCGTAGAAATCGGGGTCGTGCGCGCCCGTGCATCCGGGGGGCAAAGACATAATCGTAATGGTCAGCTGGTGTTTCAATCCCGCGTCCACAATCGCCTGTCCGCTGACAATCAGGTTTTGCGGATCGTTCAAAGCGTCAAAGTTGCGAATGGTGGTCATGCCGTGCTTTTTGAACAGCTTGGCGTGCAGTTTGATTAAATCGGTGGACATAGAATCCAGTCCGACGACGTTGATGCCGCGCGCCAGCGTTTGCAGGTTCGCGTCGGGACCCGCCGCCAAACGGAAGCGGTCCATCACGTCGAAAGCGTTTTCGTTGCAGTAAAAGAAAGCGGACTGGAACGCCGCGCCGCCGCCCGCTTCAAAGTAGCGGATACCCGCGTCTTTTGCCGCTTCGACGACGGGCAGGTAGTCTTTCGGCAAAACGCGCATGCCGAAAACGGACTGAAAACCGTCGCGAAAGGCGGTACACATAAAATTGACAACTTTTTTAGCCATAGTTTTGAATCCTTGCTGTGTTCTGTTTTAACCGTTTTTGATTTTAAGTGCGATGGCGGCGGCAACGGCGGCATCGTCATCGGCGGAATCGGCGGGATCCGATTCCGTTTCGTCCGCAATGCCCAAATAGTCGAAAATCCATGCCTGCGCGTACATCGCACAAACCAAAAGCAGCAAAAACAAGAAGACGCCGCCCATTCCCGCGGCGGTGATAGTGATGCCTTCCGTAATCATTTTTGCCCTCTTCAGTTATAGGTGTAATCGAAATAAAATATACAACATCCGCCGACGTTTTTCCAAGCCCTTTTTCGCGTTAACTTTTCAATCGCGTCCGAAAGCAAGCGTTTGCGCGGGGTTGAGTTTTTTTGCTTTACAGACGGGTTTTTATCCGTAATCCTGCCCCGATGTTCAACGCCTTGAAAGGGGAATGATATGCGGGGCAGTCTGGAAGTCATAGCGGGACCGATGTTTGCGGGGAAAACGTCCGCTTTGCTGAAAAAAGCGCGCGAATTCAAGGACGAAATGGTGCTGATAAAACCGTCGTTCGATACGCGCTACGGCATTTGCGAAATCAAAACCCATGACGGAGTCGCCGCCGCCGCTTTCAATTTGAGCAATACGGACGAGATTTTAAGCTCCGAAGCCATCGGCAAAGCCAAAGCCGTGTTCTTTGACGAAATCCAGTTTTTCACCGAACCGTATTTCGGCGGGGATGTCGTGTCGTGCATCAAAACGCTGATGAATCGCGGAATCAGCGTTGTTTGCTGCGGACTGGATATGAACTGGAAAGGCGAAGCGTTCGACATCGTTTCGAAATTGAAAGCGTTTGCGGACTGCAACACAATGCTGAAATCCCGCTGCGCGGTCTGCAACGAACCCGCCATTTATTCCCACAAACGCACGGGACAGGGCGGTTCCATCGAATTGGGCGCGGAAGAACTGTACGAACCCCGCTGCGCCAAACATTTTCCGTTCAGCCCCGTCTACGAACCCGACGATTCCGACGGCGAGGCTGAACAGGGCGATTTGTTCACTTTCTAAGTAAAACGGCGCCGTTTCCGTCCGCCAGTCCCGTCAGGACGGTATTGCCGTTTTTGTCGGCTTTCAAGACGGCAAAGGCGGCTTTTTCGGCTTTGAACCCTTTGGGGATATTCACCCAAACCGCGCCGAAACGGACGGAGGGGGACGCGCCGAAAGCGACGCGGTAGCGCAAAACATATTCCTGCGGGCGCAAGGGAACTTTCGAATCGTAAATCCCTGCGAAAGACGCAACGGATCCGATTCCTTTCACCACCAGAATCCGACCGCCCGATTCGGATACGGCAGAGGGCGGAATCAAAGGCTGATAACGCAAACGCAGCAGGCGCAGAGTGCCGATTTTTTTGACGGTTTCGGCTTCAACGGGCAGCAGAAGCTCAACGCCGTATGCCGCCGTGTTCCGTAAATGTTGAACCCGTCCGAACAGCAATGCAAGGACAAGCGCGGACAGCAGGATCTTGTAAGGACGGCGCATCAGTTCATTCCTTTCAGCCGGCGGGCGGCGATTTTGAAGGCAATGCCCGACAACAGGGCTGTCATAGCGGCGGCGTCCAATGAAACGGACATATTCAAAATTGCGGCGGCAAACGAACTGCCGAACAGCAAAACGGTGCAAACGCCCAAGGGAAAATCATCCGCGAACCAAGCTGCCTCCAGCAGGACCAGAGCGGCGGCGCATCCCGTTCCGAACACGGAAAGCAATCCCGCCGTTCCCGCAAACAGCAGCAGTGCGCAAATCTTTTCTTTAATCTCCATGTCGCGCCATAAAACAACCAGCAGCAGCATGGCTTGCAGGACGATGGTCGCCGCGCTCGGCGTTCCGCCCGCAATATCGTGTCCGAACAAAACGGCAATGTCCCGCGCCGCGGCGAAAACGGGCAAAGCGGCGCAAGCCGCGGTGAACGGTGCGCGTGGAAAGCCTTTCGGCGGAAACAAAAGCCCTGCCGTTCCGATTGCGCTCAACAGGCAGATCAGCCTTTCCCCCGCGGCGAAGTCGTAAAAACAATAAAGGGTCAGCAAACCGAAGCTCAGGACGAACAGCGCGAAAGTCATCGCTTGACGCGTTTTGTCGGGGATGTCGGTTTCGTCGGCGGCGTTGCGCAAAGGTTTGTCCAATTCGGGGGCGAAGACGGAAACGTTCAAACAGGCGAGCAATCGGCGCAAATTCAGCGGTCTGTTCATTTTTTCCCCCTTTTGACGCAGAGGCAATGTATAAAAATCAAAGCCGCATCGGCGGCAATCCAGCCGATGAAAAACAAGACGGAAACGGCGGCGGGGGCTTGCACCGCGCATGCGGCGAAAGCGGCGTTCAGCACGCCGAAGGACGGATAAAACCGTTTGACGCGCGCATCCCACAAAATTTGCAAGGAAGCCCACAAAAACAATTCGGCGCACAAAGGCGTTCCCGTTGCGAAAACAAAATCCGTCAGAAAAACCGACGCGCCCAAAACGACGGATCCCGCCGTTTGCGGGCGGATTCCGTTTGCGCAGGCGCATGCGGCGAATACCGCGAACAGGACATACAAAGCTTTTGTCGTTGTGAAAAAAGCCGAATGGTTCAAGCAAAACAGCAACAGACCCGCAATAAGGCTCAATTCGCCCAAAACGGCTGCGGCGCGGCGGCACAAACGCCGCCACTTTTCGTCGTTGCGGAACAATGCCGCCGCCCTTAAATAATCGACGGACGGCAGAATGCCGTCGCGGCACAGACGGGCGACGGAACCCGCGGTAGCGGGGCGGTTCAGGAAAGCCTCGGTTTTTTTATCGGGAACGATCACGGCAATACCTTTATCTTTTAGATTGTCAACCTGTCGCATTATATTTTATAGTCTGACGCATGAATAGTTTTTTCACAGTTTTTTTGACGTTTTTTTTGCTTTCGTCCGTTTCGCGCGCGCAAACGCTGGACGTTTCTTCGCCGTCGGAAATGAAGCGCATCGCTTTTTCCGCCAAAGACGGCGTTGAGGTTTTCGCCGAAAGCGCGAACGGACGCTGGTGCGAAAGCATCCCGAGCTTGAAAATCTTTGCGGGCGACGACGGTGTTTTTTCCCCCGCCGCCCTGACAAAACTGATGGGAAAAGTCGGCATTGTTTTGGAAAACGATTGTCCCGCCGCGGAACAGGCGACCGTTGACGGCTATGTTGATAATTCTTTGGTCTATCAGGGTGCCGCCGAAAAAACAAACAACTGGAAACCCGAAAAAGGGGCGCTGAAAGTCAAAATCCGCCAGCTGCAGATCGCCGCCGTCAACGGCGACAGGGACGATTTCACGGTCGGGGAATGGACGCCCCCCGCGGGCAGTTCGCGAATCGAGGCGCATATCGACGCGACGGCGTTGGAGTACAGGATTTATTCGAAAAACAAATCGTGTTCGATTTTGTACACGACGGACAAGCCCGCTTCGCGCGTCAAAAACTGGTCGATCAGCGTCGGCGGCAACTCTTGCGCCGAAAATTTGATTTACGGCAGGGCGGAAGTCGGCGTATTCGATGAAAACGGCGCGTTTGTGGAAACGCTGGACGGCTATTTTACCGAAGGGCGCTTTACGGGACGCAAAAACCTGAATGTCGTTTTGCTGAACCGTTACGGCGCGGGCAGAGCCGTTCAAAACATGAGCTATCTGATCGATTCCGATACGGAGCTTAAAATTCATTATGTCGGGTATATGAAAGCTCCTTACAATCCGAAAACGAAACGCTACGCGCCGTGGCAGGGATGCGTGCCTTTTACGATTGCGGCGGTGACGGAAAACGATTTGCTGTTTTTGGAACCCGCGGTGACGGAAAACATTTTGCGCGCGGCGCAAAGCTATGCGGATATTTTCTGTCCGTCGACGACGAAAATGAAATTTTTTGCGGCAACCGTTCCGCAAGCCATTGCGGGGATGGATCTGCCCGAAAACGATGCGGACGACAACGAAAATCTGATCTATTCGGTGCAAATGACGCGAAAGCGCGGCGAAAAATGGACGATTTCCGCCGATAAAACGCAAAATTTGGCGCGTATCCGCGAATCCGAACGCCGCGCCGAAGAATTGCGCGAAAACCAATTGATGATGGCGGATTACAACGAACTGCTGAAAACGGACTATTTGGGCAGGCTGGCGTATATGGCGGGCGTCGACCGTTTGGACAATCTGCCGTCCATGCTGGCGGCGGCGCGGATAACGGGAAAATCCCAACGGGTGAATTTGCTGCTGAGAGTGAGGCAGGCGGATGTAACAACCGCTGCCGCCGATTGGCCCGCGGCTTTGCTGCTGACGGAAACGGGCGGATTGCTGAATCGGGCGGGGTGGCATTTGGTCAGCGGCAATTTGCGTCCCGCGCGGGCGGAAGAACAAAGAAAACTGCCTGCGGACAAGGCGGGCGTGCTGGAAGTAACGTCCGCGACGCCGTGCCAAGCCGAAGCGTGTTCCGAGGCGTCCGATTTAAAAACGCTGATTCGCCGCCGCTTTGAAAAACCGAATTGGCAGCCGTTCGGGGAAAAGGGGGAAAAATGACCAAAAGCATGCGGGTGGCTGTCGCCGTTTTGATGTTGTTGTTTGCGGGCTGCGGCGTATTCATTTGGATGCTTCAGCGCGAAGAATCCGTGCAGAACGTCAGGCATTTTTTAACGCGTCACCGTTTGCAGAACAACGTGCAGTTCGATTCCGCGTCTTTTCCCTTGACGGATGAAGTCGCGCTGAACAAAGCGGTTTTGAAACTGTACGGGCTGCCCGATTTAAATGTGTCCGTCAAAAAAGCTGTTGTTCATTCCTATCGGGAAAGCCGCCGTATTCCCGCATTTGTTTCGGTTTCGTTGACCGGCGTGCGGTTTTCGCTGGTTGAAGCGGCTAAAGCCGCAAAACCGTCCGAGGATAAAGTCGTTTCGGATCTGAGCGCGTTCAATCCCGTCGGGGATTTGGTCGATCATCCGCTGTACGCTTTGATTTTGGCGGGATGCGACCAAATCGACGCCGACGTCGGGATAGAGTATGCCTATGCGCCGCTGGCAAAGGAAATGCGGCTGAAGCTGTCCGTTGCGGATGCTTGTTTGGGGCAATGGCGGCTCGACGTGTTTTTGACGGGCGTGTCCAATGCGCAGCAGGGACGGCTGATGCTGGCTTTGCGGCATATCGTTCAGCGCGGCGACATCCTTGCCGATCTGCGCGGTTTTCTGGACGGTGCGGCGGTGGCGGATTTGCGTTTTTCATACACGGAAAGCGGACTGGTCAAAGGATACAAACGCTTTGTCGATACGCTTTATTTGCGGATGCCGGAACAGGAAAGCCTTGCCGAAATATCGCCCGACGCGGTGCGTAAAATCGTGACTTACCTGTCGTTTTCGAACGCTCACCGCCAGCGCAACACCGAATTGGTCAAGACGTTCGCCCGCTTCGTCAAAGACCCGCAAAAACTGGTGCTTCAAAGCAAAGCGCGCAAAAAAGTGCCGCTGAATGTCCTGCGCGGCACTTTCATCCGCCGATTGACGGATCTGCTGCTGCGGCTGGACGTGTCGCTGACGGCGCAGGCGGCTGATTAAGGTTTGTTTTTCGCAAATTCGCCGTGAAAGCCTTTGCCCGTGCCGATGGTGCGCCCGATGGTCAGAATTTTCAGTTCGATGCAGCTGCGGCAATGCGCGGGCGTGTCGTTGACGCATACTTTTCCGGGGTAAAGTTCATAAAATTGGCGCACTTCGTTGGTGGTGACATTCGGCATGACGACGTTTGCGCCGCTTTGCAAAGCAATCAAGCGTCCGCGCGGGTTCAGCGTTTCCATTGCCGTCGTCGCGGGAATGTTGATGTCGGGCAACAGCAGCCGCGTCAAAGCGAGCGGCAGTATGTGTCCGGGGAAACATTATATTGCGTCCTTCAGCGGCGTGTCGGGGTGGGGGATGAAAGGACCGATGCCCGCCATATCGACGGGAAGGCGTTTGAAAAACAAAATGTCGTCCGCAATCGATTCGACGCTTTGATCGGGCAGTCCGACCATGGAACCCGAACCGACTTCGTAGCCCAGCTTTTGCAAATCCAGCAAACAGCGCAGACGGTTGTCCCAGCTCATCTGCGGGTCAAGGCGGTGGTACAGCTCCTTGTCCGTCGTTTCGATTCGCAGCAAATACCTGTCCGCCCCCGCGTCGCGGTAAGCTTTGTATTCGTCGTACGACTTTTCCCCCATGCTGAGCGTCAAAGCCATATCCATGTCTTTTATCGCGCGGATGATGACTTTCATTTTGTCGACGGTATACCAAACGTCTTCGCCCGACTGCATGACGATTGTTTTGTAGCCCAGCTGTTTCGCCTGCGCCGCCAAATCGACGATTTGTTCGACGCTCAGACGGTAGCGGCTTTGGTTTTTGTTGTCGCGGCGGATTCCGCAATACAGGCAGTTGTTGCGGCAAAAGTTTGAAAACTCGACAAGCCCGCGCAAATGCACTTCGTCGCCGACGAAAGCCTTGCGCACCGTGTCGGCGGCGTGAAACAAGGCGGCTTTTGTTTCCGCGTCGTTCGCGCTTAACAGCGCTGTCAGTTCGTCGCGGGACAAATCGTGCGTTTCCTGCGCTTTGCGGATTAAATCAAGCATGGAGCGGCTCCAAATAAAGCTTCAACTTTTATAATGATTCGGATATACTCCAAAAATCGCCGACTCCAAAGAAAAAACTGAGGAAAAGGGTATGGAAACCAGAGTTGCTTTAATCGCCGTGGTCGTGGAAAAACCCGACGCCGTCATGCCGCTGAACGCGTTGCTGCACGAATACAGCCGCTATATCATCGGGCGCATGGGCATTCCGTATCACGTTAAAAAGCTGTCGCTCATCAGCATTGCCATGGACGCGCCGCAGGATGTCATCAGCGCCCTGTCGGGCAAGCTGGGCATGTTGGACGGCGTGTCGATTAAAACCGCTTATTCAAAGTAATCTGTTGACGAAAAGGGGAGGCTCCCCGATTCGGAAAGGAAGGAAAATGTACGACGTAAAATCCATGAAGGCTGAGGAATTCATCAGCCATGACGAAATTCTGGACACGCTGGAATACGCGCGCAAAAACGCGAACAACGTTGAGCTGATTGACGAAATCATCGCCAAAGCCAAATTGTGGAAAGGATTGTCCCACCGCGAAGCCGCCGTTTTGCTGCTGTGCGAAATTCCCGAAAAGAACGCGGAAATCTTCGGACTTGCCGAGCAGCTGAAGAAAGACTTTTACGGCAACCGCATTGTTTTGTTCGCGCCGCTGTACCTGTCGAACTATTGCGTGAACGGGTGCGTGTACTGCCCTTATCACATCAAAAACAAGCATATCCCCCGCAAAAAACTGACGCAGGAACAAATCCGCGCCGAAGTCATCGCTTTGCAGGATATGGGACACAAGCGTCTGGCGCTGGAAGCGGGCGAAGACCCCGTCAACAACCCGATTGAATACATTTTGGAAAGCATCAAAACCATTTATTCAATCAAGCACAAAAACGGCGCGATTCGCCGCGTGAACGTCAATATCGCCGCGACGACGGTCGAAAACTATAAAAAACTGCACGAAGCGGGCATCGGGACGTACATTCTGTTTCAAGAAACGTACAACAAGGAATCGTATGAAAAACTGCACCCGACGGGACCCAAGCACAACTACGCTTACCATACCGAAGCGATGGACAGAGCCATGCAGGGCGGCATCGACGACGTGGGATTGGGCGTGTTGTACGGGCTGGAAAACTATGCGTACGAATTTGTCGGTCAGCTGATGCACGCCGAACATTTGGAAGCCGTTCACGGTGTCGGACCGCACACGATTTCCGTGCCGCGAATTTGTCCCGCGGACGACATCGACCCCGCGTCGTTCAAAAACGCTCTGCCCGACGATATTTTTGCCAAAATCATCGCCTGCATCCGCGTTTCGACGCCGTACACGGGCATGATTATTTCCACGCGCGAAAGCCAAAAGATGCGGGAACGCGCTTTGCATTTGGGTATTTCTCAAATCAGCGGCGCGTCGTCGACGTCGGTCGGCGGCTATGTCGTGCGCGAAACAGAAACCGCGCAATTCGACCGCGCCGACACTCGCACTTTGGACGAAGTGATTAAATGGCTGATGGATATGGGATACATTCCCAGCTTTTGCACGGCTTGCTATCGCGCGGGACGCACGGGCGACCGCTTTATGGATTTGTGCAAATCGAAACAAATCTTGAACTGCTGCCACCCGAACGCGCTGATGACGCTGAAAGAATACTTGGAAGACTACGCGTCCCCCGAAACCAAAAAAGTCGGGGAAGAACTGATTAAGCGCGAGCTTTCCAACATCACGAATCCGAAAGTCCGCGATGTCTGCCAAGACCACTTGACCCACATCGCCGCGGGCGAACGGGATTTCAGATTTTAAACGATAAAAAAAACACCCGCCGAAAAGGCGGGTGCTTTGTTTTTGAAAAGCTTATTTGAAATATCTTTTCATCAAACCGTCAAAGCCGCGGCCGTGGCGGGCTTCGTCCTTGCACATTTCGTGCACGGTGTCATGAACCGCGTCATAGCCCAGTTCTTTCGCCAGTTTCGCCAGCTGCAGCTTGCCGTCGCAAGCGCCGAATTCGGCGGCGGCGCGCATTTCAACGTTCTTTTTCGTCGAATCGGTAACGACTTCGCCCAGCAGTTCGGCAAATTTCGCGGCGTGTTCGGCTTCTTCAAAAGCATAGCGTTTAAAGGCTTCGGCGACTTCGGGATAGCCCTCGCGGTCGGCTTGGCGCGACATCGCCAAATACATGCCGACTTCGCAGCATTCGCCGTTGAAGTTTTCACGCAATCCCGCAATCACGCGTTCGTCCAACCCCTTGGCGGCGCCGACGCGGTGTTCGTCCGCATACGCTTTCACGCTGTCGTCCATGACTTTGAACGTTTTGGCGTGGCAAACGGGACATTCGGCGGGCATTTCGTCGGCTTCGATGACTTGACCGCAAACGGTGCATACAAATTTCATTATAAAGTTCCTCCCTAAAAAATATGAACTGGAGTGCATATTAGAATCATTTTAAACATTGTCAAGAAATTTTTTTACCCTCCTCTTGACAAGGCGTAACCCCGAACTTACATTGTTAGCACTCGCGGGGCGGGAGTGCTAAATCCCCCGTTCAAGCGAATTTGGTTTTCACTTTTCAAAAGGGTTTACACTATGAAATTCAAACCGTTATTTGACCGTGTTCTGGTTAAACGCACAGCGGAAGACACCAAAACCGCCGGCGGAATCATCATTCCCGATACCGCCAAAGAAAAACCGTCCAAGGGCGAAGTCATCGCCGTCGGCATGGGCGGTCGCGACGAACAGGGCAAAACAATCCCCATGACGCTGAAAGTCGGCGATCAGGTGTTGTTCGGAAAATGGTCGGGTACGGAAGTCAAAATCGACGGCGAAGAGCTGATTATTGTGCGCCAGAGCGACATTGTTGATTATGAAAGAATCCGACGTTCTGGGTATTTTGGAATAATTTTTTAAAGGGTTAAATCACTATGTCTGCCAAAGAAGTCAAATTTTCGACCGACGCCCGCAACGCGATGCTGCGCGGTGTCGACATCCTTGCCGATACGGTTAAAGTGACGCTGGGTCCGAAAGGCCGCAACGTCGTTCTGTCCAAATCGTTCGGCGCGCCCCGCATCACCAAAGACGGCGTTTCGGTTGCCAAAGAAATCGAACTGGCGAACAAATTTGAAAACATGGGCGCTCAGCTGATTAAAGAAGCCGCGTCCAAAACCGCCGATGTCGCGGGTGACGGCACGACGTCCGCCACGGTTCTGGCTCAAGCCATTGTGCGCGAAGGCTGCAAAGCCGTTGCCGCCGGCATGAACCCGATGGATTTGCGCCGCGGTATTGATTTGGCGGTTTCCGCCGTCGTCGAAGACGTTAAAAAACGTTCCCGCAAAGTTTCGACCTCTGCCGAAATCGCGCAGGTCGGCACGATTTCCGCGAACGGCGACACCTCTATCGGTCAGTATTTGGCCGACGCGATGGAAAAAGTCGGTAAAGAAGGCGTTATCACCGTTGAAGACGCCAAAGGCTTGAACACCGAACTGGAAGTCGTCGAAGGCATGCAGTTCGACCGCGGTTATTTGTCTCCGTACTTTGTGACCAACGCGGACAAGATGACCTGCGAACTGGAAAATCCGTTCATTCTGATTCACGAAGCCAAACTGTCCAACCTGCAGTCCATGCTGCCCGTGTTGGAAGCCGTCGTTCAGTCCGCGCGTCCGTTGCTGATTATCGCTGAAGACGTTGAAGGCGAAGCTTTGGCGACATTGGTTGTCAACAAACTGCGCGGCGGCTTGAAAGTCGCGGCTGTCAAGGCTCCCGGCTTCGGCGACCGCCGCAAAGCCATGTTGGAAGACATCGCCATTTTGACCAAAGGTCAGGTGATTTCGTCCGAACTGGGCATCAAACTGGAAGAAGTGACCTTGGATATGTTGGGAACGGCGAAAAAAGTCACGATTACCAAAGACAACACGACGATTGTCGACGGCGCCGGCGCGAAAGAAGACATTGCCGCCCGTTGCTCGCAAATCAAAAAGCAGATTGAAACGACTTCGTCCGAATACGACAAGGAAAAACTGCAGGAACGCTTGGCTAAATTGTCGGGCGGCGTAGCGGTCATCAAAGTCGGCGGCGCTTCCGAAGTCGACGTGAAAGAAAAGAAAGACCGCATCGACGACGCTCTGCACGCCACGCGCGCCGCGGTTGAAGAAGGCGTTGTCACGGGCGGCGGCACGGCTCTGCTGTACGCGATCAAGGCTTTGGACGGCGTCAAACCCGCCAATGACGACCAGCGCGTCGGCGTTGACATCATTCGCCGCGCTTTGCAGGCTCCCGTCCGTCAGATCGCCGCGAACGCGGGCGAAGACGGCGCCGTTATCGCAGGCAAGCTGTTGGAAGGCGAAAAGGACAATATCGGCTTTAACGCTCAAACGGGCAAATACGTCGATATGTTCGCCGAAGGCATCATCGACCCGACAAAGGTCGTCCGCACGTCTTTGGAAAGCGCGGCTTCCATTGCGGGCTTGCTGATTACGACCGAAGCCATGGTTGTCGACAAACCCGAAGAAAAATGCTCCTGCCACGGCGGCGCCGACGCCGGAATGGGCGGCATGGGTGGAATGGGCGGCATGGGCGGTTTCTAATCGCTTGCCGTTTAACCGAAACGAAAAGAGCCTCGAAAGAGGCTCTTTTCTGTTTTAAGGAATGAAATTTTCTGCTAAACTGCGATTTATGAGTACGATAGAGCAAGCTTTGAATCAAACAAACGGCGCGGGCAAAGTCCGCCGCGATATTGTGCGCTTCGGCGACGGGGAAAACGATTATTTCACCGCGGCGGGAACGGACGAAGACTTTGCGGCGTTGACCGAAATTCTGGCTAAAGTCGCCGAAAGTCCCGCTCAGCTGAAGAAAATGCGCGACATGCCGATGTCTGAACGCCCCGGATTGGTGATTTCCAAAGGGGAGCGGAGCAGTTACGGCTATTGCGCAAAGACCGTTCTGTCGATTTCAAAAATCACGGGAACGGGCTACAACGCCGCGGCGGTGTTTGCGCACGAATTTCAGCACCAATGCCAATACGTTTACGGCAATGCGCAGCGGTATGCGCACGCTTTTTCGCTCAAAGAATCCATTTTGGAGGAACGCATCGGCGAAGCGGCGGCTGAAACGGCGGCGTACCAATATCTGTACGATGTCAAGGACATCAATCCGCAGGCTCAAGCGGCATACAAGCAAACACTTGAAAAACAGCGCGGCATGCGGATGTATGCCGTGGCGCGGCGCAAGGGCGAACCCGAAGCCGATTGTGTTTTGGCGGGCATGCAGGGCTACGCGGACAACGGACGGCTGGCGGATCGGTATGAAAAATCCTATCATCCCGAAATCGCGTCCGATGTTTTCACCGATTTTTTGCGCTCGACAAACGATGTCAGACAAGGACGGAACGGCTTTGTGCTGACATACGCGGAAATGCGGCTGGGCGGCAACACGCTGGACGAATGGGACGCGCTGAAAACCCACACGGTCGGCATGACGGCGGGGTTTGACGAACAAAAAGCCCGCACTCTGCTGCGCTCCGACAATTTCGTCGGCATCAGCGAACAAACGGCGAAGTTTTTGACCGACGGCGCGAAAGCGTATGCGGAACTGACGGGCGAACAGCACCCGTTTGTGACAGAAAGAACGGTTGTCAGAAATAAGGTCGGCACTTACGATTTGCGCGAAAAGGACGGCTTGGCGGGATTGTACAAACGCGCGCGGGATTTGTTCGCCAAAAAGGAAAAGACTGAACCGCTAGCGACGTATTTTTACAAAAACAAACACGGGCGCGAAGTTTTTTCGTTCGACGGCACTAAAAAGGGCGGCGTGATTTTCCGCGCCGACGCCGACAGGGTAACCGCGTCATGTTCTTTCCTGCCCGACAGTATTTTGAGCGAACGGCGCAAAACCGCCGAAAAAATGTTCGTCGAACTGACGGCGGACGAAGCGATGAAAAAACGGCTGATGAATTTGCAAAAACCGCTGGTCCTCGGCTTTAAACAGGGAACGACGGCAATAACGCCCACACCCGACGGGCAGATGATAGTTCTCGACCCGCTGAAATCGCCCAAAAAACTGGCAAAAGAGTTCACGCAGCAGCTGGACAAGCTCCAAACCCGCGAAGCCGCCTTGTCGGCGCAAAAACAAGCGGGACGATGATGCATCTTTACCACTATGTTGCAAAAGGAAATACCGTGGAGCGCGACGGTATTTTGTCGTTTGCCCGAAACCCGAACGCAGATTTAAGTTATTATATCAAACGATCCGGAAAAACGACGCACGCGGAAATCGTCAACTGGTTTGAAAGAAAATTTGACGGACGCAGCCGCGGGATTAGAGCTTTTCCCAGCCGCATACAGCCGGCGGAAAAATCCAAGTCTTTGCAAACTTTTATTGAAAACGCCGATTTGTTCGCTATTGACGTCAACGCGCTGGATGAAGCCGGCTTGTTGGAAGCGGTATACGTCAGCCCGTCGGTTATGGATATTCCGAATATCTCGGACTCTGTCGCTGCTGACGAAGTGTTATGTAAATTGCCCGACGTCCAATCCATTGACACATCCCCGATTGATTGGAGCGTTTGCGACGATTCCATGGGACGCCGCTTTGCGTATGTGCGTTATTATCTGCTGATTGTCAAAGACGGCGTCATTCCGCCGCGCTTTATTAAAAAACTTCCCTCCACGACTTTAACAGTTTGATTTCTTTTGCATACCCATCGCGCCCGTGCCGATGAAAACATGGATGTGGAATTGGGCGGAGAAATTAAAAACATTGCGTCTTGGCGGCGGGGGTTCTAAACTATTCGAAATTTATTTTACGGAGCCGATATTATGGAACTGACCGCAGACCAACAGAGCGAAATCGACGATTTGACCGCCCAGTCTTTTCAGACAAAGCGTCCCACCGTTCCCGCGCTGGAGGATATTCTTTACAAACCTTTTCCCGTTTTGAATCACGGATTCGTCCGCGTCGTCGACTATATGGGCGACGATTCGGCGATTGTGCAGGCGGCGCGCGTGTCCTACGGGCGCGGGACGAAACAGACGTCGCAGGACAAGGGCTTGATCAACTATCTGATGCGGCACCGCCACACGTCGCCGTTTGAAATGTGCGAAATCAAACTGCATGTCAAGCTGCCGATTTTCGTCGCCCGCCACTGGGTTCGTCACCGCACCGCCAGCATTAACGAGTATTCGGCGCGCTATTCCATTCTGGACCGCGAATTCTATTTTCCGAAGTTTGAGGACATGGCGGCGCAATCGACCGAAAACCACCAAGGGCGCGGCGCGGTTCTGTCCATGGACGAAGCGCAGAAAGTTTTCGACATTTTGAAAACAGACGCTTTGAAGTGCTATGACGATTACGAATACATGCTGAACGAAAATCCCGACGGCACGCGCAAGGACGAAAACCGTCTGGGCTTGGCGCGCGAACTGGCGCGCATGAATCTGCCCGTCAGCGTTTATACGCAATGGTATTGGAAAACGGATTTGCACAACTTGTTCCATTTCTTGGGCTTGCGCGCCGAATCGCACGCGCAGAAGGAAATCCGCGACTACGCCAACGTGATTTTGGACATCTGCCGCAAATGGGTGCCTTTGGCGACCGAAGCGTTCGAAGAACACGCTTTGGGCGGAACGCATCTGTCCAAAACAGGGTTGGACGTTGTGCGCCGCATGCTTTCGGGCGAAAAAATCACCCGCGAAAACAGCGGTTTGCTGAAAGGCGAATGGAACGAACTGAAAGCCGTTTTGGGCATTAAGGAAGACTGAAAATGAACGATAACAACAATCCGTGGGGCGACAATTCCGACGACCGCAATCCGTGGGGCGGCAACCGCCAATCCGCGGATGAAATCGAATTTTTGCTGAAAAAAAGTCAGGACAAAGTCCGCAAGATGATGAACGGCGGTTCGAAAAAGCCGTCCAAGCCGAACTTTTGGCTGATTGGCGCGGCTTTGGTCGCTTTGTGGGGCTTGACGGGCTTTTATCAGGTCCAGCCGCAGGAGCAGGGCGTCGTCATGCGCTTCGGCAAATACGCGTACACGACGGCTTCGGGCTTGCATTACCACTTGCCGTATCCGATTGAAACGGTTTTGACGCCGAACGTTTCGCGCGAAAACCGCATTGAAATCGGATTCCGGTCCGAAATGCCGCGCCGCAGACAAAACGGCGGGTATGTCGATGTGCGTTCCGAAAATATTGCTTTGACGGGCGACGAAAATATCGTCGAAGTCAACTTTACCGTGACGTGGAAGGTCAAAAACGCCAAGGACTTTTTGTTCAACATCCGCGATCCCGAAGCGACGATTCGCTTGGCGGCGGAAAGCGCGATGCGCGATGCCATCGGCGTGACTCCGATTATGGAAATCATCGCGGATGACCGCAAAGGCGTGCAGGAACGCGCGGAAAAAACGCTGCAGCGTTTGCTGGACGAATACCAAGCGGGCGTGGCTGTCACTTCCGTTCAGCTGACCAAAGCGGACGCCCCCGCGCAAGTCATCGACGCGTTCAACGACGTTCAGCGCGCCAAAGCCGACAAAGAACGCTTGAGCAACGAAGCCGAAGCTTACCGCAACGACATTCTGCCCCGCGCGCACGGCGAAGCGTCGCGCATCATCAATGCCGCCGAAGCGTACAAATCCCGCGTCGTCGATACGGCAACGGGTGAAGCATCGCGCTTCAACGCGGTTTTGGACGAATATCTGGCGGCGAAAGAGGTTGTCGCCCGCCGTTTGTATCTGGAAACGATGGAATCGGTGTACGGGACGGTCGACAAGGTTGTGATGGACGGCAAAAACGGCGTCGTGCCGTATCTGCCTTTGAACGAACTGACCAAAAAGAAAGCGGGAGAATCCAAATGAAACCGGAAAAGAAAATCGGATTGTTCGTGATTTTGGGAATTTTTTTGGTTTCCCTGCTGGATTCGCTGTTTATCGTGCCGCAGACAGGGCAGGCGATTGTGATTCAGTTTGGCGACCCGAAACGCGTCGTCCAAGAGCCGGGGCTGCATGTCAAAGTGCCGTTCATTCAGCGTTTGGTGATGTACGACAACCGCTTGCTCAGCCTTGACCCGCCCGCCAAAGAAGTGCTGCTGGCGGACAAAAAGCGCATTGTCGTCGATACGCTGCTGCGTTTCAAAATCGTCAATCCGCTGCTGTTCTATCAAGCTTTGCAGACCGAAGAAATGGCTCATTCCCGTTTGAGCGACGCAAGCGTTTCGTCTTTGCGCGATGTGCTGGGCAAACACGATATGAAAACGGTTTTGTCGCCGCGGCGCACGGAAATCATGGCGCAAATCCGCGACGAAGTGGACGTCAAAGCCAAAGCGTTCGGCGTGCAGGTCATTGACTTGCGCATCCGCCGCGCCGATTTGCCCGACGAAACGTCGCAGGCGGTCTATGCGCGCATGCGCTCCGAACGCGAACGCGAAGCCAAGGAATTCCGCGCGCAAGGTCAGCAGATGAACCAGAAAATCAAAGCCGAAGCCGATCGCGACCGCGTTAAAATCTTGGCGGAAGCGCAGAAAAAAGCCCAAATCATTCAAGGGCAGGGCGACAAGCAGGCGGCGCATATCTGGGCGAAAGCGTCCGCGCGCGACAAGGACTTTTACGCTTTTTACCGTTCGCTGGAAGCGTATAAAAATTCGATGACGGACGGCAAAACGGCAATGGTTCTGTCGCCCGATTCCGAATTTTTCAAATTCTTCAAAGCCTTGCCCGCGGGCGTGAGAAAATAAGCCATGCGGGATTTGGCGCAGGCGTTCGCTTTGGTGTTCGTGATGGAGGGGCTGTTTTACGCCCTTGCGCCCGAAAAAGCGCAAGCCATGATGCGCGAACTGGCGGATTTGACACCCGACGCTTTGCGCAAAGCGGGGCTGGTCGTTGCCGCAATCGGCGTGGTTTGGATTGTTATGATAAGGAGGTAACCCCTTGCGTTTGCTGATGTTTTTTGGATTGATGCTGGCAAGCGTTTCCGCGAACGCAGAACCCGTTTCCTATGCCGACACGGTTGAAAAGCTGTTGCCGTCCGTTGTCAGCGTGTCCGCCGTTAAAGCCGACGGGGAAACGCCCGATATGGTCAAAGCTTTGCGCGGGTCGCCGTTCGAGCATTTCTTTTCCGAACATTACCGCGACGGGAACTTTGACGCGCCGAAATCGATTTTGCTGGGGTCGGGCTTTGTTTACGATGCCAAAGGACATATTCTGACCAGCGCGCACGTCGTTGAATCGTTGGATGAAGTGCGCGTGACTTTGAACGACGGTTCCGTCGTTTCCGCCAAAGTCGCGGGCAGGGATGCCAAAACGGACATCGCTTTGCTGAAAGCCGACAACCCGCAGGACTTGAAGCCCGTTAAAATCGGGGATTCCGACAAGGTGCGCATCGGGGATGCGGTGCTGGCTATCGGCAATCCGTTCGGGCTGGGCAATACGGTTACATCGGGCATTGTGTCCGCGCGTTCCCGCGACATCCAAGTCGGACCCTACGACGACTTTATTCAGACCGACGCGGCGATTAACCGCGGCAATTCGGGCGGACCTTTGTTTAATGTCAAAGGCGAGCTTGTCGGTGTGAACACGGCGATTTTTTCCCCGTCGGGCGGCAGTGTCGGCATTGCTTTCGCCGCACCGTCGAAAATGGTCAAGGCGATTGCCGATTCTTTAATCAAGGACGGAGCCGTGCGCCGCGGACGGCTGGGGCTGAAAGTGCAAAGCGTGTCCCCCGAACTGGCGAAAACGCTGAAATTGCCCAAAGCGTACGGGGCTTATGTGTCCGAAGTCGAAAATCCGAAAACAACGGTGAAAAAAGGGGATGTCGTTGTTTCCTTTAACGGACGCGAAGTGCCGTCCATGCGCGATTTGCCGAAAATGGCGGCATTTGCCCCCGTCGGCAGTACGGCGCGGTTGGGGATTGTCCGCAACGGGCAGAAAATCACGGCGCCGATTGTGATGATGGAGCTGAAAGACGCGCCAAAACCCGTACGCCTTGCCGAAACGGAAGACAGCTTTCCCATTCCTTTGCTGGGCGTGGCGGGAACGGAGCTGACGCCAGAAATCCGCCAAAAGAACGGAATTTCAAAGTCGGTGTCCGGCATTTTGGTGACAAAAGTCGCTCCGCAGTCCGATGCCGCGCACAAAGGAATCAAGGCAGGGGATGTGATTGTCGAGCTGGATAAAAAGCCTGTCAAATTCGCCGACGCGGTGGCTCAATGGGCGGCGGAAACGGCGGAAATGGGGCTGGACACGGTTTTTGTGCTGATTGACAGGGGCGGAGAACGGTTCTTTGTCGTTGTCAAATTCACCGCGGCGGAGGACTGATGCGCGTCGATTTTTACCATCTGCAAACGACGACTTTGGATAAAGTGGCACCCGTGCTTGCCGAACGCGTGGTTGGAACGGGAAAGCGTTTGCTGGTAAAAACGATTGCCGAACGGGCGGCGTTTTTGGATTCTTTGCTATGGACGTACCGTTCCGATTCGTGGCTGCCGCACGGCGTTGCGGGCGAGGGATTCGAACCCGAACAACCCGTTCTTATCACTTCTGCCGACGGCAACGCGAACAACGCGGCGGTTGTGATGCTGACGGACGGCGGGACAATCGATGAGATCAAGGGATTCGAGCGCTGCTTGAACATCTTTGACGGACGCAATGACGAGGCTGTCGCGGCGGCGCGCCTGTTTTGGAAAGCCGTTGTTGCGGCGGGATTCGAAGCGTACTATTGGGCGCAAAACGACGCGGGCAAATGGGAAATGAAAGCGTCTAAACTGCCTGCATCCCCGCAATAACCGGTAAGTCCGTCAAAGCGATAAAGAAAAGTGGATTTTTAACCTTTTCGGGTGTATAATGACACGTCTTTTGAAGCGAAAGGATTTTCAATGGTCAAACATTACACCGTTTCCAAAACAACGCGGGTTCAACGCGAAAAAATCGCCAACGACGCTTTGGGGCTGTCCATGCTGGATGCGCCCGAACCCACCATGGAAACGCAAAGTCTTGTTCGCCGCTATGTCGAAGGACACATGGAAATCGCCGATGTTTTGACGGCGACGCTGAACCGTTATCGGAAACGCGCGTCTTGAGTTCTGACGATCCTTATCTGTTCGACGACGTGCCCGTTCTGCGCAATTTGCTGAACATCAGGGACGAAGACGAACTGCAAAAGGCGGAATGCGACATCACTTACATCAAGCTGCTGGATATAGACAAGCTGGCTTATCGGGCGCGGTTTGATTTGCGGTATCTGCAAAAACTGCATGCTTACATTTTCGGCGATTTGTACGATTGGGCGGGAAGCTTGCGAACCGTTCCCCTTGTCAAGGGCGAGGAAGTTCTGGGCGGCGACACGGTGCGCTACGATGCGCCCGAAGACATTGCGCGGGACGTGGAGGAAATCACGGCCCAACTGGGGCGAACGCCTTGGAAAAACGCGAGCATTGACGAAACGGCGGAACTGTTCGCCCATGAAATCGCCGCACTGTGGCAGGCGCATCCGTTTCGGGAGGGCAACACGCGAACCGTTATCACGTTCGCCACGCAATTCGCCGCAAAGCACAACTTTCCCATGGACAAACAGCTGCTGAAAGACAGCGCGGACTATGTGCGCCGCGCTTTGGTCAAAGCGTCGGACGGCAAGTATTCGGATTATTCCTACTTGGAAAAAATCTTTACGGACGCGATTAGCCGCGGATAGCAATCCAATACAGCACCGCTTTGTTCGCCGCGTCGATAACGGCGATTTTGTCGCCCGCGAACGGGTCGGACACGCTGACGCAAATCAGATTTTCCCCGCACGAAGCAACCGACTTTAAAACGGCATCCTTGCTTTGATTTAAACGGATGTCCGAATCGGCGGCAAGCGGAACGGCGGGCGCGATTTGAGCAACGGCAGCGGGCTTTTTGGCGCGTGGAATCAGCTTGGGCGTTGTTTTGTAATTGACCAAAGCGTAGACGATTCCGCCCAAAGTCAGAAAAATCAACAGCGTTAAAACGGAAATCAGCCCTTTTAAAAACAAAATCTTGTTCATTCTTGCCCCCGATGTGGTAAAACTG
>SAMEA104315424__coassemble_688_pt1 | contig 21421 bp, 19 predicted proteins | sample SAMEA104315424__metabat2_low_PE_038 | metagenome-assembled genome bin SAMEA104315424 (sample SAMEA104315424) | gut metagenome | biome: Monkey gut; feature: monkey-associated habitat; material: faeces | place: China | collected 2013 | reverse complement strand
GGGCGCACACGTTGCCCGTCATGGTTGACGGCAATCCGACCGCGTCCGTCGAACACGAAGCGACAACCTCTAAAATCAGCGAAGAACAGCTGTTCTACTGCCGTCAAAGGGGATTGGGCGCGGAAGAAGCGGTGTCCCTTATCGTCAACGGTTTTTGCAAGGATGTCATGCAAAAACTGCCTATGGAATTTGCAATCGAAGCCACCCGTTTGGTCGCCGTAACGCTGGAAGGCAGCGTCGGTTAAGAAAAGGAGTTTGAAATATGTCAGCTTGGCTGGAAATCACGGATTTGCACGCGAACGTCGGCGACAAGCCGATTCTGAAAGGACTCTCCCTGTCAATCAATGCGGGCGAAGTCCACGTCATCATGGGACCGAACGGTTCGGGCAAAAGCACGCTGTCAAACGTTTTGTGCGGCGATCCGCGCTATGAAGTAACCGCGGGGGCTGTTGCTTTTAAAGGGCGGGATTTGTTGACAATGAACGTCGAAGAACGGGCGCGCGCGGGCATTTTTTTGGCTTTTCAAAATCCGATTGAAATTCCGGGCGTGTCAATGTCGACTTTTATGAAATACGCTTTGAACGCCAAGCGCAAGGCGGCGGGATTAAAAGAATACGATGCCGTCAGCTTTATGAAGCACATCAAGATTCGTGCGCAAGCCCTTGAAATCACGGATGAAATGTTAAAGCGTCCCGTCAATGTCGGTTTTTCGGGCGGGGAAAAGAAACGGCTGGAAACGTTCCAAATGGCGGTGCTTGAACCCGATTTCTGCATCTTGGACGAAATGGATTCGGGGCTGGACGTTGACGCGGTCAAAGTCGCGGGCAACGGCGTTAAAATCATGCGGTCGCCCGAACGGTCGTTTTTGGTGATTTCCCACAACATCGGATTTTTGCACGAACAAATCCGTCCCGACTATGTGCATATTCTGGTCAACGGGCGCGTTGTCGAAAATGGCGGGGCGGAGCTGTTGGACGAAGTGCGGGCTAACGGTTTCGCCCGCTTTCAAAAAGGGACGGCGGCATAATGGCGGAACATTTGGAAAAAGCGGTCGAACTGACGCTGAAGCCGAACGAAATGCGGGTCGTTGTCGAAACGGCTTTGGCGGAAAATACGGCGGTTGTCGTCGGCAACGACGCGCACTTGGTTCATTACCGCTTGAGCGACGGCGCAAACAACGCGCTGACCGTCAAGCTGGGCAAAAACGCGTCGTATGATTTGGTAACCGTGCATCTGGGGTCGGGAAAGCTGTCCGTATACGCCGATTTGGCGGGCGAGGGCTGTTTTTGCCGCAGCGATGCCGTGTATGCTTTGAACGGTGACGAACGCGCGGAAATCAAGACCGACTTTCGCCACAACGCGGACAAAACAACGTCCCGCCAGCTGGTCAAAGGCGCGGTCGGCGGTCATGCAAAGGCTGTGTTCGACGGCGGCATTTTGATTCCGTACAACAAAAAAGCGATTGACGGCGCGCAGCAGCACCGCGCTTTGCTGCTGTCGAAAACGGCGGAAGTCAAAGCCGTGCCGAAGCTGGAAATTTACGCGGACGACGTCAAGTGCGCGCACGGTTCCGCCATCGGCACGCTGAACAAAGACCAGCTGTTTTATTTGCAAACGCGCGGCATTGACGAAGCGCAGGCGCGCAGAATTCTGACGGCGGCTTTTTTGAACGAAGTGCTGGATACGATAGATATTCCCGAACTTCGCGACGAATGGGGACGGCTTATCGGGTTGAAAAATGACGATTGACATTCAAAAAATTCGGGCGGATTTTCCCGCTCTGGCTTTGACGGTTCACGGCAAGCCTTTGACGTTTCTGGATTCGGCGGCGTCGGCGCAAAAGCCGAAACAAGTCCTTGACGCGATGCGGTTTTGTTATGAAAACGAATACGCGAACGTTCACCGCGGCATGTACGATTTGTCCGAAAAAGCGACGCTCAACTTTGAAAACGCCCGCAAAAAAGTGCAGCTGTTTTTAAACGCCGCGTCGGACAAGGAAATCGTGTTCACGCGCGGGGCGACGGACGCGCTGAACCTTGTCGCGTACACTTGGGGCGCGCAGAACTTGCGGGCGGGCGACGAGGTGTTGATTACGCAAGCCGAACACCATTCAAACATCGTGCCGTGGCAGATTTTGCAAAAGCGTATTCCTTTTACGCTGAAAGTTGCGCCCGTTTCGGATGACGGCGCGCTGGACATGGACGCGTTCAAATCGTTGCTGAACGAAAAAACGAAACTGGTGTCCGTGGCGCATATCTCCAACGTTTTGGGAACGGTTTTCCCGATAAAGGAAATCGCCAAGCTTGCCCATGCCGCGGGGGCGAAAGTCTTAATCGACGGCTGTCAGGGGGCGACTCATGTTCCCGTCGACATGCAGGACATCGATTGCGACTTTTACGCTTTTTCGGGACACAAGCTTTACGGTCCGACGGGTATCGGCGTCCTGTACGGCAAACGCGCGGTTTTGGAAACAATGGAGCCGTTTGAAGGCGGCGGCGATATGATTAAATCGGTCGCTTTTTCGGGCAGCGTTTGGGCGGATGTTCCCGCGCGGTTTGAGGCGGGGACTCCCCCGATTATGCAGGCAATCGGCTTGGGCTTTGCGATTGATTATGTGCAAAATATCGGTATGGCAAACATCGCCGAACACGAAAAACGGCTGTGCGGATTGCTGCAAGACGGCGTTTTGTCCGTCGGCGGTACGACGCCAATCGGCACCGCGCCCGACAAAACGGGCTTGGTGAGCTTTGTAACCGACTTTGCCCACCCGCAGGATATCGCGATGATTTTGGATCAGCAGGGCGTTGCCGTGCGCACGGGACACCATTGCGCCCAACCTTTGCATGAACGGTTCGGGCAGTCCGTATCCGTTCGGGCATCGCTGGGCGTCTATAATACGAAAGAGGATATTGAGAACTTTGTCGCCGCGCTCCATAAAGTTAAGCGGTTCTTCACTTAACTTGAAAGGAGATTTGTTATGATGAACAAAGAACATTGCGGCTGCGGCAAAAAGGAAATGCCCAAGGATAAAAAAGCCGATATGAATGAAAAAGCGTGCGAAACCAAAAAATCCGCCGCCGAAAAAGATGCCAAAGACGGCAAATCCTGCAATTAGTCCGCAATGACTTCCAAAGGACGGGCGACAAAGAAACTGTTGAAAAAATGCAAATTTCGGTGCATAACAAAGTGAAGTTTTGAATGGAGCCCGTCCGATGGATAAAAAAGATTCCGAAAACGAACAACAGACCGCCGAAACGGTCGCCAACGTTCCCGCCGTTATCGAGGAAGAACTGAAAAAGCTTCCCAAAGACTTTACGGGGACAATCGAAATTCCTATTAACGCCAATCCCGAAGCGGTCAGCAATTTTGCGAACGCCAATCCCGACCAATCCATCAAAGACGAATTGTCCGAATTTGAATCCATTCTGTGGGGTGGAAACGCGCCCGCGGATATGCCCGTCGTGAACTACGGCGACGAATACGTCGTGGTCAAGGGCGAAGCTTTGCGGGACGGTGAAAAACAGGCGGATATCAAGGACATTATAGACGCAATCCGCACGGTGTCCGATCCCGAAATTATGATTAACGTCTATGATTTGGGCTTGGTTTACCGCATGGACAGACTGGTCAACGGCGATGTCGAAATCGATATGACCGTGACCGCACCATCGTGTCCCGTGGCGGGATTGATGCCCAACCAAGTCGCCGAAGCCGTGTCCGCCGTTGCGGGCGTGGGCAAAGTGACGGTCAAGCTGGTTTGGGAACCCGCGTGGAGTGTCGACCGCCTGTCCGAAGAAGCCAAATTCGCGCTGGATTTGGCGTAAGGCTTAACGGGATTTTTGGCTTAAAATTTTATTCAGGATTGCAGCTTTTTTGACATCATACGGCATGTCGAAATAGGCGTAATTCGGCGTAAACGTCAGCGATCCGCGCGACGGCAGTTCTTGGTAGGATTTGTCCCGCGGCTGTCCCGTCAGGCGTTCGCGGCGTGCGAAAAACACGTCCGCCGCTTCTTTTGTTTCGAAAGCGATGCCGCACATTTTCGGATTGTCCAAAGCATGCTTGTCCGCTTCCATATAGCATTTTCCGTTTTCCGTTTGGCAAACCCGTTCCACAATCTGAACGGAATCCAAATGTCCGCGGAACGGACGTTCGGCAAAAATGTGCAGCTGCTCCGTTTCGTCTTTGCCGCTGATGGATTCCAGATGCGCTTTCAAATATCCCGTTTCATAAGCGGATACCATCGCTTGCTGGTCAAACCAGCCGTTAAAGGCGACGGTCATATTGCGGTTGCGGTCGGCAACAACGTCTTCAAGCGTTTTTTCCGTAGTTGTCAACGGCAGTTCGGCAACGATTTCGGGATAAGCTTTTTTGAATTCCCGAAGCGCGGCTCCGTCATGAGTCGAAGCGCGGATTTCCAACGCGGTTTGCAGGGCGACGGCTTGCGCATCGGCTTCTTTGGCGCGGCGCAGTCTTAATTCCGTCGCAACGTCGTAAGAGCAGAAATACGCATTGATGCCGCGCATATCCTGTTGAGCGTGCCGCGATTCGTGAGTGAACGTCGTTGTCAGTTTTGCGTCGTTCATGCACGGGTTCAGGGATATCCGCTTGTTTTCCTTGTTGCAGCATCCGCAACTGTCCGCCAGCAGTTCAAAGTCGACGGAATAGCCTGCTTTTGCCGCGTCTTCCAGTACTTTTCGCCCTGTCGGAGAGTGGCGGGCAATCGCATTGACCAGATGCGTCAACCGTTTTTGTTCGGTTTTAGAACCGATGAAGTTCATTTGAATTTCGGGCTTTTCGTCTTTGTACGTTCCGCGCACAATCGGTGACGAAAACAGGCGCGACAAAAGCGAAAAACTGCGATTGTCAGAGTGGCTGAAAGCTTCGGCTAAAACGGACATGGCGATACCTCTTTCATTAGCTGGACAGAATGATAACGCTTTTTTCGATAAAATAAAACAGAAAAAAGCCCCGCAAGGATGATTTTTGCGGGGTTTTTAATAAGAAAAGATGTCGGATTAAGCGGCGAACAATTTTGTCCGAATTTCCTGACGCAGGGTGTCGATGACTTCCAAGTCGTGGCGGCGTTTTTCAAAGTGCCAGAACGTCCAGCCGTTGCAGCTGGGCAATCCTTGCAGCTGAGCGCCGACTTTGTGAATCGAACCCGATATGTTGTCCGCCGTCAGCGAACCGTCGGCATGCACTTTCGCGGCAAAGCGCTGTTTTGCGTCAAACAGCCAATCGCCTGCTTGCAGCAATCCGTATTCCAGCACCGTTCCGAACGGAATGCGCGGCTCTTTGCGTTTGCAGACCATTTGCAGGGCGGATTTGTCGTGAACGGGCATAATGCCGTCGATGCGGGCTTGCGCGCCGTTGATGTAGCGTTGTTCGCGTTCGATGCCGATAAAGCGGCGTCCCAACATTTTCGCGACCGCGCCCGTCGTTCCCGTACCGAAGAACGGGTCAAGCACGATGTCGCCGGGGTTGGTGCACATCGTCAAAATGCGGTACAGCAAAGCTTCGGGCTTTTGCGTCGAATGAAGCTTTTCGCCGTTTTCGTCCTTCAGCCGTTCGTTGCCGCTGCAAATCGGCAGCTCCCAATCACTGCGCAACTGCTTGTCGTCGTTAAAGATTTTCATCGCTTCGTAATTGAACGTGAATTTGGCTTTGGGTGATTTGGAACACCAAATCAGTGTTTCGTGCGCGTTGCACAGGCGCGTGCCTTTGAAATTCGGCATGGGGTTGGCTTTGACCCAAACGACATCGTTCAAAATCCAATATCCCAAGTTCTGCAACATGTTGCCGACGCGGAAAATATTGTGATACGAACCGATGACCCACAACGTTCCGTCGTCTTTCAGCACGCGTTTGGCGGCTTTCAGCCAATCGACCGTGAATTTGTCATACGCCTGAAAATCGGCGAATTGATCCCATTCGTCGGTGACTCCGTCCACCTGCGAATTGTCGGGACGGAACAAATCCCCGCCCAACTGCATGTTGTACGGAGGATCGGCAAATACCATGTCGACGGATTTTTCGGGCAGGCTGTTCATCATTTCAATGCTGTCGCCCGACAGGATAACGTTTGTTTTTAAAGCGGTCATATTGCACCCATTCGGTAATCTTTTCTGTCAACCAGAATAGGCGTCAGAGGTAATTAAATTGTTAAAATCAAAAAATAATTTTGATAAAAAACGCCTTGATTTATTTAGACTTTTTTAACATTTTCCAAAATCACAGGAACTTTTTAATCGGGGCGTAGGATTTGCGGTGATGAACGCAAATGCCGTGCGCTTTCAGCCCGTCCTGATGCGCTTTCGTGCCGTAACCCGCGTTGTTTTCCCAGCCGTAGTACGGAAATTCACGCGCCAATTCGGTCATCAGGCGGTCACGGGTGACTTTGGCGATAATCGACGCGGCGGAAATCGACAGGCTTAACGCGTCGCCTTTGATGACGGCTTGGGCGGGGCAGGGGAGTTTCGGCGGGACTTTGTTGCCGTCAATCAGCGCGTATTCGGGCTTGACGGGCAGAGCTTCAACCGCGCGCCTCATCGCCAGAAAAGTCGCCTGCAATATGTTTAAGGTGTCGATTTCTTCAACGCTTGCGCTGCCGCAGCCGATGATTGCGTTTGATGCGTGCAGTTCGTCGAACAAAGCTTCACGCTTGGCGGCGGTCAGCTTTTTGGAATCGTTCAGCGTCGTGCGCAGGTAATCCGGAATTTCAAGGTTCGGGAAAATCACCGCGCCTGCGACGACGGGGCCCGCCCACGGACCGCGTCCCGCTTCGTCGATTCCCGCGACCAATCCTTGGACGGGGGCGAATAAATCGGGAATATTCCGTTCAAACGAAAAATCGGGCATGTTTTTTTCCTTTCGCGGAAAGCTTATGCCAAATCGTTCGACATTTCATTAAAAAAGTGTTGAAGCCTTTTCCTTTGTGGGGTACAGTAGCCGGCATGCGGTCGGGAAAAGCTTTCAAAGCGCCTGATTGGCTGGCGTTTTCGGAAAAATTCTTCCCGAAACACATTGTTTTTTCTAATTTCTTGGAGAGTAAATCCATGGCGGATAAAAACCAAAAAATGAAGATGATGGACGCAAACGAAGCCGCGGCGGGTGTTGCGCATCGTCTGAACGAAGTCGCCGTTATCTACCCGATTACCCCGTCTTCCCAGATGGGCGAATGGGCGGACGCGTGGGCGGCTCAGGGCGTCAAGAACATTTGGGGAAAAGTTCCCGAAATCTATGAAATGCAGTCCGAAGCCGGCGCTATCGGCGCGGTTCACGGTTCGCTGCAGGCGGGGGCTTTGACGACGACTTTCACGGCGTCGCAGGGCTTGCTGTTGATGATTCCGAACCTGTACAAAATCGCGGGCGAATTGACTCCGTTCGTTATGCACGTCGCCGCGCGCGCCGTCGCTACGCACGCTTTGTCGATTTTCGGCGATCACTCCGACGTGATGGCTTGCCGTCAGACGGGCTTTGCGATGTTGTGCTCCAACAACGTTCAGGAAGCGCAGGATATGGCGGCGATTGCTCAGTACGCCACGATGAAATCCCGTGTTTCGTTCATGCACTTCTTTGACGGTTTCCGCACGTCGCACGAAATCAACAAAATCGAAGTCATTTCCGACGATCAGCTGCGCGAATTCGTCGACGGTCTGCCGATGAACTTCAACCGCGAACACGCTTTGACGCCGGATCACCCCGTCTTGCGCGGAACGGCGCAGAACCCCGACGTGTTCTTCCAGATCCGCGAAGCCGCCAACCCGTATTATGACAAATGCGGCGCGGTCGTTCAGGAAGCGATGGACAAATACGCCAAAATCACGGGTCGTCAGTATCACTTGGTTGATTACGTCGGTGCAAAAGACGCCGAACAGGTCGTTGTCATCATGGGTTCGGGCGCCGATACGACCGAAGCCACGGTTGCTCATCTGAAAGACAAAAAATACGGTGTCGTCAAGATTCACCTGTATCGTCCGTTCCCTGCGGAAGAACTGATTAAAGCTCTGCCCGCGACGGTCAAAACGATTGCCGTCATGGACCGCACGAAGGAAGCCGGCGCACAGGGCGAACCGTTGTTCTTGGATGTCGTTTCCGCCGTTGCCGACGCTTTTGCGGCGGGTAAGCTGAAAACGATGCCGCGCGTTATCGGCGGCCGCTACGGTCTGTCTTCCAAAGAATACACCCCCGCCATGGCGAAAGCCGTGTTTGAAAACGCTGAAAAAGCCGAACCCAAGACCCGCTTTACGGTCGGTCTGACGGACGACGTGACGCACTTGTCTTTGGACGTCGACAATTCGTTCGATATCGAAGACGAAGACGTCAAACGCGCCATTTTCTTCGGCTTGGGTGCTGACGGAACGGTCGGTGCGAACAAAAACTCAATTAAAATCATCGCGGGCGAAGACGGTGTTTACGGTCAAGCCTACTTTGTATACGACTCGAAAAAATCGGGTGCGATGACCACGTCGCACTTGCGTTTCGCGAACCACGTCATCAATGCTCCGTATTTGATTAACAAAGCGGACTTTGTTGCGTGCCACCACTTCCCGTTCTTGGAAAAAATCGACATGCTGGCGCAGGCGAAAGACGGCGCCGTGTTCCTGCTGAACGCTCCGTTCAAAGCGGAAGAAGTTTGGGATCACCTGCCGGTCGAAGTTCAGGAAGAAATCATCAAAAAGCACTTGAAACTGTATTCGATTGACGCAGTTGAAGTTGCGAAACAGACGGGCATGGGTCGCCGCATCAACACGATTATGCAGACCTGCTACTTCGCGTTGTCGGGCGTTCTGCCCCGCGACGAAGCCATCAAGGCGATTAAGAAATCCATTGAAAAGACCTATATGAAAAAAGGTCAGGCGCTGGTTGACAAGAACTTCGCCGCCGTGGATGCGTCTTTGGCTCACTTGCACGAAATCAAAATCACCGACAAACCGACGTCCGAATTCAAACGTCTGCCGGGCGTTCCCGAAACGGCTCCCGAAGTCGTGAAGAAAGTCGCCGGCAAGATTTTGGAAGGCAAGGGCGAAGAACTGAAAGTGTCCGATTTCGGATGGACGGCTGACGGCACGTGGCCGACGGCGACGACGCAGTACGAAAAACGCTGCATCGCGTCCGACATCCCCGTTTGGGATCCCGAAACCTGTATCCAATGCGGCAAGTGCGCCATGGTTTGCCCGCACGCGGCAATCCGCGCCAAAGTCGCCACGAACGAAGATCTGAAGAAAGCTCCCGCGGGCTTCAAATCCGCCGCTTTCAAGGGTAAAGAGTTCACGGATTCCGCTTTCATCATTCAGGTCGCGCCGGAAGACTGCACGGGTTGCTCGCTGTGTACGCACGCTTGCCCCGCCAAGAACAAAGCCGACCCCGAAAAGAAAGCCATCAACATGCAGCCGATTGCGGCTCATCTGGAACAGGAAAAGACGAACTTCGACTTCTTCTTGTCCTTGCCGGATGTCGATCGCACCAAGATTGAAAAGAAACTGGTCAAAAACGTCCAGTTGCTGCGTCCGTTGTTTGAATTCTCGGGATCTTGCGCAGGCTGCGGCGAAACGCCGTATGTCAAGTTGCTGACCCAGTTGTTCGGCGATCGTTTGATGATTGCGAACGCGACGGGCTGCTCGTCCATTTACGGCGGCAACCTGCCGACCACTCCGTACGCGAAAGACGCGAACGGCCGCGGTCCGGCTTGGTCGAACTCGTTGTTCGAAGACGCCGCGGAATTCGGTCTGGGTATGCGTTTGTCCATCGACTTCCAGAAAAACTACGCTCACCAGTTGATTAAAGACTTGGAAAGCGAAGTCGGCGGCGATTTGACCAACGCGATTTTGACTGCGCCGCAGACGAATGACGCCGAAATTCAGGAACAGCGCGTCCGCGTCGAAGCGTTGAAAGCCAAATTGGCTTCGATGAATTCGGAAGCGGCGAAAACGCTGAACGGCTTGGCGGATTACTTTGTTGAAAAATCCGTTTGGACGCTGGGCGGCGACGGCTGGGCTTACGATATCGGCTACGGCGGTTTGGACCACGTTTTGTATTCGGGCAAGAATGTCAACATTCTGGTCATGGATACCGGCGTTTATTCCAACACGGGCGGTCAGCAGTCCAAAGCGACCCCGATTGGCGCGTCCGCCAAATTCGCGGTTGCCGGCAAGGCTTTGCCCCGCAAAGACTTGGGCATGATTGCCATGTCGTCCGAAAACGTCTATGTCGCTCAGGTTGCTTTGGGCGCGAACGACGCGCAGGTCATCAAAGCGATGGTTGAAGCCGAATCCTTCAACGGTCCGTCTTTGATTATCGCGTACTCGCATTGTATCGCCCAAGGCTTTGAAATCGGCGAACAGGGCTTGGATCACCAGAAAGCGGCTGTTGAAGCGGGCTTCTGGCCTCTGTACCGTTTTGACCCGCGCCGCGTGCGTGAAGGCAAACCGGGGCTGCAGCTGGACTCCAAGGCGCCGTCGAAAGCCATGGCTGACTATATGGCGAACGAAACGCGCTTCCAGATTGTCAAAAAGACCAATCCGGAACGCTATGAAAACTTGGTCAAATTCGCGCAGGAACAGGTGGAAGAACGCCGTAAACTGTACGAACACTTGGCGGAAGAAAAATAAGCCTGAGTGCTATAACGGAAAAGCCCGCGGAAACGCGGGCTTTTTTGTAAGGTAAAGCAAATTCAGTTTTTTAAAACGGCTAGGATGACGGCGTTTGCGGCTTCGTCGGGGGAATGGCTCTGAGCCAGGATATTGTTTAACTGCGTTTCGGACAATCCCGTCATTTTCGTCAAAGCGGCAATAAATTCGTTTCGATTCATCGCGGTTGAAGAAAAATTCCGCAAAACGAAATGACTGATCATCCATAATTTATTTTCCGCGTCCGAACGTTTTTCTTTGAACATATAGATGTAAAGCTGACCGGGTTCGTATTCTTCGACCGTATAAGGAACGGTTGGGCGGATGATTTCGGATGACGTTCCCAAAACCATGGAAACGGGAAAAGAAACCATATAAGAGAGGCATGTCCAAACCATCGTTGACATAAAAGGATTGTTGCCGTCGCAGCCATGCGGAATAAAATCGAAATCACCGGTCGCCAGCCCAAAACGGTTGACGGGCGGATCGCCGAATGTGGTTGACATGGCAGATTTTTGAATGTTTTTGCCTTGATACACTTTGATTGTGGCGGGAAGATGTTCCGCGGCTTTCAAAGTCAAGGTTAAGGAAACGCCGTCCTTTTTTATCAGACGGGGAGTTTTGCCTTCGGAAATCTCTGAATTATTGACGTAAATCTCTGCGGGAATGTTCGAACTGACATAAACGGATGTCGAATGCAGATTTTCTTGCGTAACGCAAGAGGATAGGGCAAAGGAAAGAAAAAGCGCCTCTTTTTCATTTGTTCATTGCCAGCCAATGTTGTTGAGCCGCCAGCATCGGGCTGCTTGAACCGCCGCGCTGCAAAGCCCGCACAGTCAGGGAATACGCTTTGTCGTACTCTTTCTTTGCCATTTCAACGGCGGCTTGGGCGGCTAAACCTTCCCATGAATCGGGTGTTTCCTCCGCCAGTCCGTTCGCCAATTCTGCGGCAAGTTCCGTTTCGCCCGCGCGCGCCAATAAACGAATCAAACGGTAGTGTGCTTGCGGTGTTTTAAACAAAGCCGTATTCAGATATTTGTCGGACAACACTTCGATCAAGCGCATTACCGCAATGTGATTGCCTTTTTCGCTTTGCATTTCCGCAACCAGCAGCAAAGTATCCTGCAAATCGGAACACAAAGGCAGCCAATCGGCGCAGTCCTTGCCGTTCGCAATCAGCGCCGCCGTGTAGTACGCCAGAACGGGCGCGTCGGATTTGTTTGTGTCATTGACGGCTTGTTTCAAAAAGCTTTCCGCCTGTTCTGTTTCGCCCGTCATCAGCGAACACAATCCCGCCTGCGCCGACGCGATGACGCAATGCGGGTCGATTGCCAGACATTCTTTCAGCGCTTCAATGGTTTCGGGCAGCTTGAAAGCTTGTTTCAGCAAACGGGCTTTGTTCAGTTTTTCCGTCAGTTTCAGATTCATGGCGTATCCTTTCAGGGCGTCAGTTCCATACCCGTGTAATAACAAGCGCGGGTGTCAATCTTGCGGGCGTGAATTTCGTTCAAAGCGGCGTCGCGGATGGCTTCGGGACGCCAGTTTTTGGTGGCTTGGCATAAATCCTTGAGCGGTGCGGTTTTCGCCCATTCGCGTGCTTCGACGGGCAAGGCGTAGCGGCGTTCGTAGAAAGGTTGTTCATGCGATTCAAAAATGGCGCATCCCGTCAAAGCCAGCGTCAAAACAAAAGCGGCGCGGTTCATTCGGCTGCCCCGAACGGAGCGGTAACGCGATCCAGTACGCCTTGCACGGCGGACAAAGCCATGCCGAAATTGGTAACGGGAACGTTTGAACGCACACACTCATTCAAACGGCGCAAGGTTTCCTGTCTGGTCAGCATGCAGCCGCCGCAATGAATAACCAAGTCATAGTCGCCCAAATCGTCGGGAAAATCGATGCCTGCGCACCAGTTGAAGTCGATTTTTCCCGCACAGGCTTTTTGAATCAGCGCGGGCATTTTGACGCGCGCGATGTCGTCGTCCTGAACGTGGTGAGAACACGCTTCCGCAATCAAAATACGGCTGCCGTCCGTCAAATGTTTCAGTTTTTGCGTACCGTTCAGCAAAATTTTCAAATCGCCTTTATAGCGTGCGAACAATGTCGAAAACGTCGTCAAAGGAACGTCCTGCGGCACGGTTTCGGCAACCGCGCGGATAAGCTGGGAATCCGTAATCACCAGCGCGGGCGGATTTTTCAGATTGGCTGCGGCGGCTTTGAAGTCGTTTTGATTTTGCACGGTGTAAGCGTACGCGCCTGCGTCCAAAATGTCGCGGATGACTTGGACTTGCGGCAAAATCAGGCGTCCTTTCGGCGCGGAGGCGTCAATCGGCGCAATACAAACGACCGTGTCCCCCGTTTTGATCAGATCCGCGACCAAAGGCGGGCGTTTTTTGAACGATTCGGGGACAAGGCTTTTCAGCAAAGCTTTCAGTTTTTCGATATTCGCGCCGTCTTTGGCGGAAACGGAAATTGTCGGAAAATCGAAACCGTAGCCCGTGATGTTCACTTTGTCGCATTTGTTGAACACGACAACGAACGGAACGCCCAGCTCCTTTAATTCCTTGATTAAGACGTCTTCCTCCGCTCCGACGCCCGTTTCATCGGTGATGACCATGGCAATATCGACTTTTTTCATCACGCGCATCGTGGCGTTGACACGCTTTTGCCCGATTTCGCCCTTGTCATCCACACCCGCCGTGTCAAAGAACGTTACGGGACCGACGGGGATGAGTTCGTAAATTTTGGATACGGCGTCGGTGGTCGTTCCAGCGACATCGGAAACAATGGAAACTTCCTGTCCGCACAAAGCGTTCAAAAGGGATGATTTGCCTGCGTTTCTGCGTCCGAACAAACCGATATTCAGCCGTTCCCCGCGCGGAGCCGTTTGAGTCATGGAATCCTCCTCGAAAAAGTGTGATTTTGTGGGAAATATACCTGTTTTACGAACCAAAGTCATTTGTTTTCTTTAGACTTTTTTAGCTTTTTTCTGAAAAGATAAATCGATTGGAGATTCAATTTATGCAAACGCGCTTGACTCACATCCGCAACAATTTGAAAACAGTCGCTTTTTTGTCGGCGGTGTTGTCGGCTCAACCTTGTCTTCCGCAGGAAAAAACGGCGTTTTTGACGCCGCAGGACAACACTTTTTCATTGCAAAAAGTGTTTGTTTTTCCTTTTTTGCAAACCCGTCCTGTTGATTATGTTTGGAATGCGGGGACGGACGCGCATGCTTTGGCGGAGTACTTGAAAAGCGCGTTTGTCAAGGAACAGGATTTTGAACAGCAGGCGGAAGCTTTGATGTGGCGGCTGTCGGCGGCGGAACAAAAACAGGAATTTGATGACGAACGCGCCGAAGTAAACGATGCCGTGGACACGCTTGCCGACTTTTCATCCGCCGTTTATCCCGAAACGGATGCGCTGGCTTTGAACTTCATCGAAAATTTGGACAGGGTGGATTTGGAAGCCTCCGATATGATTTCCAGTTTCGAAAGCAGCAGGTCGGCTGACGAAAAAGCTCAAAACTGGGCGGAATACACGCAGGGCATAACGGGACTGGCTTTGATCGACGTCGTTTATGCGCAGCTGGATTCCGTTATGGGAAAGCTGAATCGCGCTGCGGATGCGGCTTTGTCCGAAAAAGCGGATGACGTCGTTGACGACTATGCCGCCAACCCCGATATTTACGCTGCGGAAACGCAAGGGGCGGGGGCTTTGCGGGATTTCGAACTGGCGGATTTGGGATTGCTGGTCAACGACTTGGTCGATATCGGCACAGGATTGGATGTAACGGAACAAGACGCGGCTTTGTGGTACAAATACGATTTGGCGCTTGACACGCCGTCCGATTTTGCGAAAATCCGAAAATCCGAAACGGATGAAAAAGAACGGCTGCTGAATATTTTGAAAAAAGCCATGAAACGGAAAGGTGAAAAATGAACAACTTCTTTGCAAAGCAAAAAAGATTTTGGAAAAGGACGTCATTTTTAACCGCCGGTGTTGCCGTGGCTTTTTCCGCCGCATGCACGGTCGAACCCGAACCGCTCAGCGATTGGGAGCGCGCCGTCCGCGTCGATCGCGACATTCAGGAAATGTTTGCCGATCAGCGCACGGATGTCGTGTTCAAACCGATGACGCTGTACGACGCCATGGCGCGCGCGCTGAAATACAATCTGACCGCGCGCTTGAAAATGATGGAAACGGCGCTGACGGTCAAACGGTTGGACTTGAGTTCGACGGACATGCTGCCGCAGATCGCCGCGAACGCGGGGTATGCGGGACGCAGCAATTACGAAGCCGTCGTATCCAAATCCATGAAAACGGGCGTGCTGTCCGATCCGACGGCATACGGCGAAAAAACGCACGGATTTGCGGATATTCAGGTGTCTTGGAACATTTTGGATTTCGGCGTCAGCTATTATCAGGCGCGCCAAGATATGAACAAGGTCTTGATTTCCAAAGAGGAACGCCGCAAGCAAACGCAGTCTTTGCTGCAAGAAGTGCGGGAAGCGTTTTGGCGGGCGGTTGCGGCGGAACGCCTGATTCCCGAAATCGACGATTTGACCGAAGAAGCCGTCGCCGTTTTGGAAATGCTGCGCGAAGGGCAGGGGGAAAAGCCCGCATACGTTTTGAATTACCAGATGACCCTGATGGAAACGATGCGCGATCTGAGCGAAATGAAAAAAGAATTGCAGATGGCGCGCGAAAAACTGGCTTCCCTGATCAATCTGAAGCCCGGCACGCGTTTCCGTTTGGTCGCTTCGGAGGACGGAAATTATGTTTTGCCTGAAATCCGTTCGAATTTGGACAGACTGGAATGGCTGGCGCTGATGAACCGTCCTGAATTGCGCGCCGAAGACTACAAGCTGCAAAATACCAGATTGGAAGCCAAAAAAGCTTTGGTCAAACTGTTGCCGAACTTGAATTTGTTCGCTTCCGCCAACTATGACAGCGATTCGTATTTGACCAACTCGTCGTGGCTGCAAGCGGCTGCGGCGGTCGGAATGAACCTGCTGAACCCGATGAAAATGCAGCAGACGGTAACAACTTCCGAGGTCAAAGAAGCGGTTGACAATCTGAACAGGCAAGTCATTGCCATGGCTGTTTTGACGCAAACCCATTTGGGATGGGCGCGCTATCAGGGGGCGAAAGAAACTTATCAACTCAGCGTCGAAATTGCAAATGTGGCGCAGCAGCTGGCTCAGCAATCGTCCGACGAAAATGCGGGAAACGACGATAAGATTGCTCAGGCGACCGCCGTTTCGTCCGCCGCGCGCGCTTTGTTCGCAAAATTGCGCATGGCGATGAATTTCGCCGAATTGCAGGATGCGACGGGAACCATGTTCGCAACGCTGGGGCTGGACGCTTTGCCCGAAGATTTCGCGTCAAACGATCTGAATACGATTTCCCGCGCGCTGGAACGCGTGATGGGAGCGTGGGATATGGGACGCTTCACTAATGAAGACGCACCGCGTTTGCCGCCCGTGCCGATGCATCGTCCGCCCGTGTTCCTGAACGTGACTTTACCGATGAAGCGGGTTGTCGAGGATGCGCGCTTTGTCGTCGTTATTCCGCCGACCGTCTTTGCCGAAGCGGATTTGGGCTGGGATGTCGCATATACGGCGACGCTGATTGACGGATCGCCGCTGCCGCCGTGGATGTTCTTTGATTCCAAAACGATTACCCTGTCGGGCAGACCGCCCGTCAATGCGGAGGGATTCTACGAAATCAAAATTTCCGCCCGCAACAAAAAGAAAATGTCCGCGTATGTCGTGATGACCGTCCAAGTCGTCCGCGGCTATAAAACGATTATGGATATGCGCGGGGCGGAACGGGATTCGCGGGTGACCGTCATTCAGAAATGTCAGGCGGACGAAGTTTGCAAAAACGATCAAAACGTTCGCTTGATTGACGTTTTCCCCGAAAGGGTCAAAGTTTCCCCCGTGCCGCCGAACAGAAAATAAAGGGATATGGCGCGGATTCGTCTGAAAAACAGAAACTACGTCAAAAAGGAACGTGTCCTTTCGCCGCCGTTTTGGCGGACAAAGGGGTTCTGGCTGGCAGGAGGATTGGCGTACGCCGTTTGGATTTACGGACTGCGCCGTCCCGTTTATCTGTATTTGTACGGCGCGCCTGCCGCCGCCGAACCGACGGAAGCCATGGGGGAGGCTTTTGAAGACGTTGACGGGCAGGAATGGCAAAGCTCTCAAATCGGCGGGTATGGGATTTTGTACAAAATCCGAAAGAAATACGCTGTTTTCGGTCGAATCGTTTATGTCGACTGGTACCGCAATGCGGTCGGGACGTGGTTTCGTTCGGCAATGTCGCGCGGAGTGTACTTGTACGATGCCGTTGTTCCTGTGGACGTGTCGATTATTCACGGCGCAACGGCGGCGGACGGCAATTGGCAAAAGATAAACTTTTCGCACGAAGAACGGCTGCTATGGACGTCGTACCGCTTTGAAGACAGGCCGGTTTTTAACCAAAACGAAATCAACAACAATCACGTTATTCCCGCATCGCCGAATATTCTGCGTGCGCTGAAAATCGTTAAAAAGGGCGAATCCGTTTATATGGAGGGGTATTTGGCGGACTGGAAAGGAACGGGGGAATTTTCCGAATATGCTTTTGATACGGCTTTGACCCCCGGCGAAATTTCAAAAGAAAAAGCGGGCGGATTGCCGACGGGATTGTGCCGCCAGTTTTATGTGACGAAAATTTCTTTCGGCGGATACGTTTTTGAATAAAACAAAACCCCTGTCCGAACGGGCAGGGGCTTTGATTGTCAAAGGATTTCTTAGAATCCGTCGCGTTCCAAACGTTTGCGTTCCAATTTGCGGGCGCGACGAACGGCTTCCGCCTTTTCGCGGGCTTTCTTTTCAGACGGCTTTTCAAAGTTGCGGCGCAGTTTCATTTCACGGAAAACGCCTTCGCGCTGCATTTTCTTTTTCAAAGCTTTCAAAGCCTGATCAACGTTGTTGTCACGAACTACGACTTGTACCATTTGATATCATTCCTTTTCATAAAAGAGGAGGGCTTTGCCCCCGTTAAAAACATACCGATCGGGCGGCATCATAACCAACCCGAAACGAAAACTCAACGATAAAAATCCCTTTCACCCTTGGAAAGAGAAAAACATACCCCCTTTACGGAAAAAGCGTTTCTTTAAATTCAATATACAATTTTGATTTTTGTCTTGCAACAGATTTTTTTAGACAAAAATTATTGACAGGAAAGTTTTTTTGGGATAAAAATTCGGATAAATAACTCAATCAGGACGCTGCGCTATGGTCGAACAAGTTTTAGTCAATGTTTTCCCCAAAAAAAACAAATCCAAAAAATCTCAAAAACAATATCCCGATCAGAAGCCTTTGGTCGATTTGGGGATTTTGGCTGTCAGCAACAATGCGGAACGCCGTTTAATCAGCCTTGTCAATACGATTGCGGAAAGCTCTCCGTTCGGAAAAGCCGTTTTGCAGGACGCGGCGGATGCGGGCTATACGCTGGCGTTCGAAAACCAGAAAGATTCGCTTGGTTTTTGCGATCCCGAAACGAAAATGCTGGTGCTGAATCCCAAAATGAACGACAACACCTTGATTGCGACTTTGGCGCACGAAGCGCGCCACGCACAGCAGTTCATTCATGGGGCGGAGGGTAATTTCGGCGCATACAACCTGAAGTGCGACGTGATGTACAACCGCGCTTTGGAAGCCGATGCCGAAACCGCCGCCGCCGCGACGTGCCACCAAATCAAAGTGTTCGGGAAAAATCCCGCTCCGTGGAACAAATTTGAAGAAGACGCTCCCGTTATGGCGGAGAATTTTTTGGATGCCATGCCCGATGCCAAAGCTCCGATTTCCGACAAGGTTTTGCAAAAAACGTTTAACGGATGGTATCAGGACGAAGTCGTCGTTGAAGGGTATGAAGAAGGCTATATTCAGGACGTTATGAACGACGCGATGAAAGACAGGGCGGAAGCGGATTTTCCCTATAAAGGCACGATTTCATCCAAAGAAATCGTCAATCAAATCTGTTTGAATGCCAACGGCGAATGCTATTGGGCGGACAACCCCGGCATATTGGAAGAACCCGAAAAACTGTCGTTGTGCGCCGCTTCCGTCAATACGGCGGACAAATTTTTCAAACTGCGCGAAGTCCGCACGGGGATGAAGCCCGACACAAGCTACAAATCCATGCCCGTTCGCGATCCCGAAAATTTAAAAGGCGCGAAAAACAAGTCGTTGGCGTCCAAAAAAGGAAAATCCGCGGCGGATGCTCTGCGTCAAACAAAAATCGCCGCCCAAATCGCGGGCAGGCGCGCTTTTTAAGGCTGTATAAAACGGTTTTTCTCCCGAAAAAGGGGCTTTGTCCGCAAAGCCTCTTTTTTTATAGGGGCGCGCTACTTTTTGTTGACAAAAAAAGTGTACAGAAATACAATCTTTTCCAGAAATAACCGAAAGGACGCTTGCAATGTTAAAAGAAGCTTTTGAACTCCCCTTGTCCGATTCAAAATATAACCCTGCGGAAAAGCCCGTCGTTGATATCGACATGACGGAATGTAAAGAAACGGACAAACCGCGCATGATTGCGTTGGTCAACCGTTTGGCGAAAAGCCCGTGCGGGTTGGAAACGCTGCAAATTGCGGCTGACAACGGATTCAAGTTCAGCTTCTTTGACGACGGCGTCCGTTGTTGCGGCGCGTGCGACGAAGCGGGACATTGGGTTCGCTTGAACCCCAAAGAATCCGATGCGAAACTGGTCGGGACGCTGTGCCATGAATGCCGTCATGCGGGGCAGTTTGTCCGCGGCGCGCACGAAGCGTTCGGCGTGATGGACGTGCGTTCGGAACTGATGTGTTTCCGCGCGATGGAAGCCGACGCGCAGACTTACGCGATTACGGCGTGCAAGGAATTGTCCCTGCAGGGCGACCGTTCGCCGTACAACATTTTCGCCGACCGCTATCCCGAAATCGAGGAAGCTTTCCGCGCGTCTTACGACAAGCACGGCAAAGTCAACCACGAAGTCATGACGGACACAAACGAATCGTGGTACGACCAAATCCGCACCAAAACGGTGTACGAGGAAGCTTATCAAATCGAACCGATGACCAAGGAAATTTACGATTTGAAACAGGGTAAAAAGCCGACTTTGTTCTACAACAAGCAGAAAATGACGGCGGAAGAAGTCGTCGCTTTGGCGTGCTGGACAAAGGACGGCAACTATTACACCAAAGACCCGAAACAGCTGGAAAGCGGCAAGTTTATGGATGTCGCCAAACAGGCGATGGGCGATATGCGCGACTTTTTCAAACTGCGCCAAGAATTGACGGGTATGGAACCCGATTCGTCGTTGGACACGATTCCGACGCGTCCCGACTATATGCACCGCGAACGCCCCAAAATGGGTGAAAAGCCGTTGGCGGGCATGTTTGAAAAGAAAACGGCAAAAGCCTTGAACCCCGCGCTTGCGTCCGCTTTGTCGGCGCGCCGCGGTCGCTGAGGAGTTTGAATTATGGAAATAATGACGTCTTCAATGCTGCAAAAAGTTCTGGATGAACCCAAGCAGAAAGTTTCTTACGATCCGAATGAAAAGCTGACGGTCGATGTCGATTTGTCGCTGTGTTCCGACGAAGAAATGCCGCGCATGATTCATATCGTCAACCGCTTGGCAAAATCAGAAGCGGGACGCGAAACGTTGGAAATCGCCAACAAAGCGGGTGTGAAGTTCGGATTTTTGGATGCAAAGACAAACTGCTTCGGCTGCTATTTCGGCGGTGATATGAAGTATATCGGTTTGGGACCCATGGCGTCCGACGACAAGCTGGTGTCGACCTTGTGCCACGAATCGCGTCACGCGGGGCAGGCGGAACGCATGAAGGACATCCCCGACCGCGACCAACTGAACGTCGCGTCGATTATTCGCTATTCCCGCGCCAAGGAAGCCGACGCACAGGCGTACGCCGTCAAAGCATGCAAGGAATTGGAAATGCAGGGGGACAAAGGACCTTTGGCGACGTTTGCCAAATTCTATCCGCCCATTTACAAAGCCTATGAAGCCTCGATTGCCAAAGAGGGCGTTTTGAACGACAAGGTCGTCGCCGACGTGTTCAAAGGCTGGTACGACCAGACGAGTACCAAACAAAACTACGAAGAAGGCTACATCATCGAACCGATGCACGACGCGATTAAAGGAAACTTTACGCGCATGTACACCTTTGCCGAAAACGTCGATTCCAAAACCGTCGTTGAAAAGGTGGGCTGGACGAAAAACGGCAACTATCTGTCGGCGGAAAATCCGGATTTTCTGGATGAACCGCGTTTTGCTTCCGTCGGCGAACGCACAAAATCCGACGCGCAGGCTTTCTTTGAAATTCGCAAAGAACGTGCGGGGATTGAACCCGACAAATCCGTTGACGCTTTGCCGACGAACAAGGACGCGTTTGCGCGCCGCTTGCCCGAAATGGGACAGCCGCGCGGCAACGTCGGCGAAACGATGAGCATGGGCAACACGATTGAACGCTGGAAAGCCATTCTGGCTCAGCGCAAGCTTAAAGGAATGTTGGGAACGTTGGGGCAGGCGTTCGAACCGCCCGGAGGAAAAAAAGAATATCCCGACGAAAAGCCCGCGGTCGATGTCGATTTGCGTTATTGCGCGAAAAAAGACCGTCCGCGCATGATTGCTTTAATCAACCGTCTGGCGCGCAGTAAAACGGGCTTGGAAACGTTGCAAATTGCGGCGGACAACGGGTTTCATTTCAACTTTATCAAGGGCGAAGACCGCGCTTTCGGTTTTGC
>SAMEA104315424__coassemble_681_pt1 | contig 21557 bp, 16 predicted proteins | sample SAMEA104315424__metabat2_low_PE_038 | metagenome-assembled genome bin SAMEA104315424 (sample SAMEA104315424) | gut metagenome | biome: Monkey gut; feature: monkey-associated habitat; material: faeces | place: China | collected 2013 | reverse complement strand
CAATGGTCGCCAACCGCAAAGTCCCCCGCAGCGTCCCGAACGCAAAAGCGGGATTGGCGGAAGCGTTCTTTGACATATCGGGCAGTCTGGCGGACAAAGGCAGTCCCGAATCGTCGCTGTTTTTCATCCGTTTCGGCTTGGCTCTCGACCCGAATTTGTCGCTTGCCCGCATTTTGCTGGGGGAAATTCTGGAAAAGCAGGGACGCGACGACGAAGCTTTGAAACTGTATCTGGGCGAAAAGGAAAGCTCGGAAACCTACTTTGCCGACCAAACGCGCGCCGCCGCCATTCTGGCGCGGCAAGGCAGAGCCGACAAAGCCGAAAAGATTCTGCGGAAACTGGCGGACAGGCGCAACGATTCCCCTGCGCCGTGGATGCAGCTGGGCGAAATCCTGCTGACCGAAGAAAAATATCCGCAAGCCGTCGCCGCTTTTTCCGAAGCTCTGGATCGCACGGGACCGCTGAACCGCAGTCATTGGGTCTTGTTTTACAGCCGCGGAGTCGCCTACGAACGCAACGGGCAATGGGACAACGCCGAAGCCGATTTGCAAAAAGCGCTGATGCTGTCGCCCGAAGAGCCGTCCACGTTGAACTATTTGGGCTATTCGTGGCTGGAACGCGGCAAAAACATCCCCGAAGCGTCGAAGATGCTGAAAACCGCCGTGCGGCTTGCGCCGAACGACGGGTCGATTGCGGACAGTCTGGGCTGGTCCTACTATTTGCGCCGCAAATACGGCAAAGCGTTGGAAATGCTTGAAACCGCCCTGACGTTAAACCCCGGCAGCGCAGTCATCAACGACCATTTGGGCGATGCGTACTGGCGTGTCGGACGCAAGCGCGAAGCCCGCTATCAATGGGCGAAAGCCCTTGCCGTCAACGACGATTTGCCCCCTGCGGACAGAAAACGCGTCGACGAAAAGCTTGAAAAGGGACTGGACGCCGTCGGCGACAAGATCGCCTTGCCCGAAAAACCGCGAAAGAAGAACGAATAATGTCCGTTTCGGTCAAAGCCCCCGCAAAAATCAATCTGTATCTGCATGTCACGGGAAAACGTCCCGACGGCTATCATTTGCTGGACAGCCTGTTCGCTTTCGCGGCGGACGGCGATGTGATTGCCGTTGAACCTGCCGCGGAATTAAGCTTGGAAATCGTCGGCGCGCCCGATTTGTCGGCGGGCGAAGACAACATCGTTATCAAAGCGGCGCGGAAGTTGGCGGCGGCTTTGGGGATTGAGCCGAACGCCCGCATCGTTTTGGAAAAAAATCTGCCGATAGCGTCGGGAATCGGCGGCGGTTCGACGGATGCGGCGGCGGTGCTGAAAGCTTTGCAGCTTTTGTGGAACAAAAAACTGCCCGATGAAAAGCTGTACGCCCTTGCGCTGGAATTGGGGGCGGACGTGCCGTCGTGTCTGGCTGGAAAAGCCGTACAGGTGTCGGGTGTGGGCGAGATTCTGACGCCCGCGCCGAAAATTCCCGCTTTGCCCGTTGTGCTGGTCAATCCGAACAAACCCGTTTCGACGCCCGCCGTTTTCAAAACGCGAAAACCCGTTTTTTCCAAACCGATGCCTTTGACGGCGGATTGCGCCGACGCCGACGCTTTCGTCGCGGAATTGAAAAAACGGCACAACGACTTGCAGGACGCAGCTTGCGCCCTTGAACCCGCCGTCGCCGAAGTGCTGAAAAGCCTTGAAAGACAGCCGCTTTGCCTGTTTTCCGCCATGTCGGGCAGCGGCGGAACGTGCTTCGGATTGTTCCGCACGCCCAAGGATGCCGCCCAAGCCTGCGCCGATTTGACGGCGAACCACCCGAATTGGTGGGTCAAACAAACGGCTTTGGCATAAAAATCGCTTGAGTCCGCCGCCCCTTTTATGTATAAAGAGGGGTTGATTGTCGTACTCTAACAGCAACCCGCCATGGGAGAAGTGCAAATGTTTAAATCTTATCGTATTTTACCGTTCTGTCTGCTTGCTTTCGTTTTGTGTCTGAGCGGCTGCTTTGAAAAAAAGGAAAACGCCGCCCCTGCCGCGCAGAAACAGCATGTTTCCGTCGTCAAAGTCGGCTACCATCCGTATACGGAACGTTTTGATTTCCCCGGCCGCATCGACGCGGTTTCGTCGGTCGATTTGAAAGCGCGCGTCGCGGGTTTTTTGAAAGACCGCCTGTTCGAGGAAGGCAATATCGTCAAAAAAGGACAGCTGCTGTTCACTTTGGAACGCGAACCGTTCGAAGCCAAAGTCGCCGAAGCCAACGCCAATCTGGCAAAAGCCGAAGCCGATGCCAAAAACGCGTCCCTGAATTTGAACCGCGCTTTGGAATTGCGTAAAAGCGGCAATATCGCCCAATCCACCGTTGACGCGCGCGAAGCCGAAAACAGCATCGCCAAAGCGGCTGTTCTGCAGGCGAAAGCCGCGCTGAATCTGGCAAAGCTGGATTTGAGCTACACCGATGTCAAAGCCCCCTTCTCGGGCAAAATCGGTCTGGCGGCTTATTCGGTCGGCGAATATCTGCCGGCGGATTCCGTTCTGGCGACGCTGGTCAGCAGCGATCCCATGTACGTTTTGTTCAGCGTTTCCGAACGCGAACTGCTGTCCATGCAGAACGCGGGCGTTTTCGGCACGAACAGCGATTTGTCCGTTTCTTTGATTATGGCGGACGGTTCGACTTACCGCTACGGCGGCAAAATCAACTTCACGGATGTAACCGTCGGCGAAACGACGGACACCGTAAAGCTGCGCGCCGTTTTTCCCAATCCGTCCAAACAGCTGGTTTCGGGACAGTTTGTTTCCGTTTTGCTGGAATACGAAGCCCCCGTTGAAAAAATCTCGGTTTCCCAAGCGGCTGTCATGTCTTCGCCCACGGGAAAATACGTTTATGTCGTCGACGCTCAGAACAAAGTCGTCAACAAACCGATTGTCGTCGGCGGCGAACAGGGAAAAGACTATATCGTCAACGAAGGATTGGAAGCGGGCGACCGCGTTATGATCGAGGGCTTGCAGAAAGTCCGTCCGGGGGCGGAAGTCATCGTTGACGCGCCTGCCGCCAAAACGGCTGAAGCGGCGAAGACTCCCGCCGCCCCCGCCAAGAAATAAGGAATAACGCCCTATGTTTTCCCAGATTTTCATTCGACGCCCGCGTCTGGCTATCGTTGTTTCGCTGGTCATCACCATTGCGGGTCTGATTTCCCTGTACACCATTCCCGTCGCGCAGCTGCCCGACGTGGTTCCGCCGTCCGTGTCCGTTTCGGCAACTTACCCCGGCGCGTCCGCGGAAGTGATCGAACAAACCGTTGCGCAGGTTATCGAATCGCAGGTCAACGGCGTTGACAACATGCTTTATATGGAATCGACCAGCGCTAACGACGGCACTTATTCTCTGTCCGTTACGTTCGCTTTGGGCACCGATCCCGATATGAACACCGTCAACGTGCAGAACCGAATCAACCAGATTTCGACGAAACTGCCGTCCGAAGTGCAGCAGCAGGGCGTTACGGTTAAAAAGAACACGTCGTCCATGTTGATGGCGTTTTCGCTGTATTCCCCCGACCATTCGCGCGAAGCCAGCTTTTTGGCGAACTACATGACCGCGCACGTCAAGGATACCTTGGCGCGTGTTACGGGTGTGGGCGAAGTCAACACGTTCGGCGACATCGACTACAGCATGCGCGTGTGGATCGATCCGCAGCGTTTGTCGAACCTCGGTCTGACAAACGAAGACGTGATGGCGGCGATTTCCGCGCAGAACATTCAGCCCGCCATCGGGTCGGTCGGCGCGTCCCCCGCCCCGAAAGACCAGCAGATTCAGCTGACGTTGAAAACGTCGGGGCGTTTAAGCTCCGCCGAAGAGTTTGGCAACATCGTTCTGCGCGCCGACAAAGACGGCGGCACGCTGCGTTTGAAAGACGTTGCGAGAATCGAACTGGGGACGACATCCTATTCGACGGTCATTCAGTACAACGGCATGGCGGCGTCGGGCGCGATGATCAACCTCGCCCCCGGAGCGAACGCGATGCAGGTCGCCAAAGGCGTCAAAGCCGAGCTGGAAAGAATGAAAGCCTTTTTCCCCGACGGCGTTGACTATGTCATCATTTTCGACACGACGGTTTTCATCGAATCGACCGTAAACGAAGTCGTTCACACGATTTTTGAAGCGTTCGTTCTGGTGTTGCTGACGGTTTTCCTGTCTTTGGGAACATGGCGCGCGACTTTGATTCCCGCGGTTGCCGTTCCCGTGTCTTTGATTGGTACGTTCATCTTTATGGCGCCGTTCGGCATTTCGGCGAACACGATTTCTTTGCTGTCCATCGTGCTGGTTATCGGCATCGTGGTGGACGACGCGATTATGGTCGTGGAAAACGTCGAACGCGTGATTGAAGAAGAACCCGATTTGTCGATTCCCGATGCGGTGGCAAAGGCGATGAGCCAAATCACCGCGCCGATTATCGCGATTACGCTGGTTATTCTGTCCGTGTTCGTTCCCGTTATTTTCGTCCCCGGCATTGTCGGTCAGCTGTACAAGCAGTTCGCCGTTACCGTGTCGTGTTCAATGATGATTTCGGCGTTGAACGCGTTGACTTTGTCGCCCGCTTTGTGCGCGATTCTGCTGCATCGCGAAGAAAAGAAAAAAACAGGGCTTGTGCCTTGGGTTATGCGTCAAATCGACAAAGGGCGCGACGGCTATACCGCGATTGTCAAAAAGCTGGTGCGTCATTCGTCGCTGTCGATTTTGATTATCGCGGCGGTTATCGCCTGCGCTTGGCAGGTCAACAAAATAACACCCGCAGGCTTCCTGCCCGATGAAGACCAGGGCATGTTCATGGTCGACATTCAGCTGCCCGAAGGCGCGTCGCAGGACCGCACGCTGGCTATTTTGCGCGACGCTTACAAAATCATTTCTTCGCACCCCGCGACAGCAAACGCGATGGCGATTGCGGGACACAGCATGATTGGCGGCAACGGTCCGAACTTCGGCATGATGGTTGTCGGTTTGAAACCGTACGAAGTGCGCCGCGATACGTCAATGCAGGTAGCCGCGATTTTAAAAGTGTTGCAACCCAAGTTCAACGCCGTTCAAGGCGCGCTGATTCGCGCGTTCAACCTGCCTGCCATTCCCGGCGTCGGCATGGCGAACGGTTTTGATTACCGTTTGCAAAACGCCGGCGGGGAAACGCCGCAGCAGATGGAACAGGTGATGTACAAACTGTTGATGGCGGCAAACCAGAATCCCGAAATGACCATGGTCTACAGCACGTTCAACACGGCGACGCCGCAGCTGTACGTCGACCTTGATCGAGTCAAGGCGCAGATTTTGGGCGTCAACATCAAAGACGTCTTTTCACAGTTGCAATCGACTTTGGGGTATGCGTACATCAACGATTTTACGTTGAACGGCCGTATTTACAAAGTCAACATCCAAGGGCAGGAAGATTCCCGCAGCAATCAAAACGATGTGAGCCGTCTGTTCGTTCGCAACAACAAAGGCGAAATGGTGCCGATGCGTTCGCTGTTGACCATCAAGCCGATTTTGGGACCGCAGACTCTGACGCGCTACAACAATACGCTGACGGTCAAAGTCAACGGTTCTGCGGCGGCGGGTTCCAGTTCGACACAGGCGATGGATGCGATGGAAAAACTGTCCATGCAAGTGTTGCCCAAAGGTTACGCTTACGAATGGACGGGGATGTCTTTGCAGGAAAAAACGGCAGGCGGTCAAACGACGGTCGTGCTGATTTTGGCGTTCCTGTTTGCGTATCTGTTCTTGGTCGCTTTGTATGAAAGCTGGATGATTCCCATTCCCGTTCTGCTGTCGGTGTCGGTGGCTTTGCTGGGTGCGATGATATTCTTGAACGTGTTCGGGCTGGTCAACAACGTGTACGCGCAAATCGGCTTTATTCTGCTGATTGCTCAAGCGTCCAAAAACGCGATTTTGATTGTCGAATTCGCAAAAGACCTGCGCGAACAGGGCAGAGACCCCGAAGAAGCGGCGATTGAAGCGGCTCACTTGCGTTTCCGCGCGGTGATGATGACGGCTGTGTCGTTTATTTTGGGCTTGTTGCCTTTGGTGGTCGCCGCGGGTGCGGGCGCGATGGCGCGCCGTTCCGTCGGTACGCCCGTGTTCGGCGGAATGATTTTTGCGACGGCGTTCGGTATTTTCGTTATTCCGATGCTGTTTGTGGTCTTTGTTCGCAGACGCGAAAAATTCCACAGCAAGCGCAATGCCAAGCTGGAACGGCGGGAACAGCAAAGGCTTGCCCGCATGGCAAACAAATAAAACACAAAACAAGCGGTGAGAAATCACCGCTTGTTTTTTATGTAAAAATTCATTAGTCTGTTTGTCAGAGGCATACAGTATCGTACTGTGTGTAAACAGAGCCTGAAAAAAACAGGTTCGGAGCCGTAGAAAGCTCTTACTGCGAGCGGTGTTTGATATAAACGCCGGCAATCCGTTTTGCGTATGGCAAAGCGGAATTATATCCCCGATTTCCATTATGGATCGGGGAGGATTTGACGTATGTTCAGAAGCCCCGATTTGCTTTGAATCGGCACGCTTTAAAGGTCAAACGGTCATTCTCGCAGTATGATTTTCTAACTCTCCGATCCGCCTTTTCAGGCGGGTTACGGAGATTTTTTATGCGCCTGTTTTGGTATGTTTTTTCTTGCGTCTTGTCTGTATTTTTTGCGTCGCTGTTGGTTTTAAGCGACATAACGCGGTTGGATATTTATAATACGGGAGCGAAAGAAAACCGTATCGAACTGCTATCTCGTACGGAAAAAGTTTATCCCGATTGGTGTAAAAACGACAATGGATCTTGTGTTGTAGCGGAAATCCGCAATTACTGGTTCTGGCAGAAAAAGAAAATCTTGGTTAAAGCCGTAGGCAAAGGAAAACTGCATATTAACTTGATGGGACAATGGCATACAATCAAAAACAAAAAGCCCAAACAGCCGACACGGATTTTAAACAATGGTGTTCAAATCGATACGCGCAAAGATTTCCGCCTGTATCCGCAATATGTCGATTACAAAACCGTAACTGTTGACGGGCATATCATAACCGACCGAGCCAAAACACGCAAATTGTGGCATGACAATCGCGTCGAGTGGGCAACGGATGCCGCCGACGGACAGGTTTTTAATTTGAAATTCAGACATCGCTATCATCCGCGCGCCAGGGACTATCATTATTTTATTTTGCTGTCCGCCGCGTTTATCGCATTCTTGAGCATTGTTTTCAAAAAGCCGAAAGCATCTGAAACGATTCCCTCATCGGCAAAAAAATCTGTTTTTTTGGACGAGTTCGACTATTTCCGCGGCATAGCCATATTTTTCATCGTTTTGTGCCACTTTATGCATGACTTTAACGAAAAGACGGGAAATTCAATCAATATCTTCAACGACACATTCAGCTTTCGATATTGGATAGCCTACGAATTTCAGTTCATTTTTGGGGACACGGCACTGTTTGTCTTCATTTCCGGTTTTTTGTTTTATTATATTTTTTATCAACGGGGATTTGATTATAAATTATTTTTGAAAAATAAATTCAAAAACATTGTCAGCCCTTATCTGGTAATGTGCGCTTTATTGTTTGTCATTCGTTTCTGCGTTGAAAAACAAGCACCTTCTTATAATAAAGATTGGCTGCGGCTGAATGTGTTTTGGTACGTGGCGTTTTGGTACATTCCGTTTATCAGCGTTGTTTTCATCGCATCGCCGTTTTTTGTAAAATTTATTCAAGCGTCCCCGAAAACGCAAAAAATCGTGCTGTCGATATCGCTGTTATGGGCGGTTGCGACAGGGCGGAATCAGATGAATCCGTGGTTAAATTCCGTTTTTTGGTCGCTGTATTATCTGTTCGGAATCTATGTCGCCATACGTTATGAAAAATTCAAGGAAATGACGCTTGAAAAGTTTGTTATGATCGCCTTGCCGTTTTTTGTTTTTGTCGGAACAACGTTTGCCGTTGATTTGGGAAATGTTTGGATAAGGGATTTCAGTTCCGACGCATGGAAACTGCAATTCAAGTTCAATGATTGGAATGCGATTTCAAAAGTGCTTCAATGTCTGTTTGTTCTGGCGTGCTGTATCCTTTTGAAAAACAGCGGATTCAATAGGACGAAAACGTGCCTGCATTTTTTGGCGAAGTATTCTTTTTCCATTTTTTTCCTGCATTGTTTCGGGCTGTATATCCTGAATATGCATTACCGCGCCGTGCAGGCGTTTTTAAGCGGGAAAAACAAGATTGAACTGCATCTGTGTGTTTATGCGGCAACAACAGCCGTTTGCGTCCTCTGCGCCCTGTTCGCAAAGTTCGTCAAACGCTTTGCGGGGAAAAGAAGCCGATTGCTGGTCGGTTCTTGATTTTTACCCGCGGCTTTGCGCTTTTTTGTTCGCGATTTGACGGGTCAAGTCCTGCTTGTTTTCGGGCATGGGGGCTTTGCGGTCGTTGGAAAAAGTCTTCGCGATTTTTTTCGCGGCTTTTTCAAGCTTTTCGGACAGCTTCGACAAAGCCAGATAAGCTTGCGTCGTGGTCGGCAAATCAAGCAGTCCGCCCATCAGTTTGGCGTTGGGTAATTCCGCGGCTTGGGCGGCGCGCATGGTAAAGCGCACGCAGTTCATCGCGCACGGCCAATGATACGTCGGCGGGTTTTTGGTGCTGTCTTCGACGAATTTGACGACATTGTCGAACTGTTTGCGGGACAGTTGGAACGTTTTGTTGAAATGATAGCTGGGGTCGGATTTTTCCTGATCGAAAACGTATCCCGGAACGCCGATTTTCAGCTTTTTCTGCTGTGCGGGATCGGGGTGTTTGTCGGCGGAAAAGCCGATTTGCCGATGACCGATTTCCTTGCCGTCCTTTTTCATCACCAGATTAAAGAAAACGTGTCCCGAATGATTGAAAAAGTAATCGAAAATCGCGCCGCGTTTCGGCGGAACGTAAGACGGATCTTTGGGTAAAGATTTAGCCTTGTGGTGTTTTTCAAATATTTTTTCCAAATAGGGGTTGACTTCCTGCCGCAAATCGAATTCGTAGGTCATGCCGTCCTCGTGCGGGACTTTGGCAAAGCTCATATCGGGATGTTCGGTTACGGAATAAACAGGTTTTTGTTCAGTCATTTTTCATTTTCCCCCATTCGCGCGCGCAGTACAAATCGCGCAGACAATCCAGCTTTACATCGGCGCTTTCGTCCGAATCGAGCACCGCTTGAATCGAGTCATCGGGCGTTTTCGCCGACAATGCTCCGTCAAACCGCCAATCCAAGTCGATAAAGCCCATGGCGTCGGCTTCGCCCGAAAAGCCCGAACGATGCGCCGCCAACAGCCCTTTGTCGATTTCCGATTTCAGCTTTGCGTCATCCCAAGCCTTTGTTTTTTCGGGGAATTCATCCCTGAGAAAACAGGCGGCATAGTGATAAAAGCGGTTGTCCTGCGGACGATTCATTCAAAGTTACCTCCGACTTCAAGACATTAAAGCACTTTCGGAAAGTTTTGTCCAGAAATGACGCTTGAAAAACAACAAAAAAAAGCTATGATACCCGCATTTTTGGACACTTTTTAAAACAGGATTGCCGCGATGTCGTTCATACCCTCCCGCTATTCAGCCGTTTTCACGAAATATATGCAGGGCTTTGTGCCGAAATTTTTCCGCACGATGCGCGAAAATTATTCGTTCAAGGACTTCAAGCGCGACTGCGTGGCGGGGCTGACCGTCGCGATTATCGCTTTGCCGCTGTCCATGGCTTTGGCGATTGCGTCGGGGACGACGCCCGACCGCGGGCTGTTCACCGCGATTGTGGCGGGCTTTTTGATTTCTTTTCTGGGCGGCAGTCGTTTCCAAATCGGCGGTCCCACGGGCGCGTTCGTGGTCGTCATTTACAACATCATCGCTCAATACGGCTATGACGGACTGGCAGTCGCAACCATGATGGCGGGCGCAATGCTGATGCTGGCGGGATTTTTCAAGCTGGGGTCTTTAATCAAATACATTCCCTATCCCGTTGTTACGGGCTTTACGGCGGGCATTGCCGTGATTATCTTTTCCAGTCAAATCAAGGACTTGTTCGGGCTTCAAATGGAATCCGTTCCCGCCGAATTCATTGACAAGTGGATTGCTTTTTTCAAAGCCGCTCCGACGGTTTGCGGCGCGGCGACGGGCGTGGCGTTCGCCTGTTTGGCAATCATTGTGCTGCTGCGCAAATACCGTCCGACCTACCCCGGATTTTTAATCAGCGTGATTGTCGGGTCGGTTTGCGTCGCGTTGCTGAATTTGCCGATTGACACCATCGGGTCGAAGTTCGGCGGTATTCCGTCGGGACTGCCGAAGCCCGCTTTGCCCGCGTTTTCTTTGGATACCGCCATGAGGCTGTTTCCGTCCGCGTTTACCATCGCGTTTTTGGCGGGCATTGAATCGCTGTTGTCAGCCGTCGTCGCCGACGGGATGAGCGGCGACCGCCACTTGTCCAACTGTGAATTGGTTGCCGAAGGCGCGGGCAACATCGCTTCGGTGATTTTCGGCGGCGTTCCCGCCACGGGCGCGATTGCGCGCACCGCCGCGAACATCCGCGCAGGGGCGTATTCGTCGGTTGCGGGAATGATGCACGCGGTCTTTTTGCTGTTGTTTATGATTTTCCTTGCTCCTTTGGCGGCGTACGTTCCGCTGGCAAGTCTTGCCGCCGTTTTGGTTATGGTCGCGTGGAACATGAGCGGTTTTGAGCGCATCCGCCTGCTGATGAGCGCGCAGGCGGGCGACCGTCTGACGATGATTGTCACGTTCCTGCTGACCGTGTTCGTCGATTTGAACACAGCGATCGAAGTCGGCGTCGTCATGGCGTGCCTGATTTTCATGCACCGTATGTCGATAAGCTTTGCGGTCGAAAACAACGTGATGCTGAGCGACGAAAACAAAGACGAGCGGCTGGATTCGCCCGATTTCGTCGGTTCGTTGCCCGAAGGTGTGGCAACGTTCAAAATCAGCGGACCTTTGTTTTTCGGCGCGGCTTCGCGTCTGACGGATTTCTTTGACAATCAGCCGAATCCGCCGAAAGTCGTCATTTTGCGTATGGGTTCCGTGCCGATGATGGACGCGACGGCGGTCACGATTTTGACCGACTTTATCCAAAGATGCCGCGCGCGCGGGGCGAAGCTGATTGTCGCGAATGCGAAAAAACAGCCGAAAAACGTTTTGAAGTGGCAGATTGTCAAATTGCGTCTGAGCACGTCGGTCGCTTGGGCGGCTTCGTTCCGCCGCGCGCTGGAACTGGCGGAAACGTTCGTCGAAGCAACGGAAGACAAAGCCGCTTAATAGCGCACGCTTTCAAAATAAAGACCTTGGGCGGGGGCGGTCGGTCCCCCCGCTTTGCGGTCGCGCGCCGCCAACGCGTCGATAACGTTTTGCTTTGTCCAATGCCCTTCGCCCACCAGCTTCAGCGTACCGACCATGTTGCGGACTTGGTGGTGAAGGAACGACCGCGCGCGGACATGACATTCAATCAAATTGCCGTTTCGGGTAAAGGACAGCTCGTCCAAAGTGCGGACGGGGGATTTGGCTTGGCACGCCACCGCGCGGAACGTCGTGAAATCGTGCTTGCCCAGCAAAACGGACGCCGCGTCCTGCATTGCCGCGACATCCAAAGGAACGCCGACCCACCACACGCGGTTTTCATCCAAAGCGGGACGCGCGCGGCGGTTTAAAATCTTGTAGATATAAGTGCGCTCCACGGCGGAAAAGCGGGCGTTGAAATCGTCGTCGACAACTTCGGCGGCAATGACGGAAATCGGTTGAGGACGCAAATGCGCGTTGAACGCCAAGCAAAGTTTGTACGGTTCAAAGACTTTTTCGCTGTCGAAATGCGCGACTTGCCCCAACGCATGCACGCCCGCGTCGGTGCGTCCCGCGCCCGTTATCGCGGCGGGATGACCCAAAAAACGGACGGCGGCTTTTTCCAATTCCTCTTGAATTGACGGTTCGCCCTTTTGAGTTTGCCAGCCCGCGTAAGCCGTTCCGTCGTATTCGATTGTGATTTTATAGCGGGGCATTGCCGACGACCGCCCCTTGCGGCAAGTCAAACCCGCGCAGGAATTCGGCGGCGGGCAAAGGTTTCTTTCCGTCGCGGCGCAGAACGTTCAGCTTCAGCCCGCCCGTTTTGCACGCAATCGTCAAATCGGCGCAAACCGTTCCCGCGGGAACGGCGCTGTCCAATTCGACGGGATCGGCGTCCAAAATCGAAATCCGTTCGCCGTTATGGTAAAACCACGCCCCCGGCCACGGCAAAAGCCCGCGGATGACGCAGTCCAGTTCTTCGGCGGGAACGTCAAAGGATATATTGCCCTCTTCTTTCGCGACCTTGGCGGCATGGGTTACGCCCTCTTCGGGCTGTTTGCGGGGGATAAGCTTGCCCTGTTCCAACAGATCCAAGCCCTCCAGCAGTGCTTCGCCGCCCAAAACCGCCATTTTGTCGAACACGGTTTCCGACGTGTCTTTTTTGCCGATCGGCAGCTTTTTGACCAGCAGCATATCGCCCGTGTCCATGCCGACATCCATTTGCATCAAAGTTACGCCCGTTTCCGCGTCGCCCGCCATAATCGCGCGCTGAATGGGCGCCGCCCCGCGCCACCGCGGCAGCAAAGACCCGTGAATGTTCACGCATCCGTATTTAAACGCGTTCAGGCACGCTTTCGGCAGCAGCAAGCCATACGCCGCGACAACCGCGATATCGGCGTCCAAAGCGGCGAATGCGTCCTTTTCCTCCTGCGGTTTAAAGGTCGGCGGACAGCGCACGGGGATTCCGTGTTCCTCGGCATACTGCTGAACGGGCGACGGGGTCAATTTGTGTCCGCGTCCGCTGGGGCGCGGCGGCTGAGTGTACACGCACACGACATCGTGTTTGGAATGCAGAGCTTTCAATGCTTCCAACGCAAAGTCGGGCGTTCCCATAAAAACGGCTTTCATAGCGGCTCCTTGGTTGTTTCAACGGTTAATCCCGCCAATGCGGCGATAACGGCGGACATTTCCGCCGTGGCGGTGTTCTTGGGCAAATTCTGCGGCAAAGCGGCGGTTTTCAGCGGCGATTGCAGATAACCGTCCGAAAACCACAGAAACATCGGGACTTGATTGACTTCCGAATCCGTGTCCGAACGGTTGAACGGATTTTTGGGGTTTGTTCCGTGGTCGGAAAAATACAAAACGGCAATATTTTGGCGGGCGGCTTCGGCTTGCTTTAAAATTCCCGCCAGCACGGTGTTGGTGTAGCGCGCCGATGCGGAATACTGTTGCGTAAACAGAGTTTCCTTGGCGTTCGGGTAGCGTTTCGAAAACGGAAAATGCGACCCGAACAAATGCAGAAAAATCAATTTCTTGTCAGCTTTGTCGTTCAAAGCAGACTTGAGCGGTTCAATCAGCACTTCGTCAAACTGCGAATTGGCATATTCAAACAAATCCGTGCGCATTGAAAAATTGTAGTAGCGCCGTTCGTCGAAATTTTGTGTTACGGCGCAAATGATATCGTCAAGCTTGCTGCTTTTATACTGGTTGGACAGCCAAAACGTTTTAAATCCCGCGTTTTTATAGGCGGTCGTCAGCCCTATGTCGTCGGGCATCAGAATGCTTTTGATCACCCTTGCCGTTGAAGCGACATCGGCATGCGCATCGTTGATCAAAACGGGTGCGTTTTTCAAAAAAGCGGTCTTTTTCTTGAAATCGTCCAGATTTTCGTTGAACACGCGCCTGTTTTCGGATTCGCCCACGACAACAACGACCGTTCGGGGTGTTTGCGGATATTCGGCAACGGCGGTGACGGCTTTTTCGTTTTTCGCCACGTCCGCAATCTTGACTTTAAGCTTGCCGTATATGTCCCAAGCCCTGCGCCCCGTGTCAATCAGATTGGTGTCCGCCCGCGTGGCGTAAGCAAATACCGCAAACACGGCAAACAAAAATAAAGACGCCGCCCTGTCGGCTTTGGACAGAGCGGAAACAGGCTTTTGAATTGTTGAAAACAAATAGGCGTATGCCAGCCAGTACAGCACGGCGGCACAGTAAAACCACAGGGGAACGGCTTGCCAAAAAGCGATAAAGTCGCGCAAAGTCGCGTCAAACACGACCAAAAACACGCCTTCGTAGGGCAACGTGCGAGCCAAAACGAACGTTCCCGCATAGATGAACGCAAACAGCCAGTAAACGAACGACAGCCCCAAAACGGCGGGTTTGAAGAAACGGCTGAACAGCTGCGACCCGTACCAGCCCAGCCCGACCCCCGCCGCGACGGCTGTGGCGCTCCACCGCGTCATATACCAAACGGACAAAGTGCCGTCGTTCAGCGGATCGGTCGCCAGCCGCAGCGCCGTCGTCGTCAACACGGGAATCAGGTAAAGGACGATCAGCCGCCACATCCGTTTTATTCGTCCTCTTTGCCGCGTTTTTCGCTGTCGTGTTTCCAGCGGCGTTCCTTTTCCACGCGGCGCACAATCATATCGCGTTTGACTTTGGACAAATGGTCGATAAACAGCTTGCCGTCCAGATGTTCCAATTCGTGCTGAATACAGATTGCCAGCAATCCGTCGGCGGAAAGCGTTTGCTCTTTGCCGTTTTCGTCGGTGTAGCGCGCGACAACTGTTTTATAGCGTTCGACTTCGGCATATTGTTCGGGGACGGACAGGCAGCCTTCGTCGTGCATGACCGTTTCGTCGGAATGGGACACGATGACGGGGTTAATCATCTTGTAGGGGTGTTTGGGCGCGTTTTCGGGCGACACGTCAATCACAACCATGCGCTTCAACAGACCGACCTGCGGCGCGGCAAGCCCGACGCCGGGAGCTTCGTACATGGTTTCCAGCATATCGTCCAGCGTTTTGCGCAAAGCATCGTCGATTTTTTCAACCTTTTCGGATTTGCGCTTCAACAGCGGATTCGGCACGGTCAAAATTTCAAGCAAAGCCATTTCGTTCATCCTTTTGAAAACGGGAGTTTCCTTATTTCTTAGGGGCTAACCGCCGCCGCGTCAAATATTTTTATGTTAAAGAGTCAAAAAAAGCTGTTTCTTTGTGCTTTTTGCGTTATAACAGTCCCCAAAAGTTCCATTCAAGACCTTAAGGTGAATCTTATGATGAAATCCAGCGAAATCAGACGGACGTTTCTTGACTATTTCAAAAAGAACGGTCATACGGTCGTGCCGTCCAGCTCTTTGGTGCCGCACAACGACCCGACATTGATGTTTACGAATTCGGGCATGGTGCAGTTCAAAAATATTTTTACGGGCATGGAAAAACGCCCGTACGTCCGCGCCACGTCCGACCAGAAATGCGTCCGCGCCGGCGGCAAGCACAACGATTTGGACAACGTCGGTTATACCGTGCGCCACCACACGTTCTTTGAAATGCTGGGAAACTGGAGCTTCGGCGATTACTTTAAGGAAGAAGCCATTTCCTACGCGTGGGAGGTCGTAACCAAAGAATTCGGTCTGCCCAAGGAAAAATTGACCGCCACCGTCTATCACAACGACGACGTTGCCTACAATCTGTGGAAAAAAATCGCGGGACTGCCCGACGAACGCATCATCCGCATTCCGACAAAGGACAATTTCTGGATGATGGGCGACACGGGACCGTGCGGCCCTTGTTCGGAAATCTTTTATGACCACGGCGAACACATCCAAGGCGGTCCTCCGGGATCGCCCGACGAAGACGGCGACCGTTTCGTGGAAATCTGGAACTTGGTTTTCATGCAAAACGAAATGCTGCCCGACGGCACGCTGACGAACCTGCCCCACCCCTGCATCGACACGGGCATGGGGTTGGAACGCATGGCGGCGGTTTTGATGGGAACGAACGACAACTATGAAACCGACATTCTGAAAGGCTTGATTCTGGCGGCGGCTGGAACGGCGGGCGTCGAACCCTACGGCGAATTCAAGATGTCCCTGCGCATCATCGCCGACCACTTGCGTTCTTCAAGCTTTTTGATTGCCGACGGCGTTCTGCCGTCCAACGAAGGACGCGGTTACGTTTTGCGCCGCATTATGCGCCGCGCCATGCGTCACGCCCACATGATGGGATGCAAAGATCCCTTGATGTGGCAGCTGGTTCCCGCTTTGGTGCGCCTGATGGGCGACGCGTTCCCCGAACTGGTACGCGCCGAACCGCTGATTGTTGAAACCTTGCGGCTGGAGGAAACGCGCTTCAAGGAAACTCTGGGGCGCGGATTGAAGCTGTTGGATGCCGAAACGGCAAAGCTGGGCGACGGCGGCGTTTTGTCGGGCGATGTCGCTTTCAGACTGTACGACACTTACGGTTTTCCGTTGGATTTGACGCAAGATGCCTTGCGTTCGCGCAACATGACGGTTGACGCGGCGGGATTCGATGCGGCGATGGAACGCCAAAAAGCCGAAGCCCGCAAAGCGTGGGCGGGTTCGGGCGAAATCGCAACCGACGCCGTTTGGTTCGAGGTCAAGGAAAAAGTCGGCGCGACTGAATTTTTGGGCTATGAAACCACCGAAGCCGAAGGACAGGTTGTCGCTTTGGTCGCGGACGGCAAACACATCGACACCGCAGGAAAAGGGCAAAAGGTCGCCGTCATCACGAACCAGACGCCGTTTTACGGCGAATCGGGCGGTCAAGTCGGCGATACGGGCGCGATGACGGGGGCGAACGGCTTGAAACTCACCGTTTCCGATACGCAAAAGAAAGCGAACGGCTTGTTCATTCACTTCGGTACGGTTGACGAAGGAAGCTTGAAAATCGGCGACACCGTTTTGATGACGGTCGACGCGGAACGCCGCAACGCCACCGCGCGCCACCATTCGGTGACGCACTTGCTTCAAGCGGCTTTGCGCAAGACTTTGGGCGACCACGTTACACAAAAGGGTTCGTCCGTCGCCCCGACGGGCATGCGTTTCGACTTTTCCCAGCCGCGTCCCATTACGGCGGAGGAATTGCGTGCCGTCGAACGCGAAGTCAACGCGAACATTTTGAAAAATCTGCCCGTTACGACCCGCATTATGACGCCCGACGCCGCGATTAAAGAAGGCGCGATGGCTCTGTTCGGCGAAAAATACGGCGATGAAGTGCGCGTCGTGTCCATGGGCGGCGACGGTGAAACGGTATCCGTCGAACTGTGCGGCGGAACGCACGTCAAACGCACGGGCGACATCGGCTCTTTCCGCATTTTGAGCGAAAGCTCTTTGGCGGCGGGCGTGCGCCGTATCGAAGCGGTCACGGGATTTGCGGCGCTGGATTACGCGCATGAACACGACGATTTGCTGAATCAGGCGGCGGCGGCGCTGAAAGCCGCGCCCGCGGATTTGCCTTTGCGTGTTCAGGCGTTGCTGGATGAACGCAAAAAGCTGGAACGCGAACTGTCCGATATGCGCAAAAAGCTGGCGTCCGGCGGTTCGGCGGGCGAAGTCAAAACAATCAACGGCGTTTCGTTTGTCGGCAAGACTTTGACCGACGTTCCGCCCAAGGAATTAAAGGGCATGGCGGACGAACTGAAAAAACAAATCGGTTCGGGCGTTGTGGCTTTGGTTTGCGCGACGGACGGCAAAGTGTCCATTGTCGCGGCGGTAACGGACGACTTGACGAACAAAATCAGCGCGGTCGATTTGGTGCGCGCGGCAAGCGCGGCAACCGACGGCAAAGGCGGCGGCGGCCGTCCCGACATGGCGCAGGCGGGCGGGTCGGACACGTCGAAAATCGCGGACGCTTTGACGGCGATTGAAAAATGTTTGTAAGCCCCGAAACCGCAGGAGCCTTTTTAACGATTGACTTGAAAGCGATTGCCGAAAACCGGCGGTCGCTTCAAGCGCGTTTAAGAAACACCGTTTGCGGCGCTGTTTTGAAAGCGAACGCTTACGGGCTGGGCGCGGACGAAATCGGCGCGGCTTTGTACGAATCGGGCTGTTCCGTGTTCTTTACCGCCTATGCGTTTGAAGGCGCGGCTTTACGTCCGTTCGTCGGCGATTCCGACATTTATCTGCTGCATGGCGCATGGCGGGGAACGGAAGAGCTTTGCCTGCAAAACCGCTTGACGCCCGTTCTGGGAACGCCCGAACAAATCGCGGATTGGGACGCTTTTGCCGCGAAAAAGGGCGAAGTTTTAACTGTCGGCGTTCATGTCGACACGGGGATGACGCGCTTCGGACTGACGGCGCGAAATGTTGACGATTTTTGCAAAAATCCGCCGAAACACTTGCGTTTCAAGCTGATTGTCAGCCATTTGGCGTGCGCGGACGACCCCGAAAACGCCAAAAACGAGCAGCAGCTGGCGGCATTTGACGCGGCGGCGGCGAAAATCGAACAAGCGTTGGGGTATACGGTTTTGAAAAGCCTGTCCGCCACGGACGGCAGCCGATTGACCGATACGCGTTATCACAAGGACATCGCCCGCCCCGGAATCGCGCTGTACGACAACGCGGTGCGGTTGGACGCGCGCATTTTGCAGGTTGCGCAAGCGCAGGCGGGACAGACGGTCGGCTACGGCGCGGCGTATGTTGTCGATAAACCGCGCCGATTCATCACTTTGGGCATCGGATACGCGGACGGGTTTTCCCGCGCGCTGTTCCAAAAGGCGAGCGTTGCCGTCGGCGGCTTCAAATGCCCCGTCGTCGGCAAAGTGTCCATGGATTTAATCGTCGCGGACGCAACCGCTGTTCCAGAATCCGTTTTGGCAAAAGCCGAAACCGCCGAAATCTTCGGCGATACGATTTCTTTGAAAGAATTTGCCGCCAACGCGGGAACAATCGACTATGAAATGCTGACCAACCTCGGCAACCGTTTCTGCCGTTTTTACAAAAAGGGATAATCATGAATATTTTTGCCCCCGTCGGACGTGTTTTCATCGCTTTTCTGGAATCAACGGGCAGACTGGCGCGTTTTACGCTGAAAACCGTGTCGCATTGCTTCCGTCCGCCGTTTTATTTCCGCGCTTTGGCGGGACAAATGATTGAAATCGGCTTTTATTCCCTGCCCGTCGTCGCTTTGACGACCATGTTTTCGGGCATGGTGATCGCTTTGCAAAGCTATTCGGGACTGTCCACTTTGTCGTCCGAAGGCGTTGTCGCGTCCGTTGTCGAACTGACGATTACCCGCGAACTGGGGCCCGTTATGGCGGCGCTGATGGTCGCGGGACGCGTCGGGGCGGCTATGGCGGCGGAGCTGGGAACGATGCGCGTGACCGAACAAATCGACGCGCTGACAACCCTTTCGACCAATCCGTTCAAGTATCTGATTGTCCCGCGCGTCTTGGCGGGCGTGCTGATGCTGCCCGTGCTGGTGCTGATCGGCGACATCATCGGGATTTACGGCGGCTGGCTGATTTGCGTGTACAAGCTGGACTTCAACGGCACGAACTTTTTGCGCAACGTCTGGAATTTCATGCAAGCCATCGACATCTATTCGGGCATGACCAAAGCCGCGGTGTTCGGCTTTATCGTAACGCTTTTGGGGTGCTACAACGGCTATCATTCCCGCGGCGGGGCGGAAGGCGTCGGCGCGGCGACGACAAACGCGGTGGTCGCTTCGTCGATTTTGATTCTCATCAGCAACTATTGGCTGACCGAACTGTTTTTCGCAAAATAAGGGGGACGGCATGGATACGTTGTACAAAGTCCGAATGACGGACGTGCATAAGGCTTTCGGCAAAAAAGTCGTTCTTGACGGCGTGAATCTGGACGTCAAAAAGGGCGAATCGCTGGTCATTATCGGCGGTTCGGGAACGGGCAAGTCGGTCACTATCAAGTGTATTCAAGGACTTTTAACCCCCGATTCGGGTTCAATCACGGTCGACGGACGCGAAATCGTCGGACTGAGCGAACGCGAAATGGAGCAAATCAACGCGCAAACGGGCATGCTGTTTCAGGGCGCGGCGCTGTTCGACAGCTTGAACATTTGGGAAAACGTGGCGTTCGGACTGATTCAGGGCAAAAAGCTGAAACGCGCGGACGCCAAGGAAATCGCCATTGAAAAATTAAAGCAGGTCGGGCTGTCCCCCGATGTTGCGGGGCTGTATCCCGACGAACTGTCGGGCGGTATGAAAAAACGCGTCGGATTGGCGCGCGCGATTGCGTCCAATCCCGAACTGATATTCTTTGACGAACCGACGACGGGGCTTGACCCGATTATGTCGGACGTCATCAACGATTTGATTCGCAGCTGTGTTTCGGATTTGGGATCGACATCGATTACGATTACCCATGATATGAGCTCGGTTCGCAAAATCGCCGACACCGTCGCCATGCTCTACAAAGGCAAAATCATCTGGCACGGGTCGGTCAAGGACATCGACGATTCCGGCAATCCTTATGTCGATCAATTCATCAACGGCCGCGCCGACGGTCCTATTCAAATGGAAATCCGTGGTTAAGAAAACAACTCGATTCGTATGTCAGAATTGCGGCAATGTGACGGCGCGCTGGGCGGGTAAATGCGAAGCCTGCGGCGAATGGAACACCATTGTCGAAGAAGAAGCCCCCTCGACCGCTCCGCAATCGACGGGCGGCAAAGGCGGCAGCAAAATCCAATTTGTCGGCTTGGACGGCGTTCCCGAAACGTCGTTCCGCTTGAAATCGGGCATAGCGGAGCTTGACCGCGTATGCGGCGGCGGGCTGATTGCGGGTTCGGTTTTGCTTATCGGCGGCGATCCAGGGATTGGGAAATCGACGCTTTTGCTGCAAGTCACCGCCGCTTTGTCCGCCGTGTGCAACGCCAAAGGCGCCCCCGTGCGCTGCGTCTACATTTCTGGCGAAGAATCGGTCGACCAAGTCCGTTTACGCGCGGCAAGGCTCGGCTTGGCAAAAGCGAAAGTCGAACTGGCGTCCGCGATGAACATCCGCGACATCGTGGCGACTTTGGACACAGGCGAAGCCCCCGATGTGGTCGTCATCGATTCCATTCAAACCATGTACATCGACACTTTGGATTCCGCTCCCGGCACGGTCGGACAAGTCCGCGCCTGCGGAAACGAGCTGATACGGCTGGCGAAACGGCGGGGATTCGCTTTGTTTTTGGTGGGACACGTTACCAAAGAGGGCGCGCTGGCGGGGCCCCGCGTTTTGGAACACATGGTTGACGCGGTTTTGTACTTTGAGGGCGACCGCGGTCATCACTTCCGCATTTTGCGCAGCGTCAAAAACCGTTTCGGCGCGACCGACGAAATCGGCGTGTTTGAAATGACGGAAAAAGGGCTTGCCGAAGTGCCGAACCCGTCGGCTTTGTTCCTTGCCGAACGGCGGGGCAACGTGACGGGCAGCTGTGTTTACGCGGGCATCGAGGGATCGCGCCCCATGCTGGTCGAGATTCAAGCGTTGGTTGCGCCCGGGGACTTCGCCGCGCCGCGCCGTCGTCGGCTGGGATTCGTCGCGGCTGAATATGATTTTGGCGGTGCTGGAAGCGCGGTGCGGCTTGCCGATGTCGTCCAAAGACATTTACCTGAACGTCGCGGGCGGCATGCGAATTACGGAACCTTCCGCGGATTTGGCGGTGGCGGCGGCTTTGCTGTCGTCGGTGTCGCAAATTCCCGTTCCCGCGGATGCCGTTATTTTCGGCGAAATCGGGCTGTCGGGTGAAATCCGCGCCG
>SAMEA104315424__coassemble_672_pt1 | contig 21848 bp, 22 predicted proteins | sample SAMEA104315424__metabat2_low_PE_038 | metagenome-assembled genome bin SAMEA104315424 (sample SAMEA104315424) | gut metagenome | biome: Monkey gut; feature: monkey-associated habitat; material: faeces | place: China | collected 2013 | reverse complement strand
CCCAGCCGTTTAACCGCGCGTTCGCCCGCCTGCCGTCCGATTGTTTCGGGCGATTCAAGGTCGGCGTAATAAACGGCGGACGAATAGTCGTAATCGGTTTCCTTGGCATCCGTTCCCGCGATGACGGAAACGGAAAACGCGCAGGACGACCGCTGATAACGGCGGGTGAAGCCCGTCGTCGACGCGATTAAGACATCCGATTTTTCAAACGAAGCCCCTGCGCCGTCGGAGTTCGTCACCCCTTTGACGCTCAGCGCGGCGTCTTCGGCTTTCAGCGCGGTTTCCAGCAAAGTTTCGGTTGAAACGTCCGTGGCGTCGTACAAATCCAAATCGGGAAAGCGTGTTATCTGCTGCGCGGCATCGGCAAGTCCGCAAAACGGGTCTTCGGGAACGGCTTTCGCCATTTCGACCGCGCGTTTTGCAAGGTCGGTCAGCGACTTTTCATCCAAAACGGACGATGCGACGACGGCTTGGCGTTTGCCCGAAAAAACGCGCAAATCCACGGCGGCGGTGTGTGTGTATTCCAGCGATTCCGTTTTTTGCAAACGGCAGTCCGCGCTTGCCGACGTGCCCGATACGCCGAACGATTCCGCCGCGTCCGCGCCGAACTTTTTCGCTGTGTCAATCAGCAGGGATACCGCGTCAAACGGGGATAAAGTCTTGTTCATTTCAAATGTCCGACAGGGGTGAAAACCATATTTTCCAAAGCGGAAGCGTTCTTGGGCAGCAGCATGATTTTGCCGTTGCTTTTTTGACGGTAAGTGTCAAAGCCCGTTAAGATATAAGCGTTTTTTTGCGTCGCGCACAGCATGAACGTTTCGCCGTTCAGCGCGACGGCGGGCTTGCGTTCAATCTTTGCCGTCGCCAATCCGCCGTAAAACGCGGTGATGTTCAGAACTACGACGAACGCCGCCGTCGTGAACGTGTGCGCCAAAGGCGTTTTGCCCGCTTTGAAATGCGGAATCAAAACGCAAACGTACAGCACGGCGATAAACAGGGATTCGTACAGAAACACGCCCGATTTCAGCGAATAAACGGCAACGGCGCACATGTAAACCGCGAACGCCAGCGTTGTCAAAATCGAAAAGAAATAGCTGACATGGCGGCTTCTGCCGATGAGGGTGCGCCCCGAACCCGTGATAAAGGATTTCTGCACCATGACGGCAATCAGCGCCGCCAAACACAAAAAACACACCGCCGAAAAAATCAGTCCCGTTTGAATTTCCATCAAAAACAGGGGGATGCGCAATTCGACGAACCGTCCGCTTTGAAACGCGAAACACAGCAGCGCCGCCAGACAGACGCCGAACAAACATAGGACGGACAGCGGCGGCAAAACGGGCTTCGGCGCCGATTCGTCATCGGATTCTTTGGAATGCGCGGGGACGCTTTTCGGAAACAGAACCATACAAAAAACTCCTTTATTTTGCGAATTATACACCGGAAATGCTTTCGGTTCAGTTAATTTTTGGTTTTAAACGGGGGCGTAAGGTTTGACTCCTGTTCCGTAAGCCTTTATAATAAAAAGAAAACGAGGGCTTGACAATGGTTGAAACGGGCGCAGAGGAAACGGTAACGCTTTCGGCGGAAGAGCTGAACAGGCTGTTCCAAATCGGTATCGATTTGTCCGCTCAGCAGGATATGGACGTTTTGCTGGAAACCATTTTGACCGCCGCCAAAGAATTTTCAAACGCCGAAGCGGGAACGCTTTACCTGACCGATTTGACCAACAATCAGCTGATTTTTTCCATTCTGCACAATGACGCTTTGGGAATCAAAATGGGCGGAACGGCGGAAAAAAAGGAAATTCCGTTTCCGCCTTTGTATCTGTACGATCCCGAAACGGGCGAACCGAACACCAAAAACGTGGCGACGTACGCCGCTTTGACCGAACAAATCGTCAATGTTCCCGATGCCTACGATTCCGAGGATTTCGATTTTTCGGGAACGCAGAAGTTCGATAAATCGTCGGGCTATCGGTCGAAATCGTTTTTGACCGTGCCGCTGAAAACGCGCACGGGGCAGGTGGTCGCCGTTTTGCAGCTGATTAACGCCCGCACAAAGGACGGGGAAACGATATTCTTTTCCAAATCCGTGCAAAAGCTGGTTGAAGCGCTGGCGTCGAACGCCGCGGTCGCCATTGACAACCAGCAGCTGATTGAAGCGCAGAAAAACGTGCTGGAGGCGTTTTTGGAGGTCATTGCCCGCGCGATTGACGACAAATCGCCGTACACGGGCGCGCATTGCCAGCGCGTTCCGATTATCGCGCGCAAGCTGGCTTTGGCGGCGGTGATGGATCAAGACGGCGCGTTTTCCGACTTTGAGATGTCCGAAGACGAATGGTACGCTTTCCATTTGGCGACATGGCTGCACGATTGCGGCAAAGTCACCACGCCCGAATATGTGCTGGACAAGGCGACAAAGCTGGAAACCATTAACAACCGTATTCACGAAATCCGCGCCAGATTCGAGATTTTGCGCCGCGACGCGCATATTGATTATTTGAAAAAACGGCTGGCGAACGTTGCTCCCGCCGAAACTTTGCGCGACGAATTCAACGCCAAAGTCAAAAAGCTGGAGGATGATTTCGCGTTTCTTGCCAATTCAAACGTAGGGTACGCGCCGCTCAGCGACGACGACGTGGACCGCATCCGAGAAATCGGGCAACGCACGTATCACCGCTGGTTTGACAAGACTCTGGGCTTGTCGTGGGACGAACTGGAACGCATGAAGTCCAATCCGCCGCCCAAAACCAACCCGAAAGAACCGTTGCTGGAGGATCGCCCCGATCACGTTTTCGGCGGTTACAATCGCGGAGAGTTTCACAACTTGTCGGTCGTGCGCGGGACTTTGACGCCCGAGGAGGCTCAAAAAATCAACAGTCATATCGATATGACCATTGAAATGCTGAAAGCGATTCCGTTCCCGCCGAACATCAAAAACGTTGTCGAATACGCGGGCGGACACCACGAACACATGGACGGGACGGGCTTCCCCAACCATTTGACGCGCAATCAGATGTCCGTTCCCGCGCGGATTCTGGGGCTGGCGGACGTGTTCGAAGTTTTGTCGTCCACCGACCGTCCGTACAAAAAGATTAAAACGCTGTCCCAAATCGTCGCGATTATGGCGGATATGGCGAAAAGCGGTCACATCGACCCCGATTTGTTCAACTTGTTCTTGACATCGGGGGTGTATAAGGAATACGCATCCGAATATATGAAGCCCGAACAAATCGACGATTTCGATGCGGAATCGTTCATCGTTCATGCGGCAGGAGAATAAATGCAAATCCGTCTGTTCATCGACAGCCCTTTAAGCGTCGGGCAAACCGTCGCTTTGCCCGAAAATCAAGTCCACTACCTGAAAAACGTTTTGCGCGCGGATGTCGGAGCGGAGCTTTACGTCTTTGACGGCAAAAACGGCGAATTCGCGGCTGTTCTGTCCGCTTTGGGCAAAAAAAACGGCGATATTCAGATTTGCAGGGCTTTGCGCGAACAGCCCGCGGCGCGCGACGTGCGGCTGTACTTTTCCCCCTTGAAGCGCGACTGCACCGAACTGGTTGCCGAAAAAGCGACCGAGCTGGGCGCAACGCGCCTTGTCCCCGTTATCACCGACTATACGGCGATGAAACGCGTCAATGTTGAACGGCTGAAAGCAACTGTCGTCGAAGCGTGCGAACAATGCCGCCGCTTGGACGTGCCGACGGTGGATAATCCCGTCGCTTTGCGCGATGTGCTGGCGGGGTGGGGCGAAAGCGACCCCGTGCTGTTCCACTTGGACGAAACGGGGCGGGGCAAACGCGCGGGCGAAGTGTTCGCGGGCGTGGAACGGGCGGCTTTTTTGACGGGACCCGAGGGCGGGTTTTCCGAATCGGAGCGCGCTTTAATCGCCAAAACGCCGAACACGGTCGGGCTGGATTTGGGCGAACGGATTTTACGGGCGGAAACGGCGTCCATTGCCGCTTTGGCTCTTTTTATGTGTCGATAAAAGGATGAAAAAATGAAAAACGAACACGAACATTGCTGCTGCGGTCATCACGACCGTAACCACGATTGCGGATGCGGTCATCATCACGATCATGACCACGAATGCAAGTGCGGGCATGATCACTGCGAATGTGAAGAACACGAAGAACACAAACTGAACCCCGATGACTATCGTTCGGTCAGCGCGATGTTCGGATTGGACGACGAAGTGCCTGAAGACGCGCTTTCCCTGCTGCAGACGGAAATGAACGAATGCGATGAACTGGGCGAGCTGCTGGGCGTCGACAAAGATACGGACGTTGACGATTTACTGGCGGAAGCGCTGGAAGATATGTCGGTCAAAAAGAAAAAAACGCTGTTGAACTTGGCGCTGATTTTACACGATTACATCCCCGATTAAAGAAAAAGCCCTTGCAAAACAAGGGCTTTTTTAAACTCTAGCGGGATTTTTGCTTTAACCCCAGCGCCGCCGTTATGCCAAGTTTTTTATTTGCCGATTTGGGGGCGAGCATTTTTTTCATCTTTTTCAGCGCGAACAAAGCGTGCTTGGCATCGGCGTATTTTTTGACATCGGCTTTTTCTTCGTCCGACATTTTGCGATCATCGGCGGTAGCGATCAGCCCCGTAACCAAAACGGGGACGGCAGCCGCGTTCATACCGTTTGCCGCCAGTACGCCGCTGACGGCGCATGCCGCGCCCAAAGCGGTAAGCTTGACCATTTTCGCGCTGGCGTCTTCGCCGAATTTGTAGCGCAGCTTTGTTTTCCACGAAGCGGCTTTGGTTTCGTTTTTGTAACTGATTTCCAGTTTGTCCATCAATTCAACGGCTTTTACGTCGTTGTTTGTTTTCAGCGGGTTGTTTTTGACATAAGCGTTCGCCGCTTCGTTCCGTTTTCCGCGGGAAACGCCGCCGATGAAGTCGACAAAATCACCCAGATACACGGCAACCGTTGTAGCCGTTTGGATGTCTGCGAACGAAACGCCTTGTTTGGAGCTTAAAGCCAAAGACATTTTTAATCCTCCCATAAAACAACTTGACGGAATTATATCGCGCTTTGTCCAAAAGCTCAAGAGTTTTTACAGTTTTACGGTAACGCAGGCTTGGGCGGCGATGCCTTCCTTGCGCCCCGTAAAGCCCAGTTTTTCCGTTGTGGTTGCCTTGATGCTGACTTTGGAGGACGAAATTCCCAGCAATTCCGCCAGTTTTTCAATCATTGCCAAGCGGTGAGCGCCGATTTTCGGGCGTTCGCAAATAAACGTTACGTCCGCGTTCAGGATTTGTCCGCCCAGTCCGCGCACCAAATCGACCGCATATTTCAGGAACAGAGTCGAATCCGCACCTTTCCATTTCATATCCGACGGCGGGAAGTGCAATCCGATGTCGCCCGACCCGATTGCGCCCAGCAAAGCGTCCGTCAGGGCGTGCAGTCCGACGTCGGCGTCGGAGTGTCCTTCCAGCCCGAAATCGTGGGGGACTTGCACGCCGCAAAGCGTCACAAAGCTTCCGTCCGAAAATTTATGCACGTCAAAGCCCGTCGCCGTGCGGATGTCGTCGCCTTTGCCGTTCAGCAGGATTTCCGCGCGGTCAAGGTCGGCTTGCGTTGTGATTTTGAAGTTGTCTTCGCTGCCTTTGGTCAAAACGACGGAAATGCCCGCCAGCTCTGCGACGCACGCGTCGTCGGTCAGTTCTTGCCCTTTAACGGCTTCGTGCGCCGTCAGAATTTCCGCATAGGGAAAGCCCTGCGGCGTTTGGACGCGGTAAAGTCCCGCGCGGTCGACTGTTTTCGTTATCAGCGTTTTGCCGTCTTTGGTTTCGCCCGCTTTAATCGTGTCGACGACGGGCAGAGCGGGAATCGCGCCTTGATGTTCCCTGACTTCGGCAATCACGCGGTTGATGACGCCGAAATCGACGAACGGACGCGCGCCGTCGTGAATCAAAACGATGTCGGGCGATTCGTCTTTCAGGCTTTCAAGCCCCAAACGAACGGAATCCTGCCGCGTTTTTCCGCCGAAAACAGGTTCCGCGACGGGCAGTCCCGCGGCGGCGCACTTGTACAGCGGCATATCGTCGGGATGAATGACGGCGCGGACGGTCGACACGGCGGGATGCGCGCAAAACGCCCCCATGGTGCGTGATAAAATCATACGCCCTCCGACGGTTCTGTACTGTTTGGGCATATCGCCGCCGAAACGGTGTCCTCTGCCTGCCGCAACGATAATGACCGCACACTTGACCATGATAAAGACTCCTTGTAAAAAGTTTTTGACAAGGTAAAACAGAATCGGGTTTTAGAAAAGGCGGAAAATGGCTTTTGAGTTAAAAAATCGGCGTTTTTCGGATGTCATGCTGGCGCCGATGGCGGGTGTGACGGATGCTCCGTTTCGCGCGATGGTGCGGAAATTCGGCGGCGAGCTGCTGTTTTCCGAAATGATTTTGGCGGATTCGCTTGCCCGCGCGCACAAACGCACGACGGAAATGGCGATGCCCGACGAAACGGACGCGCCGATTGCCATTCAGCTGGAGGGGCGGAATCCCGACACGATGGCGGCGGCGGCGCGAATCGCCGAACGGCACGCGGCGTTCATTGATGTGAATATGGGCTGTCCCGTCAATAAAATCGCCAAAGCGGGCGGCGGATCGGGCTTGATGCGGGACGAGGAGCTTGCCGAAAAAATCGTGCGCGCCGTCGTTGACGCGGTCAAAGTGCCCGTGACGGTCAAGTTCCGCTTGGGCTGGGACGAAGAATCGAAAAACTTTGCCGATTTCGGCAAGCGCATGGAGCAGGCGGGGGCGTCCGCAGTGATTTTGCACGCCCGCACGCGCGAACAGCAATACGGCGGCAAAGCGGACTGGAGCGCGTTCGGCGAACTGAAGCGCGCGGTCGGCATTCCCGTTGTGGCGAACGGCGACATCAAAACCAAGGCGGACGCGGATTTCGTCAAATCGGAATACGGTGCGGACGCGGTGATGATAGGGCGGCAGGCGTTGGGCAGACCTTGGATTTTGGCGGAGGTGTCGGGGCGCGAGGTTGTCCGTCCGCCCATTGTTCAAACGGTGCTGGAGCATTTGGAGCTGATGCAAAAATATTACGGCGCAAAGGCGATTTTTATCGCGCGAAAGCATATTGCTTGGTATTCTGTCGGGATGAACGGCGGGGCGGATTTTCGCGCTTCGGTCAACCAAACGGCGGATATGGAAGCGGTCAAAACGCTGATACGGGATTTTTTCGGAGGGGCGAATGCCTGACAAAAACGAGGGATTGGGCGCGGTGGTGGAAAAGTACATGCGCCGTTTTTACGCGGGCAGCGACGACGAAGTTTGCCCCGTCGGCGTGTACGATTTCGTCATGGGCGAAGTCGAACGCCGTCTGATTGCCGCGACGCTGGAATACGCCAAGGGCAACCGTTTGAAAACCGCCAAGATTTTGGGCATCAACCGCAACACTTTGTTGCGCAAGATGCGGGATTTCGGACTGGACGCGAAAAGGGACGGAAAATGAAAGTCATTGTTTGCGGCGCGGGGCGCGTCGGATCGACGATTGCGCGCTATCTGGCGCAGGACGACAACGAAGTCGTGGTGATTGACACGGACGCCGACCGCTTGGCGGATTTGGAATCATCGCTGGACATCCAGACCATTGCGGGATTTTCGTCCTATCCGTCCGTTTTGGAACGCGCGAACGCCGCCGACGCCGACATGCTTGTTGCCGTTACCGCTTCCGACGAAGTAAACTTGGTGACGTGTCAGGCGGCGAACTCGCTGTTCAAAGTGCCGATGAAAATCGCCCGCCTGCGCTCTAAGGAATACACCAATCCGAAGTGGCGCGATTTGTATACGCACGACGCTTTGCCGATTGACGTCGTTATTTCCCCCGAAGCCGAAATCGCGCGCGCCATTCGCCGCAACATTTCTTTCCCCGGCGCGTTCGACGTGCTGACTTTGGCGGGGGACAAGGTGTATCTGCTGGGCATGCATTGCGACGAAACGTGTCCGCTGATAAACACGCCTTTGCGTCAGCTGACCGAGCTGTTTCCCGACATCAACGCGGTGATTACGGGCGTTGTGCATGAGGGCAAGCTGATTGTGGCGGACAGCGACACCCGCATCAATGCGGGTGACGATGTTTACATCTTTGTCGCCGCCGAAAACGTCAAGCGGATTTTGTCCCTGTTCGGGCGCGATCAGCAGCGGGCGAAAAGCGCACTGATTTTGGGCGGCAACGATGTGGGGCTGTCGCTGGCGAAATACTTGGAACGCAGCGGGCGGATGCGCGTTACTCTGATTGAACCCGACGAGGAACGGGCGAAATTCCTTGCCGAAACGCTGTCGCAAACGACGGTGATTCAGGGCGACTTTCTGGATACCGTCGTTTTGGAGGAAGCGGACATCGACATTGTTGAAACGGTCATTGCGGTCAGCGGCAACGACGAAAACAACATTCTGGCAAGCTTGACCGCCAAAAAATACGGGGCGGAGCAAACCGTCGCCGTGATTGAAAAAACGCTGTATTCGCAAATGGTGACCGATTTGGGCATCGATGTCGTCATCGACCCCAAGGATATTATGGTGTCGTCCATTTTGCAGCATATCCGCAGGGGCAAAATCTACGCCGCGTATTCCGTGCGGTCGGGATTGTGCGAAGTGCTGGAAGCCGACGTGTTCGATTCCTTTGAATATCTGGGGGCGGCTTTGCGCGACGTGCGGCTGCCCGCGGGCGTGATTATCGGGGCTTTGGTCAGAAACGGCGTGTCTTTGCCTTTGCGCGGGGACACCGTGATTGAAAAGAACGACCGCCTGCTGCTGTTCGCCGACGCCGATTCCGTCAAGCAGGTCGAAAAAATGTTTACCGTGGGGTTGGAATTCTTTTGATGAAAAAAACAAACTATCCGTTTCCCGATTTGATTTTGTTCGATTGGGACAATACGCTGATGGACACGACGCCCGCCTTGTATCAGGCTTTTTGCGTGCTGAGCGAACAATACGGCATTCCGAAATGTTCGATGGAGGAATACCGCGCCCGCACGGGCATGTCTTTGCGCGAAACGTTTCCCGCTTTGTTCGGCGACAAGTGGGAGGACGCGAAAAAAGTTTATCTGGATGCGTATATGGAAAGGCATTTGGAGCTTTTAACGCCGTTTGCGGACGCCGAAAAAGTGGTCGCTTATGCCGCGAAAATCGCCAAAGTCGGCGTTGTCAGCAACAAAACGTCGGCGATTTTGCATGACGAAATCGACTGGTTGGGGTGGAACAAATACTTGTCCGCCGTGGTCGGCGCGGGCGACGCGCCAAAGGACAAACCCGCCGCCGAACCCGCTTTGCTGGCGATGCACCGAGCGGGGGTGGAATACGGTCGTCCCGTGTGGTTTGTCGGCGACGGCGACGCCGATATTTTGTGCGCGGTGAACGCCGATTGCTTTCCCGTGCGCGTGGCGGACGAAAACAAGGACGGCGCGGCGGTTTTAACGGTCAAAAATTGTTCGGAACTGCTTTTGACGCTTTACTCTTTGACCGAAACGGAATAAAAAACAACAAACAATAAACAGGAGATTGAAGCCCATGACGGATAAAACGCAAAGCGTTCAAGATATGTTTTTGAACACAATCAGAAAAGAAAAAATGCCCGTCACCGTTTATTTGATGTGCGGTGTGAAATTGCAGGGAATCATCACTTGGTTTGATAATTTTTCGATGCTGTTGCGCCGCGACGGACACACTCAGCTGGTATACAAGCACGCCGTTTCGACGATTATGCCGTCCGAACCCGTTCAGCTGTTCGACGGCGAATCCGACGACAAGGAATAAGCTTTGTTTGAAAAAGCGCTGGTTCTGCACACCGTTTTGAAAAACGACGCCGCGGCGGGACGCACGGTCGAAGCGGGGCTGGAGGAAATCAAAAATCTGACGGCGGCGATAAACTTGGACGTCATTGCCGCCGAAACGGTCGTTTTGCCGCGCATCAACGCGTCGACTTATATCGGGCGCGGGGCGGCGGAGCGGATTAAAGCTCTGGTGCAGGAAAACGAAATCGTATTGGCGGTCGTCAACACGCAGTTGTCGCCGATTCAGCAAAGAAACCTTGAAAAGCTGTGGAATTGCAAAGTCATCGACCGCACGGCTTTGATTTTGGAAATCTTCGGCGAACGCGCCCGTACCAAAGAAGGCGTGCTTCAAGTCGAACTGGCGCATTTGAGCTATCAGCGCTCCCGATTGGTGCGCGGCTGGACGCACTTGGAACGCCAAAGGGGCGGACGCGGATTTCTGGGCGGACCGGGGGAAACGCAAATCGAGCTTGACCGCCGCGTGATTACCGACAATATCGTCAAGCTTAAACGCGAATTGGACGAAGTCAAGCGCACCCGCCAGCTTCACCGCGCCGCGCGCCGCCGCGTGCCGTTCCCGATTGTGGCTTTTGTCGGCTATACGAACGCGGGAAAATCGACGCTGTTCAACAAGCTGACCCATGCCGACGTGTTCGCCAAAGACATGCTGTTCGCGACCCTTGACCCGACCATGCGGCAAATCAAATTGCCGTCGGGGCGGCAGATTATTCTGTCGGACACGGTGGGTTTTATTTCCGATTTGCCGACGGAGCTGGTCGCCGCTTTCCGCGCAACGCTGGAGGAAGTGCTGGAAGCCGATTTGATTGTTCATGTCCGCGACATTTCCCACCCCGACACCGAAGCGCAAAAGCAGGACGTCGAAAACGTTTTGCGGACTTTGGGCGTTGCGGAGCAGGTGGACAAGGGATTGTTCGAGGTTTTGAACAAAACCGATTTATTGAACGCCGAAGAACGGCAGGCTTTGACCCAATCTAGCACCCGACAGGCGAAGCGGTTTCCCGTGTCGGCTTTGACGGGCGACGGAATCGACGCTTTGTTGAAAGCGATTGACGAAGCTTTGGCGGTTGACAGAACCGAATATGTTTTGCGCGTTCCCGCTTCCGACGGGGCGGCTTTGGCGTATTTGTACCGCGCTGGCGAAGTCGTCAGCCGTTCGGACAACGAACAAGAATCCGTGCTTCGCGTCCGATTGGGGGCGGTCGAATTTTCAAAAACTCAAAAAGCGTATCCGCAGGTGAAATATGAAAAATCCGAACCTTGACGAAATAGCCGATATTATTGCGAACGTGGCTGAAACCGAAGTCATGCCGCGGTTCAGGAATCTGTCCGTCAGCGATATTGCGACCAAAACGTCTGCGGACGATTTGGTGACGACGGCGGATACGGAAACCGAAAAGGCTTTGACGGCGCGGCTGACGGAGGCTTTGCCCGATTCTTTGGTGGTGGGCGAGGAAGCATGCTTTCAAAATCCCGAAGTCGTCGACTATCTGAAGCAGGACAAGCCCGTTTGGGTTATCGACCCCGTTGACGGCACGATGAACTTTTCCTACGGCAGAAGCGAATTCGGCATGGTCGTCGCTTTGGTGAGCAAAGGCGAAACCGTCGCGGGCTGGCTCTACAATCCCGTGATGAAAGCGATGATTTACGGCGAAAAGGGCGCGGGCGCGTGGCTGAGGGGCAAAAAGCGGCTGTCCGTGTCCAATCCGCAGGAATTGACCAAAATGCACGGCGTTGTCGGGCGGCGCGTGGCGTTCCGCGATCCGAAGCTGAACCAGCCCGTTTGGTGGGGCGCGGCAAGCTTCGGCTATATGATGATTACGACGGGCGAGGCGGACTATTCCGCTTACCGCACCAAAGTCATCAAGCCGTGGGACCACGCCGCGGGCGTTATGCTGCATCACGAAGCGGGCGGCTTTACCGCCTATACGGACGGTTCGGCGTATGTGCCTTTGATGGGGGCGAACAGCTTGATTTCCGCCCCGAACAAAGATATTTGGGAATATCTGGCGCGCAACATCTGCGCCCCCGCTAAAACAGGCTTTTAAACCGTATCGTCGGATAGGACGGCGACCACGGGCGGTGTTCGCCGCCGACGTGTTCCGTTCGGACTTTGCCGTTTTCGACGTACACGAACAGCGCGCCCGTTTCGGGCAGCTGAACCGCCTGTTCGCACCCGCTTTTGACAAACAGAAAGTCAATCGTGCCGCACGCCTGTTTCGCCGCCGTTTTCGTGCGGGCGTAGGCAAGCAAAACGCCGTCCTTTTCATACAGGCAAAGCGCGCAGTTTGTTGCTGTGAATTCGGTTGTTCCCGCCGACGAAAGCCAACCCGACTGCGTGAATTTGTCGCCTTTGGTAAAGCTTAAAACGCCGTCGTGGCGGCGGAACGCGGCAAGGCTTTGCGTCATCATCACATCGGGCTTGGCGGTCAAAAACGGCGTTGCAAAAGCGAAACAAAACGGGATAAAGCCAAGAAAACGGACTTTTCCGCGCCACAGGCACATCCACAGCCCGCCGAAAACGGCGCACATCAGCCCGTAAAACGGCATGGCGGGGACAAGTGTGACGCTGTGCGGCAGGTTTGACGTGAATTCGGCGGCGCGGTTGATGACTTCTATGCCGGTTCCCGCCAGCTTCCAAAGCGGCGCGTCCATTCCGAACGGCATCAGCATAACGGCGGCGAACAGGCTCGGCATCACCCACGCCGCCGCAAAAGTCGTTGTCAGCAGGTTGCCCAGCAAAGTGTAATTCGCAATCCTTTTAAAGTGATACGCGGCAAAAGGCGCGGTGGCGATTCCCGCTGTCAGCGACGTCAATAAAATCCCCAAAGCAAACGCCAGTAAATACAGCGCAATGCTTTCGCTTTGCTCCAATCGGCGCACGGCTTTGTCAATGCCCGCTTCGTAAGCGCAAATCAGGGCAAGAACGGCGGCGAACGACAGCTGAAAACTGACGGACAGCAGGGATTCGGGCGTAAACAGCAAAATCAAAAACGCCGCCCAGCAGACGTTGGCAAGGGACAGCGCGCGGCGGTCGAAAAACACCGCTCCCAGCGCAAACGACAGCATGATAAAAGCGCGAATGCCCGAAATCGGCGCGCCCGCCAGCTTTAAATAGCAAAATGTCGCCGCCAAAGCGCAAAAAGCGGCGATTTTCTTGGTGCTGAATTTCAGCGAAATCGTAACGGACAGGGCAAGCAGACTGCGAATCAGAAAAAACACGAACCCCGCAATCAGCGTCATGTGCAGTCCCGACACCGCCAAAATATGCGCTATCCCCGCGTTTCGATAGGCATCGGCAAGGGCGGGGTCGATTTCCTTGCTTTCGCCCGTCACCAATGCTTTGGCAATGTTTGCGGTGCGCGGGGGCAAAGCGGTTTCGATGCGTTTTGCGATTATGCGGCGCAGAGTCGTTTCGGACGCCTTTTCAATAACTTTGACGGGGGAGCGCGCCGTTCCCGTGCCGCCGATTTTTTCAAAATAAAGCGTGCGGGCGGCATCGTAGCCGCTTTTGTCAGTTTTGACCGCGGGCGGGTTCGGCAGGGTTTTGACCTCGATTTTATCGCCGACGTCGGGAACGGCGGAATCGGCGGGCAGATTCAGCCGTATCTTTTCGGGCGTGCGCCAATCCGTTTTGCCGTCGAAAGCCAAATCTTTCAGCACCAGCCGCGCTTTCAAATCGGGCAGGCGGACGGCTTGGTCAACCGTTCCCGAAACAAGCGTTGTTTTCATGCGCGCTTTGATGTTTTCGCGGCTGAGCGCGATTGTGCGGGTTTGCGCCGCGAAAAATCCGGAAACGAACAGCAGGATAAACAAAGCGAACATCCGCGCTTCGGGGTTTTTGCGGCAATCCCATTGAAAAAACGCCGCAAACAGCAGGGCAAAGCAGGTGTAGAGATAAAACGGTTCGCTTTGCAGTCCGAAATAAACGCCGATGCCAGCCCCGAATGCAACGGGCAGCCAAAAAATCAGCCTATCCGCCTGGGCGGCGAAAAAATCCGTTATCAGGAAACGCAAAACATAAAACGATTGCATTTACAAATACTTTCGATGGCGTTATAACTAAACCAGTTTACTGGTTTTACGGTTTGGGGGAAAGGGATAATCGCATGCCTTATTTGATGATTAAGACGAATATCGACATTGAAAAAACGTCGGCGAACGCTTTGCTGAATTATGCGTCCAAAGTCGTTGCGGAAACGGTCGGAAAGCCCGAAAGCTATGTCATGGTCAACGTTTGCGGCGACGAACATCTGATTTTCGGGGCGAAAACAACGCCGTGCGTGTATATGGAAATGAAAAGCGTCGGTTTGTCGCAATCCCAAATCCCCGAACTGTCCCGCGTTTTAACTCAAATGATCGAAGACAAACTGAAAGTCCCGTCCTGCCGCATTTACATCGAATTTTCGTCCGTTCCCGGCAATATGTGGGGCTTTAACGGTTCAACCTTTTAAAAGGGAAAAACAATGAAACGTCTGGCTTCTTTGATAATGACCGCCGTTTTTTTGTCGGGATGCGCCGCGCATCAAATCGACGCCCGCCGCGGCGGAATTATTGAAGATGAAGACGACGTTTTGCGCCGCAGCGTCGATTATTTGACGTACTTGAAACTGAAACAGGGGGCGGGACCTCTGGATCAGGATTACATTATTTTATGCTACCGTTTGATTGGCGATATGGTGCGCAGCGATTTGTTTTTGAACAAACCCGAACGTGTCAAAATCGCTTTGCGCGACGTGCTGAACTACAATCCGACGGCGGAAATCCGTCCCGCGATTATCCACGAAGCCGTTGAACACGAATTGATGAACACCCGCGCTTTGTGGGTAACGGACGGAACGCAGGTATACGACTATGTGCTGGATGTCGAACTCAGCGAAATCGAAATCAAAGACGACGACAAAGCCGAAAAGAAAGCGCTGGGCGCAATGCTGGTTTTGTTTGATTTGGAAGGCAAACAGGTCGGCGAATGGTTCGGCGTTTTGAAACGCGACAAGGGCGGCATCAGTTGGTTTTGACGCTGTAGTCGAAATCGAATCCGTCTTTGACGATTTCGGCGTAACCGTCGGCGATGTCACGCGCTTGCGCCGCGGCGAACAGGATTCCTGCCGTTTCCGAAACATACAGCGCGGTTGAACCCACCCACAGCCACAAAAGCGTTATTGCGCCCGAAACCGCAATCAGCCAAAGTGCGATACTGCGTTTGGCGCAAACGACGGCATTGTGTAAATCCAAATCAAAATTCGACGGGATTTCGTTCATTGAAAAAACTCCTTGAAGCTTTTTCAATCATAACGCTTTCCCGCTGTTTTGAAATCGCGACTTTAGGCGACATAACATAAAAAAACGCAAAACCACGGGCTTTTTCGTTAAAGATAAAACGATATTATTTCTTTGCGGCTTCGTAATTGGACACAACTTAAATCGTTTTGTATTCTTTTGTAGAATAAAAGAAAGCGATAAGAATTTTCTAAAAATTCCTTTTACGCTTGCGCAAATAGGAATAATCTTTTATACTTTTGCTATCTGTCGTTGGCAATAGTGCAAACGGCAAACAGAGCCTGAAAAGACAGACTCGGAAGTGTCGTAACTTCTTACCGTAAGCGGTGTTTGGTATAAACGCCGACCGCCTGTTTTTAGGCGGAATGTGGAGTTTTTTATGCCGAAAAATATAATTTCAAAAAACGGAGAAGCGGAAGCCGTTTCACAAAAAGTTGTCTGTCCTAAATGCGGAAGCGACAACATTACGTTTAGCAGAGAAAAAAATTAAGCAAGAAGGCGGTTCTTTTTATAAAACAATATCCCTTTGTCATTCTTGCGGATATTCATGGAATCAAGAAGATGAAAATATCAAAGAAATAATTATGTGGGGAATCGGATTAGTATGTTTTTTTCCAATTCCTGTAATGATTTTATTGAAACGCAATGAGAAATTTAAACCAGAATTAAAGAAGAGTCTTGTTGTAATGTCGTGGTTGATATATTTCGTCCTTATCGGATGGATATTTTCTACGACATATCAGACATTGGCAGTTGTTAATTGTAGATTTGAAAGGGGAATACAATATAAAATCGTCAATAAAATACAAAAAGGAACTTATATCAGGTGTAAATCAATGGAAAATGGCTGGTGTAAAATAAAAAAGATGGAAAAATTTGTTATATAAATGGAAAGTTTATTAAGAAAATATCGTTTTTAGCAAATACTGCGGAGAATGAGAAATGACAGAAAATGCGAAAACTGCTGCTTTAAAAATAGAAATGAATTTTGATTTTACAACAGAAAGATACTGGAGTAAATTTTAGGAAAGGGCAAAATATAAAAGTGGAATTGCCGGTTTGGGCGTTTTTGGAGAAGATCCGGATTCAAAATCGAAAGCTTTGGCGGAAATTCATGCTTTTTTATGGAGCAGAAAAACAGGAAATATTCAAAATCCATCTGAAAAGCTTGATTTAATTATTTTTGAAGATAAAAGGGGCTTTTATCTGAAAGATAAAAATAGCGGTATCGAATTTTCAAGTGACACGTTAGTAAACGGATACAGATGGGAAAGAATTAAAAAAAACGTTCTTGACCCCTTGGCGGAAGAGCTTGGTTTAGAGGAATATCGTAAAATGCAGGAAACGTTTATCCGTACTGCTTATACGATTGGCGGAATGATTATTTTTCCCCGCAGAGAAAGAGCGGCTTCTATTAACTGTGCGCGGGGACTACGTACGGATATTTCGGATCGTGTCGATTTAACGATTGAATGTATACGGCGATATTTTTTTAAAGAAAAAAATCCATTATTCGATGTTTTTGAAAAGAATAACAATTTTTTCTCGTTGTTTGGGACAGGGATTGCGGGGTTTAAAGCCTATACGGACTTTTTCTTTTTGAATGATATTGTTTCTCAAGATTATATGACGGTTGATGTTTTTATTGGAAAAAACGACTTTTCACAGTCTCCAGCATATCCGCAAAGTAAAGAAGAATGGTTAATATGGAAAGAAAAATCATCCGCTTTTATTAAGGCGCGTAATAATAGAATTCGAAAAGCATTATTGAATGGAACAGTAGATAAACAAAAATATTAAAGATAAAAAATACTCCTTTTTTAGGATAGTGCAGGGGCGGATTTTTCAAAACAGCGACTTTAGGCGACATACCATAAAAAAGCCCGCAAAACTGCGGGCTTTTTCGTTTGGGATACAGTCGAAATTATTTCTTTTCGGCTTCTTTTTTCGCAATGGCGGCGCCCAAGATGTCGCCCAAGGAAGCACCCGAATCGGTCGAACCGAATTCCGACAAAGCTTCTTTTTCTTCGTCGATTTCGCGCGCTTTGATGGACAGGGACACTTTGCGGGTCTTCGCGTCGATCGAGGTGACTTTCGCGTCAACCTTGTCGCCGACGGCAAAGCGTTCCGGACGCTGTTCGGAGCGGTCGCGGGACAGGTCGGCTTTACGGATAAAGCCTTTCAGTCCGTTCAGATCGACTTCGACGCCCGTTTCGGTAACCGCGGTAACGACGGCGGTGACGACTGCGCCTTTCTTGACATCCTGCGCGACGCCTTCAAACGGGTCGGCGCTCAGCTGTTTGACGCCCAAAGAAATGCGTTCTTTTTCAACATCGACATCCAAAACTTTGGCTTTGATGACATCGCCTTTCTTGTAGTCTTTGACGGCTTCTTCGCCGCTCTTGTCCCAAGACAGGTCGGACAGGTGAACCATGCCGTCGATGTCGCCGTCCAATCCGACGAACAAGCCGAATTCGGTGATGTTGCGGATTTCGCCTTCAATCACGGAACCGACGGGGTGTTTTTCGGCAAAAGCCGCCCACGGATTGGGCATGCATTGTTTCAAGCCCAAAGAAATGCGGCGTTTCTGCGGATCGACTTCCAAAACTTGAACTTCGACTTCCTGCGAGGTGGAGATGATTTTGCCCGGGTGGGTGTTTTTCTTCGTCCAGCTCATTTCGGAAACGTGGACCAGACCTTCGACGCCCTGTTCCAGTTCAATGAACGCGCCGTAGTCGGTGATGTTGGTCACGCGACCCGTCAGCTTCGTTCCGACAGGGTATTTCTGTTCGACGTTCGCCCAAGGATCGGCTTCCAACTGTTTCATACCCAAGGAAATACGCTGGGTTTCGGGGTTGAAGCGGATAATCTGGACTTTGACGGGCTGACCGATGGTCAACGCTTCGGACGGGTGGTTGATGCGTTTCCAAGCAATGTCGGTCACGTGCAGCAAGCCGTCAACGCCGCCCAAGTCGATGAATGCGCCGTAGTCGGTGATGTTTTTGACAACGCCGTCCAAAATCTGGCCTTCGGACAGGTTTTTAATCAGTTCGGAACGCTGTTCGACGCGGGTTTCTTCCAAAACGGCGCGGCGGGAAACAACGATATTGCCGCGGGCGCGGTCCATTTTCAAAATCTGGAACGGCTGCGGAGTGCCCATCAAAGGTCCGACATCGCGGACGGGGCGAATGTCAACCTGCGAACCCGGCAGGAACGCGATAGCGCCCGACAGATCGACCGTAAAGCCGCCTTTGACGCGACCGAAGATAACGCCGGTAACGCGTTCGCCGTTGGCTTGGGCTTTTTCCAGTTCGTTCCAAGCTTCTTCGCGGCGGGCTTTTTCACGGGACAGGACGACCATGCCGTCTTTGTCTTCGTAGCGGTCGATGAACACGTCGACCTGATCGCCGACTTTCATTTCGGCGTTGAAGCCGAATTCGCGGCGCGCGATGCGACCTTCGGATTTCAAACCGACGTCGATTGTCGCATAATCGTCGGACAAAGCGACGATGGTTCCTTTGACGACGGAACCTTCCAATCCTTTGTCTTCACCGAACATTTCGTTGAACAGTTCGGCAAAGTTTTCTTTCATAGCCGGGATTTCGGCGGCTGTATTTTTTGTTGCCATTAAAAAACTTCCTTTAAGACTTTACTTGCCATTCGGTTGTATCCGAAGGTCTGCACGAACAAGGCAATGGAATCGCCGTGCCTTCGACTCCGCCCCCTGTATAACGTAAAACCGCCAGATTTGCAAGGAATTTCGGCGCATAATAAACGCTTTTCTTTTGAACGGAAGTTTGATAGGATTTTTTTGTTCCCGAACACGGGGACAGGGCGTCAGAAACCCTTTACGATAGAAGTCGCATATGTGTATGGCGACTGAAAAATTATACGCCGATTTCTGCCCAAGGGCGGGTGTCGGCGTCTATAAGGCTATGCGCGAAAAACGTCGAGCCGTCCTTTCTATCGTACGGTTTCTGAACACTCCGCCCACCTGCAGCAGGTGGGTTTTGTGTTTTTGACTTTAAGGAGTTTCGGAAATGAAAAAGAAATATATCGCGTTAATGGCGTTGCCGTTGTTGTGCGGATGCGCTCAAACAGGAATTATCGATTCGGGAAAGATGTATTTTAACGATACAGAAAAAGATGCAGCGGGATTGACGATTGAGTTAAAGGACGATTGCTCTCCTAAAAGAATCAGAAGAGATGTTCCATTTTGTGGATATGTAGAAAAGCAAGAGGGAGTGATATGCACAACAGAGGCAAGAAATGGATATCGTTATAAAATTGTTCAAATGTTGGATCAAGACGCTTTGATTTGCGCGGTGGGTTCATATGGAAATTTTTGCGTAGATCAAGTAGCTTATGTAAAAGATATTGCAAAAGTTTATACCTATCTAATGGATGACGTATATTTAGGTGGAAACGACCAAATCGTGCAAAAGCCAGTTTCTTATGTGAATGGCTTAAACCAAAAGAGAACGGTATTGAAATATGAAGCCGTTAATAAATATAGGTACAATAAAATCAAATATTCTGTAGAACGAGGAAAATGTTCGGGGAAAAAATATTCCTACTCGTGGAACAAAGATAAAGGCTGGTTCGAAGACAAATGACAATCAAAGTGCAAATCGAGAATCTGTTAAGCTGAGAAAAAAGACTTTGCAAAAGTGACATCCTGAACTCCATTTGCGAGAGAGTGGCTTCTCGATTTGCTCCTTGTGATTTTGAATATTTTTTTATCATATTGAAAATAAATAAAAAATCGAAAATACGAGGAGTGATGAAGTTGCGACGCGGAAATCTTAGCCTTTGTCGGTACGGATAAAACATAACAAAATCGTCATTGCGCGGAGCGAAGCGACAACGCAATCCATTGACTCCGCCTCTGCGATTAACATTCTGCAAAAGGATCGCCACAGCCCTAAAGGGCTTCGCGATGACAAATACGGGGCGGCACGGGGTTGCTTACATATTGAGTTTTTACAGCAACACGCTCCACGCCCTTAACTTGTCGTCAAACGACAAATGCGCGTTGGCGGGCGAGGTGGACGGCAGGGGGATAAGTGTCAGCGCGTTGGCAAACGACGCGGTTTTGAACGCTTTTATAAAGCTGTCGTGCGCTTTTTGCCCGTTGAAAAACACGGTCTTTATCTGCGGATATTGTTTGAAAAAGCGTTCAAAGTCGTTCGGGACGGCGTTGCGGATATCGGAATCCAAGCTGCCGTCGCGGGCGCAGGTCGAAATCACGTCCCACAAGGCAATATGGTGCGACAAGAGCAAATTCAGCTTGTCGTCATACGAAGCGAACGGGCAGGGCGCGCCGAACAGCTTTGCCATAATCCGCCAGAACGCGTTTTGCGGGTGGGCGTAATACTGCGCTTGTTCCAATGATTTTACCCCCGGCATCGACCCCAAAATCAATTTGGTGCAGGCGGAATCGACGGACGGGGCGAAACATTCGGGCATATAGGCTTATTCGTGGTTAATCGCGATAAAGTCCAGCGCGGATTGGAACACTTGCGTGGCGTTCATGTTCGACGTGTCCAGAACGCAAGCGTCTTCCGCGGGTTTCAAGGGGGCGGTCGCGCGTTCGGAATCGCGTTTGTCGCGTTCTTTGATGTCCGTCAAAATCTTGTCGTAGTCGGCGGGTTTGTTCGCGTCCTGCAATTCCTTGAAGCGGCGGTCGGCGCGGACTTCGGCGCTGGCGGTCACAAAGAATTTCACGTCCGCGTCGGGGCAGACGACCGTTCCGATGTCGCGTCCGTCCAGCACCGCGCCTTTGGCGGGGGTGCCGTCCTCGAAAAACGGGTGCGCGGCGAAATCGCGCTGCAAGTCCAGCAAAGCCGCACGCACGGCGGGAATGACGGCGACTTTAGACGCCGCGTTGCCTGTCGCTTCGTCGCGCAGAGCGGGGTTTTTCAAAACGGCGTTGATGCTTTTCGGGTCGAACGCTTTGGCGGCTTTGGTCGCGGCGGCTTCGTCCGACGGATTTTCGTTCGCCTGCAAAACGGCGTATCCGACGGCGCGGTACAGTCTGCCCGTGTCCAGAAAAGCGTAGTTGAAATGTTTGGCAAGGTTTTGCGCCAGCGTGCCTTTGCCCGCCGCCGCCGGTCCGTCAATCGCGATAATCATGAATGTTTGCTCCCGATTTGTTCATCAGTTCGATAAAGTTCGGAAAACTGGTCGCAATCGACGATATGTCGTCCACCGCCACGGGGTTTTCCGCCGCCATGCCCATTACCAAAAAGGACATGGCAATTCTGTGATCCAGTTTTGCCTCAATCAGTCCCCCGCCGCAAGGTTTTTTTCCCGTCGCCTTGATTTCTATGTCGTTGCCAAGGGCGGAGCAAGCGACTCCGTTCGCTTTCAGCCCGTTTAAAATCGCGTCGAATCGGTTGCTTTCTTTGACTTTCAGCTCCGACACCCCGCGCAAGGTCGTTTTCCCGTCGGCAAAAGCGGCGGCGATTGCCAGAATCGGGTATTCGTCAATCATCGACGGCGCAAGCGAGGCGGGCAAATCAACGCCGTGCAGTTCGGACGATTTGACGCGAATGTCCGCGACGGGTTCTCCCGCGGCGATTTGGCTGTTTTCAAGCGTAATGTCCGCCCCCATGGCTTTCAAAGCCGTCAAAATGCCGCTTCTGAGCGGATTGATTCCGATGTCGGGCAGGAAAAGCTCCGAATCGGGGGTAATCAAAGCGGCGACAATCGGAAAAGCGGCGGACGATATATCGGCGGG
>SAMEA104315424__coassemble_647_pt1 | contig 23177 bp, 24 predicted proteins | sample SAMEA104315424__metabat2_low_PE_038 | metagenome-assembled genome bin SAMEA104315424 (sample SAMEA104315424) | gut metagenome | biome: Monkey gut; feature: monkey-associated habitat; material: faeces | place: China | collected 2013 | reverse complement strand
GCAATAACCGCCGCAATCCGTTTTGGCATGATTGCGAATCAGAAGCGGGCGTTTTTCCAACGGCAGGTCGCGGATTTTCTTTAATTGAGTCGGGCTTTCAATGACTTTGGACAGGATTTCGCGCAGAGCTTCTTTGTCTTCTTTATCGCCCTTGACTGGAAAATAATCGTCTTTTCCGTCGCCGAAACGCAGAATTTCCTTTTCCGGATCGTTCGGATCTTTTTCGATTTTCACCGTTTGTGAACTGGAAACGATTTCTTTTTTCTTTCCGCCAAACAGCGATTGCAAAAACGAAGCCATGACATAGCCCTTTCTAAAGTTGTTAAGGACTATATTAGACAAAAACCTACGGTTTTGCAAACAAATCCGCACCGTCCGAAACGGGCGGCTGAAGTCCCAGATGCTTGAACCCCAGCGCGGTCAGCATGCGTCCCCGCGCGGTTCTTTGGATAAAGCCCTGCTGCAGCAGATACGGTTCGATGACTTCCTCGATTGTGTCGCGTTCTTCGGACAAAGCGGCGGCAAGCGTGTCCGCCCCGACGGGGCCGCCCGCGTATTTGTGCGCGATACAGCCCAAATACCGCCTGTCCATCATATCCAATCCCGATAAATCGACATCCAAGCGTTTCAGCGCTTTGTCCGCCAGCGCCGCATCGATTTCCTTTTTGCCTTCAAACGCGGCGAAGTCGCGCACCCGCTTCAACAGCCGCCCCGCGACACGCGGCGTTCCGCGCGCCCGCTTGGCGATTTCGTGCGCGCCGTCCGCGGTAATCGCGATATTCAGCACGCCCGCGCCGCGCGTTACAATCCTTTCCAAATCGGCGGGTTCGTAAAAATCCAGCCGCAAAGGAATCCCGAAACGGTCGCGCAAAGGCTGCGTCAGCAATCCCGACCGCGTCGTCGCGCCAATCAGCGTAAACGGCTGCAAATCAATGCGTACCGACCGCGCCGCGGGTCCTTCGCCGATAATCAAATCCAGCTGAAAATCCTCCATCGCGGAATAAAGGACTTCCTCTATCGCGGGGTTCAAGCGGTGGATTTCGTCAATAAAAAGAACGTCGTTTTTTTCAAGGTTCGTCAGAATCGCCGCCAAATCGCCCGCTTTGGAAATCATCGGCGCGGACGTGGCGCGAAAACCGACGCCCAATTCATGCGCGACAATCTGTGCCAAAGTCGTCTTGCCCAGCCCCGGAGGTCCGAAAAACAAAATATGGTCAAGCGCTTCGCCGCGCGTCAACGCCGCCGTGACAAACACTTTCAGATTGTCGCAAACGTTCCGTTGCCCCGTAAAGTCCGCCAATGTCTGCGGGCGCAGTTTGACAAGATCGTCGTCGCCGTCGCGTTTGACGGGGGAAATGATTCTTTCTTCGGTCATGGCGCAAATTCTTTCAAAGCGTCGCGAATCAAATCGCCGACCTGCGCCGATTCTCCGCGTTGTTTAAACGATTTGGCGACCGCCATCGCGGCATCCATGCGGGCATAGCCCAAATTCACCAAAGCCGACACGGCGTCCGACACGGCATTATTGCCGCCTTGGATGATTTCGCCCGACGGCGTGTCCGTCCCCGCCGCCGACACCATGCCGCCCGTTTTGCCCTTTAATTCCGTCGCGATACGGACGGCAAGCTTGGGTCCCACGCCGGGGGCGCGCGTTATCGTTTTGGAATCGCCCGACGCAATCGCCATGGACAGCTCCGTCGGACTCAGCACAGACAAAATCGCCAAAGCGACTTTTGTCCCGACGCCCTGCACGCCGCTTAACAGCAGATACCAACTTTTTTCCACCGCGTCCGCAAAGCCGATAAGCCGTATCGCGTCTTCGCGCACTTGGGTTTCAATCAGCAAAGACGCGGACTGCCCCGCCGCGGGCATCTTCGCCAACGTTTTGTTGGAACAGAACACGCGGTATCCCACGCCGTTCACGTCCAAAATCAAAAATCCGTCCCCCGTCGAATCGAGGATGCCCCGTAATTTGGCAATCATTTCATCAGCTCCGCCAACGCGTTCAGACGCGCCGTCGCGACGCGCATATAAGAATGACAAATCGCCGCCGCCAAAGCATCCGCCGCGTCGGGACGCAGTTTGCCCGCCGCGGGAACAAGCGTATGCACCATCATATCGACCTGGTGTTTTTCGGCATGTCCCGCGCCGACGACGGCTTTTTTGATTTGGTTGGGCGTGTATTCGGAAACGGGAATGCCCGATTCCGCGGGGGCGAGCAGCACAACGCCACGCGCCTGCCCCAATTTCAGTGTCGAAGTCGGATTTTTGTTGACGAACGTTTCTTCGATTGCCGCTTCGTTCGGGGCGAATTCGGAAACAACCGCGCGAATTTTGGCGTGAAGCTCCGCCAGCCGTTCCGCCAACGACAAGCCGTCTGTCGAATCGGCAACGCCCGCCCCGACAAACGTCAGCCGCGAATCACAGCTGTCCAAAACAGCCCAACCCGTATGGCGCAAGCCGGGGTCAAGCCCCAAAATCCGCACGGTTTTTCCCAAAATCAGTCTTCCAGTTTCGCCATAATTTCGTCGGAAACGGAAACGTTTGAGGCAACGCGCTGAACGTCTTCCTCGTCATTCAAGGTTTCTACGAAATCAAAGAATTTCTTGGCGACATCGACATCGGTCAGTTCGGCTTCGACCAGCGGTTTCCAATCGAAACGGCAAACGGTCGGTGTGTCGAACTTGGCTTCCAACGCTTCTCGAACCGCGCCCAAATCGTCGGGAGCGCACAAAATGCGGTGCGTTTCTTCGTCGGATTCAACGTCGTCCGCGCCTGCTTCCAAAGCGGCTTCAAACATCGCGTCGGCTTCGGCGACAGAAGCGGGATATTCAATCAAGCCGACACGCTGGAAATTGAACGCGACGGAACCCGTTTCACCCATGACACAGCCCGCTTTGCCAAAAATCGAACGAACGATGGGAGCGGTGCGCTTGGGATTGTCGGTCAACGCTTCGACGATGACGGCGACATTGCCCGGACCGAATCCTTCGTAGCGGATTTCTTCGTAGTTTGCGGCATCGCCCGCGGCGGCTTTTTCAATCGCGCGTTTGATGTTGTCCTTGGGCATATTTTCGGCGCGCGCGGCGGCAATGGCGGCGCGCAAACGCGGGTTGTACGCGGGATCGGGCAGTCCCGATTTCGCGGCTACCGTGATTTCACGGCCCAGTTTGGAAAACGTGCGGGCGCGGATTTTGTCCTGCGCGCCTTTGCGGTGCATGATATTTTTAAATTGTGAATGACCAGACATAACACTCCTCGGATCATTGAGGTTAAAACCAATTTCGACACCCTTTTACCACTTTTTACAGCGGCGGTAAAGATTCCTGTAAGCGTCCGCCGTACCGAATCATATAAATTTTTTCCGCCAAGCCCGTTTTGTCGTTCGTATCGATTAAAACGCCGCAAACGGTCGCGTCGCCTTTGACGGGCTGGAATTTTTCGTTGCGCAAGCCTGTTACAAAGCGGCTGACGGGTTCTTTTTTATCCATGCCGATGACGGAATCGAAACAACCGCACATTCCCGCGTCGGTCAGATACGCCGTGCCGTTCGGCAAAATCTGCGCGTCCGCCGTCGGAATATGCGTGTGCGACCCGACGACCAAGCTGACCTTGCCGTCGCAAAACTGCCCCAAAGCCATTTTTTCGCTAGTCGCTTCGCCGTGGATGTCGACAATCATCGCTTGGGCGTCGCGCCCCAGCTTCAGCCGTTCCGTCCAGTCGCCGACGGCTTTGAACGGGTTGTCCGTCGCTTCCATGTAAACGCGTCCCTGAACGTGCATCACGCCGACTTTGCGTCCGTCGGGCAAGGTGTAAAAGCCGCATCCCGACCCCGGAGCGCCGTTCGGGAAATTCGCGGGACGCACCAAGCGCGGCTCTTCGTTCAGCAGCGGACGGATGTCGGGATGTTCCCAGCCGTGGTTGCCCGTCGTGATGACGTCCGCCCCCGCCGAAAACAAGTCGCGGCAAATCCCCGGAGTCAGTCCGAAGCCGTGAGCGGCGTTGTCGCCGTTGACGATAACGAAATCAACGCGGTATTTCCGCCTGAAATCGGGTAAAGTGTCAACAACCAGCTTTCTGCCGCTTTGACCGACGACATCGCCCAAAAACAAAATACGCATAAGTTCACTTAACCTTTATCAATTCGGATTCCGTTAAAATCCAATCCATCCGCTCGTCGGTGTCCTCAAGGGGAACTTCGTTGATTTCCTGCGCGGAAAAGCCCGTGCCGACGACAACGATATCGGGATTTTTCGTCCGCAGTCCGCGCACGGTTCTGTCGTAAAAGCCGCCGCCGTATCCCAGCCGTCCGCCCCGTCTGTCAAACGCCAGCAAAGGCAGGAACAAAACATTCGGTTCGACGGTTTCGTATTTTTCGTCGGGCTGTTCCGTGCCGTAAAGCCCTTTGACCAATTCGGCTTGGGGCGACCAGCGGCGGAACAGCAGCGATTCGCGCTTGCCCACGACGACGGGCAGGCAAACAGGCACGCCTTTGTTGTAAAAAGCGGTCATCAAAGGGCGCAAATCCAGCTCGGTTTTCAAAGCCCAATACGCGGAAATCACAGGATTTTCGGGCAATGGCAGCGAATCGGCAAGCCGCATCACATCCCGCGCGGCGTATTGGGCGAAATCCGCCCCCAAGCCCGCCCGTTTGTGAACGGCGGCGTCGCGCAAACGATGCTTTAAAAACGAATAATCCATGCCCGAACCTTTTGAAAAATCAAGGAAGACTGCTTCGACCGTGGAATCAACTCACGCGTCGCGTGGGCCGCTTGGAATAGGTGGGAACCATATACCGCCCCCGCTGAACTAACGAAAGCTCATTGGCTGACGGCAGGGACAGTCCCCTATATTTTAAACGTTGGCCCCGAGTACCTGCGGGATCCTCACGCGTCAAGAAGTCTTCCGCGCAACAGTTTACGCATTTTCCATCGTTTCGGCAAGAGCTGAAATCCGCTCTGCCGCTTTTTCCACCATTTGGGCGGCATGCTCCACAACTTCGGATGTAATCGCGCTTTCGCGTTCCAATCGGGCGGCGGCTTCGCTCTGTTCGGACAAATCGCTTGCCAGCATCAGCGCGCCCATGACCAGCCCCATGTTTTCGGGCATCGGACGGCGGCTGTTGAGCATCGCCACTTTGTCATCTAGCGCATTTGCCAGTTTCAGCAGTTGGTCTTCCTGTCCGTCGGCGCACATCATCGTGTATTTGCGTCCGCCGATTGTCAAAGTCACTTCAGCCATCGGACGATTCTCCCTTTAAAATGCGCAGTTCTTCAAGCGTCGAATCCAGCCGTTCGGCGGCTTGGCGGGTTGTTTCCTTGATTTCGGCGAAAGCGGTCTGAATGCCGTCGCGTTCAACGGCGATTCGCTCCTTTTCCGAAGCCAGCGCGTTCTTTTCGTTTTCCAGTTCGGCAACCAGCCGCTTCAGCGATTCGATTTGCGCTTTAGCGGCGACCAGTTCGCCGTTGTCCGCCGATTCGCCCGCGGTTTGCGCAAAGCTGCGCAATTCGTTTTCCGCGTCCTCTTTGGCTTTAATCAAAGCGGGGCGTTCGGCAGCCCATGTTTCGCGGAATTTTTTGAACTGCTCGCGTTCGGTCAGCAGCTGATTTTTTTCGGCGATCAAGCGGTTGCGCGCGGCGGTCAAATCACCGATTTGGGCTTTCAGTTCGGCGTTTTCCGATTCGCTTTGCCGCGCCTGTTCCAACTGAGCCGTCAGCGTTTCGACCTGCGTGAAAAGCGCGTCGTTTTTCGCCCGCACGGCGGCGGACTGCGTGCGTTCCTGCGCCAGCTTTTCCCCCGCCGTTTCCAACTTCTGCGCCGCCTGCGCCAAACTTTCCAAAGCCGTTTGCAGCCGTTCGTTCAAATTCACCGTTTCATCCCCGTTTGTAAAAACTTTGCTCCAAGATTAAGATTTTGCCGTCCGTTGTGCAACGATTTATTGACGATTTGATGCGACAATCCCCTTTGTCAACGGAGGATACGATGAAACAAGGACTTTTTTTGATTTGCCCGACAGGGCTGAAAGCGGACGTTTTAAGCAAAATCGCCAAAATCGATTCGGCTGACGCTTTTTTGTACGAAGGCACGAACGCCCTGCCCGAAATCAAAGCCGCCGTGCAAGCCAAAAACATTGCTTTCATCGTTGAAAACGACGCCGAACTGGCGGTAAAGCTGGGTGCCGACGGCGTGCAGGTTCCTTATGAAAAGGGACTGAAAAAACTCAAAACCGACTTGGGCGATTTGGCGCTGGGCGTTGTCTGCTCCACCCGCGACGAAGCGATGCGTGCGGGCGAAGCGGGGGCGGATTATATCGCTTTCGACGGCGAAAAAGCGGCGGAACTTGCCCGCTGGTGGGTCGAATTGTTCACCGTGCCGTGCCTGTGTTTGACCGCGCCCTGCGAACAGGCGGATTTCAAGGTCGAACGCTTGTAAACACAGGCGTTTTCCGTCGGCTTTTTCAGGCAACGGGCGCCCACAAGACGTCCTCGATTCGGCTTGCCCCCGTAATCAGCATAACCAGACGGTCGATGCCGACGGCAATGCCCGCGGCGGGCGGCATGGCGGCGACGGCGGCGATGAAATCCTCGTCAATCGGATAGCGTTCGCCGTACAGTTTTTCTTTCAAATCCATATCGTGTTCGAACCGTTCGCGCTGTTCCTTGGCGTCGGTCAGTTCGGAAAACGCGTTTGCCAGCTCGATGCCCGAAGCGTACACTTCGAACCGTTCCGCCAGCCGTTCGTCCGACGGCTTGCGCCGCGACAAAGCCGCCATGCAGACGGGATAGTCGTACAAAATCGTCGGACGCCCGTCCAATCCCAAGTGCGGCTCGATTTTTTCGTAGGCGATGCGGAAATAAATGTCGTCCCAGCGGTCGTCGGGCGACGTTTCGATGCCGATTTTTTTCGCCTGCTCCGCCAAAGGCGCGGGATCGGGTTCCAGAGTCGGCTCCTTGGGCAAAGTCACCATCAGATCAAAACCCGCGTATTTTCGCACCGCTTCGGCAACCGATATTTTTTCCCATTCGACAAACGGGTCACATTCGATTCCGTCGCCTTTGAGCTTTTTGACGCCGCACGATTCGGCGCACGCGCGCACCAGCTCAACCGTATCGTCCATCAGCGCCGTATAGTCGCAATTCGCCCGATACCATTCCAGCATGATAAATTCGGGGTGGTGGTGCTTCGACCGTTCTTCGTTGCGAAACACGCGCGCCATCTGAAAGATTCGGGGCAATCCCGCCGCCAGCAGTTTTTTCATCGTAAATTCGGGCGACGTGTGCAGATACATCGTGCGGTCGTCCTGCCCGAACGGTTCGACCAGCGACGTTTGAAACGCTTTCAAGTGCGGCTCCAGACCCGGCGAAATTTGCAAAATCGGCGTTTCAACCTCCAAAAAATCCCTTGAAACAAAGAATTGGCGCACGGCTTCGATGATTTGCGCGCGCTTTTTCAACAGCGGCAAACGGCGCACATATTCGGCGGGATGCCAGAACGGAATCTGATTGGTCATAAAAAAATTACTCCTTTTGTGGGCAGAGCTCTTGCGTTACAAAAGCCAATCTGTTATTTTTCGCTAAATTCTATCTTCTTTACTTTTGTATACAAGGAAAAAAGTCATGAAAATGCAAGCTAACCAAATCCGTCCGGGTTGGGTCATCGAATACAACGGCAAACAATGTCTGGTCATCGGAATCGATCTGGTCATTCCGGGCAAAGGCAACGCCACCATTCAGGTCGAAATGCGCGACGTCGCCACAGGCGTCAAAACCCAGCAGCGCTGGCGCACCGCCGACACCGTTGAAAAACTGATGAGCGAAGACCACGACTGCACTTATCTGTATTCGGACGGCAAAGACTTGACGTTCATGATGATCGACACCTACGACCAGTTCACCGTGCCCAAGGAATTGCTGGGCGACCGCGCCGCTTATCTGCAGGACAATATGGAATGTGTCGTCCAGTTCATTGAAGGTCACCCCGTCAGCGTCGAAATTCCGGCGAAAGTCATCCAGACCGTCGTTGAAACCGAACCCGTGATTAAAGGGCAGACCGTTTCGTCGTCCTACAAACCCGCGGTTTTGGACAACGGTTTGCGTATCGGCGTTCCCCCGTTTGTTGCGACGGGCGACAAAATCGTCGTTTCCACCATCGACAACACTTATGTCGAACGCGCGAAATAATTAAAGGAAGAGGCTGTTTCAATGCCCAAAACATCTGTCAGACCGTCCAGTCCGATGATGCGCCGTTCGGGCGCGCGCAAGGTTATCGCCGAAGAACGCCTGTCCGAACGCAAAGCGCAGGAACAGGACAGACTGGTCAAGGAAAACATCAAAAACCGCGCCATTGCCGCTTTGCAGCAACGGCAGGAGGAAATGGCGAAAGCCCGCGGGGAAGACCACCACGAAAGAACGACTTTCATGAAGCGCGATCCCGTCGTCGATTTTCGCGAATCCCGTCAGGACAAATTCATTTCGTCGCTGTCGGCGAATTTGAACGTGATGATTCAAGCGGTCAAACGCGCGGGACGCGGATTGATGCGCGATTTCGGCGAACTGGAAAACCTGCAGCTGTCGCAAAAAGGCGCGGCTGACTTTGTTTCCACCGCCGACACCAATTCGGAAAAGGCTCTGCGCGAATACCTGCTGAAAGTCCGCCCCCGCTACGGCTTTTTGCAGGAGGAAGGCGGCGAAATCAAAGGTGAAGACACGTCGCACCGCTGGATTATCGATCCGCTGGACGGCACGATGAACTTTTTGCACGCCGTTCCGCATTTTGCGATTTCTTTGGCGCTGCAGGAAGATCAGGAAATCGTCGCGGGCGTGATTTACAATCCCGCGACCTCCGATTTGTTCTATGCGGAAAAAGGATTCGGCGCTTGGATGCTGACCGCTTCGGGGTCCAGCCGTTTGCACGTTTCCAAACGTTCCGCTTTGAACGAATCCGTCGTTGTGACGGGCATTCCGCATTTGGGACACGGCAACGCCGAACGCTTTGTCGGTCAGCTGATGCCGATGATGACCAAAACGGGCGGCGTGCGCCGCATGGGCGCCGCGTCGCTGGATTTGGCTTATGTCGCCGCGGGTCGCTTCGAATGCTATTGGGAAGAAGACATCAAACCGTGGGATATCGCCGCGGGGATGCTGCTGGTGCGCGAAGCGGGCGGACGCGTCTGCACGACTTCGGGCGTCGAAACACCCAAGACCGTTTTGACCGACGGAACGATTTTGGCATCGAACTCTTTGCAATATGAAGTGTTCAAAAACCTGATCGTTAAATAAGGAGAATCGCCATTTTCAGCCGATTTGCAAAATTTGCCGCCGTTTTTGCCGTTGTTTGCGCAACGGCGCCGGCGGCGTTTGCCCAAATCACGCTGGATTTGGACGTTCTGACCGACGATTTGACGGCAACGGCGCAGGAAAAGGAAAAAGCGGAAAACGTCACGCTGAACCCGCCCGCCGAAAAGCAAACGGTTCAGCCCAAAGCGGAAAAGCCGAAAACTCAAAAACCCAAAGCGGTTAAGAAAAAGGCGGTGCGGACGAAAAAAGCCGTCAAAGCACAAAAGCCCAAACAGCCGGCAAAACCCGCCGTCAAGCAACCCGTCAAACCCGCCGCGAAATACGAAGTCAAGGAAAACGGTTCCGGGGATGCGCATGATAAACTGAAACCGCGCGCAAATCCCGTTCCCGTCGTCAAAGTGTTGCCCGTCGCCCCCGTTCCCGTTCCGACCGAGGAAGCTTCCGCGCCCGCGGAACAAGCCGCCGCCGAACCGCAGCTGTCCAAGCATTTCTTGGAACAGCGTCAAAAAGAGGAACGCGCCGCGAAAGAATTGGAAATGATGAAGCAGGCTTTGGCGGAACAGCAAAAAGCGATTTCCGCGCCCAAAGCCGAAAAAACGGCGTCCGCCGAACGGACGACAGCCAAAACGGAAGCCGCGAAATGGTCGGTCGTTCCCGTCGTTACCAAAATGACGCCAAAGGAACGGTCGGCTTTTCTGGTCAAGTCAGTGCCAGCGGATTCGGCAACCGCAAAAGCCGTTGCGCGCAACAAGGATTTGACGCTGATTTTCGTATTTTCCAAAAACGCCGTCGATTTGACGGATGAAATGAAAACGGAATTGGACGCTTTGGCAAAAACCGTCAACAAAACCAAAAACAGCCGCGTTTTGGTGATGTCTTACAGCGGATCGACCGCCCCCGAAACGGGCAAAGAGCGGCAGGTGTCGCTGCGCCGCGCGCTGATGGTGCGTTCGGCTTTGGCGCGCGCGGGCGTCAGCAGTCTGCGGATAGAGATTCGGTCGCAGGGATTGAAAGGCGCGGGCGACAAAATGCCCGACCGCGCGGATATTTTGATTGACGGTTAACCCGATTTCAGCAAAAGGGAGTGTTTCTATGGATTTTCCCGGTCGTTACATCGCGCGCATGGTGCTGTTTCTGGCTTTGGTTTGCGTCGCGGGTGTTTTGCTTTACCCGTTTTTGACGGCGGCTTTTTTTACCAATCCCGTTTTAAACGGCTTGATCGCTTTCGTTCTGGCGGCGGGCATAGTCTTGAATTTCCGCTCGGTTTTTGTTTTGCGCAAAGAAGTGCGGTGGATAAACAAACAGCCGCTGCCTTTGGACGACGCATCGCTTGCCCCGCTGCGTTTGCTGTCCCCGCTGGCGCTGATTTTGAAAAACAACCGTGCGAAAGGCAACGCCGTCATTTCCCCGACGATAGCGCGCTCCGTTTTGGATTCGGTCGGCATGCGCTTGGAGGAAGTCCGCGATATTTCCCGCTATTTGATCGGATTGTCCACTTTTTTGGGACTGTTGGGAACGTTTTGGGGGTTGATGAGCACCGTCGGCGCGGTCGGCGACGTGATTCGGTCGCTGAACGTATCGGGCGAATCGGCGACGGACGCATTCAACACAATCAAAACCAGCTTGGAAGCCCCGCTGTCGGGCATGGGAACGGCGTTTTCGTCGTCTTTGCTGGGGCTGGCGGGCGCGCTGGTCATGGGCTTTTTGGATTTGCAGGCGAACGGCGCGCAAAATCATTTTTACAACGGACTTGACGAACATTTGGCTACGCTGACCCGCTATGCGTCGGGCGTCGGTTCGACGGACGATTCGGTAACGTCCAACGCCGCGTACACCAACGCTTTGCTGGAACAGCTGGTTGAAAGCATGGCGGACATCCGCCGCCAGCTGAAAATCGGCGAAACCAAAGGACAGGAAAAAATCCAAAACGATATGGATTTGCTGCGTTATATCAGCCGCATTGACCGCAGCGTCGGACAATTCGACAAAAGTGCGGAAGCCCGTCAGGAAACTCTGCTGCGCGAAATTCGCGATTCGTTCCGCCTGTTGGTTCGCACCGTTTCGGGAACGGACAACAAATCATGACGGGACGCATCCGCAAACCCGCCGTTTACAACTTTTGGCCCAGCTTTGTCGACGTGATGTCGAATTTGCTGATCGTCGTTTTGTTTTTCCTGCTGCTGTTCGTTGTTTCGCACTATTTTCTGGGGCGCAATCTGGATACGAAAAACACGGAAATTGAGCTGTTGAACGCGCAGCTGAACACTTTGTCGAACGAACTGTCAAGCGAACGGAAAAATTCCGCCGCGCTGGGTGAACAGTTGTCGGCGGCGCAGGCGGATTACAAAGATTCCTTGGCAAAGATCGCCCTGCTGACACAAGACGTCAATGCGTTGGAACAGCGCAAAAAAGAACTGGAAAACGAAGTTTCCGCCCGAAAATCCGCGTTTGAAGACGAACGTAAAATTTCGGACGCCGCCAAAGCGCACATTGCCGTTTTGAATGCAAAAACAAAAAATCTGACCGATGAAATCGCAAAGCTGAACGCGGCGCTGGGCGCGGCGGAAGAAAAAGCCAAAACCCAAAACGCGCAAATCGCCGACTTGGGCAAACGGCTGAACAAAGCTTTGGCGCAAAAAGCGTCGGAACTGTCCTATTACCGTTCGGATTTCTTCGGCACTTTGCGCAAAGTGCTGGAAAACCGCGACGACATCCGCGTCGAAGGCGACCGTTTCGTGTTTCAATCCGAACTGTTTTTCAAAAGCGGTTCCGCCGAATTGGAAGAACGCGGCAAAAAACAGCTGGATCTGATGGCGGCGTCCATCAAAGAGCTGTCCAAAAAAATTCCCGCCAAAGTGTCATGGGTTTTGCGCGTGGACGGGCATACGGACAACATTCCGATTCACAACGACAAATACGCGTCGAACTGGCATTTGTCGTCGGACAGGGCGATCGCCGTCGTCGGTTACCTGATTAAAAAAGGCGTTCCCGCAAACCGTCTGGTCGCCGCGGGATTCGGGTCGCATCAGCCGATTGCCAAAGGAAACACCCCCGCCGCGCGAAAAAAGAACCGCCGCATCGAGTTCAAATTGACCGAGCGATAGCTTTTTTTTGTTTTTTTGACAAAATGGCTTGAAATCCCCGTATGTTTAGAGTATAGAGAACTCACGTATTTTACGGACTGGAGCAGAATTATGAAAAAAGACATTCATCCGAATTACCACGAAATCACCGTGGTCATGACCGACGGAACCGAATTCAAAACCCGTTCCACGATGGGCAAAGAAGGCGATACCGTCCGCTTGGATATCGATCCGCTGTCGCACCCTGCTTGGACGGGTGTTTACCGCATGATCGACACGGGCGGTCAGTTGGCGAAATTCAACAAGCGTTTTGCCGGCTTTACTGCCAAAAAGTAAAAGGTTTTCTTTTAAAACAACGACTTGATTTCAAGCCGTTGTTTTTTTTATTGCCATTCGGCAAGCCGATTGACTATACTGAAACCAAGTCTTTTTTAATGGGGTCAACGGTGTCGGGCATTGTCAATTATGAAGTTTACGCCTATCAGAACGGCAGCTGGGATTTAATCGGACGCTATCCGTCCGAACGGCGCGCCGCCGCGATGGAGCATGCGAAATCCATCGAGTTTTCGCAGCAAAAACCGACAAAAGTCGTCAAAGAAACTTACGATATGAACGCCCAGACGTTCAGCGAAGCGATGGTTTACCTGAGCGATTTGCCGAAACCGCCGCCGCGCGACAAGATGATCGGCAAACCCGCGCCGCCGCTGCCGAAATACAAAAGCGACAAAAAACACAAAGCGAAACAGCAGTCTTTCATCGAAGCGTTCATGATGCTGGGTCTGGCGCTGATTGTGTCTTTGCTGGGCGCGGGGGCTTTGTCGGCGGGAATTTTGCGCACGATGGTCATGGGCAATTTCGCCCCGACGGAAATATCCCAAAACTTCGCGCTGGGTATGTTCATCTTTTTCTTCCTGTTTCTGTCGATTCCGCTGGCGGTGCGCTGGGTGGACTGGAATGTTTTGATGGGATTCGGCGACGATGACGACGCGTATCCCGCCCAAACGCCCAAAGCCGCCCAGCCTGTTTTGCCCAAGCCCGACAAAAACAAATCGCAGATCGAAAAATTGGAACAGGTTGATGCGCTGTCCGCCGGAATCGCGCGCTTTCTGTTCGATGTGTTCGACCGCATCACGGGGCGCAAAACTCTGGCTGAACGCATAGCGGAGAAAAAGGATGCCGCAGACCGTAAAGCGCAGGAGGAGGACAAAACCGCCGCCGAAACCGACGATGCCGCTTTGCCAGCCGAACGGGAATCGGAAACGCCGCCTGCAGCGGAAACCGAACCCGCGCCCGCAGACCCCGCTCCCGCGCCGCAGGAACAGTCCGCCCCCGTTGCGGAAACGGAACCCGAACCCGTCCAAACCCTGCCGCCCGAATTGGACAAATACAATCTGCAGCTGACGGCTTTTCTGTCGCTGATCTTGAAGATTCTGCAAAAACAGAATGCTTTGCTGAACACCTACGCCCGATTCGGCGTTGAGCTGGTTTTGGCGGGCGCATGCGAATTTTTATGCGCCAAAAACACGCTGCCCAAAGACGAAGAAAAAATGCTGCTGTCCGCCCAGTTGGAACTGATGGGACGGACAAAGCCTTTGGCGGATTTGTTTTTCGACCGTTTGGACGAATATATGCTGGAGCCGTCCTATCTGCCCATGCTTGAAAGCGGATCCAAAGCCATGGAGCTTTACACGGAAACGCCGGCTTCCCCCGAATTGCCCGCCCTGCTGCAGGGAGTTTTGCAAAAATGGCTGAATCCCGACAAAAAGGATTTGCCGCAATCGGGCATTATATCGGTTATGTTCACCGATATCGTCGGGTCGACACAAATGACGCAGACCTACGGCGACAAACTGGCGCAAGAGCTGGTTCACCGTCACAACACGATTGTCCGCCAAGCCCTGACCGCCTGCAGCGGCGAAGAAATCAAACAAACGGGCGACGGCATTATGGCGTCGTTCGTATGGACGTCGAACGCTTTGGATGCGGCGATAGCGATTCAGCGCGCCGTGGACGATTACAACCGCCAGTCCCCGACTGTGCCTTTGGAGATTCGAATCGGACTGAACGCGGGCGAACCGATTGTTGAAAACAACGATTTGTTCGGATTGACGGTACAGCTGGCGTCCCGAATTTGCGGGCAAGCGGATAAAAATCAAATCTTTGTTTCCAGCGTCGTCAAAGAATTGGCTGCGGGAAAAAGCTATATTTTCAACGACTTGGGATTATTCGACCTGAAAGGCATCGACGAAAAGCAACATTTGTTCGAAGTCGTCTGGCAAAAACCCAAAAAGAAACCCGAAACGAAAAACACAGAACCGCCACCCCCGCCCATCGAAAAGAATTTGGACGAAGTATTGCCCGAACTGTAAAAATCGGGTATCCTGTTATTAAGGATTCACTCAAAGAAAGGAGTGCGCTATGGCTAACGGTGTAGAATTAACCGCGACTTTGGCGAAATCATGGTCGAAATCGTCGTCCGACGTTTACAACGACACGATCAAAACCGCGCGCGACATGGGCAATTTGCGCCTGAATTATTCGCGGCTGAACATGGTCACCACCTTGTCCGAAAACGAAACGGAGGACTGGTTCAGCTTTAAATCGCTGTCCAAAGGCAAGTTGCGCCTTGCCGCTATCAACGTTTCCGCTTTGCAGGACAAAAACAAGGAAGTGTCGCAGGACGACATCGATTCCGCCGCTTCCGATTATGAAAAAGCCACCGCGGATTTCAAAGCCAAGGGCTTGCGCGTCGAAATCTACACCAAGCAGGGCTACCGCGACAAAATGATTGCCACGAATGACGATTCGCAATCCAAGGAATACGCCGCATTCGAACAAATGATGAAGGGCGAATACAAGGCAAGTCAAGGAACTTACTACATCCATGTCACCACGCAGGACGGCAAACCCGTGAAAGAGGACACGCTGTACGCTTTGCAGGTTCAAATGGGCGATACCTACAAACACGATTATGTAACCAAGGAAACCGCCGTCAATCACAAGGGATTGTCCGAGGGACAGATTCAGCAGAAAAAAGCCGAAGAGCAAATGAATTCGTCCCTGTCGAACGCGACGACGAACAGCAGTATTTTGTCGGCGCAAGGGGCTTCGGATTTGCTGGCGGCGGGGTATACGAACATGGCGACAATCAACCGCGCATCGTCCGCCGGCACCGCCGCGCGCATTTTGAATTTGGTGACTTGACACCGTTGAAAAAGCTTTTAACCCTTTTTCTGATTGTATTTTCGTTTTCGGCGCATGCCGCAGAACGGATTTTGTCTTATCGCGCCGACATAACCGTTCAGCCCGACGCGTCCCTGTTCGTTACGGAAAACATTACCGTCACCGTTGAAGGCGTCAACATCCGCCGCGGCATTTACCGCGATTTACCCCGAAACAAAGGGGAACGCTATCACATCGAATCCGTTTTCCGCAACGGCAATCCAGAACCTTTTTTCATCGAAAACAGCAGCGGCAATTTGCGCGTCAATACGGGAAACGACGACTTCATTCCGCGTGAAACAACAACGTTCACTCTGGTTTACCGCGTGCAAAACGCAGTTCGCTTTTTTGACAAATACGACGAAGTTTATTGGAATGTCACGGGCAACAACTGGGCGTTTCCGATTGACGAAGCGTCCGCGTCCGTCACTTTGCCCCGCGGCGCGCGCGTCGTTCGCCAAGCGGGCTATATCGGCGGATACGGTTCGACGGAATCGGCGCGTTATTCCGATTTGCGCTTTTTCGCCCCCCGCCCTTTGCAAGCGGGCGAAGGATTGACCGTTGCCGTCGGTTTTGACAAAGGCGCGGTCAGCGTTTCCGCGTCGCCGCATCCGTTTAACGTTTGGGCGGCAATCGGCGTTTTGGGACTGTATTTTTTGCTGACGGGACTTGCCGTCAAGCGCTATCCGCCGTCCGATTCGATTATGCCGCGCTTTGACGGCATCACGGGCATGACCCCCGCCGAAGCGAACTTCGCGGCTTCTTTGGGCGCGAAAAAAGATAAAACCTTGGCTCTGGCTTTGCTGCAGGCAACCGTGTCGGGATACTGTTCGTTTGATCCGCAAAGTCCGAACACGCTGCTGAAAAACCGCGCCCCAAAAAACGACGAAGAACGGATTTTGGACAAGTTTCTCACGTTCCCTTTACACGTCGGACGTTTTTACAATCCCCGCGCGACACAAGCCCAAAACGCGCTGAACAAGCTTTTGCGCGAAAAAACGCGCGATTGCTTTAAAACCAACAAAATCTTCACCGTCGGCGGTGCGCTGCTTGCCGCTTTTTTGCTGATTAAAGGCGCGTATGACGAACAAATGACGGATTTGCTGATTTATTTTGCATTTTACCTGCCGTTTTTCATTGTGGCTTCAACCATGGCGCTGCAAGGATTCAAAAACCGGAAATTCAGCTTTGCAACTGTGTTTATGGCGGTGTTTATCTCCTTTCATTTCGCGACGATGATGCTCGCCAAAACGAACGGCTTTCCGGCGATTGCCGCCTTTTACGCGGCGGCGGCGACTGTTCCGATTTACGGCGCGTTGATAAAGCGCCTGACGGAAAAAGGACGCGATATTGCCGACCATATTCAAGGAATCAAACTGTTTCTGAAATCTTCCGCACAGGTTTCCGCCGAAAAAACGGAAAAACTGATGCCGTACGCCGTTTTGCTGGATATGGAAAGCGAATGGAGCGACAAAATCAAAGCCATGTCGTCCGAAACAACGGCGGCGTATTGCCGGCACATTCCTTGTTGCGGATATGACGGATTTGTCGCCGCTGTCGGCAGATCGACGACCGCGCCCGCCCGTTCAAGCGGCAGTGGCGGCGGCGGTTTTTCCGGCGGCGGTCATGGCGGCGGGGGCGGCGGCGGACGCTGATTTTTGATTTGAAAGGATTTTAAAAATGCTTCAACCTCATATCCGTTTGGACGATTCTTTAAACATCAAATACGCTTTGCTGCCGGGAGATCCCGCGCGCTTGGATAAAATCGCGGCGTTTTTGACCGATGTCGAACAGCTGGCGTTCAACCGCGAATACCGCAGTTTGCGCGGTCGCTATCACGGCACGGGCGTTCTGGCGGTTTCGACGGGAATCGGGGGAAGCTCGGCATCCATTGCCGTCGAAGAACTGCACAAAATCGGCGTTGAAGCGATGATTCGCATCGGTTCGTGCGGCGCCATGCAGACGGGCATCCGCATCGGCGATTTGATTATCGCGTGCGGCGCGGTGCGCGACGACGGCGCATCCCAAGCCTATGTCGATTTGCGCTTTCCCGCCGTTCCCGACACAACTTTGCTGAACGCGTGCGTTAAAACCGCCGCGGAAAACGGCTTTGCGCACCATATCGGCATCGTCCACAGCCACGAAAGCTTTTACATCGACGACAACGCGGAACAACAGGCGTTCTGGTCGAAAAAAGGCGTACTGGGCGCGGACATGGAAACGGCGGCTTTGTTCACCGTCGGACGTCTGCGCGGCGTCAAAACGGCGTCGATTTTAAACAACGTCGTCGAATACGGCGGCAACACGGCGGATTCCATCGGCGGTTACGTTGACGGAGAATCGCTGACTCAACAAGGCGAAAGAAACGAGATTCTAACCGCCCTGAACGCGTTTGAACGGCTCAACGCCACAGAAAATTCATAAACAGCGGCACTTGCTTTTCCCAATCGGCTTCGCAATGCCTGCCGCGCACCTGCCGATACATGTAAAGCTGCGCGCCTTTGGCGTACAGGCGGTCGTTCATCGACTTGTTGCACGCCGCCATAATCGCTTTGCCGCGCGCGCTGCGGCTTTCCATCGTCCCCCAGCTCAAGTAAACTTTGGTGTCGGGGACAATCGGACATTCGTCAATGGCTTGGCGCAGTTCCTTGCCGCAAAAGCTGATGGCGGACGACAGACACGCCGCTTTGGAATAAGTGCCGTTATAGCGGATAACCGCGTACAAAGACATCAGCCCGCCCATACTGCTGCCGCCGATGCCCGTCGCTTCCCTGTGCGCCCAAGTCCTGAAATTCGCATCAATGTAAGGCTTCAGTTCGTCAACCATCCAGCGCATGGTTTCGTCGCCCGTGCCGTCAATCGGACCGACGAACGAATCCCAATGATACGGACAAAATTCGATTAAGCGGTTGTTGCCGACGTGCGAACATTCCAAACCGACGATGATGATTTTCTTGCCCCAAGAATCCAGAAAATCCTTCATCCCCCAGCTTTTTCCGTAAGTCGCATCGGAATCGTAAAACAAATTGTGTCCGTCGAACATGTACATCACGGGATAGCGTTCGTCCGTTTTATCGTAATCGTCGGGCAAATAAATGTGAAGCGTGCGGTCTTCGTTCGCGGGGGCAAAATAAAAGGGCTGTTTGATAATCATGACAACACTCCTGCTGTTTTCATAAATAGTCTTCCGCCCCGCGATTTCAAGCCCCGCCTTGCAAACAAACAACGTGAAATATCCTTTGACTTTTCGATAAAAATTTGTCTAAAATGTGAACAGGAAAGGATATACGGATGCCCCGCGATTTAACTCACGTCATCATTGCCGACGATATCATTGAACGTTCCGCCGATGTTTGGGCGAAAGATATCGCTATGCAAAAAACGGCGATGCACATGGGCGCAATCACGCACGACAGCTTTTTGTACGGTCCGTCGCCGAAACTGTCGACGAAAATGCACGGCGGATTCGGTGACGACACCCGCGCGCCTGTTTTGGCGATGCTGGACGATGTGCGCGGTGAAAAGGATCCCGAACTGAAAATCAAAAAGAAAGCCTTTGCTTTCGGCTATTTGTCGCACATGGCGACCGACACGGTTTTTCATCCGTTCGTCTACAGCCTTTCGGGGTCGCAAGTTCCCGAAAACAATACGTCCAAAGAGGGCGAAGATCTTGCCAAAGCCCGCCATCGTTATGCGGAAACATGGCTTGACGTTCATTTTATGCGTGAAAAAGGGCTGACGTTCGACAATTTCCGCCCGATGCGCAAAATCGTTCACAACATCGCCGACAGCCGCATGCTGGCGGACTTTTTCTGCAAAAGCTATCAAAAAGCATACAACATCGACCGTGATGTTTCGTCGGATTTCCGCCGCGGCATGCTGGTTCAGCTGGCAGTCGGAAAAGTCACGCAAAATCAAACGATCGGCGGAATCTTGCGCCGCATTGACGACTATACGGACGGAAAATTGAAGCTTGCCGTTTCCGGATTTTACCAAAACGACCGTCAAATTCCGGAATTGATGGTATCGTTCAAATCGTTCAGACACCCCGTTACAGGCGCGGTCGTTCACAAGGATTTGAAAGCTTTGACCGAAGAATCCGTTGCTTGCGGCACAAAATACATGCGCGCCGCCGAATCGTACATCAAGACGGGCGACAGGCAGGCGTTTTTGCGCGCCGTTCCGAACTGCAATCTGGACACGGGCGTCAGGGATACCAAGCTTGCCGACATCAAAAAAGCCCGCGCCGCAGACATTCAGGCGTTGAAAGGCGTTAAATTTTCAGCCTTTATGGCAAAAGGCGGCATCAAAAAAATGCATTCGGGCGCGCGGAACGAAACGGCGCGGCTGCGGCTGAACCTGTCGATGAAAGACAGACTGCGCTGACCGCAAAGGGGGATTTATGCTGATTTCGAAATTCATTCCCAACTTTTTACTTTGTTTTGTATTTTTGTTCATTTTGGTTTGGCTGGGAACGGGCTTTGACAGCCGAATGACGTTTTCATGGTACGCGTACACAATCGAAGGCGTTTTAAGCGCGTTTTATGCTTGGACGAAAAGCGCGAATATGAACAAAATCGAATCCGAACAGCCCGCACCGCATCATACGCACCGCCCCATGCCGCCGCAGGCATAATAATAGAACTTGCAAGCCTGCCGATTCCACATAGGGCTGTATAACGTTTAATAAACCAATTTGTGCCAAAATGCGGGAAAGTTGGATACATATCGGGGGATTGAACGATGAAACTGACCCGTTCGGCATTGAAAATTTTAACTGCGCGCTATCGCGCCGTTTTGCTGCATTGTTTGGCGGCTGCTTTGATTTTGCCGTCGGCGGCGTTTGCGGACGATCCGACAACACCGGCAACCTTGGAAAAACTCAGCGCGCTGTACAAAGATACACCGCTGACCTCTAGCTATATATACGAGGGGGACGATTCTCGAAACACTGACGGCACTTTCAGTTCAACAGGCAAAAGTGCTTCCGATATTGTCGTTATGGGAAACGGAACGGAAGATACGAACTATTCATTGACTTTAAAATACAACTGGGGATTTGAGAAAACAAATACCTTTACAAATTTAAGACTCATCGGAGATGACGACAAAATTCAAATCAAAAACGACGCAACATTTTCCCTGTCTTCGTCTTCAGCCGATTTTTCGGAAGTGGTCGGCAGCGGAACGTTGAACATCGACGAAAACAGCACGTTTACCGCCAAAAGCGTTTCCGTCAGCACCGTCAACAACGGCGGAACGTTGAAAATTGTTTCCAACTCCACTTTTGGCAACTCCTCCGGCGCCGGAAGCATCAATCCCTATAACGACGGAACGAACGACATTATGGGAACGGTCGTCGTCAAAGGTTCCGCAGTAGGCGTTACCGCAACGTTCCAAGGAAGTGTCAACAACAACTTTTCCGCCGAAAACGGGACAACTTCGTTTACCCGCGTCGGTTCTTTGAGCGGGGATTGGCTGAAAGTGTCCAATACTGCGACATTCAACAACGCAGGGACGGTTTCCAGCACACAAATAACCGTCGGCGTATCCGCCAATTTCGAAAACTCCGGCACGATCAAGCTGTCCGATTCGTTTGTCAACCGCGGAACGTTCACGTCATCGAACGGCACCCTTGTTTTTGAAAACGCCGACGCGCGGTTTACAAATTCGGGAACGCTGTCGGGCGCGACGATTTTGCAGTTTAATTCCGATTACACATGGGCGAATCTGCCCGATTTTTCCGTCAAAAATGTTACCATTGCCGACGGTATGACTTTGAGCGTCGGCGCAAACACAATCGGTGCGACGGGAACGGTGTCCGGCGGCACGATAAAAGTCACTTTGCCGTCCGAAGCCGTAACGACAACGATTGTCGGCACAATGTCGAAGACGACGCTGATTCTTGATTTGTCGAACGTCGGCAAATCGGCGACGCAATACGTCTTGGCTGAAGGAGTATCGGCGAACACCGTTTTGGAATGGACATCCTCCAACAGCAAACAGAAATACGCTATTTCTTCATCGGAGTTTACCAAAAGACAATCGCGCGAAATCGCCAAAAGCAATCCGACTTCGCTGACATACGGCACGCTTTGGATCTCGCGCGTGCTGGGTTCGGGCGAACTTGCCGTCGAAGAATTGGACGACGACGGCACTTATCCCCCGTCCGACAAAGACAGAGAAACGGCAAATATAATCGATGAAGTCAACGATTCCGACATCAACGACGCTTTGGACAACGCGTCGCTGAAAGACAAAAAACAGATTTTAAACGAGCTAGGGCTTCCGATGGACAATGTCAAAATCGCCCACACAACCGTCCGTTCCGTTTTGGACACCGTATTTTCCCGTTTGGGGGAATCGGCTGCCGCTCCGCGCTACAACACTTACCGCAGCCGCTACGGTTACACCCGCGGACGCAACGGCGGCGAATACGTTGCCGGCGTAACAAATGTCTGGGTGCGCGGTTTGATCAACAAATCCAAACTGGACAGAACGGACAACGCTTTTGATGCCGACATTTCGGGTTTTGCCGCAGGGATTGAAAAGAACGTGTCGGATTCGCTTAAACTGGGGGGGGGGTATGCATATACTTCGGCGGATGTCGATTCCGACCGTTCCGAAATGGATGTCGTTACGCATTCCGGATTTTTATACGGACGCTATAAACCCGAATCTTTCTACATCAATGCCGCGGCAAGTTTGAACCACTCCAGCTATGACGAAAAAACAAAGCTGCTGAAACTGAAAAGCTCCTATGAAGCCGACACCGCCGCCGCGCAAATTTCGGCGGGCTACGATACGGGATTTTTGATTCCCGAAGCTTCAGCACGCTTTATGTCCGTCATCATGAGCGAATACAAACCGTGGGGCGATTTGACCGTCAAAAAGAAAGTGATGAACTCCGCCACAGCCGTTGCGGGACTGAAAATTGGCAAAACATTCTACCTGCGCGCTAACAAAAAGATTTCTTTCCGCCCCGAAATCAAAGCCATGGCGGCGTACGATTTAATCCGCGCGGATGAAGACCGCACCGCCATCGTCAGCAATACGCTGATGACGCTTGACGGCGATCCTTTGCCCCGTTTCGGCGGCGAATTTGGCGCGGATTGCTTCCTTGCATTCGGACAAAACGAAATCGTGTTCAGCTATGACGGGCGCATTAAAAACAAGTGGCAGGAACATACAGGCATGATCACCCTGAAAATCGGCTTCTGACTACTGCCCGTAGGGGGAAAGCAACAAAATCGAGCTTGCGAGCCTGCGATAGCGGGCGAAGCAATCTCATGACGCGGGCAGTACGAGTGCCAATACTTGCATGGGACTGCCGCGCCCCTGTCGGGGTTCGCAGTTTCGATTTTTCTTTTATTTTTCAAACATTTATCGCAATTGCGAGGAGTGTCGTCAGACACGACGCGGCAATCCCTGCCTTGGTCGGCACGGACAATAAGAATCGTCATTGCTAGTCCGCGTCAGCGGGCGAAGCAATCCATTTGCAGATGGCTTGCCGCACTTGCGGAGTCAATGGATCACCGCGTCGCATCTATGATGCTCCTCGTGATGACGATGAGGC
>SAMEA104315424__coassemble_644_pt1 | contig 23243 bp, 22 predicted proteins | sample SAMEA104315424__metabat2_low_PE_038 | metagenome-assembled genome bin SAMEA104315424 (sample SAMEA104315424) | gut metagenome | biome: Monkey gut; feature: monkey-associated habitat; material: faeces | place: China | collected 2013 | reverse complement strand
GGCGTTATCGTAATCGCCAGCACCCAGCTGAGCAGCAAAGACATCGCGATAACGTAAAACAGCGAACGGCACAGCTCGCCCACATTGCCGGGATTGAACGCGACGGGCGCGAACGCAAAAATCGCGATTAAAGTCGCCCCCAGCAACGGCAGCTGATACGTTTTGACAATGCTTTTCAACGCCGGCTCGGGTTCTTCGCCCTGCGCGGTTTTGACCAGATACGCGTCCACAATCACAATCGCGTTGTCCACCAACATTCCCAAAGCCACGATCAGCGACCCCAGAGATACGATATGCATTTCGATTCCCGACAGCTTCATGCCGATGAACGTTCCCAGCATAATCAGCCCCAAAGTCAGCCCGATAATCGTTCCCGAACGCCCGCCCATGGTCAGGAACAGAATCCCCACCACAATCAGCACGGATTCAATCAAGTTCACCATGAAATCGTCGACCGATTTATTCACGTCGCGGGATTGCAGATTGATAAAGTCAACATCCATGCCGACGGGCTGGCGGGCTTGCATTTGCTTTAACTTGGCTTCCACCGCGTTGCCCAGCTTGACGACGTTCCCGCCGTTGACGATTGAAACCCCGATGCCCAAAGCGGGCGCGCCGTTGTGCGTCATGATTTGGCTGAACGGTTCGCGGTAGCCGCGGTACACTTTCGCCACGTCGCCCAATCGAAACAGCTTGCCCTGCCTGTCCGTCAGAAACAAATTGCGCAAAGCGTCCACTTTGTCGGGTTCATCGGACACGATTAAAGCGGGATATTCGTCGGCGACTTTGACGTTTCCCGCCAAAGGCACTTGATTGTCCGCATTGACGCTTGCAAAAATGTCGTTCAAAGACAACCCCAGCTGAGCCAAAATGCCGCGGTTGAATTCAACATAGACCGCTTTTTCGGGCATGCCCCAAAATTCGACTTTGGCAACGTCTTTGATGCTTAAAAATTCTTTTTTCAAAACGTCGGCGTAATCTTTCAAATCGTCGAAAGTGTAGCCTTTGCCCGACAAAGACAGAAAGATTCCGTACACATCGCCGAAATCGTCAACAATCTTCGGCGTTTGCGCCCCTGCGGGCAAAGACGGCGAAACATCGCGGATTTTGCGCCGCAGCTCGTCCCAAATCTGCGGAATTTCCTTGGCGTGGTGGGACGCTTTGATTTCGACGTGAACAATCGACAGGTTGTCGCGGCTGATTGACGTGATATTGTCAATCTGCCCCATTTTCTGGATTTCCTCCTCGATTTTGTCGGTGACCAGCTTTTCGACCTGCTCCGCCGTCGCACCGGGATACGTCGTCGCCACAACCGCTTTTTTAATCGTAAAGTTCGGATACTCCAGCCGCCCCAAGTCGAAATACGACGCCAAGCCGCCGATCAGCAAAACAACCGTCAAAAAAACGAACAGTGCTTTGTGTTTTAAAGTGTATTCAATCACGGACATCGGACAAAACCTCCGGATTCATAACGGACACCGCGGCGTTTTCGACCAACCGCCCGCCGCCAACCGCCACGACGAAATCCCCCGCCGAAACGCCGTCTGAAAGTTCAACAGACTGATTGTCGAACACCGCGCCGATTTTGACGGGAACAAGCTTGACTTGACGCGTTTTCGGATTGTAAACCCCGACAAAAGGCTCGGCTTCGCGATAAAACACGGCGGAAAACGGAACGAACACCCCGTTCGTGTTTTTACCTGTCGGCAAAGCGACCTCCGCCGTCATATCGGGCAGAATCAGAAAGTCCTTGGGCTGATTGAAACGAAATCGCAATTCGTACGTCGGACGCGCCCCCGCCGCCGAAGGCGCCATATCCGTCAGCTTTGCCTTGATTTGATAATTGTCACGCGACGGGAAAGTCACCGTAAACATTTTGCCGACATACGAATCGACTTCGCGCAAACCGACGGCGGGAACCGCGCTTTCGGGCAGATTGACAACGGCTTCCAGCTTGGACAGATTTTGCAAAACAGCAACGGGATGATACGCCTGCGCCACCTCGTTTTCCTGCACCAACAGCTGCGTAATCCGCCCGTCAAAAGGCGCTTTCAAATAAGTGTCCGCCAGCTTGTCCCGCGCGATTTTCAAAGCGGCTTCGGCACTTTTGATTTTCGCGTCCGAAGCATCTTTTACCGACTGAGCCGCGTCCAAACGCTGTTTCGACGCATAGCCGTTTTCAATCAGTTTTTGCGTACGGTCCAATGTCTTGACCGCCAGTTCGTTGACAGCCTTTTCGGCTTCGATTGAATTTGAGATCTGCTCGATTTGCCGGCGGTAGTCGCGATCGTCCAGCCGCATCAGAACGTCGCCTTTTTTGACATTCTGCCCCAAAACCAGCTTTTGCGACACAATCGGACCGCCCACGCGGAAAAACAGATTGGCGTGGTCGACGGCTTTGACTTTGCCCGCATACACACCCGCCGCCGCGGCGTCCGCCCGTTCGACTTTCGCCAGTTTGACCACCTGCGCCTGCGCCGAAGCCGAAAACAACAACGCCGCCAAAAACAAAAACTCTTTCTTCATCGCGCACCTCGTTTAAAACAACAAATCAATATAGCAGTTTTTTCTGTTTTTTTCAAAAAAACTCTTGCCAAGGCATTTTGAAAGCGTTATATAAAACCTGTCAGATTGTTGGGGAATAGTTTAATGGTAGAACAGCGGACTCTGACTCCGTTAGTCTTGGTTCGAGTCCAGGTTCCCCAGCCACTTCAAAAGCCGTTGATTTTCAACGGCTTTTTTTATAGCACAAAAAAGAGCCTCCGAAGAGGCTCTTTTTCGTTAAGCAGGCTTTACCAGCCCAAACCGCTGCGTTTGGAATACTTGGAAACCGTTGTGCGCATGCGTGCGACTTCCTCGCCCGACGTAATGTCCGTAAAACGCAGGTTGACCGTGTATTCTTTGATGGTTTTGCCCTTGAACGTTTTGGGGTTCATGCGCACCGCGCCGAAAATCAGCAATTCGGCGCCCGTCTGTTTGCCGATTTTGCGAATGTCGGACGGATTGACCATCCCTTCGTTCTGGTACTGGATTTCTTTCAAAATACGATCGCGAGCGGCGGCGTCGATCAAGCGGAATTCACCCGTTTCCGACATTTGCGTCAGCAATTCGTCGTTCATATCGTCAATCGGAAAATACGCTTCCGACGTTTCGTTTTGAACTTCCGCGATAAACAGTTTGGGGCGGTGTCCCAATTCGTTCAAATAAGCGCGAAATCCGCGGTTTGTATCCATTTTCTTCATGATTTCGCCGACGGTGTTCTGCGTATCCGTCAACAGCCATTCGTCGGTGATTTCCATGGCTTTTTCGTCGCCTTCCGCCGTCGAAAGGCGTTCGGCTTTGAAGCTTGCGCAGCCTTGCAGAGTCAATGTCGCGCTCAGCAGCAAAGCAATCAAAAATTTGTTCATTTCTTCATCCCTTTAAAAGTTCAGATTCAAGATGTTTTCCCGCAGGTAGTCCTTCAGCGATTCCAGCGCTTTGCCGTATGCCTGCTTTTCGTTCAATCCCGATTCCGTCAAAGTCGTCGCCAGCACTTCCGCGTCGACGCCGCGTTTGTCGGGCGCGGACAGCGTAAAGTGATAGTCGTATTTGACAAAGCCGTCGACTTTCAAAAACTGCTCTTCGGCTTGCAGGGAAATCGTTACAACGGGCGTGTTCAAAGCGGGTTTGGCGGCGAATGTATAGCCGTTTTCCGCCAGCACGGAACGAACCGCCTGAACAAAAGCGGGCGAACCGCCGCGCGATTGCAGATAGATGTGGCGTTTGCCGATGCGGGCTTTTTTGTTGCCGTACACCTGTTCATACGACACGGATTCGACAATCGGCTGCCCCGTCAGCGTAATGTAGCGCTGATTGATTCCGCGGCGCTGTTCGTACAGCTTTTCCAGCTTGACGGCGGCGGCGGGGGAATCCTCTTTCAGCAAAGATTCCATTTTCGCATCCAAATCGTCGATTTCTTCGCGGGTGATTTTCGCGGCTTTGTTTTTGTCAAGCGTCGCCAACGCGTACACCGTTCCGTTTTCCGTAAACGTGTCGCGGATTTCGGTCGCGGTCAGCAAAACATCGGACGATTCGGAAACGAAATCGCGCGCGTTAAACGACAAATCGTCGCCGTTCGCCTTGGTTTCCGTCGAAAAAGACGATTTGACGCGGGCTTGAAACACTTTGGCAAGCCCTGCCCGTCCATCGGCTTTGGCGACGGTCAGACTGCGCCCCGAACCGACGGCGCACAATTCGTCCGCCGAACATTCGGCATACGGACTGTCCACCCAAGTGGGCTTGGCGGTTTTGTCCGCCTTTGCCGACGCGCACGCCGACAAAAGCAGAACCAAACCGACAGCGAAAACCGAACGATTATTCATTTTCGTCGGCTTTCAAAGCTTCAACCGTTTTGTCGACGGCTTTTTCCATGGCGGCTTTGTCTTCACCCTTCAAAGTGCGCATGGTTTTGGCTTTGTACATTTCCAAAGCGTCGGCAAGCGCGTCTTTTTTGATTTTGACGGCAACATCGCATTTATAGCCGACGGAATCCTTTTCCGCGCCCAGCGATTTCAAATAAGCGCGGCGTTCCCAGTATTTTTCGGCAACGACAACGCCGTGCAGGTTGACCTGAATGTTCTGTTCCAGTTTTTCTTTCATTTTGACGTTGGCGGAATCGTCGGCGGATTTGCGGTTTTCTTCAAACGCGCCCATGATTTCCTGCGCGACTTCGGACGCGATTTTACGCGTGGCGTTCACTTCGGCGGAACGCAGGCACAGTCCTTTGTCCACATTGACGGCATCGGCGACGAAATAACGGTTCGTTTTGCGTTCGGCGGACGAATCGATTTTCGGCGTTTTGGATTGGGTCGTCCACGCCGGTTTCGACGTTTCGGACGCGTCCTTGACTTCATAGTCGGGTTTGAAGCCCGCGCAAGCGGTCAGCAGGCTCAAAGCGGCAACGGTCAAAACTTTGTTCTTCATGGATATGCTCCTTTGTTTCCAGTTCAAGTGTTCCTATTTTCACCCGTTTGGCAGGTTCAGGTCAACCAAAACCGCACGGGAATCGTCAACGGTGAACGAAAATTTTTGCACCGTTCGGGCATTGCTTTCGATTTCGGCGGAATAATCGCCTGTTTTCAACGGGATTGACTGCTGAAACACGGCATCGGGCAACAATCCCCAATAGCGCACGTCGGCGTATTCGGACGCTTCGATTCCCCTGACCAGTCCCGCGAAAATCCCGTAAGCCGCCAAAGCCGTCCACGGATTTTGCGAATCGTAAGCGGCGCACGCCGTCACAACGGCGGAAACATATTTTGCGGTCAGACGCGCCCCCTTGGACGAAATCAGCTGCGCGCGTTTGTTTTTGTAAGCTTTGTACGCCGTTTCGGACACGGGCGCGGTCAGGACAAGGGGAACATCCGCCGCCTGTTTTCCGTCGGCGTCGAAAACCTTTATCCGATAGCTTGCGGCTTTCGGCGGTTCTGGGACGCTCGGAATCTCAAACGCGATGCGCTGCCCCGGCAGGATATGCCCCAAACAGCTTGCCAAATCGTTGCCGTTGCCCGCCGCCAAAAACGCCGCCAAGGGAATTTGAAAATCGACCTTTTCCGCGACTTTCGGCGTTACAAGCCCCGTTTTGATCAAAAAACGCACGTTTTTCTTTTTGATGCCGTCCGCTGTTAAATCCGCCGCTTTTTCCCGCGCGTATTTTACCAGCTTTTCGCCGTTTTCGCCTTGCAAAGACGGAATATCCGCATAGTCGGATTCCAGCAGCTTCGCCGCGTCTTTGTACAGCTGACGCGCGATTTGGCGGTCGCCGACCGATCCGTAAATGTCGTGAAACTCCCCGCCCCAAGTTTTGGCAAGCATATCTTGGTGAAAGTCTTTTTGGCTTGCCGATTCATTGGTAAACGCCGTCAGCAAAGCGTTCCAATCCAGCAAAGCCGCGCGCGCCGCCGACAAATGCCGCCGCTTTTCGGATTCGGACAATTCTTTTTTGGCAACAGCCGTTTCCACGCCGTCTTTTTCAGCCGTATAGGCTTCGTAAAAGCCCTGCTTGTACAAACGGTAGTTCGTCAGGGACAAATAAAACCGCAGCAGCGACAGCTCGTATCTTTCGCCCGCGTACGGAACCACGCCGTCGCCAGCGAATTGCGCCGCGACCGATTTGGAAACGCTTTTGGTGTACAATCGTTTCGACAAGTCGTGCGCCGCGTCGAAATTTTGCAAAGCTTGGAAATATTCGCCGTTCAAATAATGATACGACCCCAGTTCCAAATACCGCGCCAGCAGCGACGCATCGTCTTTGTAAAAATCGTCGTCCTTGGTCAAATCATACGCCGCCTGCATATCGCCGCGGCGCACCGCATCGACGAATTTTGCGTGTTCCAATCCCGTATGCCCGCATGCCGAAAGCAGCAAAACCGCAACAGCCGCCACCATCCGCCGCATGGGATTACGTCCTTGTCAGCGTCAGCAGTTCGGCGCGCAGTTCGGGCAGTCCCGTTTTGGTTTCCGAACTGGTCGGAAAGATTTCGGGATACGCTGCCGTGTGTTTGGCAAGCTCCGCGGCGACTTCCTGCGTTACTTTTTTCAAAGCACCCGCGCCGATTTTGTCCGTCTTGGTCAAAACGACCTGATAAACAACGGCGGCTTTGTCCATCATCGTCATCACGGCGCGGTCGGTTTTCTTCAATCCGTGCCGCGAATCGATTAACAGGCAGACGCGGCGCAGATTCGGACGCCCTTTCAGGTATTGGTTGACCAAATCCTGCCACGCTTTGACGGTTTCGGGGGGCGCTTTGGCGAATCCGTACCCCGGCATGTCAACCAGCCGCAGCGTTCCGCCCAAATCGAAAAAGTTCAGCATCTGCGTGCGCCCCGGCGTGTTCGACGTGCGGGCGATTTCCTTGCGTCCGACCAAAGCGTTAATCAGGCTGGACTTGCCGACGTTCGAAATCCCCGTAAAAGCGATTTCGGGAATGCCCGCGGGCGTCGGCAGCTGTTTCAAGTCCGCAACGCTCAGCATAAACGTGCAGTCTTTCAAAAACAGCTTGCGCCCGTCTTCGATCAAAGCCGCCTGCTGTTCGGGGGAAAGCGCGTTATCCATCACTTTTTACCCTGTCTGCGAATGGCTTTCTGCTGGGCGATGGACAGCAGGTTACTCCACGACCAGTAAATCACCAATCCCGACGCCAGATGTCCCAGCAGGAACATCATAAACCACGGCATCAGGCTCAGCACCGCGTTTTGCGTTTTGTCGCCCGCTTTCGGGTTCATTTGCTGCTGAATCCACATCGTCAATCCCATGATCACGGGCCATACGCCGATGTTGATCATATCGGGAACGGGCCAGTTGACCAACCCGAACAGCGTAAACACGGACGACGGATCGGGCGCGGACAAATCGCGAATCCAGCCGTAAAACGGTGCCTGACGCAGTTCCAAAGAAATGTACAGCACTTTGTAGAGCGAGAAAAACACGGGAATCTGAATCAGCATCGGCAGACAGCCCGCCGCGGGATTGATTTTTTCATCGCGGTACAGGTTCATCACGGCTTGGTTGAACGCCACTTTGTCATCGCCGTATTTTTCGCGCATAGCGTCGATTCTGGGCTGAATGTCTTTCATTTTGTTCATATTGACGTACGATTTGTTCGCAATCGGATACATCGCCAGACGCAGCAAAAACGCGAACATCAAAATCGCCAGCCCCATGTTTCCCAGCAAAGAATTGAACCAGCTCAGGATGAAGAAGAACGGCTTGGTCAGGAAATAATACCACCCGAAATCAACCGTCAGATCGAACCGTTTGATGCCCAAATCCTTTTCGTAAGCGTCAATCAGCTTCAATTCCTTTGCCCCCGCAAACAGGCGCGCGGTCGTCTGAACCGCCTGCCCCGCCTGAATCATCATCGGCGGCAAACGGTAATCGGCTTGGAAATGTTTGCCTTCCGCGCTGTCGCTTTCGCTGAAACGAACGTTGACGTTTTGCAAATTCTGATCAAAAGCCAGAACACCCATCCAATACTTGTCGGTAATGCCCGTCCAGCCGCCCGTCGTGTCGTAAGACGCCTGTTTGTCCTTGGCGATTTTGTCGTAAGCGTATTCTTTCAATCCGCCGTCGGCATAAGCGACCAATCCTTCCAAAACCGCCCCGCGCTGCGACGGCGGAACGTTCGTGCGCCCGACCAATCCGTAATTGAACAGCGTGAACGCGCGGTCGGCATAGTTTTCAACGCGGTCGGTCACCGTAAACATATAGTTTTCGTCCACCGCGATTTGACGAATGAACTTCAGCCCCGCCCGGTTGTCCCACGTCAGGGTGACGGGCTTTTCGGGCGTCAGTTCTTCATCCGCCGTCGACCAAACGGTTTGAGCGTTCGGCAAAGCCAGCCCGAATTCGTTTGAAATCCAGCCGAATTCCGCAAAAAACGGAAAAGCCGTTCCGACGGGAGAAAACAACGTGATGTGCGGACTGTCCTCTTCCAAAGTTTCACGGTATTTCAACAAAGACAAATTGTCGAAACGCGCGCCTTTCAGCCGCAAAGATCCCTTGACAGACGGCGTTTTGACCGTCAAGTGGGCGTTTTCGTCAACCGCCTGAGCAATCGATACGGGCGCGGGCGCTTTGACTGCCGCCGGCGCGGCAACGGGCGCGGAGAAAACAACTTCGGGCGCTTTGGCGGTTTGCGGCGATTCCGCCTGCGGGAAAATGGCGTCCACCGCGAAAAGCAAAATCGCGGAGAATACTATCGCCAAAATCAAATTGCGTTTTTCCATATTGTTTTGTTGTTCCATTACACACACCTGTTTTGTTCGGATTACGGAACGGGGTCTTCCCCGCTTCCGCCCCACGGATTACAGCGCAAAATGCGCTTCAAAGTCAACCAAGATCCCTTTATCGCGCCGTATTTTTCCAACGCTTCCAGCGCATAGTTGGAACACGTCGGATGAAAACGGCACTTTCCGGGAGTCAGAGGCGATATTTTTGTTTGATAGAATCGAACCGCTTTGCGCAAAAAACGCGTCGGGGCGCTCATTTCGGGCTTTGCGTTTTTTTCCGCCGCGACGGGTTCGGATTCGGGCAGAAAAAAAGAACACGCGAACACGCCCGACACGGCAACGGCGACAAAAACCGTAAAAGCAAACACCGCGGCGGTATGACGGCTTTTGAAAAAAACGGTTGCCCCTTTCGGCGGAACGGGATCGTATCCGCTGCCGCCGAACGGCTGACAGCGCAAAATGCGCTTGATTGTCAGCACGCTTCCCTTGAACGCGCCGTGAACGCGCAACGCTTCCAGCGCATACGCGGAACACGTCGGCGTAAAGCGGCAACACGCGGGTTTCAGCGGCGACAAAAAGCGGCGGTAGAATCGTACAACCGCCGACAAACCGCGCGCCGCGAACGACGGCTTATCCGACCGATTCGCGTTCACGATTGATTTCCTCCGCCACTTCGGCAAGCGCCTGTTGAAACTCTCGTCTGAGCTTGTGCCACGCCCGATTCAAAACCGCCGAACGCGCGATAATCACATAGTCATAGCCCGCAATTCCCATTGTCGGCAGAAATTCGGCGCACAAAGGGCGCAAGCGGCGTCTGGCGCGGTTGCGGCAAACGGCGTTTCCGACTTTTTTGGAAGCGGTAAACCCCGCACGAATAACGGGCGGGTCGAATTTGCGGCGGGTAGCCACCGCTTGTAAAACAAAACCGGATTTTACAATTTTGCATCCGTTTTCGGCTGCATGAAGAAAATCCGGTCGTTTTTTGATCAGTATCAATTTGTTCTGCCTTTCCCAAGGCGGGACAGGTTAAGCAGACAGCTGCTTGCGACCCTTGCGGCGACGGGCGTTCAAGACCTTGCGACCGCCGACCGTAGCCATACGGGCGCGGAAGCCGTGACGACGGGTGCGAACAATTTTACTGGGTTGATATGTACGTTTCATGGTACAGCTCCGTTCAATTATCAAATTCGAGTGTCTTTATATAGCCGCTTATCCGTTGTGAGTCAAGCGGGGACTTACCCCTTTTGTCGATTTTTTGCGTTCAAGCCGGAAATAAAGGCGCGCACCTGCTCCGCCGCGGCGTGTTCCAGCCCGAAATGCGGACTGTCGACGGCTTGGGCGACGACGGGAACACCCGCTTCGGTCAGCACGCTTTTGGAAAAACAATTGACGGAGGACGGAAAAATCTCGTCTTTCGTTCCGCGCACCAGTAAAAAAGGAACGGGATTCACCGCCGTTTTACGCAGTCTGTCCGCCCCCGCAATCCCCGCGCCGATGATGACGACGCCATCCAAAACGGAAGTCAATTCGGAACAGAACAACGCCATTTCAAACGCCGTGATTCCGCCTTGCGATATGCCCGCCAAAACAAGCGTTTTCAATTTCTTTTCCCGCATCAGCTCCAAAACGGCGGCGTTCAGACGGACGGCGGTCTTGTGAGCATCGCGAACAATGGCGTCCAGCGCGGGATGGACGGATTTCGGCGCGAACAAAGGCATGGCGGCGTAATATCTGCCCTCGAACGGCGGCAAGTCCCACCATTGGCGGATATGCGGGTCATGACGGTCAGGGACTTCCTCCACCCCGTCAAACACGGCGACAACGGCGGATTCGTCGGCGGACAACAGCGTTTTTCCGAACTCCAGATTCGACACGGCGTCGCCCTGATACCCGTGAAGCAACACAATCAAGCGGCTGTGTTTTTCCCCGCCGTTTTCCAAAACAAGCGCGGAAATTCCGTTGTTTTCCCAGCGGTTGACGGACAAATCGGTCATAAAAACGCCCTTTCGTTCAAAAATTTGAAAAATAGTATTGCAAAAAAGAACTTATCGGTCTATAAATCTTTTCAGTTTACGGGTGATTAGCTCAGTTGGTAGAGCAGCTGACTCTTAATCAGCGGGCCGCGGGTTCGAATCCCTCATCACCCACCAATAGAAAAAACGCCCGTCAGGACGTTTTTTTTATTGGTGCAAATTGCGTATTGTTAAAACAGGGGCGCGCGCCAAATGAATTTTTTCCCCTCTTTTCAAAGTGCTGTCGGTCACAAGGCAAAGCCCGTTTTAAAATGGGCGGGAGGAAAAGGATTGTTGCTGCCTCAGCTATCCGAAAAATTTCCAAACAAATTACGGCACGGTTCCATCAAACGTTACATCGAGCCTTTTGTCGGCGGAGGCTCTGTTTTTTTTGAAATTTGCAACACCTGCCGCTTTAAAGATGCTTTCTTATTCGACATCAACCCCGAACTTGTCATTCTGTATAATGTTGTCAAAAAAGATGTCGCGCCTTTAATTAACGAACTTTTTCGTCTGCAGGAAGCGTATACAGCCGCCGAAGACAAAAGCGCCCTTTATTACGGTTTGCGCGACGAATACAACACGTTTGACAAGCACCTTGACGCCAATGTTTACTCTGCGGATTTTGTTCGCCGTGCGGCATTGACCGTTTTTTTAAACCGCACCTGTTTTAACGGACTTTTCCGTGTCAACAGCAAAGGGTTTTTCAATGTACCGATGGGACGTTACAAAAATCCACGCATTTTGGATTCGGATAATTTAACAGCCGTTTCCCATGCTTTATCCAAAGCGACCATTATACAAGCGGATTTTTCAACGGCACTGCAATATGCCGACAAAGACACTTTTATTTATTACGATCCGCCTTATCGCCCGCTGAGCGATACCTCATTCACAAGCTATGCGGCTGACGGATTTGACGACAACGAACAGCACAGATTAAAAAACATCTTTGACCAGGCAAACGAACTGGGCGCTTTACAAATGCTCAGCAATTCGGATCCGACCAATGCGGGAGAAGATGCGTTTTTCGACGAGTTATACAAAGAATATAACATCCACCGCATTTGGGCAAAAAGACTTATCAATTCAAAAGCGGAAGGGCGCTCCGCGATTCGGGAATTGCTGATTACAAATTACGCCTTATGACAAAACCTTATCGTCTTTACTGTGATGATTGCTTAAACGTTTTGGCTTCCATTCCAAACGATACGTTTGATATGATTTTCGCCGATCCGCCTTATATGCTTTCAAATGACGGCTTTACCTGCCAAAGCGGAAAAATAGTTTCCGTCAACAAAGGCGATTGGGATAAAAGCGGCGGCTTTGAACAAGACTTTAAATTTCACAAGGCATGGCTATCCGCCTGCAAACGGGTTTTAAAACCGAACGGAACTTTGTGGGTTTCGGGAACTTATCACAGCATTTATTCGTGCGGATTTGCCATGCAGCTTTTGGGATTTCACATTTTAAACGATATTTGCTGGTTCAAACCGAACGCCAGCCCGAATATGTCCTGCCGCTATTTCACTGCCAGTCATGAAACATTGATTTGGGCGCGAAAAAATCAAAAATCAAAACACACCTTCAACTATGAAGCTATGAAAAACGGCGATTTTCACCAAGATTTTATCAAAAAGCCCCACACTCAAATGCGTAGTGTTTGGGCTATCGGAACACCAAAAGCTTCCGAAAAAAAATTTGGCAAACATCCGACGCAAAAGCCTTTGGATTTGTTAAGAAGAATCGTATTGTCCTCTACCAACGCCGACGATTTGATTTTGGATCCGTTTATGGGCAGCGGCACAACAGGCGTTGCCGCGGTTGAAGCGGGACGGAGGTTTGTCGGCATCGACAAATCCGCCGATTTTGTTGAATTGGCAAGCAAACGGCTGTACAGTACTTTCCAAACGATAACCACGGGGAACTGATATGAAAACAAACGGCATCGGCGGAGCAAACACAAAAACAGGCTTGGTTTTTGAAGGTAACACGGATTTAAGAACCTTTTTATGCGCTCAACCGGGATATTCGTGCACAAACAATCCCAAAGGTTGGGTAACCGTATTTTATAGTGGTGAAGAAGTCGCTTCCCTGTTCAAGAAAAACGCTTTGTATAAGTTTTTGGCTTTTCGCGGTGTCGAATGGGAAAAAATTTTATCCAAGCGCCTGTTGCCAGACGATTCGATTTACGTCGTCGTCAACAATACGTTTTTCGTCATTGAATGTAAATTTCAACAAGTTGCCGGCTCCGTTGATGAAAAACTGCAAACATGCGATTTCAAAAAGAAGCAATATAAAAAGCTGTTATCACAGTTGAATATGGATGTTGAATACATTTACCTGCTCAGTGACTGGTTTAAACAGCCTCAATACAGGGATGTCCTTGATTATATCGTATCCGTCGGCTGTTCATACTATTTCGAGTATATTCCTCTGTCAAAATTCGGCTTACCCGTCCCCCTATAATATAATTTAAGTCAAAGGAATACATTATGAACAAACAAGACGTTTACGCGTTTTTGGACAATGCGGGCATTTGGCACGAAATCACGGAACACCCCGCCGTCTTTACGATGGGCGAACTGACGGACGTTGTTCTGCCCTATCCCGACGCGGACGCCAAAAACCTGTTTGTGCGCGACGATAAAAAGCAGAATTGGTACTTGATTACCGTCAAAGGCGACAAACGCGTCAATTTAAAGGAATTCCGCAAAACTCACGGTACGCGCCCGCTGTCGTTTGCGTCCGCAGACGAATTGAAAGCTGTTTTGGGACTGTTCCCCGGTTCGGTTTCCCCATTCGGTTTGCTGAACGATTCGGAATGTAAAGTCCGTTTTTATTTGGACGCCGACTTTGTAAACTCCCCCGACGGGATGGTCGGCATTCACCCGAACGACAACACGGCGACCGTCGCTTTGAAAGCCGCCGACCTTATCGACATTATTAAAACACACGGCAACGCGGTTGAGGTTGTTACGCTTGTTTAAGCCGCTCCGCCGCGACCAAATCGGCAAGCGTGATTTTCGCCATGGCTTGCCTGATTTCCGCAGACAAGCCCGTCCACATCTCGCACGCCGAACAATCGTTCGATTTCGCGCAGAACGCTTTGTCCGTCACACATTCGACGACCGCCACCCTGCCCTCCATCGCTTCGACAACCGCCAGCAAAGTAATGTCGGTGGGATTTTTTGCCAAAACAAATCCGCCTTTGACGCCGCGAATCGATCGCACAAACCCCGCTTTGTTCAACGGATTCATCAAGCGGCTGATATATTTTTCCGATATGCCCTGCGACGCGGCGATTTCCCGCATCAAGCGCGGCGTTTCCCCGTACAGCGCCAGATCCAGCAATATCCGCCAGCCGTAGCGTCCTTTGGTCGATATTTTCATTCCCGCAGCCCTTTCATTGCTTTCGTTATAACACACAAAACGGCGAAAATAAGCCCTTTTTTGAAATCACTACTATTTTAGTTGACTTTTTGCAAAAAAGGAAGCATATTGTTTTTGCTTTTCGACCCGACGAAAAAGGGGCAAAATGAAAAAGTTCTGTTTTTTAGGAAAGAGCAAAGCTATGGCAAAAATTTACAAAACGGTATCGGAATTGGTCGGGCGCACGCCTTTGTTGGAATTGTCGCACTTGGAACAGGCGCAGGAATTGGGCGCAAAAGTGCTGGCAAAACTGGAAATGTTCAACCCCGCGGGTTCAGTCAAGGACAGAATCGCCAAAGCGATGATTGACGATGCGGAAAAACGCGGTGTTTTGAAACCGGGCGCAACCATTATCGAACCGACCAGCGGCAACACGGGCATCGGGCTGGCGGCTATCGGCGGATCGCGCGGCTACAAAGTCGTTTTGACCATGCCTGAAACGATGAGCATTGAACGCCGCAATCTGCTTAAAGCGTTCGGTGCGGAACTGGTTTTGACTCCGGGGGCGAAAGGCATGGCTGGCGCGGTTGAAAAAGCCGAAGAACTGGCAAAAGAAATCCCCAACTCCTTTATCGCGGGACAGTTCGTCAACCCCGCGAACCCTGCGGCGCACGAAGCGACGACGGGTCCCGAAATCTATGAAGACACCGACGGCAAAGTCGACATTTTTGTCGCGGGAGTCGGCACGGGCGGCACTTTGTCGGGGGTCGGCAGATACTTGAAAAAGCAAAACCCCGCCGTCAAAGTCGTCGCGGTCGAACCCGACGCTTCTCCTTTGTTGAGCGAAGGCAAAGCGGGTCCCCATCCGCTTCAGGGCATCGGCGCAAACTTCATTCCCGAAACGCTGGACAGAAACGTTTACGATGAAATCATCCGTGTCACAGGCGCGCAAGCGTTTGAAACGGGACGCTTTTTAGCCAGACACGAGGGCGTTTTGGCGGGCATTTCCTCCGCGGCGGCGGTTTATGCGGCGGCGGAACTGGCGAAACGTCCCGAAAACAAAGGCAAAACCATTGTGGCTTTGCTGCCCGATACGGGGGACAGATACTTGTCAACCCCGATGTTTGCCGAATAATTCCCTTCCCCCTTTCGGCAAACAGTTCAAACGGCGACCGATTTCCCCTTTCGGTCGCCGTTTTTTAATATGCAATCTTTGCCGCACTTGTGTAATCCGTCATGCCGAAATTGCCCCCGCAATTTGCATATTTAATTCTTGTGTCCTCCTATCCCGATGATTTTCAGGCTACAGTATATTCTTAAAATTGTAAATATTTTTTATTTGCCCGTTTTTCGCTGATAAATTTGCATAACGCGCTTCCGTATTGAAATTTTGTTTTGCGTTTCTAATACAAAAAAAGTCCCCGCGAACGGGGACTTTTCGTTTGGCTTGGAAAACGCTTATTTCTGAGCGCCTTCACGAATAGCGGTAACCGCTTCGTCCAATTCGTTGTTCATCATAGCACCGTTGGAAATGAAGTCGCCGATGATGAAGTTCGGAATGCCGCGGAAGCCGAATTTCTGAGCCAGAGCGGCGTTTGCGCGCAGCTGTTTTTCAAATTCGGGATCTTTTTTGTCGGCTTCGAACTGTTTCATGTTCAGACCGATTTCTTTGGCGTATTTGTTGATGTCTTCTTCGGTCAAACCGCCCTTGTGGGTGATCATCGCCTGATGCATTTCAAAGTATTTGCCCTGTTTGCCCGCAGCCAAACCAGCCAAAGCGGCGGAATGCGACGTTTCGCCCAAGGACGGCATATCTTTCAGCACCCAGCGGATGTTGCCGTCGTTTTCGGCGTATTCCAGAACTTTCGGGAACATCAGCTTGCAGTAGCCGCAGTTGTAATCGAAAAATTCGACGATCGTGATGTCGCCGTCGGGGTTTCCGATAACGGGCGTGGCGGGATCGCGTTCCAAAGCGCGGCGGTTTGTCTTCAGCTTGGCAATCTGTTTCTTTCTTTCCAGTTCCTGCTGTCTGATATTATAATTGTCCATCGCTTCTTTGACGATTTCGGGGTTGTTCAACAGGTATTCTTTGACAACGTCCTTGACTTGGGCTTCGTCCAAACCGAAGCTGAAAAATTTTGCCTGCGCGGCTGACGGCAGAACAATCGCAGCGGCAACCAGCAAAGCACTTAACTTACGAACCATAATGATATCCTCTCGATAGAAGGTGATAATGAACTACTATAAAAAAAATCATATTCAAAAGCAAACATTTATCTTTGCGGGGGCGGATTTTCTTTTAATCCTTCCAAAATATCCCGCGCTTTCAACGCCGACGGATCGTTCGCGGGCAGCAAATCCGCCGCTTTTTTGGCGAAACGGCGCGCTTGTTTCGCATTGCCCGTCATCAAATTGTATTCCGCCAATGCGTACGCCGCCGCCCCTGTTTGCCCCGACTGCCCGTATGCGGTCGCTTTCAGCCGCCACACCGCAGGCAAATCGGCGTTCACGGACGACAAAACAGCCAGCGCCCTGTTTGTGTCGGGGGCGTCTTCATCCGACAAAACGGCTTGAGCCAAGCCTATTCTGAACAAATCGGAATCGGGCAAAAGACCGACCGCTTTTTCATACGGTGCGATTGCTTCTTTGCCGCGCGCCGTTTCAAACAAAAGCTGTCCTTTGAGTTCATAAAAATACGGATTTTCGGGTTCGGTTTTGATTAAATCGTCGACTTGCCGTTCGGCATCGGCAAAGTTCCCCGTCCGATACGCCAAAACAGCGCGGGCATAGCGCGACGGCAGGGAATCGTCTTTGTACAAAGCTTTGATTTTTTGCGGCGAGCTTAAAAAGCCGTCCAGTTTGGCTTTCATCCGCAAAAACAAATCGTTTTCACGCTTAACGCGTTTGGCGTCCGCGGCTTTGGACGGACGCGCCGAAATCAGCGCCAGCCGTTCCCTGACCATCGGGTGCGAACGCCACGGCGCGGCATTGTCGTTGTCGTACAAGTCTTCCTGTTTTTGAAGCTTTCGCATAATATCGGCAAAGCCGCTTAAATCATGCCCCGTCGCGGTCAGCAGACGCACGGCGGTTTCATCCGCCGCGCTTTCCTCGGAACGGCGATAGCCCGCCAGCAGCCCTTGGGACGACGACATCATGCCCGTCATCACCCCCATTGCCGCGTCGCCGCGTCCGCTTGCCCCCGCGACGACCGCGCCCAATACCATGGACAGCAGCATATTGCGCCGCGCAATACGCATGTTTTCGTACAAACGGACAATGTGTCCGCCCGCAATGTGTCCCGTTTCGTGCGCCAAAACGGCAACGACTTCCTGCGCGTTGTCCGCTTTGGTCAGCAGTCCCGTATGCACGAAAATATGCAAGCCCTGCACGGCAAACGCGTTGATGCTGTCGTCGCGAACCAAGTGGATTTGCATATTTTCGGGCGGCAGCCCCGCCTGTTCGAACAAAGGCGTCAGATAAAAAGAAAGTCCCCGTTCGACCTCTTCGTCGCGAATCAGGGACAATCCTTGCGCCTGCGCCGTCTTGCACAGCAGTAAAAACAGCCAGAACAAAACGGCGCAGCGCTTCATGCGTCATCCTTACAGGGAATAGTACATTTTAAATTCAATCGGATGCGGAGTCTTGTCGTATTCCTTCAATTCCGCCCGCTTGATTTCCAAGTAGGAGTCAATCAGTTCGTCGGTGAACACGTCGCCTTTTTTCAAAAACGCGCGGTCGGCATCCAAAGCGTCCAGAGCTTCACGCAGACCAACCGCCACCGACGGAATGTCTTTCAATTCTTCGGGAGGCAGGTCGTAAAGGTTCTTGTCCATTGGGTCGCCCGGATGAATCTTGTTTTCGATGCCGTCCAATCCCGCCATCATCATCGCCGAAAAAGCCAGATACGGGTTCGCGGTCGGATCGGGGAAGCGGACTTCGACGCGTTTGACTTTCGGGCTGGAACCGAACGGAATGCGGCACGACGCCGAACGGTTGCGCGCCGAATACGCCAGCAAAACAGGCGCTTCGAATCCCGGAACCAAGCGTTTGTAGCTGTTCGTCGTCGGGTTCGTGAACGCGTTTAAAGCGTGCGCGTGTTTGATGATGCCGCCGATGAAGTACAACGCTTTGTCGGACAAATCGGCGTATCCCGTTCCGGCGAACAAAGGTTTGTTTTCTTTCCAGAACGACATGTGCGTATGCATGCCCGAACCGTTGTCGCCCATGACGGGTTTGGGCATAAAGGTCGCCGTTTTGCCGTACGCGTCGGCGACGTTGCGCACAACGTATTTGTACAGCTGGATATTGTCCGCCGTTTTAATCATCGTGTCGAACGCAAAGCCCAATTCGTGCTGAGCCGCGGCGACTTCGTGATGGTGTTTGTCGACAGGCATGCCCAGCCCCGCCATCACGGACAGCATTTCCGCGCGCAAATCGCTTGCCGAATCGACGGGAGGCAGAGGGAAATAGCCGCCTTTAATCCCCGGACGATGACCCGAGTTTCCGCCCGCGTATTCCTTGTCCGCCGCCGCATCGTTTTCGGTGGTGGCGATTTCAAAGGAAATCTTTTCGGGGGAAACGCACGAACGCACGCTGTCAAACACAAAAAATTCCAGTTCCGCACCGACGTAAACGGCATCCGCAACGCCCGTCGAAGCCAAGTACGCTTCGGCTTTTTTGGCGACGGAACGCGGATCGCGACGATAGGGCAGTCCCGTTGTCGGATCAACGACCGTACAGGTTACAAACGCCGTTTTTTGCGCCGCGAACGGGTCAATGCCGACCGTGGTGTAGTCGGGTTTCAGCTGCATGTCGGATTCGTTGATCGTACACCAGCCTTCAATCGAAGACCCGTCGATCATCAATCCGTCTTCCAGCAAGTCTTCGTCCAGCGCGGAGATATGAAAAGCAACGTGGTGCCACTTGCCTTTGTAATCCGTGAAACGAAAGTCCACATAAGAAACCGATTCATCTGCCGCAAACTGCAGCAGACCTTCTGCATCCTTGACGTTTTTAACCATGATTTTATTTCCCTTTTAAAAGTCCCCGCATCGCGGAGGGTATAAGTTTATATTGCGTCTTCGCCTCTTTCGCCCGTGCGAATGCGAATCGCGTCGTCTATCGGCGAAACAAAGATTTTGCCGTCGCCGATTTTTCCGGTGTGCGCCGTCTGAACGATTGTTTCGATTACCTGTTCGACGCGTTCATCCTCGACGACGGTTTCCAATTTGATTTTGGGAACAAAGTCGACGACGTATTCCGCGCCGCGATACAATTCGGTGTGCCCTTTTTGTCTGCCGTATCCCTTGACTTCGGTGACCGTGATGCCCTGCACGTCGATTTCCTGCAAAGCGTCCTTGACCTCGTCCAGTTTAAACGGCTTGATAATCGCTTCAATTTTTTTCATCAAACGCCTCCGCCCCCGAAAATACACGAAAATCCACGATTTATAAACAGAAAACTTGTATAAAATAGGGGTTGACAGGAAAATAAAAAACAGCTAAAAGGAAATTCCTTTGATGGCGAGTGTAGCTCAGTTGGTTAGAGCGCCGGATTGTGGATCCGGATGTCGTGAGTTCAAGTCTCATCTCTCGCCCCATATTTAAAAACCTTGCTTTCGGCAGGGTTTTTTCGTTACGGCAAAACCGCCCGCTTTTTCTGCAAAAGCGGGCGGTCCGTTGTTTACAAAGCGGCTTTGATGTCCGCCGCAATCTGTTCGGGCGTCAGATGAAAACGTTTCATCAACTCGTCCATCGGCACGCGGTCGGTAAATTCCTTGTTTGCGCCGAAACACAGCGTTTTCATCGCGTCGGTTCCGTAAAAGCGCGCGATCTTTTCGCCGAATCCGCCGTCCAGCACGCCGTTTTCCAGCGTTGCGACCAAGCAGTGGTTTTTCTTCAGATTTTCAAGCAGTTCCGCATCCAGTCCCGTTAAAAATTTCGGGTTGATCAGCGTCGCGTCAATGCCGTCTTTTTTCAGCAGAGCTTTGACCTGTCTTGCCAAACCGAAGAAATCGCCCGCGCCGATCAAAGCGACCGTATCACCCTGTTCGACGGTTTCGTATTTGTTCAAAACGGAATAATCGGTCGTGTCGGGTTCGCCCGCTTCATAAGAAGCGAACGGCACGCGGATGACAACGGGATGTTCGTTTTGTTCAATCGACCAATCCAGCATTTTCAAGTATTCGGCTTTGGTCGTCGGGGCAAGATAAACCAAATTCGGAATGTTGCTGATTAAAGGAATGTCGAAACTGCCCATGTGCGTCGCGTCCATGGACGAAATGCCGCCCCAGAACACCAAGATTGTCGCGGGATTGCTGTTCAAAGCCAGATCTTGCGACAGCTGGTCGTAAGTGCGCTGAATAAACGAACTCAGCACGCACCAAACGGGATGCGCGCCGTTTTTCGCCATGCCCGAAATCGCGGCGACGGCATGCGGTTCGCAAATGCCGACATCCAAATAATGCTTGCCCATTTTCGCACGGAAATCGGGGGAAAAGCCCGTCGCCCCCGGCGTTCCTGCTGTAACGGCGATCAGCTTGTCGTCCGTTTTGACTTTTTCCAGCAAATAATCGACCGTATCGCTTGTGTAGTTCGCGGGCATTTCCGCAGGTTGGGCGGCGTCCAAAGTATGCGGCATAATCCAATGGAAAGATTCTTTGTTTTCAACGGCTTGTTTCAAACCGTGTCCTTTTTCGGTGACCAAGTGGACGATGACGGGGCGCGCGCTGTCCTTAACCGATTTGAACGCGGCAAGCAAAGCGGGCAAGTCGTTGCCGTCTTTGACGAACACATAGTCAAAACCCAGCGTTTTAAAGAAGTTGTTTTGCGCTTTGCCGTCGGTGTCGCGCAGCGTTTTCAGATTGCCGTACAATCCGCCGTGGTTTTCGGCGATCGACATGCCGTTGTCGTTGACGACGACAATCATATTCGAATCCAGAACAGCCGCGTTGTCCAACGCTTCCAACGCTTCGCCGCCCGTCAGCGATCCGTCGCCCACAACAGCGATGACATTGTATTTTTCACCCTTTAAATCGCGGGCTTTCGCCAGTCCGTACGCCAAGCTCGCCCCCGTGGAGGTGTGTCCGAGCTGAAAAAAGTCGTGTTCGCTTTCATGCGGATTCGTAAATCCCGAAATGTCTTCGTACTTTGCTGGGTCAAGGAAGTATTCCTTGCGTCCCGTCAAAATCTTGTGCGTGTAGCATTGATGCGACACGTCGAAAACGATTTTGTCGCGGGGCGAATCGAAAACGGTGTGAAGCGCGATCGTGGCTTCCAAAAAACCCAAATTCGGTCCCATGTGACCGCCCGTTTCATTGACTTTTTTGATCAAAACGGCGCGGATATCGTCCGCCAAAACCTGCAAATCGGCAATGGACAACGCTTTCAAATCGGCGGGAGAGTTCACTTTTTCCAACATAAAAGTTTCCTTTCAATACCAAAGTGTTTCAATTCGCCGCCGAGTCTAACAGTTAGAGTTCACTCGAAGTCAAGCTGTTTTTTTTATCAAAGAAAAAATAAAAGGAAAAAGGGCATCCCTTTTTCCTTTTTTGCCGCAAAAAAGGCTTCGAACCGAAATCCGAAGCCTGTTTTTTTATTATTCAGCCGCACGATCCAAGCAGGCGCATTTTTCGACTGCCAGAGATTCTTTGAAATAACGGCGTTCGGCAAATTCGCTTTTTTTGCCGATATTAAATTCGGACATCGGACGGAAATACCCCATAACGCGCGTCCAAATTTCGCAGGGCTGGCGTTCTTCGTCTTTCAGGGTGATTTCTGTGTTTTCGGTCATTTTCAATGTCTTTCGGGTTAGAGGTTCTAAATCAATCTTTGGGGATTTCACCCCGTCTGTAACCACTATATATGGGGTAAAACAAAGATGACAAGAAGTATTTTCGATTATTTTGCAATCCTTTGAAATCGTTATCCTTTTTTCAGAACATCACCCGCAGGGTCGCCGTCAGCGTGTGCGAAAACCATTCGGGACGGACTTCCAATCCGTAGTGGGCGGAAATGTCCGCTTTGCCGCTCAAAGTATAGGCGATTCCCGCGCCGACCTGCGCGCCGAACGCGTCGGGGTCTTCACCTTCGACCGTATAGGACGAACCGTTGGACAAAGCGACCGTCGCCGAATCCGCCGACCGCGAAAAATCATAGATCAGCCCCGCGGACAAATCGGACGACCAAACGCCGTTGCCCGCGCGGGACAGTTCGTAATCGCGGCGAACTTCCGCCACCGCCGAAAAGACTTTGTTTGAAAACGACGCGATGTTCTGACCGACGGGGTCTTCGTGCGCCGCGCGGGATACCGCCGTATAACGGACGCCGACAGCGGGATTCCAGCCCGTCGAATCCAATCCCCACATCAATTGACCGCCGACGGTTTTCGTATCGTAGCTGTCCGTAACGATCAGTCCCGACAAATCTTTCGTTTCGTCAAAAGAGTTCGATCCGAAATTCGCGATTCCCGTTAAATACCAGTTTGCGGGTTTGTACATTCCGTACACAAAGAACGAATTGCCCGAAACGTCCGTCGACCGCTGCAGCGTTTTCAAATCGGACGTTGTTTTGGCATAGCCGAAGCCCAAAGCGAACACATCCGCAAACGTGGCGTCCACGCCCAAAGCCAGCCCCGTCGTGCTGCCGCTGAAACCGTCCTCTTTGGAATCGGATTTGTATTCGTTCGAATTGTAAAGCGCCTGCGCCCACACGCCGACCGTCGGACGAACGCCGTAAAACGCGCCGTAATCCTCTTGACGCTGCGAACGGTATTTTTTGACTTTGCGCTGCGGTTTTTCGTCTTCGTAAGGGCGGTAGTCGCGCAAAGTCCGCACGTCATAAGCGGGATACGGGCGCGAGGCGGGCGTGTCGTTTGTTTCATATCCCGCGCGTCTGTAGTAATCCTGCGTCCGCATCAGACTGCGTTCATAGCCCGAACCGCCAGACCGTCCGTACAATTCGCGCATTTGCCGATATTTTTGGGAACGGTTGCCCATCTTTTTCTGCAAGCCGTTCATCCGGTTGAAAGCGGCTTTGGCGATTTGGGTTTGCGCCGCAACGGCATGCGCGGTCGTCGATCCCGACACATCGG
>SAMEA104315424__coassemble_623_pt1 | contig 24262 bp, 20 predicted proteins | sample SAMEA104315424__metabat2_low_PE_038 | metagenome-assembled genome bin SAMEA104315424 (sample SAMEA104315424) | gut metagenome | biome: Monkey gut; feature: monkey-associated habitat; material: faeces | place: China | collected 2013 | reverse complement strand
CAGGCGGGCAAGACTTTAATCGTTGACCGCGCCGCCGTAGTTGCCAAAGCCGACAGCTTGGGGCTGTTTGTTGTCGGTGTGAAAATACAGGAGTAATCGCTGTGGAAGAAAAACTGATTTATCTGATTGCGGGCGAACCGTCGGGCGATTTGCTGGCGTCAAGGCTGATGAAAGCTTTGCGTGAAAAAACAGGCGGCAAAGTCCGCTTTGCGGGCGTCGGCGGGGAAACCATGGCGGAACAGGGCTTTGAAAGCCTGTTCGATTCGTCGGAACTGGCGGTTATGGGCTTGGCGGAGGTCATTCCGTCCATTCCGCGCATTATGGCGCGCATCCGTCAAACGGTCGACGACATTGTTGCCAAAAAGCCCGCTGTCGTCATTACAGTTGACAGCTGGAGCTTTTCCGCGCGGGTCAATCAGGGATTGCGTTCTTTGCACACGGGGATTCCGCAGGTGCATTACGTCGCGCCGCAAGTGTGGGCGTGGAAAAAGGGACGCGCGAAAACGTGCGGACGCTACATTGATTTGCTGCTGGCTTTGCTGCCGTATGAAGCGAAATACTTTACGCCGTACGGCTTGAAAGTCGATTTCGTCGGGCATCCCGTTGTCGAGGGCGGTGCGGCGAAAGGAAACGGAGCGGCTTTCCGCGCCGAACACGGTATTGCCGAAAATGAAAAGCTGCTGTGCGTTTTGCCGGGATCAAGACGTTCGGAAATCAAATACTTGCTGCCCGTGTTCAAGGATACGGTCGCTTTGCTGGCGCAAAAGCATCCCGATATGAAAATCGTCGTGCCGACGGTCGCGACGGTGCAAGACGCGGTCAAGGCGGCGGTCAGGGAATGGGCTTTACCCGTTTGCGTCGTAACGGGTGAAGCGGCGCGTTATGACGCGTTTGCGGCGGCGGATGCGGCTTTGGCAGCGTCGGGAACGGTTGCTTTGGAACTGGCGATGGCGAAAGTCCCCTACACGATTGCGTACAAGATGAATCCCGTGTCGTCGTTCTTGGCGCGCAAACTGGTCAGCGGAAAGTACGCAAACTTGGTCAACATTTTGGCGGACGGGGAAATCGTCAAAGAATACTTGCTGGAGGACTGCAAGCCCGATCTGTTGGCGGCGGAAATCGAAAAGCTCTTAACGGACGAAGCATACAAAAACGCAGAAGTGGACGGCGCGTTCGATGTGCTGAAAAGGTTGGGGGCTGACGGGGCTGAAACGCCCAGTCAAAAAGCCGCCGACGCGATTTTGAACTTGATAAAGGAAAACAAACAATGACTGAATGTTCGCATAACTGTTCAACGTGTACGCACCATTGTTCGGAACGGCAGGTCAGTAAAGAAGACTTGATAGCGAAATCGAACACAAACGCGCATGTCAAAAAAGTCATTGCGGTCGTCAGCGGCAAAGGCGGAGTCGGCAAATCGTCCGTGACGAGCATGCTGGCGGTTGCGGCGCGGAAAAAGGGGCTGAAAACAGCCGTGTTGGATGCGGATATTACAGGTCCCTCGATTCCCAAAACGTTCGGCGTGACGCAAAAGGCGATGGGCAACGACAGCGGCATTTTCCCCGCCGAAACGGATACGGGTATTGAGATTATGTCTGTCAATATGCTGTTGGAAAACGACACGGACCCCGTTTTGTGGCGCGGTCCCGTGATTGCGGGAACGGTCAAGCAGTTTTGGACGGACGTGATTTGGAACGATGTCGACGTGATGTTTATCGATATGCCTCCCGGAACGGGCGACGTGCCGCTGACCGTGTTTCAATCGATTCCCGTTGACGGTATCGTGATTGTGACTTCGCCGCAGGAACTGGTTTCGATGATTGTCGAAAAAGCGGTCAAAATGGCGAACAAAATGAACATTCCCGTTTTGGGAATCGTCGAAAACATGGCGTACTTTGAATGTCCCGACTGTCATAAAAAGCATTACATTTTCGGGGAAAGCCATATCTTTGAAATCGCGGGCAAGTATGCGATTCCGTATACCGTTCAGCTGCCGATGAACCCCGAAACGGCGAAAATGTGCGACGCGGGCAAAATCGAAGATTATGACGGCAAAGACTTCGACAAATTTTTGAACGGATTAAAGCTGTCCTAACGCTTCGGGCAAATCGCCGAAATCGTCTATCAAGGCGTCGGGCTTGATTTCCGAAAACGGAACGTGCGCGTAGCCGAAACTGAGCAGAATAACGGGAAAGCCCGCATTCCGGGCGGCTTCCGCGTCCGCTTCGCTGTCGCCTATCATCACGGCGTTGTCGTTCGTTCCGCCCATGCGCTTGACGGCTTCCCACAGCGGTTCGGGGCGCGGTTTGCGCACGGGAAGCGAATCCGCGCTCAGTACGACGTCGAAGTATTTTTCCAAATCGAGCTTTTGCAAAATAGCTTTGGTCGGGGCGGAGGGTTTGTTCGTGCAAACCGCCATGCGACCCCCCGCCGATTTCAGTTTTTCAAGCGTTTCAACAACGTTTTTCCACGGCTTTGTATGGTTCATCGGGGCTTCGGCGTACTGTTTCAGCCAATCGGACAGCAAAGCTTCAAACTGTTCGGGCGTTGTTTCCATGCCGGTTAATTTAAGCGCGCCCGCCAGCATGACCCGCGCGCCGTTGCCGATAATCGAAACGGTTTCGGCTTCGGTCAGCGGACGCTTTCCCTGCTTTTGCAAAAACAGCCCGATTTCGCGGCACATGTCGGGAATCGAGTTAATCAGCGTGCCGTCCAAATCGAAAACCAGATACTTTTTTGCCATTTGTTTAAACTTCCGTAACAATATGTAGCCATAATTTATTTCAAATTTGAACTTAAGTATGCCAAATTTCGGCAGAAAGATAAAGAGGGAAGCTTATGGCTGAAAATTCGATTTATGCCGTCGTGCTGGCGGCGGGGCAGGGAACGCGCATGAAGTCCGCTTTGCCCAAAGTCCTGCACAAAATCGCGGGACGTCCGATGGTGTCGCATTTGTTGGCGACCGTCGATTCTTTGCATGCCGAAAAAGCCGTCGTTGTCGTCGGTCCGAATATGGAGCAAGTCGCCGAAGCGGTTGCGCCGCACGCGGTTGCCGTTCAGCATAAACAGCAGGGAACGGGCGACGCGGTCAAAGCCGCGCGCGAAGCTTTAAAGGGCGCGTCGGGAAGCGTTTTGGTGCTGTACGGCGATACGCCGCTGGTGCGCAAAGAAACGCTGGAAGCGATGATTGCTAAACGCGAAAACGGCGCGGACGTGGTTGTTTTGGGCTTCAGTCCCGCCGATCCCGCGCGCTACGGACGCTTGATAGTCGGCAAAGACGGGCTGGAAAAAATTGTTGAATTCAAGGATGCTTCCGAATCCGAACTCGCCGTCCGCCTGTGCAATTCGGGCGTGATGTGCATTGCCGCCGAAAAGCTGTTCGGGTGGCTTGACCGCTTGACGAACGACAACGCGGCGGGCGAATACTACCTGACCGATTTGGTGGCTTTGGCGCGTGCGGACGGGGGAAAAGCCGTTGCCATCGAATGTGCCGAATCGGAAGTCGCGGGCGCGAATTCCCGCGCGGATTTGGCAGCGATTGAAGCGGTCGTTCAAAACGAACTGCGCGAAAAATTCTTGGCGCAGGGCGTTACCATGATTGACCCGAAAACGGTGTATTTTTCTTATGACACCGTGTTGGGCAAAGATGTCGTTATCGAGCCGAACGTTATCTTTGAAACGGGCTGCGTGGTCGAAGACGATGTTGAAATCAAGGGCTTTTGCCATTTCGAGGGGACGCATATCCGTTCGGGCGCGAAAGTCGGACCGTTCGCCCGGCTGCGTCCCGAATCCGACATCGGCGAAAACTGCCACATCGGCGATTTTGTGGAAATCAAGAAATCCGTCATCGAGACGGGGGCGAAAGTCAACCATTTGTCCTATATCGGCGACGCCCGAATCGGGGCGAAAACCAATATCGGTGCGGGAACGATTACCTGCAACTACGACGGTTATTTCAAATCGAAAACCGACATCGGCGCGGGGGCTTTCATCGGATCGAACACAATTATCGTTGCGCCTTGCACCATTGAAGACGGCGCGATGACGGCGGCGGGGTCGGTTATTACCAAAACGGTCGGCAAAAACGCCATGGCTGTCGCGCGCGGCAAGCAAACGGTGTTGGACGGCTGGGCGGAAAAATTCCGCGAACAGAAAAAAACGTTAAAAGAATCTTTGAAAAAATAAGGAAAAACAATTATGTGCGGCATTGTAGGCATTATATCGAACAGACAAGTTACCCCGTTGCTGATTGACGGGCTGAAACGGCTGGAATACCGCGGTTACGATTCCGCGGGGGTGGCGACGCTGGTTGACGGCAAAATCGAACGCCGCCGCGCCAAGGGGAAAATCGTCAATCTGGAAAAGAAAATCGCCGAAAATCCGCTGACGGGGACAATCGGAATCGGGCATACCCGCTGGGCGACGCACGGCGTTCCGAACGAAACGAACGCGCACCCGCACGCGACGAAATACGTCGCCGTCGTGCATAACGGCATTATCGAAAACTACCGCGAACTGCGCGACGAATTGAAAGAACTGGGACACGTTTTCGAAAGCGAAACGGACACCGAAGTCGTTGTTCATCTGATTTCCCAGAAAATCGAGGAAGGGCTTGACCCGCAAACGGCGGTCGCGCAGTCGTTGAAACGGCTGAACGGCGCGTTTGCTCTGGCGATTATTTTCGCGGGGCGCGAAGACATTTTAATCGGAGCGCGCAAAGGCGCTCCCTTAGCGGTCGGCTTCGGCGACGGCGAGATGTTCCTCGGCTCCGACGCTTTGGCTCTGGCGTCTTTGACGCAAAAGATTATGTATTTGGAAGACGGCGACTGGGTCGTTTTGACGCACTCGTCCGCCACGGTCTATGACGAAAACGGCAAGGAAGTGTCCCGTCCCGTCGAACAGTCTTCGACGTCGGGCGCGATGATCGGCAAAGGCGGCTACCGCCATTTTATGCTCAAAGAAATTTACGAACAGCCGCAAGTCATCGGCGACACGCTGAACACGATGATAAATCAGGACATGGACACCATCACTTTGCCGAACGTGCCGTTTGATTTAAAGGATATGACGCGCTTGACGATTGTGGCGTGCGGCACGTCCTATTATGCGGGAATGGTCGGCAAATACTGGATTGAATCAATCGCGCGCGTTCCCGTTGATATTGACGTCGCGTCCGAATTTCGCTACCGCCGCCCCGTAATGGAGCAGGGCGGAGTGTCGCTGTTCATTTCCCAATCGGGCGAAACGGCGGATACTTTGGCGGCTTTGCGCTATTGCAAGGAACAAGGGCAGAAAATCGTGTCCATCGTCAACGTTTCCGCCAGCACCATGGCGCGCGAATCCGATTGCGTGCTGAAAACATTGGCGGGTCCCGAAATCGGCGTCGCGTCCACAAAAGCGTTCACGACTCAACTGACGCTGCTGGCGTGCTTTGCGATTGCCTTGGGGCGGGCGAAAGGCGCGCTGTCCCGATCGGAGGAAAGCCGCCTGTCCCGCGCTTTGGTCGAAGTGCCGTCCCGCGCCGCCGAAGTGCTGAACAATGACAAAGCGATTGAAAAAATCGCGCAAAATCTGATGGTTCCCGCGCACGACGTTTTGTATTTGGGGCGCGGCAGCAGCTATCCGATTGCTTTGGAAGGCGCGCTGAAGCTCAAAGAAATCTCGTACATTCACGCCGAAGGATACGCCGCGGGCGAAATGAAGCACGGACCGATTGCCTTGATTGACGAAGGCGTGCCCGTCGTGGTTGTCGCGCCGACGGACGAACTGTTCGATAAAACGATTTCCAATATGCAGGAAGTCTTGGCGCGCGGCGGAAAGGTCGTTTTCTTTGGCGACAAAGACGGCGTCGGCACGGTCAAAGACCGTTCCGCGGCGACGATTATCCTGCCGACGGTCGATTCGTTCGTTGCGCCGATTTTGTACGCCATTCCCGTTCAGCTGTTGGCGTATCATACAGCTGTTGCGAAAGGAACGGATGTCGATCAGCCGCGCAATCTGGCAAAAAGCGTGACTGTGGAATAGGGCTTCGGTATGAAAGAAAAAATAGCCAGATACGCAAGGAAATTCAAGAAAAGTGTTAAGTATGTATTAACGCTATGGTTTCCCTCCGTGATTCTGTTTGTTTTTGCGGTCATTCTGGCTATTTTCGTTTCAACGTCCAAAGACGGTTCTTTCAAGGGGTGCGGAGCGCAACTGTTTGTTTGCATGGGGGATAAGCTTCAAGCCGATTTGTCCGTTGACAAACTGACGCGGATGACGGTGTGTTCCTATCAAACGGCGTGGTGCGACGCGCGCGTCGTTTGGGGGAAAGTAACGGGGAACGAATACCTGCCGCCCGATTTTTCGCCGCCGTTTTCTTTGCCGCCGATTGATGAAAAAGCGGAAAAAGAGCTGTTTGAAAAATTGACCGATCCGAAGTATTTGGATGAACAGTTCAAAAAGTTCGATACGCTGCCGATGCCCGAAATCGTCCCCGAAGATCCGATGACTTTGATGGAACGTGCGCGGGAAGAACGGCTGAAGCTGGAAAAGGAAATCGAAGAGCAGAATCGTCTTATCTTGGAACGGTTGGAAAATAACGCTGGTCAAAGCGGGCGGGAAAGTTTATAAAAGCTTTGAAATTTACGGTTCGCGAGGAATCTCAACTATGGAAGAATGGCTGCCCGACAGCTGGCGTTTGAAGCCTGCGGCGCATTTGCCAGAATATGACGATGCCGCTTTGCTCAAACGTGTCGAACAAAAGCTGCATAAATATCCGCCTTTGGTTTTTGCCGAAGAATCCATGCGGCTGAAAAAATCGCTGGGTGAAGTTGCCAACGGCAGGGCTTTCCTGCTGCAGGGCGGCGATTGCGCCGAAAGCTTTGAAGACTTCGGCGCAAACAATATTCGCGACATGTTCCGCATTTTGCTTCAGATGGCGGTCGTTTTGATGTACGGCGCGGCGCGTCCCGTCGTCAAAGTCGGGCGCATGGCGGGACAGTTTGCCAAGCCGAGGTCGTCGGCGTTCGAAACGATTAACGGAGTAACTTTGCCGTCATACAAAGGCGACAACATCAACGGCATCGAATTTACGCCCGAATCCCGCGCGGCGCAGCCTGAACGGATGCTGCAGGCGTATCATCACGCTTCGGCGACGCTGAACCTGCTGCGCGCGTTTTCCCAAGGCGGTTTCGCCGATTTGAACAAAGTGCAGGAATGGAATTTGGGCTTTGTCGCAAATTCTTTGCAGGGCGAACGCTACCGCCGTTTTTCCGAACGCATCAGCGAAACGCTGGACTTTATGACGGCATGCGGCATTTCCGCTTCGACCGTTCCCGTTGTGCGGGAAACGCCGTTTTACACGTCCCACGAAGCGTTGCTGCTGCCGTTTGAGGAAGCCTTGACCCGTGTCGATTCGTCAACGGGCGATTGGTACGACTGTTCCGCGCATATGCTTTGGATCGGTGAACGCACCCGCGATCCCGACGGGGCGCATGTCGAATTTGCGCGCGGCGTGTCCAATCCGCTGGGCGTCAAGGTCGGACCGAATGTCCAGACCGACGACTTGTTGCGGCTGTGCGATATCCTGAATCCGCTGAACGAAGCGGGCAGACTGACTTTGATTATCCGTATGGGGCGGCACAAAGTCGCTGAAAAGCTTCCGCCGCTGATTCGGGCGGTTGAACGCGAAGGCTATCAGGTCGTTTGGTCGTGCGATCCGATGCACGCCAACACGCAGGTTGCGTCCAACGGTTACAAAACTCGCGATTTCAACGCGATTTTGGAAGAAGTGAAAAACTTTTTCGCCGTTCACGAAGCCGAAGGCACTTACGCGGGCGGATTGCACTTTGAAATGACGGGGCAGGATGTGACCGAATGCGTCGGCGGTGCGCAGGCAATCACCGAAGAAACGCTCGGACAGCGTTACAGCACGCTTTGCGACCCTCGTCTGAACGCGAATCAATCGCTGGAATTGGCGTTTTTGGTCGCCGAAATGCTGAAACGGAAAAACGCTTAATTCTTTTTGACGGGAATGCGGCTGTTCAAAGGATTCCACAGCTTTTCGCATCCTTTGATAATGCCGTCCGTCAGCGGAAACGGCGCGGGGATGTACTGAACGTCTGGCGTTCCGTCAAACGGTGTGATTTTCAGATTGTTTCCGCCGAAACACAAGGGATATCCCTGTGCGACGACTCTTTCATGTCCCAACAGACGGCGGTTGTCGTACTTGAATTTGCTTGCCGCGATAAAACGGTCGTTTTGTCCCGATGTGTCCAAAATGTAAACATACGGAAACACCCAACCGATCTGTCCCGCAAAATCCCATGCCAGAATGCGGCGGTATTCGGCTTTCAGCAGTTTGCCTTTTTCGCGCGAAGGAAGGCTTTTTGTCAGTTCGTTGAACAAGACTTGATGTTCTTTGTGCCGCAAAGCCGCCCCTTGGTATATCAAACGCTGCTGCGCTTTGTTCCAGTAATCCGCAAAGAAAGCAAACAAGGGTTTGCCGACGGGTTTATACAAAAACGCCGTTTGCCGACGGGTCGTCAAGTTGTGAACCTCGGCAAAATGCGTGATCGGAATGACCAGCGACAGCCCGACATACAGACAAACAATCGCGACAACCGTTCTCAGGCGGCTTGTAATGCCGGCGGTCAGCACTCTGATCGCACCCAAAGCGGCAAGCGGGACAAAGAACGACAAAGGACGGTAAGCCAAAACGTCCGCTCCGATAAGGACGGAGAAAAACAAGATATATGCCGTAAACAGCACTATCATCAAGCAGGGGAACGCCAGTTCCGCTTTTCTGTGCCGCGCGATTTTGAACAACGCACCTGCCGCAAAGAAAATTCCCCAAAACCAAAGGGCGTATTCGACGGCGAAGCTGCCGGCGTAATCAAATCCGAACGGCAAGTTGTCTTTTCGCAAAGCGGCAAAGCTTGTCGAAATGACCGAACCGTAAGTTTGCTTTATCCAATCGAAATAAAAATAGGACAGGCACAAAAACGCCGCCGCCGCAACGGACTTCAGTTTGGCATGTTTGAACGTCAGAATGTTTAAAATCAGCGTGAACGGAAGAAAAACAACGCCGTCCCACCGTGTCATTGCCAGTAAAACGGCGATAACGGATTGTTTGACGGGGTGTTTGTCTTTGCCTGCGGCGGTGTATGTCCACCACAAAACCAGAAAATTGAACAAAGCGGCTTCCGTTCCCGACCAGAAAAACATCAAAAAGGTCGGATTTGTCAGCAAAATCAAACAATAAAGCAAAAACAGAAAAAAGCTTTTGCTTTGCAGAACGGGCGAAAACGGCGCGCGCCGCAAAAACAAAAAGCCGAAAACCACCGCCCCCATCGAAAACGAAAAAGTCAGCAGATTCGCGGAAAACGGCGGCTGAAATCCGAAAAACCACAAAATCCGCAAACAAACCAACCACAGAAAGCTGGTGTATCCGCTGACGGGTTCAAACGGCGGCGGATTCCAGACAAAGCCGTTTCCGGCGGCGGATTGCGCGACATAACGGAACGACACGAAACCGTCGTTCGCAATAAAGCGGAACGGCATGGCAGCCAGCCCGAAAACGACGGACAAAATCGCAAACAGCAAAATCAGCCGAAGCCGCCCGCCTTTGGCTTTGGCGGTCCACAGCAGCAGCGTTTGAGGCGTATGCTTGAAAAATTGACGCGCTGCGGACGGAAACGCGCGCAGACTTTGGCGCAGGGAAAAACGGCGGACGGCTTGAAACGTCCGAATTGCTTTTTCTTTGAAAGCGGCTGTGCGGCTGATAATGCCGATTCTGATCCGCCAAAAAAAGTCACGCGTTTTTGTCATTGCGGCAGTTTATCCTTGTATTCCGTCAATCCCAACATTTCTATCAGCAGATCCAGCGACATCAGGCAGTCTTTTTTGCCGCCGCATTTATAAACAAAGAAAGTCGCAATCGGTTCGACGGTATCGATTTTGTCCTTGTCCGAATCCAAAGCGTCTACAACGGGTTTCAGGTATGTGAACAGCGTTCCCGCGGCGTTGGAGGGGCTTTCTTTGATCAGCCTTTCGTCATACGACGGCGTCAAGCCCGCCTGTTTCAGCGTCGTAAACGGCAACAGTTCAACCAAAACATGGTCTTCGAACGTTTTGAACGGAACGCCGGTCAAGGCTTCAACCATCGGATAGCTGTTCGTTTTCGCCCAGCGCAGAATCAAGGACTTGATGAACGGACGCAGTTTGGGCAGCTTTTCGAAAGTATAGACATCCGCTTTGAGCAGAATGTCTTTCAGCTGCGGATCGTTTGAAATCGCCGTCAGCAAATCGGGAATTTGCCCTCTGCCGCTGATGTTGAAACGGTTTTGCTGCGGTTTGGCAGGCTGCTCGACAGGCTGTTCTGCGTTTTTTTCAACCGGTTCCGCCGTTATCGGCATTTCGCGTTTTTGCGCGAAATCGACAGGGGCGGCGGGGCGGGCGGCTTCCGGTTCCCGCGCGGGGGCGATACGGGGCGGCGTCGGCGCTTTTTTGTCGGAAGCCGTGATTTTCGACGCGGCGGAAGAAACCTGCCGTTTGGCTTGTTCGATGAAAGGCGTTGCCTGTTTTACTTTGGCGGTCAGATTCGCCGGAATTTTGCCGGGGGCGAAAACGACGATCGCCGCGCCGCCCAGCAAAGCCAGCGAAACAAGAATCTTCAACGACGCGACGACCAGCCGTTTCGAACGGGCGGAGTCTTCCTTGTCCGCATCGTCGTCTTCATCATCCTCTTCGTCGTCGTAGTCTTCTTCGTCTTCCAAATCGTCGGCGTCCCAATCGTCGTCTTTAGCCATTTGTCAAACCTCGTATGAAATTGATTTGATTTAAGATTATCGCGTTTTTGCCAAAATACAAAATAAAATCCGCGCTTGTCGCATTCAAGCGGTTCTGATATGCTGAACAAAATCGAAACAAGGAGCTGCGCATGATAGTCGTTTTCGGATCGCTGAACGCGGATTTCTTTTTGAAAATCCAGTCTTTTCCAAAGCCGGGGGAAACGGTTTTGACTCCGAACGCCGTTGTCAAAGCGGGCGGCAAGGGGGCGAACCAAGCCGCCGCCGCGGCAAAAGCGGGCGGCATTGTCAAAATTGTCGGCGCGGTCGGGGCGGACGAAATCGCCAAAGTGCCGCTGACGGCATTGAAAGCGGTCGGGGTCGATTGTTCTTTCGTGCAAAAGACGGATTCGGCAACGGGAATGGCGATGATCATGCTTGACGAAACCGCGGAAAATTCGATTGTTGTGGCAAGCGGCGCAAATATGAACCTCAGCGCCGCCGCCGTTCCCGACGCTTTGCTGACGCCCGAAACGGTCGTCGTAATGCAAATGGAAGTCCCGCCCGCCGAAAACTTCCGCCTGTTGAAACGCGCGAAAGCCAAAGGCGCAAAAACGGTTCTGAACGTCGCCCCCGCGCGCGAAGTGCCGCAAACCGCTTTGCGGAACATCGATTATCTGATTGTCAACGAAATCGAAGCGCAAACCGTTTTGGGCAAAGCGGGCGAAACACCCGAAAAAACCGTCCTTGCCCTGTCTGAAAAAACGGGCGGGGCATGCCTGATGACTTTGGGCAAAAAAGGCGTCGTCGCCGCCAAGGACGGGCAAGTGCTGTCGGTAGTCTCTTTGCCGATCGCGCCCGTGGACACGACGGGGGCGGGCGATGCGTTTGTCGGCATATTCGCCGCTATGATTGACGCGGGGCTGTCCTTTGCGGACGCCGTGCGGCATGCGTGTTGCGGTGCGGCTTTGGCGTGTTTGAAAACGGGGGCGCAGGAATCTTTGCCGGCTTTGTGCGAAATCGAAGCGCGATTGAAAGAAATTGAAACAAAATAGTTTTTTTATGGCATTCCGACAAAAAGCGCGATAAACTGGCTTAAATTTATTAAAAATTTTGGAGGAATCCGTATGCTGATTGCGCAAATCAACCCTGTAGCCGGCGATTTGGAAGGAAATTTGAAAAAAATCCATTGGGCGGCGGAACAGGGGATTCAAAGCAAAGGCGAAACGCTGGTTTTGCCCGCTTACGCTTTGACGGGCTGGCCTTTGGGGGATTTGGCTTATTCCAAATCCTTTATGGCGAACGTCCATAAAACGCTGGAAAAACTGTATCACAACGACCGCGAGGTTTTGACCGCCATTCCCGACGGCGCGGGCGGTGCGACGCCCGTTCTGGTCAACTCCAAAGGGGTGCATTACGGCAATCACTTTACGATTACGGGGTTGACGGTCGCGGTTTCGATCGGCTTTGAACCCGTCAACTGCAACGGCGTGGACAAACTGATTGTTCTGGACGCCCGTCCGTTTAGAAGCGGCACGGTCACCGAAACGCTGGAACACGCCCGCACGTTCGCGTCGCGCATCCGTCTGCCGCTGGTTTATACAAACCTTGTCGGCGGAAACGACAGCGCGGTTTTTGCGGGCGGTTCGTTCATGCTGGATTTGGACGGCGGCTTTATCGAATGCCTGCCGCTGTGGAAAGATGGCGTCGCGGGCGTTGACGAAGTGTCGTGGCCGTGGACAAGCGAACCCGAAAACACTTGGCGCGCGCTGACGATGGGCGTCGGCGACTATGTGCGCAAAAACGGTTTTAACGGCGTTTTGCTGGGATTGTCGGGCGGGTTCGACAGCGCGCTGTGCGCCGCAATCGCCGTTGACGCTTTGGGCGCGGACAAAGTGCGCGCCGTGATGATGCCGTCCGTTTTTACCAGCGAGGAAAGCCTGAACGACGCGCGCGCGGTTGCCGAATGTTTGGGCATCCGCTATGACATCCTGCCGATTGTCGATCCCGTCAAAGCGATGGAGGACGTGCTTGCCCCCGTGTTTGCGGGCAAAGACCGCGACGCGACCGAGGAAAACCTGCAGGCGCGCATGCGCGGCACGATGCTGATGGCGTTGTCCAACAAATTCGGCGATTTGCTGCTGGCAACCTGCAACAAATCCGAGGAAGCCGTCGGCTATTCGACCTTGTACGGCGATATGTGCGGGGGCTTTGCGCCGATAAAGGACTTGTACAAAACGGACGCTTACGCTTTGGCGCGCTGGCGCAACGAAAACCATCCGCGCTGGATTGAAAACGATATCAAGCGCGTGATGCCCGACAACCTGATTACCAAAGCGCCGACTGCGGAACTGCGTCCGAATCAAAAGGACGAGGATTCTTTGCCGCCGTATCCGACTTTGGACGCGATTTTGAAAATGATGATTGAAAACGATGCGGGTGTTGACGAAGTTATATCCGCGGGCTATGACGAAGCGACGGTCCGCAAGGTTTGGCAGCTGTTGCACCGCGCGGAATTCAAGCGCAAACAGGGCGCGCAGGGCATCAGATTGTCCCGCCGTTCTTTTGACGAAGACTGGGATTATCCCATTACCAAGAAGGTTTGATTAAAGTGATTGTTGTTCGTTTTGCCCCCAGCCCGACGGGATATATGCACATCGGGAATCTGCGTACGGCGTTGTTGAATTATTTGTTTGCTTTGAATAAAAAACAGGCGGGCGAGGACGTGTCTTTCGTTTTGCGCATGGACGACACCGACACGGAACGGTCCAAGCCCGAATACGAAGCCGCCGTTTACGAAGCGCTGAACTGGCTGAAGATTTCTTGGGACAGGCTGGAGCATCAATCCGCCCGTTTGGAACGTTACCGCGAAGTCGTCGAACAGTTGCGCGCCAAAGGCTTGATTTACGCCTGCTACGAAACGGCGGAGGAATTGGAATACAAACGCCGCCGCCAGCGCGCGCGCGGGCTGCCGCCTGTTTACGACCGCGCGGGCATGCGTTTGACCGACGAACAGCGCAAAGCGTACGAAGCCGAAGGGCGCCGTCCGCACTACCGCTTTGTTTTGGAACACAAGGAAACGTCGTGGGACGATATGGTGCGCGGGCATTGTTCGTACAACGGCGCGCACTTGAGCGACCCGATTATCGTGCGCGAAGACGGGACTTTCCCGTACATGCTGCCGTCCGTCATCGACGATATGGATTTCGGCATTACGCACATCATCCGCGGCGAAGACCACGTCACCAATACCGCCGTTCAAATCCAGATGTTCGAAGCTTTGGGCGGCAAAGTCCCCGTGTTCGGTCATCCGCCTTTGCTGACGGGCAAAGAGGGCAAACTGTCCAAACGCTTGGGGTCCGTCAACTTCCGCGATTTGCGCGAAGCGGGAATCGAGCCGATGACCATCGCCTGTCTGCTGGCGCGTTTGGGAACGTCGGACGCGACCGTCGTCGAAACCAGTCTGGAAGCGCTTGCCCCGCACTTTGATTTATCCAAGTTCGGACGCGCCCAGCCGCATTTCGACACGCAGGATTTGTTCAAACTCAATCCCCGCATTGTCCACGCCTTGCCGTTGTCCGAAGTCAACGACCGTTTGAAAACCGAGGGAAAAGCCCCCGTTTCCGAACGGCTGTGGGCGGCGGTTTCGCCGAACCTGACCAAAGTCGACGAGGTGACGGACTGGGTGAAAATCTGTAGTGAAGACTTGGTTTTCGATTTAAGCGCCGAAGACCGCGCTTTCACGCGTCAGGCGGCGGAGCTGCTGCCGACGGGCGAATTCGACGAAAACACGTTCGGCGCGTGGACAGCCGCCGTCAAGGAAAAAACGGGACGCAAAGGGCGCGATTTGTTCCACCCGATACGTCTGGCTTTGACGGGGCTGGAGCAGGGACCCGAGCTGAAAATGCTGTTGCCCGTCTTGGGCTATGAAAAAACTTTAAAACGTCTGCAAGGATAAAAAAAGATGACTTTGTACGTTACAAACACGATGAGCCGCAAAAAGGAAAAATTCGAGCCGCTTGACCCGAACAACGTCCGCATGTACGTTTGCGGTCCGACGGTTTACGACCGCGCCCATATCGGTAACGCGCGCCCGATTATCGTTTTCGACACGCTCTACCGGCTGCTTAAGCAACTGTACCCCAAGGTAACGTACGTCCGCAACATCACCGATGTTGACGACAAAATCATCAAACGGTCGCAGGAATCGGGCGAACCCATTAACGTCATCACCGAAAAAACGTCGCAGTTTTTCCACGACGACATCGCCGAACTGAACGCTTTGCCGCCCGATGTCGAACCGCGCGCCACGCGCCACATTCCCGAAATGATTGCTTTGGTGCAAAAGCTGATTGACAACGGATACGCTTACGAAGCCGAAGGGCACGTTTTGTTCAGCGTCGCCAAGATGAAAAACTACGGTCGCCTGTCGGGGCGTTCCATGGACGAAATGATTGCGGGCGCGCGCGTCGAAGTCGCGCCGTACAAACGCGACGCCGCGGACTTTATTTTGTGGAAGCCGTCCGACGATTCCCAGCCGGGGTGGGACAGCCCTTGGGGACGCGGCCGTCCGGGGTGGCATTTGGAATGCTCCGCGATGAGCAGCAAATATCTGGGCGAAACGTTCGACATTCACGGCGGCGGTCAGGACTTGATTTTCCCGCATCATGAAAACGAAATCGCGCAGTCGTGCTGCGCTTTCGGGCATGATTTCTACGCCAAATACTGGATGCACAACGGGCATTTGATGGTCAACGGCGAAAAGATGTCCAAGTCTTTGGGCAACTTCTTCACCATTCGCGAAATCCTTGACCGGGTGCCGGGGGAAGCGTTCCGCCTGTATACGCTGGGAACGCATTACCACCAACCGCTGAACTGGCTGCCCGAAGGACTGAAGCAGGCGAAGCAGACCATGGACAGGTTCTATACGGCTTTGCGGTCAACGCCCGACGTCGATTTGTCGGACGCCCAACCGTCCGCCGAAGTGGTCGAAGCGCTGTGCGACGATTTGAACACGCCGAAAGCGATTGCCGTTCTGCACGGGCTTGTGACCGAAATGAACAAATCGCCCGAAAAAGCGGTCGAACTGAAAAAAACGCTGATTGCGTCGGGGCATTTGCTTGGCATTTTGTACCAAGACCCCGAGGAATGGTTCCGCTGGACGCCCGCGAAACAGGAACAGGGCTTGTCCGAAACGGAAATCGAGGCGTTGATTCAAAAACGCGCCGATGCCCGCAAAGCCAAAGATTTCGCAACGGCGGACGCCGTGCGCAAAGAATTGGCGGACAAAGGCGTTGTTATCGAAGACACGCCGTCCGGGACGCAATGGAAACGGGCTTAACAAAAACGACACATTTTTGTAACTGTTCCTTTTGTTAAAAAGAGAGTAAGCTGTAACCAATAATGAAAAATTCGGCGGGGGTAGTCCAATGAAGAAAAATATGATTTTGACAGCAGCGGTTTCGTTTATTGCGCTGTCGGTGCAAGCGAACGCTCAAGCATTGCCGTCCGATCCGTGGGCGGCGTCGAATACGGCTCAACAGCCTGTTTATTATCAGCAGCCCGTTTACTACCAACAGCAGCAGCCGATTCAGGTGCAGCAGGTCGGTCCCGTGGTTTACGGCTCTCAGCCGTATCAACCAACATACGCGGGCGGTTCCAGCAATATCTGGAACACAAAAATGCCCGAGTTTACAGGGGAAATGACGACATGGGGAACGGATTACGGTCAGCGCGCTACGGCACCCGAGGTCAATATGCACAACATGCTGTCGATTACCGAACATTTGCGCCGTATGGGATATAAAATCCCGACATCGTTCGAAAACAGAATCAAAGCCGCGCCCGAAGCCGTTCGCGACAGAGTTATGAAAGCGATGAAAGATATGGAACGGGCGGACGTTTTCCCGCTCCGCCCAGTTCGCGCGTGAAACGATTGAAAACGAAACGGGCATGACGTTTGAAAACGTTATCGGCAACTCGTTGGATTTGTTGTCTGCAAAATAAAACATTTCAATAAAAAAGCCGTCCGTTTTCGGGCGGCTTTTTTTTGTATGCGGAAAAAGGCAAGAGCATAAAAAAGAGTATAAAAAAACAGCCCTTGTTTCGAAGGGCTGCTTTCTTTATGTAATCTTTAGCGTGAACGGCGGTCGGATTTCAGCTTTTGAACATTCAGCGTTTTGGCTGCGCCGCTCTGCTGATATTGCCGTTTCTTTTCTTCAATCGCTTGACGGCGACCTTCGTAATTCTTTTTGAATTCTTCGGTCTTCTGGACATCGCGCTGACGATGCTTTTCAGAGAACTTCGCCGCAATAATGTCATAAGCGTACGTTTTGAAGTATCCGCTGTTCGCCAAGCTCTGGTACAGGGAAACAACACGTTTTGCATCACGCTGTTTGCTTTCCGTACGACCGGGGCGTTTGAAGTCGGGAACCTGCGGATCCAGCACTTTCGAATTTTCGTTGCCCGCTTGACGGTAGCCGTTCAAAATCGTTGAAATTTCCTTGAACACGGGAACTTCTTTGATTTCGTTGACTTTCAAGTGCATCTTGGGACGCCAGTTTTTCCAAGGGATGTTGCTTGCGCCGCCCTGTTCAAAGACTTTGTGGACGTTTTCGCTCTTGGACTCGTGCCGCTGACGCGTGCCGGGGATGTTGCCCATGTAGTTCGTGCGGAACATATCCGAGAACGGGAACAGCAGCATCGCCGATTTCGACTGACCCAAGTAATCCGCAATCGCCTGTTCGAACTTGTAGGGAACGGAACGGGTGTCGTGCGCGGGGTCGGAAACAGGCTGAGCGCCGACTTTCTGCCAGCTGCCTTTTTCGTTCAAGGCGTAGTTGATGGCGCAACGCTGGGTTTCATACTGTCTGAATTCCATATTGCGCTGCTGATCGCTTTCGTAATAGCCCAAATAGTCTTTCAAATGCACGTCGCGCGCCGTCCATTGGCTCGCCAAAGACGGAGTGTCGTGCGTGGACGGAGCCGCCGTCGAATACATCGGGTATTCTTCGGGGTGGCGGAACGCGTTGTTATCGTTGCCGTTCTGATAGCCCCATTGACGTTCAAACGGCAACACGCGGTACGACAAAATGCCGTGATCCATCAGTTTGTCTTGGAAGCCCGGAGGCAACTGACCCAAATCTTCGCCGATGAGCATGCATTTGTTGCGGTTGGATTCCAACGCCGCGACAGCCATCAGGTCGTCAACGGGATAATAGACGAACGCGCCTTCTTTTGCGGTTTTGCCGTGCGGAATCATGTACAGACGCGCCAACTGCAAAACGTGGTCCAAACGCGTGCAACCCGATGTTTTCATGTTGTTGCGCAACATTTCGACGAACGGTTTATAGCCCGATTCTTTCAGCGCTTTGGGTTTGAAGCCCAAAACATCCCAGTTCTGACCGTTCGGGCTCAGAATATCGGCGGGAGCGCCGGCGGACGCTTTCATGTACAGGTCTTTGCAGCCCCAGCCTTCAAAGCCGAACGGCGCGCTGCCGACGGCGATATCGGTGTACAAACCGATTTTCATGCCGTTGTTGTGGCAGACATCCTGCACGTTTTCCATTTGGCGCAAGGTTTCCCATTGCAGATAAGCGTACTTTTCAACCTGTTTTTTATTCTGTTCTTTAAACGCCTGAACTTCGGGAGTCGACGGATCCTGATATTCCTTGGGCCAATCGCGCCAATCGAAACTCTTGGGGTCGGCTTTTGAAAAATGGTCGGACAAAGCCTGCCATGTTGCAAAGTCTTCCAAACGTTTTCCGCCCTCGGCTTTGAACTGTTCAAACGCGGCGCGGCGTTCGGGGGAAGCGGATTTTTCGAACGTGTCGAAACATTTATCCAAAATCGGATTTTTCAGTTCAAACGCGGACGTGTAGTCCACATCGACCGTATCCTGCGCTTTGCGGCGTTTTTCCGTGTATTCGGGCGAATCGTACAAAGCCTGCGCTTCTTTGCTGTCCTTGAAATCGGGGACGGCGGTCACATCCAAATAAATGTGGTTGAAATAGGTGCGGCTGGCGGGGGAATAAGGGCTGGCTTCTTCCGCGCCGTTTTGGAACATGGCGTGCAGCGGGTTGACGCCGACGATGCCCGCGCCGTGCTTGCCGATGGTGTCCGCGATTTCAGCCAAGTCGGACAAATCGCCGATGCCTTGGTTTTCGTCGGAACGCTGTTCGTACAGCTGAACGGGAACGCCCCAAGCTTTTCCGCCGTTTTTAATGTCAATCGGGTCGTAGCATTTCGTCGGCGCGTAAATCATTTCCGCTTTGGCTTTGGGCTGACCGGGAATTTGCGCTTCCAGCGAATGGTAGCCCATTTCCATATCGGCTTTCAGTTCAAAAGACCGCTTTTCGTAAGTAACTCCGTTGATTTCGCGGCGCATCGGCTTTCCGTCGACGCCGTAGCAGATTTGCGTGTCGGCGATTTTGACGGAACCGTCGTGTTTGGCGCCGTTTTCTTCGGTAACGCCCCAAGTCAGGGATTCGTTGTCGTGTCCGGCGGGAACGACGAATTCAACGCGGTTCTGTCGGTCTTTGCGCAAAACGGAAACATTCGCCAGCGGTTTGGCGTACTGTTCGTCCAAAGCTTTGTTCAAAGTTTTGTTGATTTCCGCGGCGTAGTCGGCGTCGCTCATATTTTCCTGCGGCTTTAAAACGTCCAGAGCCACCAGCAAAGACTGTTTGTTATCAATGGTCGCGTGTTCGTCGATACCGGACATCATCGCCAACAGATGCAATTCATATTCGTTTAAGATCGCCATAGAAGTCACCTTTGCAAAAGAGTCGTTGAACTCGTTGGGTTAATCATTTATAAGGATGATATGACATTTTTTATCTTTTCGCCAGACTTTTTTTCAGAAAAAAGCGATTTTTTCGAAAAAATTTTGCGAAAAAGAGCGGCAAAACGAAAGAAAGGAAAAACAATGACGAAAAAAGACCTGTTTATCAACGGATTGGTGGTTGCAGGACTGTTTTTTCAAGCGCGGGATTCGCTGGCGATGGGCAACAAGCCGCAGCATGACGCGTCTTATTATATAAGCGGGATGGAGCAGGACGGCGCTGCCGATTCAACCGTTCCCGCCGCCGTTCGTCTGCCGTCCAAAATGGCAACGGGCTGTTCGCCCGCCGAAAAGGCGATCGTTTTCAGGGCGAAAGGCATTTATTTCCAGAAAGACGGTAAATTTTACGGCTACGAAGATTATCCGCAAATAGACAGAATGAATCCGTATTTTTACACATTGTTGAAAACGGATGCCGCCGCTGCGAAAAACTTGTTCGATTATGCGGAAAAAATCGGTTTTTCGGGGATAAAGTTCGACAGCTATCCCGAAGGTGCCGACTTTTGTTTTGTAACGTACAGCGTCGACGGCACGGAAAACACCGTCAAATGGGCGAAAGATCCGCTGTTGCGCGAAATGACCCCGCCGCCTGCTGATGCGGTGAAGCTGTTTGACGCCGTAAAAGAAGCCGTCGGCGGATAAAATAAAGTTACGATTCGGCGGAATCTTCGTGTTCCGCCGCTTCCATAGCGGGGGAGGGCGCGGTAAAAGTCGTTTTGAAAATCGATTCCAAAACGCCGTCCCTGTCGGATTCTTTGGCTTTTCCCTCTGTTTCCAAAGCGGCAAGCGTTTCCAGCAGGGCTACTTTTTCCTGCGCCTGCGCGGCGGCTTTTTCATAACGCGTGCGGGTTTGCAGCAGCAGCCAGAACAGTCCGCCCGCGACCATCAAAGGCAAAAACAGGGTAATGAACGGCACAAAAGCCGACACGCCCGCCAGATATTTTTTCGTCAGAATGCCGATCAATCCCAAAAACGTAATCGAAAATAATCCGGAGATTACATACCAGCCCGTCATTTGGTTGGCTTTCGCCTGATTCAGGGATTGCTGCGCGTTCCAATAATCCAATGCCGTCCCGTAGCGGATTCGGCTGGAAACGCTTTGCCGCAAGGCGGCAAGCTGGCGTTCGTGATCGTTTTGAATCAGGTTCAGCTGATTCCACATTTCATTGATTGCGCTGTCCGAAGTCTGCTTGATTTCCGCCACCAGTTGGGAAATGTATTCCGCGACGTCCGTGCGGTAAGTTTTCAGCTGCCTGTGAGCTTCTTCGATATTTTGCTGCAAGGCTATCTGTTCGTTGGCAATCGGCTTTATCTGTTTGTCCGCCAGTTCGACGCGGCGGATGATGTGGTTGATTTTGCGCAGGGTGTCGCCGACTTTTCCGTCCAGCATTTCGGGGCGGATGTTCGTGCGGCAATGCATCGTGAGCGCATAGCCGAACGTAAAGCTTTCCGCGTCGGCATGCGACGGATACGCTTCGGCGTCCGACAGCGGAACGGAACCCGAAGCACCAGCGACGATGCCCATCAGCATCGGTTCGTAGCGGTACATGACCGCCGCCATTTTTCCGATCGTGCCGCCGCTGTGAATGCACTTGAATCCCAGATAGTTGTTCAGTTCCGAACGGATGACGGAAAAGCCTTCGGTCGGCGACATTTCGCCGTTCAGGACCGATTCGGCTGCGGCGCAGATCGAACGGGGCGTGCGCAGCTGAAAGTCGATGACGGTCTGCAAGAAATCCTTGTCCGCCTTTTCTTTGCCGAACAGTTCGATCCAGGCTTTCAATTCGGCGGACGCGAACCGCCCTGCTTCATAAAAAGTCGTCAGTTCGACAACCCCGCCGTTGTCGTCCAGATCGGCGACCAAAGGGATATTGAAAGGAATGTCTTTGACGGGCGCGGAATCGCGTTCCGCAGAAAAAAGGTTTTCGTTCATAATCGTTTCCACCATCGCAATGTACCGAACTATGGCGGATTCGGATTAAAAAATCAATGTAAAAAGAAAAATGCGCGTTTTTCGTCCGAAACCGACCGTTTTTAACGCCCGTAAAGTTGGTAAAATAATACCTATTTTATAAGTCATTGAAAATAAAGCGTTTTTGTGTTGTGATTTTTGTTGACACAAGGCGGGGTATTGGGTATCTTCCTTGCAGTTTTTAACTTCAATGTAGGGAATAACTCTATGCAGACCTTATCCGTTAAGCCTGCCGATATCCAAAAGAAGTGGTATCTGATCGATGCCGAAGACTTGGTTTTGGGTCGTTTGGCGAGCATTGTCGCGAAAATTCTGCGCGGCAAACATAAAACCTCTTTCACTCCGCACATGGATTGCGGCGACTGCGTTGTCATCATCAATGCGGAAAAAGTCGCTTTGACCGGTAAAAAACTGGAAGACAAAGTGTACTATCGCCACACGGGTCATCCCGGCGGCATCAAAGGCGTGACCGCCGGCAAAGTCATTGCGGGCGAACATCCGGAACGCGTTATCATCAAAGCGGTTGAACGCATGATCACGCGCAATCCGCTGGGACGCAAACAGATGACGAATCTGCGCGTCTATGCCGGCAAAGAACACCCGCATGCAGCCCAGAATCCCGAATTTCTGGACATCGCCGCGCTGAACCCGAAAAACAAAAGGAGCTAATCCATGGCTGAAATCAAATCTTTTGAAGACTTGAAACAGACCGCCGAAGCCATTGCCGCCGAACCGGTCGCCGTTCGTGAACCGCAGCGCGACAAATTCGGTCGTGCTTATGCCACGGGTCGCCGCAAAGACGCTTCCGCCCGCGTTTGGCTGAAAGCCGGTTCGGGCAAAATCACCATCAACGGCAAGGAATTGGACGTTTACTTTACCCGTCCCGTTCTGCGCATGCTGATCAACCAGCCGTTTGCGGTTACAAACCGCGAAGGTCAGTTCGACGCCGTTGTTACCGTTTCCGGCGGCGGTTTGTCTGGTCAGGCGGGTGCTATCCGCCACGGTATCAGCCGTTGCTTGGACAACTATGAACCGGAATTGCACACCGCGCTGAAACGCGCAGGCTTCCTGACACGCGATCCGCGCGTCGTCGAACGCAAAAAATACGGCAAAGCCAAAGCGCGCCGCAGCTATCAGTTCTCCAAACGTTAATCGTTTCGGATTACTCAACGGAAAAGAGTCGCAGATTTGCGGCTCTTTTTTGTATTCTGAAAATTGACGCACATAATCAAAAATAAAAAAAATCCTTGCCAATACAATTATCGAGATGTATCCTGAAAATAGGAATTGTATGTTTTAGGGAGAGTAGCCCAAACTTCATATCAAAACGGTACTGAATTTTTTCTAATGATATCTTGCACAAGGGGGAGAGATGCTTATGAAATTATCGAAATCCGCATCGGGTATATTGTCTGCCCGTTACCGTTCCGTTTTAATCAAATGTTTTTTGGCGAATTTAACGTTTTTTCCTTATATCGTCGAAGCGGCAACAACAATTTCGGAGGGAACATATAAAAATGAATATCTTTCCGATGAAGATTCTTTACTGTGCGACGATTGATTTTCAAACATCATCGGCGCGTCTGAAAGGCACGCTGTCGGGATCGGCGAATGTGAACTTTAATGCCGATTACGCGTTAAGCGATGTGACCCGAGGTTACGGTTTTTCGTTCCGCGATATCGGTATCGGCGACGGCAAAACGCTGGATATCGGGGCGACCCCGTTGCAAGCGGACAGTATCACGGGCGGGACGATTTCCGCCGTATTGACCGATGCCGCGAAAACCACGCCCATCATCACCGCCAAGGCGAAAAACGTTACAATCAAGCTGGAAATGGGGACGGCATCCACCACCAAAACGACTCTGTATCACATCACCGAAGGATCGGGGTTCAAATTCGACGACTATTTGACAAGCCGTTATGCGGTTTCAAAAGGATATTTCGATCCTGCGAACGCTTCGAAAATCGGAGCTTTGACGAACTGGGACGGCGGAGATCTGTACATATTGCGCTTGTCAGCTGCCTCGATGGTCAAAGACATGGAAGTTCATCCCGTTATCGAGGACGCTTTGAAAATTCTGGATCTGGACGACAAAGATTTGGACAATCTGACGGACAAACAGCAAGACGCTTTGAATAAAATCGACGATTTGCTGACAAAGTTTGACGGCGATACCGAAAAGAAATACCAAGTTATGCGCGAAATCGCCCCCGATTTGTCGAAATTCGGAATCCTGATTGACGAAAACCACGCCAAAAACGTTATCAATGTCGTGTCCACCCGCTTTAATATGCCGAGCGCGCCCCGTTTTGCCGGATACAGACGGATGTACGGACGTTCCGGCGGCGATTACGAAGCAGGAAACGGCGCGGTTTGGGCGCAAGGGCTGTACAACCACGCCGAACAGCGCGGAACAGAGGGCTTTTCATCCGATTCGGCAGGGTTTGCGGCGGGTATGGAAGCCTATCTTTCCGATGATTTCAAAGTCGGATTGGGGTATTCTTACGCTTCGACGTCCATTGACGCGGACAGATCCGATGTCGATGTTGACACGCACACGGGTTTTGTGTACGCCCAGTATCAGCCCAAACGGTTCTACACGAACTTTTTTGCGGGCTTCGGTCGTTCCTCCTACAACGACACAACAAAAATCGCGAAATTGGAAAGCGAATATC
>SAMEA104315424__coassemble_615_pt1 | contig 24493 bp, 24 predicted proteins | sample SAMEA104315424__metabat2_low_PE_038 | metagenome-assembled genome bin SAMEA104315424 (sample SAMEA104315424) | gut metagenome | biome: Monkey gut; feature: monkey-associated habitat; material: faeces | place: China | collected 2013 | reverse complement strand
TTTTCGTATGCCGACTTGACAACGCCGTCGGGCTTTAACGGCATTGACGGGCTGTTCCGTTTGTTGCCGAACGGATTGTCCGAACGCGGACTGCAAGTGCTGGGTGTTGAAAAGAAAGGCTTTGTAACCCTTTCGCCCGCGATTGAAGCGTTTGAAACGGAACCCGTTTACGCCCCCGAAGTGTTCATCAAGGATTTCCGCAATTCGCCCGATTTGGTTTATATTCCGCCCGAAGAACCCGAAATGGCGGAGGACGCAAGCGCGGTGACAGAGGAAAAAATCGAAACGCCCGCCGAACCCGTGTTCGGCTATCTGGGGCAAAAGCCCGCTTCAGACGTTTATTAACGAACGGCACAAAGCGTTTAAAATCAGGATTCCTTTTGCGGTGGCGCGCAAGCCGCGTTTGTCGCAAACCATAAAGCCGTCCATTTGGTAATCCTGCAAAACGTCCGTATCAAGGAACGTTTCAAAATCTTGTCCGACGACAGTTTTGAAATCGTTTCGGCTCAGCCCTTTTTCGGTGCGTAAAGCCATCAAAATCAGCTCTTCCGCCTTTTCCTTCGGTGTCAAAACGATTTCTTCGCCGCCTTTGTGTTCCAGCCATTCGGCGGGGATTCGGCTTTCCGCTGTGGCAATGAATTGCCCGTTTTGCGTAAAGCGTCCGTGCGCGGCGGGACCGATGCCGATCCATTCGCCGCCCTGCCAATACAGCAGATTGTGGCGGCACTCGTGACCTTTTGCGGCGTGGTTGGACACTTCGTAGCGGGGCAGACCCGCCTGATACGTCATGCGGTCGGTCAACGTGAACAAATCGGCGCACAACGCGTCTTCGGGCATTTCCAAGCCTTTTTTGTAGAAATACGTCCCTTCTTCCAAAGTCAGCTGATACAGGGACAAGTGCTTTAAATTCAGCGACAAAGCTTGGTCAAGTTCGCTTTGCCATTGAGCATAGGTTTGCGTCGGGCGGGCGTAAATCAAATCCGCCGAAACGTCGTCGAAAATTTGTTTCGCATCCGAAACAGCCCTTAAAGCCTGCTCGACAGAGTGAAGCCGTCCGAGGAATTTCAAATCTTTGTCGTTCAATGCCTGCACGCCCAAAGACAGCCGCGTTATCCCCGCCGCGCGGTACGCCCGCAGCTTGTCGAAATCAACCGAACAAGGGTTGGCTTCCATGGAAATCTCCGTATCGTCGGCACATTTCCACAACGCTTTGATTTTGGCAATGACCGACCCGATCAATTCGGGCGGCATCAGGGACGGCGTGCCGCCCCCGAAAAACACGCTGGAAACGGTTTTGTCGGGCAATCGGCGCGCGTAAGCGGTCAAAGCGTCGGCGTACTTTTCGTTCCACAGGGCGAAATCTATCGTCTTTGCGGGATAACTGGCAAAATCGCAGTACGGACACTTTGACCGGCAATACGGAAAGTGGATGTAGATTCCGAAGCTCACAAGCACCCCTTGACGAATTGGCTTAAAGCGTCGGCGCGGTGGCTGATGGTGTTTTTAACTTCGGCGGGCAGTTCGGCGAACGTTTTGTCATACCCGTCGGGGATAAACATCGGATCATAGCCGAATCCGTCCGTCCCGCGCGGAGTTTTGCTCAATGTGCCGTTGACGCGACCTTCAAACGTTTCCGTGTGTCCATCGGGCCACGCAAGCGCAATCGCGCAGGCAAAGTGGGCGGAACGGTCGTCGGCGTCGCCCAGCTCTTTGTTCAAGCAGTCCATCGCGTACGCAAAGCCGTTCTTTTTGGGTTCGTTGTAGCGCGCGGAATAAATCCCCGGACGGTTATCGAGAGCGTGAACGCACAGCCCCGAATCATCGGCAAGGGCGGGCATTTTCGCTTCCAATGCAGCGGATTCCGCCTTTAGTTTCGCATTCGCAACGAACGTGTCGCCCGTTTCTTCGGGTTCGGACAGGTGCAAATCGTCGGCGGACAGGACTTTGATGCCGTAAGGGGCGAGCATCGCTTGCAGTTCGCGGACTTTGCCTTGGTTATGGGTTGCCAGAACAACCTCTTTTTCAATCAGTTTACGCATTTATTCCCCCAAAGCTTCGTGCTGGATGCGGGCGATTTCGGTCGTGCCTTTCAGCGCCAGAGCGTACAATTCGTGGAATTGGTCAAGCGAGAACGGCTTTCTTTCCGCCGTGCCTTGAATTTCGACAATGCCGCCTTTGCCCGTGATGACAAAGTTGGAATCGGTTTCGGCGTTGGAATCTTCGATGTAATCCAAATCCAGAATCGGCGTTTCTTCGTAAATGCCGCACGAAATCGCGGATACGGTGTCGAACAGCGGCAAAGTGTAAAAGCGGCGGCGTTCCCGCAGCTTCTGCAAAGCCAGATGCAAGGCGACGAATCCGCCCGTAATCGACGCGGTGCGCGTGCCGCCGTCGGCTTGAATCACGTCGCAGTCGATTTTGATGCAGATTTCACCCATGGCTTTCAAATCGACGACGGAACGCAAAGCCCGCCCGATCAGGCGCTGGATTTCCTCGGTGCGTCCGGATTGTCCTTTTTTGGCTTCGCGGTCGGTGCGGGTTCCCGTGGCGCGGGGAATCATGCCGTATTCCGCGGTGACCCAGCCGCGCCCCGAATTGCGCATCCACATCGGAACCTTGTCTTCGACGGTTGCCGTGCAAATGACGTGCGTGTCGCCGCATTTAATCAGACAAGACCCTTCCGCGTGTTTGTTGAAGTTCGGTTCAATGACGATTTTTCTGAGCTCGTCGAATTTTCTTTTGGACGGACGTTCCATAATTTTTAATCTCCTTTGAGCGTTGAACGGTTGACGTTTGACCCTATGATTACTACATTTATCCATTATGAGTAAGAAAATATCAATGCCGAGTGAATTAAATCAGCGTTCCCGCGACATTTTTCGGTCGCTGGTTGACGCTTATTTGGAAAAAGGCGAACCCGTCGGGTCAAAGACTCTGGCGGGATTGCTTGATTTTCCGCTTTCTTCGGCATCGATTCGCGCCGTTATGGCGGATTTGGAAGAATCGGGGCTGTTGATATCGCCGCATACGTCGGCGGGACGAATCCCCACCGAAAAAGGGTTGAAGCTGTTTGTCGAAGGATTGTTGGAAATCGGTTCGCTTGATCCCGCGGAACGCCATGCGATAGAAGCTCACTGCAAATCCGCGGGCGACAATCTGGAAAATATGCTGGCTCAAGCGTCCGCCACGCTGTCGGGTTTGTCCAAATGCGCGGGCGTCGTTGTCGCGCCGAAGCTGGACGCGCCCTTGAAGCACATCGAATTCGTGCCGCTGAACGCGGGGCGGGCTTTGGTGGTTCTGGTCATGGCAAACGGTGCGGTGGAAAACCGAATCATCGACATTCCTTTGGGGACTTTGCCGTCGTCCTTGACCGAAGCGACCAACTATTTGAACCGCCGCATGCAGGGCAAAACGGTGGAGGAAGCATCGGCTATTATCAAAGCCGAAATCAGCGACCGCAAAGCGCAGCTGAACGAATCCGCCGAACGGCTGGTTGCGCAAGGCTTGGCAGCATGGGGCGGCGGGAAAAAAAGCGTTCTGATTGTCAAAGGGCAGGCGAACCTGCTGGACAACATTCAAGCTTTGGACGATTTGGAACGCGTGCGCAGTCTTTTCGGCGTGCTGGAAGCGCAGGAAAGCATGGCGAAACTGTTGGATTTGACGCAAACGGCGAACGGGATTCAGATTTACATCGGATCGGAAAATTCGCTGTTTACGCTTTCGGGCTGTTCGATGATAACCGCGCCTTATCGCGACGGCAGCGAAAAAATCGTCGGGGCGGTGGGCATCATCGGTCCGACGCGCATGAATTATGCTAGAATCATTCCCTTGGTGGATTATACGTCAAGAGTCATCGGTAAATTGATAGGATAACGTTATGACACACAAAAGACATCACGAACATTTTGAAGAATCTATGGAAAACGACGAACAGCTTCCCGTTGTCGAGGAAGAAACGCCCGAACAAAAGCAAGAGGAAGCCAACGCGGAATTGGAAGCGTTGAAAGCCGAAGCCGCGAAATTCAAAGACCTTTACGTCCGCGCGGAAGCCGAAATGGAAAACTTGCGCCGCCGCACGCAAAAAGAGCTGGAAAACCGTTCTAAATTCGCGGTTTCCTCGTTTGCCAAGGATTTATTGTCCGTCGGCGACAACCTGACGCGCGCAATGGCGGCTTTGCCCGAATCCGAACGCGAAAACGAACAAATCAAAAACCTGATGGTAGGGCTTGATTTAACGCAAAAAGATTTGACTCAAGCGTTGGAAAAGAACGGCGTTACGGCAATCGAAAGCGTCGGATTGGTGTTCGACCCGAACAAGCATAAAGTCGTGCAGGAAATCGACGATCCGACCAAACCGACGGGTACGATTGTCCAAGAATGGCAAAAAGGCTATATGATTGGCGGCGACCGCGTTTTGCGCGAAGCGGTGGTTGTTGTGACCAAAGGTGGTCCTCGCGCCGACCAGCCCGCGGAACACGTTGACACCGTAGCTTGACAGTATACTGCTTAAACTCGGACTTGCGAGCCTGCGATAGCAGGCGCGGCAATCCTTGATTGGTCGGCATAAAGCAAAGCATTCGGCTATATGGACGTTCAAAGCAAAAACGGGTATCTTTCCCAAGGAAAGAGAGGGCAAATGGAACCTTTGAAAAATATCGCGAAAGCGCGCGTTTTGACACTGAAGGACCAAGTGGACTATCAAGCGGGACAGATTGTCAGCAAAACGCTGGTGCAAAACAGCGCCGTCAGCATTACTTTATTCGCTTTTGAAGCAGGTGAGGAAATCAGCACGCACCAATCCGACGGCGACGCGTTTGTGACGTGTCTGGACGGTGTTGGCATTCTGACAATCGACGGCAAAGACTTCGAACTGAACGCGGGCGAAAGCATTGTCATGCCCGCGCATCATCCCCACGCCGTCAAAGGCAAAGAACGCTTTAAAATGATGCTGACGGTCGTGTTTTAGGTGATTATTTGTGATTTAAGCACAACGGCGGGGAATTTTTTCCCCGCTGTTTTTTCCTCTATTTGACTGAAAATCAGAATGGGAATATCCTGATTTGGATATTGCCGCCTGTTTGGAATTGGATGCGTCGGCGTTTATTCGAAAATTGGTTTAAAGCAATCAAACCAGCGTGTCGAAATGCCCTGTTTGGTGCAGGGCTTCGCTTAAAACAATCGCGCCCGCCATAGCGACGTTGATGGAGCGCGTGTCCGCCCGCATCGGAATACGCAAGCGCGCGTCCGCGGCGTGATGAACGTTGTCGGGAACGCCCGCGCTTTCGCGTCCCAACAACAAAATGTCGGATTCTTGAAATTGAAAGCGGTGGTGCGGTTCAGCGCCTTTTGTCGTCAGCAAAACAATGCGCCCCGTATGCTGCGCATAAAACTTTTCCCACGAATCGTGGCGGGTGTAATCGACAATGTTCAAATAGTCCATGCCCGCGCGGCGCATGCGCTTGTCGTCGAAAATAAAGCCGCACGGCTCGATAATATCGACAGGCAGATTAAAGCACGCCGCCAAACGCAGCAAAGTCCCCGTGTTTTGCGGAATGTCGGGTTCGTATAAAGCCAGACGCATTCTTAAAACACTCTAAACGTTAAACAGGAAATGGCAGATGTCGCCGTCCTGCATAACGTACGTTTTGCCTTCGGAACGCAGTTTTCCCAACTCGCGGGCTTTGGCTTCGCTTTGGCAGTCCACAAAGTCCTGATACGAAATGACTTCCGCGCGGATGAAGCCCTTTTCAAAATCCGAGTGAATGACGCCCGCGGCTTGCGGCGCGGTCATGCCGTTTTTAATCGTCCATGCTTTGGATTCCTTGGGACCGACCGTGAAAAACGTTTTCAAATCCAACAGCTTGTATCCTGCTTTAATCACGCGGTTCAATCCCGTTTCCGCCAATCCCAGCGTTTCCAAAAATTCCTTTTGTTCCGTCGGGTCTTCCAGCAAAGCGACTTCGGCTTCAATCGCCGCGGACACGACAACGGCTTCGTTGCCCTGCTGTTTTGCCATTTCAAAGACGCGTTTCGAAAAATCGTTGCCCGTCGCCGCAGATGCTTCGTCCACGTTGCAGACGTACAAAACGGGCTTGGACGTCAGCAAAAACAGCTGTTTGTAAATCTTTTTCTGTTCTTCGTCGTCGAATTGAACGGTGCGGGCGGGCTTTCCGTTGCGCAAAGCGTCCAAAACGGGCTGCATAACGGCAACCATTTCCTTGCCTTCTTTTTCGCCCGCGCGCGCTTTCTTTTCAAACGGCACGATGCGGCGTTCCAAACTGTCCAAATCCGCCAGCATCAATTCGGTTTCTATGGTTTCCGCGTCGCGCACGGGGTCAATCGAGCCTTCAACGTGCGTGATGTCGCTGTCTTCGAAACAGCGCAAGACATGCACAATCGCGTCGACTTCGCGGATTGACGCCAAAAACTGATTGCCCAAGCCTTCGCCTTTGGACGCGCCTTTGACCAAGCCCGCAATGTCCACAAACTCCAGCTGTGTGTAAATGGTCTGCTTGGATTTTGCTAAATCGGACAGAACAGCCAAACGCGCGTCGGGAACGGCGACGCGTCCGACGTTCGGTTCGATGGTGCAGAAAGGATAATTCGCCGCCTGCGCCGCCATGGTCGACGTCAAAGCGTTAAACAAAGTCGATTTTCCGACGTTCGGCAACCCGACGATTCCGCAATTAAAGCCCATTTTTTATCCTTTCTGAATCAGCGCCAGTTTGGACGTAAACTCACCCGTTCCGTGCGCCAGTAATTGCGGCAAAGCGTCCGCAACATGTTCCAATTCCGTGATGATGATTTCTTTGTCCGCTTTCGAAAAGTTCGACAGTACCCAGTTGACGACCAGATTTTTGTCGCCGGGGTGTCCGATTCCGATGCGAACGCGCGCATAATTCGGCGAACAATGCGCGTCAATGCTTTTCAGCCCGTTGTGTCCGCCCGCGCCGCCGCCGACTTTGGCTTTGACCTTGCCGACGGGAATGTCCATTTCATCATGAAAAACAATGACTTGAGAAACGGGCAGTTTGTAAAAATCCATTGCGGCGCGCACCGCTTGTCCCGAATTGTTCATAAACGTTTGCGGCTGTAAAACGATGACTTTTTCACCGTCAATCACGCCTTCGGACACTTGCGCGTTAAAGCGGGATTTCCACGCGCCAAAATTATAGCGACGGACAATTTCGTCCGTCGCCATAAATCCGGTATTATGCCGATTGCCTTTATACTCTGCCCCGGGATTCCCAAGACCGACAACCAAAAACATCGGCAATCATCCTTACTTCGCAGTAGGAGCCGCCGCAGCAGCAGCAGGAGCAGCCGCAGCATCAGCCGCGGGAGCAGGAGCTTCTTCGACTTCTTCAGCCGCAGGCGCAGCAATCGCCGCAATCGTGGTATCCAAGTCTTCGACGGGTTTGACGCCGGCGGGGAACTTGACGTCGCCCAATTTCACGACATCGCCCATTTCCAAGCCCGTCAAATCAACGAACAAGGTTTCGGGAATATCCTTGGGTTTGCACATGACTTCGATAGAACGGTAAATCGCGTTCAAAACGCCGCCGTTCTTCAAGCCCGGAGCCGCCAATTCGTTTTCGTACATGACGGGGACTTCGATCTGCAGTTCGGTGTTCGCGGAAACACGCAGGAAATCGATGTGAATCGGACGATCCGTAATCGGGTGCGTCTGAATGTCCTGACAAATGGCGTGATATTTGTTTTTGCCGACTTCGATTTCGAATTGACGGGTCCAGAAACCGGACTGGCGCAGCTGCGCGTCCAAATCCAGAGCGGAAATCGAAAACATCACGGGTTCTTTCTTTTCACCGTAGATAACACCGGGAATCAAACCTGCGCGACGTTCGGCACGAGCCGCCCCCTTACCTGCCGTTTTGCGTTCATTAACGCGAATGTTGACTGTTTTAGCCATAATTTCAAATCCTTTTATATAATTAAGTCTGTTCGACCTCCAGGGGTGTCGAACCTTGACGGAGTCTGTTTACACCGTTTAAGCGCGAAAAGCAACCGATTTTATCAAACAAACACCGTTGAAGTTTACGAATGGTCAATACTGCGAAACGGTAGTCGGATTAAGGTAAAAAAATCCTTGTAGAGCTGTGTAATTATGCTACTCTGTAAAAAGGTTTGCTTTTTCGGCAAACAAGTGCCTTAGCGGGTGCGGAGTCTTCAAAAACTCTTTTATCCAATCGGCGCAGAGATGCGTCGTAATCTGCCGGTTGTCGTATCAACCGCAGAAAACATCCCCGAATTCATCTTTGATGGTTCGGGGAGCTTTTGGCGTATGTTCAAAAAAGTGCGGATTGGCATTTTTTAAAGGTCAAAGGGAATCATTATTGGATATGATTTTTTGAACTCCCCGAGCCGCCTAAAAGGCGGTTTTTGGGGATTTTTTATGGCTAAAACACTATTTGAACGACTGCAAAGCGTCAGCAGTGAAGAAGACGTCAAAGACATTTATATTGATGTTCTGGGATTGAAAAGAACCCAAAAAAATCTGATTGACATACAAACAAAGGAAATTTGGTTTGAAACCAAAAAAGGCGGTCAAACATCCGTTTATGAAATGTTTACGCAGTTGCTGTGCTATGTGTTCGCCGCCCATAAAAAAGGCGAGGAAGTGCCGCCGTTTCTTTGCGTAATGGACTGTGTTAAAGCGGCGATTATGGAAACCGCCAAAGTATTACCTTTTTTGATTGAAAAAGACAAAACAAAAGAAATCGACTGGGGAAAATCAGCCAGCAAGTACACGCGGGAAGCTTTGGAAACCGTGTCGGCGTACATCGGAACGCGCTTTGTCGCCTTTCAAATCGAAACGCAAAGCGACGAATTTATAAAAACAGTAAAAAACGCTGTCAAACACAACAAAATCATTCGCACGCAAATTACGCCGGACAATCTGAAACAGGTATTCGACAGATGGGTGGATATGATCGGGCGCGAAATCGGAAACTTGAACACTGATGAATATTCCTTGCTGTTTTATGCCGATATTATGAGCGACGGAAAAAAATCAACGCATCAAAAGCTGCCTGCCGAGTTGATTCACAAAAACAATATGCCGGCATTTTTGTTGAAAGGGTGCTTGTATGAAATCGGTAATCAAGAAAGATACCAACAATTTTGGGCGATTTACGACCGTCCGCCAGAACAGAAATACCGCAATTATTTGCTGGAACGGCGGGACTGCCTGATTCCGGTCGATGAACGCGATTTCAAAGGCGCGTTTTACACGCCTTTGCACATCGTGGACAAAGCTTATGAACTGCTGGCGAAAACTTTGGGAAAAAACTGGCAGAGAAACTATATCGTCTGGGATATGTGCTGCGGCGTCGGAAATCTGGAAACAAAACATTCAAACCCCAAAAATTTGTTCATGAGCACGCTGGAACAAAACGACGTTGACATTATGACGGCGACAAAGACGTGCGTCGGCGCCTATCGTTTTCAATACGATTATCTGAACGACGACATAACGGACGACGGAAAGATCGACTATTCCCTGACGGGAAAACTGCCCGCCGAACTGCGAACGGCGATTCAAGAAAAAAGAAAAATTCTGATTTTAATCAATCCGCCTTATGCCGAAGCGACAAACGCCGACAACACGGCGAAAGGCGTCGGCAAAGCCAAAAACAAAACAGGAGTCGCCAAAACGAAATTCGCCGAAAAGGGTATGCCCGACTGGGGCAAAGCAAGCAACGAACTGTTCATGCAGTTTGTTGCGCGAATTGCGGTTGAAATGCCCGACGCCGTTTTGGCGATGTTCAGCAAATTGAAATATGTTAACGCCCCGAATTTCGAGGATTTCCGCAAACGATGGAATGCGGAGTATATGAACGGCTTTATAGTTCACAGCAAAGCGTTCGACGGATTGAAAGGCGACTTTCCGATCGGTTTTCTGATTTGGAAAACAAGCAACAACAGCCGCAAACGCAAAGAAATAACGGAAATTTCAACGGAAATCCTGTCAAAAAACGGTGAACCGCAGGGGGAAAAGAAATTTTACAACATTCCGTCGGACAGGTTTCTCAGTCGCTGGATAAAGCGTCCGAAAGCGAATAAAACGCCTGTCGTTCCGCTGAAATCAGCTATTACTGCGGCAGACGGCAATCCGCGGGTCAAGACATGGGCTGACAACGCCGTCGGCTATATGTGCGCGGGAACGAACGATGTGCAGAACGCGCAAAAATATGTTTACCTGTTGTCTTCCGCCGCTTCTCGCGGGAATGGTTTTTACGTTACGAAAGACAACTTGCGTCAGGGCGCAGTTTTGTTTTCCGTCGAACATCTGGTCAAACACGGCTGGGTCAACGACCGCGACCAGTTTTTACAGCCTGACAAGGGCTTACCCGACGAATTTTTCAACGACTGTTTGGTGTATATGCTTTTTAACGCCAGCAATTTCACCGCTTCCGTTCAAAATTTGGAATGGAACGGTCAAAACTGGCTCGTCGTCAATCATTTCATACCGTATTCGGAAAACGAAGTCGGCGCGGAAAACAGATTTAAAAGCGATTTTATGGTCAAGTATATGAAAAACAAAAAATTTTCGGAGGAAGCCAAATCCGTTTTGAACGCCGGCAAAAAATTGTGGAAAAAGTATTTTGAACTAAGCCTGCCGCAACCGGTCAAACGGGAATTCAAGCTTGAAAATTCGGACGCGGGGTGGTTTCAAATCAGAAACGCTTTGCGGAAATACAACGAAACGACAATATCCAAACCCGTTGATTTTTCGGAATTTGAAACCGCTTATAAACAGCTGGAACAAAAACTGCGCCCTACTGTTTATGAATACGGATTTATGAAGTGATTTTTAAACAGGCGGAAATTTTTCCGCCTGTTTCAATTTTTTGACATCTTTTCACTTGCCGACCAAAGCCGCCTGCTGCGCGCCATAGCGGTCGCCCGCAATCGGTGTTTCGTCGGCGATTTTATCCAGTTCGGCAATGTCGGCGGGCGACAGCTTGAATTCCGTTGAACGCAGGTTTTCCTCCAAATGCGACAGCTTTGTTGTTCCCGGAATCGGCACGATTTTGTCGTACTTCGCCAACAGCCAAGCCAAAGACACCTGCGCCGCCGTCATCCCCCGCGTGCGCCCGAAAGCGTTCAGCTTTTCAACCAGCCGCAGGTTTTGACGAATGGCTTGCGGTGTAAAGCGGGGCAAGGTTTGGCGGTTGTCGTTTTTCGGGTCGAATTGCGTGTATTCCGTAATGCTTCCCGTCAAAAATCCGCGTCCCAAAGGACTGTACGGCACAAAGCCTATGCCCAGCTCTTTTAAAACGGGTAGCAGTTTGGTTTCGGGATCGCGAAACATGATGGAATACTCGCTTTGAACCGCCGCGACGGGATATTCTTTGTGTGCTTTTTTCAGCGTTTCCGCGCTGATTTCGCACAATCCGAAATGGCGGACTTTGCCTTCTTTAATCAAATCGCCGACCGTTCCCGCAACATCTTCTATCGGCGTGTTGACGTCGAAACGGTGCTGATAAAACAGCCCGATAGTGTCGATTTTCAGCCGCCGCAAACAGTCGTCGCACACTTGGCGGATGTGTTCGGGACGGCTGTCTTCGTGGCTCATGTCCCTTTTGCCGTTTTTGTAAGCATGCCCGAACTTGGTCGCTATCAGCACTTTGTCCTTGAACGGGGAAAGGGCTTCGCCGACCAGTTCCTCGTTGATAAAGGGACCGTATCCCTCCGCCGTGTCGAACAGCGTTACGCCGCGTTCGACGGCTTGGTGCAGCAGCTTTATCAGCTGCTTTTTTTCGGGATGCCGACTGCGGTTATAGGTCAAGCCCATGCACCCGAATCCCAGCGCTGAAACCGTCAAGCCGCCGTTGTTCAACGTTCTGGCATCGCGGAAAAAAGCATCCTTTCGTTCGGGCAAAGCCGCCTTTGCCGTCGGATACGAAAGCGCGACGCAGTTCAGCGCGGAATACAAACGCCGCTTCGGCTTGCCGCCCGCACGCGACATAAAGCGGCTGACGGCGTAACGCGGACAACAAAAAAGCCGTCGGTTTCGACGGCTTTTCAAAAAGGCGGTTTTTAATAAAACAGACTGGTAACCGACCGTTCTTCGCTGATGCGCAGGATGGATTCGCCCACCAGTTCCGCAACGGAAATCACGCGGATGTTCGGGGCTTTTTTAACCGCTTCGGACGCTTCGATGCTGTCCGTGATGACCAGCGATTCCAACGGCGAATTGGTAACGCGGTTGACCGCTTCGCCCGACAAAACGCCGTGCGTTACATACGCGTGAACCGAAGTCGCCCCCGCATCGCGCAAAGCCACCGCGGCGTTGCACAAAGTACCCGCGGAATCAACGATGTCGTCAACCAGAATGCAGTCCTGTCCTTTGACGTCGCCGATGATGTTCATTACTTCGGATACGCCGGCGCGTTCGCGGCGTTTGTCGATAATCGCCAAATCGGCGTGCAGGCGTTTCGCAATCGCACGGGCGCGGACGACGCCGCCGACGTCGGGCGACACAATCATCGGGGTTTTGTCGCGGAAATGGTACAGAATGTCCTTGACCATCACGGGGGCAGCCATCAGGTTGTCGACGGGAATGTCAAAGAAGCCTTGAATCTGTCCCGCATGCAAATCCATGGTTACAACGCGGTTTGCACCGGCGGAGGTAATCAGGTTCGCAACCAGTTTCGCGGAAATCGGGGTGCGCGGCGCGGAACGGCGGTCTTGGCGCGCATAGCCGAAGTACGGCACAACGGCGGTAATGCGGCGCGCCGACGAACGGCGGAACGTGTCGAGCATAATCAGCAGTTCCATCAAATTGTCGTTCACGGGCGTGCTGGTCGGCTGGATGATGTAGACATCCTGCCCGCGCACGGTTTCCTGCACTTCGACAAAGACTTCGTTATCCGCGAACCGACGGACGGAACACTTGGAAAGGGACGTGTCCATATAGTTTGCGACGGCTTCCGCGAACGGAACGTTGCTGTTTCCCGAAAAAATTTTCATCAATTTTCCCCAGTTGTTAATATAAAGTTTCGTCCGGCATGCCGATAACGGCAATCTGCCGACCGCTTTGATGCCCCGCCTGCGACGAACGGCGATGCGAAAAATACTTGTCCGCCATGGAATAGGTATCCTCGCCGCACCATTCAGCCGCCCCGATTTCAGCCCGTTCCAAACGCGCCAGAACATAGCCGGGCAGGTCAAACCGATACTTGCCGGCGCCCGCCGGCACAAAAAACAGAGCCGACTTCACGTCCGCCTGCATAAATTCCGTGTGCATATCTTCGCCGACCTCATAGGACTGCAAAGCGATGCACGGTCCGATTAAAGCCGAGATATTCTTGCGTTCCGCGCCCATGTCGATCATGGCTTGGATTGTGTTTTCCAAAATGCCGCCGACCGCGCCGCGCCATCCCGCATGCGCCGCCGCGACGACGCCGTTCAGCTCGTCCGCCAGCAAAACGGGCGCGCAATCCGCGGTTTTGATGCCTAAAAAGATATTCGGAGTTTTGGTAACCAAAGCGTCGCCGTACGGAGTCTTGTCAAACGGTTCGTTGGACAGCACGGGAACGACAATGGACGAATGGGTTTGGTGCAGAACAAACAGCTTTTCAACGGTGCACCCCATATTTCCCGCCACGCGGCGCATGTTTTCGCGCACTTTCGCGGGGTCGTCGCCGACCTTGACCGAACAGTTCAGCGAAGCGAAGTCACCTTCGGACACGCCGTTTTTGCGTGTGAAAAAACGGTAACGGACATTTTCGGCGAAAGCTAATTCAGTCATTTTTCAAAGCTCCACAGTCCCTATCAGATACCAGAGTTTGCCCGCGATGTCTAAGCTTTTTTTGCGCTCCACAGCATAATTCCGATTCCGACGATCAACATCGGCACGGTCAGCATTTGTCCCATGGTCACCCGCGCGAACAAAAATCCGATTTGCGCGTCGGGTTCGCGGAAGTTTTCCAATACGCCGCGCGCCGCCGCATAGCCGACCAGAAACAGCCCCGATACGAATCCGGGGCGAATCCGCGCCCAGACGCACCGCGTCCACAGCGTATAAAGCAAAATGAACAGCAAAACGCCCTCGAAACAGCTTTCGTAGATTTGACTGGGATGGCGGGGCAGCGGTCCCGCGTGCGGAAACACGACGCCCCACGGAACGGTGGTGACGCGCCCGTACAGTTCGGCGTTGACAAAGTTTGCCAGCCGCCCGAAAAACAGCCCTATCGGCGCGACGCAGGCGATTAAGTCGGACAAGTCGAAAAAGCCGACTCGGACGCTGCGCGTATAGCAGAACATTGCTATAATCACGCCCAGCAGCCCGCCGTGAAACGACATGCCGCCGTGCCACAGCGCCAAAATTTGCCACGGATGTTCCCAATAATAACCGAAGTTGTAAAAGAACACATACCCCAGTCTGCCGCCCAAAATCATGCCGACCGTCATCCAGAAAAACGAATCGTCGATCATTTCGTCCGACACGGGGGACGGATAGCGGCGCACCATGCGTTTGGTCAGAAACCAGCTGAGCACGATTCCCGCCAGATACGCCAGCGAATACCAGCGCAGACCGAACGGTCCGAAGTGAATCGCGACGGGATCAAGCGCGGGGAACGGAATGCCTGTCATAACAGCTCCTTAACGATAGATGTCGGCCGTGTTCAAGTAATCCTTGACGTACTTTGCGACGCCTTCCTCCAGCGACGTAAACGGCTTGGTATAGCCCGCATTGCGCAGTTTTTGGATGTCAGCTTGGGTAAAGTACTGATATTTGCCCTTGATGTCGGCGGGCAAATCGATAAAGTCCATTTCGGGTTTTTCGCCCATGGCGGCGTAAACGGCGCGCAGCAAATCGGCGTACGTCCGCGCCTGTCCCGTGCCGACATTGAAAATGCCGCTGATTTCGGGGTGTTCCAAAAACCACAAAATCACGTCGACGCAATCTTCGATCCACATAAAGTCGCGCATCTGGTCGCCGTCTTTGTACGCGGGATTTTCCGATTTGAACAGCGGAAACAGCTTGCCGCTTTTGACGCTGGAATAAATCAGCGGCACAATGCTTTGATGGCGAGTTTTGTGGTATTCGTTCGGTCCGTACAGGTTAAAGAATCTGAATCCGACCCATTGCGGCGGAACAGGCAAATCCCTGTCTGCCAAATCGACGATTTTGCGGTCAATGAACAGTTTCGTCCACGCCAAAGGCGACAGCGGGCGCAGTTTGCTCAGCGCTTCCTTGGAATCGTCATCCTTGAATCCCAAAGACCCATCGCCGTAAACGCCCGCGGTTGATGCGTACAGAAACGGAATTTGATGTTCGGTACACCAGCGGAACAGTTTGTCCGTCAAATGGATGTTGGCGTCAATCAGCTCGTCGACGTGGTTTTCCATGGGAGAAGACATCGACCCGAAGTGAATAACGGCATCGACTTCGCCGGCGTGCGCGTTCAGATAGCTGAACATTTTTTCGGGGAAAACGATGTTGCGCAAAGACCGTTTCGCGATGTTGCGCCATTTGTCGCCGTCGCGCAGTCTGTCCACAATCACGATTTCGCCCAAATCGCGGTCTTCGATTTCCGCCGCCAGATTGGATCCAATAAAGCCTGCTCCGCCCGTAATCACATACATAAGGTTTTTCCCCTGTTGACAAAACTTTTCTTCTTTATACGCCAAAAAAGCGTTTGACCCAAATCTTTTTCTTTAAAAAACGGATTTTCGGGCTTATTTTACGGAAAATTGTTCTTTTTAGGGAGGCGTAAAATGGCGGCTTTGAACGGAGTGCTGGTTATCGGCTGCGGCAAAATGGGCGGATCGATTTTAAACGGATTTTTGGCGGCGGGAGCGGACAAATCCGCCGTGCGCGTCGTCGAACCCAACACGGAAATCCGCGAAAACTTGGCAAAACGCGGCATCACGGCTTTTGAAAACATCGCGCAAGCCGACGGTTTTTCCCCTGCCGTCGTTTTTACCGCCGTCAAGCCGTTTTTGATTGCCGACGTGATTGGCGGCGTCAAACCCTTTACGGACAAAGGCGCGGTGCTGTTTACGATTGTCGCGGGCAAACCGATTGCTTTTTATGAAACGCACTTGGGCAAACAAGCGGCAATCGTGCGCGCCATGCCGAACACGCCCGCCGCCATCGGCAAAGGCATTACGGGGTTGATTGCAAACAGCAACGCGTCCGAATCCCAAAAGCGCGCCGTTGCCGAAATCGCGAAAGCGTGCGGCGAAGCGGTCTGGCTGACCGACGAAAGCCAAATCGACGCGGTTACCGCCGTTTCGGGCAGCGGTCCCGCCTATTTGTTTTATTTGACCGAAGCGCTGAGCGCGGCGGCGAAAAGCTTGGGGCTTGCCGACGATACGGCGGAAAAACTGGCGAAAGCGACGGTTATCGGTTCCGCCGCCCTGATGGAGCAAAGCACGGAAACGCCCGCAAAACTGCGTCAAAACGTAACAACGCCGAACGGCACGACGGCGGCGGCTTTGGATGTACTGATGAATCCCAAAACGGGTTTTGAACCGCTGATGACCCAAGCCGTCAAAGCCGCGGAAAACCGTTCCAAAGAATTGGGAAAATAAAAAAAGGCGGGGAAATCACCCGCCTTTAAAATCACTTTGAATAATCCCGCTGTCCGAACAAAGCCGAACCGACGCGGACGTATGTTGCGCCCTGTTGAATGGCGACGGGATAATCCGCGCTCATTCCCATGGACAATTCAGACAACCCCGCCTGTTTTGCCAGTTTTTTCAAAAACGCGAAATGCGGCGCGGGTTCGTCGTCTACGGGCGGAATACACATTAAACCGATAATGTTCAACCCCAGTTCACGGCATTTTTCCAATAATGAAAATGTTTCACGTGGAACAATTCCCGCTTTTTGAGGTTCTTCGCCCGTGTTGACCTGAATAAAGCAAGGAATGTTTTTGCCCTGCTTTTTCATTTCTTTCGCCAGCTTTTCCGCCAGTTCGATGCGGTCGATAGTTTCGATGACATCAAACAGTTCGACCGCTTCTTTGGCTTTGTTGGTTTGCAAAGGACCGATTAAGTGCAGTTTCAGATCGGGATACTTTTCCTTTAAAGGCGGGAATTTTTCCATTGCTTCCTGCACGCGGTTTTCGCCGAAAACGCGCTGTCCCGCTTCAATCAGCGGCAGAATTTTGTCAACGCCGTGCGTTTTGGACACCGCCACCAGCACAGCGGGCTTTCTGCCGCAGTCAGCGGCGGTTTTCGCGATTTCGTTTTTTACTTCGGACAGGTTATCCATTATTCAAGACCTTAAAATCTGACGGTTACACCCATGGTGAACAACGGCGAATCATTGGAATAATCGTCGTCTTGGCGGGCGGAGTTGAAGTTGATATAGCCGCCTTCACCATAGACGGACAGTCCTTTGGTGATATGGTAGCGCACGGCAAGCAAGCCCAGCGTGTAAACGTCTTTTTTGCCTTTTTCAAAAAAGCTGTTTGCGCGGGATTGAATCATGCTCATGCTGGTTTCCAGCGGTCCGAAGTTGTAGCCGACGCCGAAATCCCACGACACGCCTTTGGCAAGGTTGCGTCCGCCGATATAGAAATGGCGGCCGATTTCATCGGATGTGTTGACGACGTTGACTGAACCGCCGACGGTCAGATTGCCGCGCTGGATGCTGATGCCGCCGCCGTATTGGTGGACGTTCTTTTCTTCAACATCGGTGCTGCTGTTGTAGCTCATGCCTTTAAAAGTCGGTTTCGCATAGGCATAGTTCGCACTGACGGACAAAACGGTTTTGCCGAAATCTTTGGTATACAGCGCGGCAACGTTTGCGCCGTATTTCAATCGGGTTTTTTCGGAAACGTAAAAAGCATCGCCCGAGGACAATCCCGCGTCGGACGGCATGACGGTTGCGCCCAGCTGCAGTCCGCCCATTTCGGGGGAAATGTAGGACACTTTCGCCGTGTCGTTGTCAACAATGGAATACGTTGCGGGGTTGACGGCAAATCCGTACGGCAAAGCGATTAAGTCTGTCGCCGTGGTGTCTTGAATGCCCAAAGTCCCTGCATCGGGAGCGGTTACCGCCATCATGTTGGACACATTTTTGCTGTTGCCGACGATGAAGCGTCCGGCCTTGCCGTCCCATTTGAAATAGCTGAGGTCGACGTTGACATTGTCGCGAATGACATCCAAGCTCATAAAGAACGACAATTTGTTGTCTTTATTGAATTTGTAAGTGCCGACAAAATCAATTTCGCCGTCGGTAATCAGCGACGCTTTGTCATAGCCCGACAATCTGCCGGGACTGGTGCTCAACGCAGTCGGCGAGTTGGCGACGCCTTCAACATAGACGGTATTGTTTTGTTTGGCAAAACCCGCGTACCATGTCAGAAAGCCTTGAGTTTGCAATTCAAAGGATTCTTCGGCGACTGCCGTGTTCGCGCTCAACGCCGCGACGGTCGCCACGGCTGTCAGAATTTTTTTCATAAGCTGTTTCCCCTTAGTTATAAAGCAGGAAACAGCCTATCCGAAAAGGTTCAAGGCTGTAAACATAAATTTACAGCCTTTTGTTTTAAAACGTCAATTTCACACCTGCAGAGGCGGCAAAGCCCTGATTGCTCAAAGCGCGGTCGTCGCTTGCCGATTTAAAGCGCAGGTATGCCGCATCGACAAATCCGTCGACACCCGCCGCGAACGTGTAGCGGGCGGACAGCTGATATTGCGTATAGTCGTCTTTGCCGTTCGCGGTAAAGCTGTCGGCGCGCGACTGCATAAAGTTCGCGCTGGCGGCAAACGCGTTGTTTTCGTATTTGACGCCCGCTTCCCATGACGAACCGTGCGCCCCCATGGTTTGCACGGCAAGGGCGGCTTCTGCGGCCAAACGGCTGGAGTTGACAAAGTGGTACGAACCGCCGAAGCTCCATTCCCCGACGGCGAAAGCAATCCCCGCGCCGTATTCGTTCAGATTGGATTCCTTGGCGTTGATGTCGTTGGCTTTCAGGTTCGGCTTGTAGCTGGAAAACGATCCCGAAACATCCATTCGGACGCCGTCGAAATCGTGCGTGTAAAGCGCGGTGGCGTCCACGCCGCGTTTAAAGATTTTGATGCCGTCTTTGGGAATAAGCAGATTGTCCGCGTCCTTTCCTTTGACTTTGTTGCCGGGCATCAGGCTGATGCCGAACGAAAAGCCCCCGATTTCCGGCGTGATATAAGACAGCTTGGTCGAAATGTCGTCCAAAGTCGCATACGTCGCCTTGTTATAGGAAAACAGCGCGGGAACGGAAATCAAGCGCGTAAAATCCGTTTCCTGAAATCCCATTAAACTGGCGGTCGGCGATCGCACCGCCATCATGTTGGACGCGTTTTTGACGTTGCCCGCAATGATTCTGCCGATTTTGGAATCGAAAGTCATATAGGTTTCGTCGATGACCTGATTGGAAGTGTTTGAATCCGTTCCCGCTTCCAGCTGAACGACGGCGCCGGCTTTCATGCCGTTTTCAAACGTGTGCGACCCCGTAAAGTAAATTTCGGCGTCGCCCATCAAATCAAAAGTGTTATAGTCGCCGATAGCTTTTGTTTGCGCGCTCAACGGCGGAAAGCTGACGCTCATCGGGACTTTAGCCGATTTTTTTTGACGGGCGTAAGTTCCGTAAAACATCATAAATCCGCCCAATTCCAGCTCGATTACGGGGGCGGCGGCTGCCTGCCCCGCCAAAAACGGCAGCAGGGTGGCAGAAATCAATAGTTTTTTCATAGCGGTATCCTTAAACAAAAAATCTTGCGTAACTGTTGCAAACATCGCAACGAAAAGACAGCTGGCTTTTAGGCGGAAAAACTGCTATCACTTTGGGGTATAAGGAGATTGAATCATGCAGAAGTTTTTAACGGTGATGACGGGGCTTTTGACTCTGAGCGCATGCGCGGGCGACGTGAAATACGAATATCCCGAACGGGTTGACAAACGCTATGAACGTCCCACGGAATACAAACAGGAAGACCGCCTGTTCGGCGCGGACACGCTGAAATTCACTCTGGGCGGCGAAAAAGAGAAAAAACAGGAAAAACAAACGGCAAAAACGGCGGCAAAATCGCTGTGGCAGGCGGCTTTGACGGTTTTGTCCGACTATCCGCTGCAAACGGTCGACAAAGCGGACGGCTTGATTATGTCCGAATGGTTTCCGGCGGACGGACGCATGCTGAAAATCAACGCGGTGATAACGGATTCGGTCAAAATCACCGTTTTGACGCGCCAAAAATCAAAAAATCAAGCGGCTGAGGTTCAAAATTTCGACCAAAGACTTGCAGATAAAATCAAAAATGATATTCTGGCACACACACAACACTAACTTTTTTGTGAAAGCCTTGTTATGAGCGAAGAAAGATACAATTTTCGGACAACCGAAGAAAAATGGCAATCCGTCTGGGAAAAGGAAAAAGCCTTTAAAACAGAGGAAACCGGCGAAAAACAAAAATATTACGCCCTTGAAATGTTCCCGTATCCGTCGGGCAATATCCACATGGGGCATGTCCGCAACTATGCCATGGGCGACGTTGTGGCGCGGTTCAAACGCTTGCAGGGCTTTAACGTGTTGCATCCGATGGGTTGGGATTCGTTCGGGCTTCCCGCCGAAAACGCCGCTATCAAACACAAAGTCCATCCCGCGAAATGGACGCGCGAAAACATTGCCAACATGCGCAAACAGATGAAGCGTATGGGCTTGTCGATTGACTGGGACCGCGAAGTTTCAACTTGCGAAGTCGAATACTACAAGCACGAACAGAAAATGTTTTTGGATATGTTCAAGCGCGGCTTGGCGTACCGCAAAGACTCTTGGGTCAACTGGGACCCCGTGGAACAGACCGTTTTGGCGAACGAACAGGTCGTCGACGGCAAAGGCTGGCGTTCCGGCGCGCCCGTCGAAAAGCGCAAGCTGTCGCAGTGGTCGTTGAAAATCACGCAATACGCCGATGAATTGCTGGAAGATTTGAAAACGCTGACGGGCTGGCCCGAAAAAGTCCGCACCATGCAGGAAAACTGGATTGGCAAGTCGCACGGCGCGTACTTGTATTTCCCGATTGTCGGAACGGATAAAACGCTTGAAGTCTTCACCACCCGCGCCGACACTTTGTTCGGGGCGTCGTTCTGCGCGATTTCCGCCCAGCATCCGATTGCTTTGGAACTGGCGAAAACCAATCCCGAAGCCGCGAAGTTCATCAAGGAATGTGAAGCGCTCGGCACCAGCGCGGCGAATATCGAAACCGCGGAAAAGAAAGGCTTTAACACGGGACTGAAAGTCATGCACCCGTTTGCCGAAGAATTCAAAGCGTTGGGCGGCAATCCCGAATTGCCCGTCTATATCGCGAACTTTGTGCTGATGGAATACGGCACGGGCGCGATTTTCGCCTGCCCCGCGCACGATCAGCGCGACTTGGACTTTGCGCGCAAATACGGCTTGCCCGTCCGCGTCGTTGTCGCGCACAAAAACGAAGGAACGCCTGTTGTGACCGATACGGCTTTTGCCGATATCGAGGACGGCGTCGCGGTCAATTCCGCATTCTTGGACGGCTTGGCGACCAAAGACGCCATTCCCGAAATGATTAAGCGGCTGGAAAAAATCGGACGCGGCAAGGCGACCGTTCAATATCGTTTGCGCGACTGGGGCATTTCCCGCCAGCGTTATTGGGGCTGTCCAATTCCCGTGATTCATTGCGAACATTGCGGAATCGTTCCTGTTCCCGAACAGGATTTGCCCGTCGTTTTGCCCGAAGACGTCGTTTTCGACGGCAACGGCAATCCGCTGGAAAAACATCCGACTTGGAAACACACGGTTTGCCCCGTTTGCGGCAAGCCCGCTTTGCGTGAAACGGACACGTTTGACACGTTCTTTGAATCGTCGTGGTACTTTGCGCGGTTCTGCGCTCCGTTTGAAAAGGACAAGCCTTTTACGCGCGAAGCCGTCGATCATTTCCTGCCCGTCGATCAGTATGTCGGCGGCATTGAACACGCGGTTATGCACTTGCTGTACGCGCGCTTTTTCACCAAAGCTTTGCGCGACTGCGGGTATTTGAGCGCGTCCGAACCGTTCAAGGGTTTGTTCACTCAAGGTATGGTCTGCCACGAAACGTACAAGGATGTTGACGGCAACTGGCTGTTCCCGTCCGAAGTCGACAAACGCCCCGACGGCACGGCGGTCAAAGTCAGCGACGGCACGCCCGTTACGGTCGGTCGTTCCGAAAAGATGAGCAAGTCGAAATACAACCTTATCGACCCCGAAGACATCTTGAAAAACTACGGCGCGGACGCCGCCCGCGTATTCGTGCTGTCGGATACGCCGCCCGAACGCGACTTTGAATGGACGGCGGCGGGAATCGACGGCGCGTGGCGCTATGTCAACCGCTTGTGGCGCATCGCTTTGAACTGCCCCGCCGAAACCGCCAAACCCGCCGAATTGACCAAAGAAGCCGACAAGCTGATTCGTTTGACGCACAAAACGGTCGCGGCGGTGACGGAAAACTTTGAAAAGCTGCAATTCAACGTCGCTTTGGCGCGTTTGCGCGAACTGACGAACGCCGTTGCGGAAATCAAGCTTGACAACGATTCCGCAAAGTACGCTTACCGTTTCGCGTTTGAAACGCTGGTGCGTTTACTGGCGCCTGTGACTCCGCATATCTGCGAAGAAATCTGGCATACGACGTTCGGTCATGCCGATTTGTTGGTCAAATCGTCGTTCCCTGTCGCGGACAAAGCGTATCTGGCGAACGACACGGTTACGATTGCGGTTCAGGTGCAGGGCAAACTGCGCGGCACTTTGGAATACGCCAAGGACGGCGACGAAGAAGCTTTGAAACAACAGGCTTTGGCTTTGCCGAACGTAGCGGCGCAAATCGGGGACAAACCCGTGCGCAAAATCATTGTGGTCAAGAACAAAATTGTCAATATCGTCGTTTAAGCCGATTGCGGCTCTGCTTTTATTGTCGTTAAGCGGCTGCGGTTTTCAGCCGATGTACGCCGGACAAGGGACGGACGGTTCCCTTGCCGGCGCGTCGGTCAAAGCCGAACAGGCGGCGATTTTCATTGATGAAATTCCCAACCGCACGGGGCAGCTGCTGCGCCGTGCTTTGCTGAACCGCCTGACGCCCGCGGGCGAACCCGTCAATCCGCGCTATCGGCTGTCCGTCAGCCTGTCTGACGCGACGATTTCCGAACAGGGCGTTCGCAAGGACAATCTGGCAACCCGCTATGAAATGTCGTATACGGGCAAATATACGCTGACTTCGTATCCCGACGGAAGAAAACTGGTCAGCGGCAGTACCGTTTCGCGCGCCAGCTACGACGTTCAAAAGTCGCCTTACGCGTCCCATGCGGCGGAAGAAGCGATGAAAGAACGCGTTATGCGGATTTTGGGCGACGACATCGCTTTGCGTCTGGCGGCGTATTTGAAAAGCGCGAAAAAATGAGCAAACTGACCGCCGATTCGTTTGAAGCTTTTGTCAAAGGCGGCGCAAAAACTCTGCGCGCCGTGCTGATTTACGGGCAAGACGACGGGCTGGTCGAAGAATCCCGCATCAAAGCCGCCCGCGCCGTGGTTGATGATTTGAAAGACCCGTTCCGCGCCGTGTGGCTGACGCCCGCCCAAATCAAAGAAGACATCTCCGCCCTTTCCGCCGAAGCCAACGCTTTGTCTTTGATGGGGGGGCGGCGCGTGATTATGGTGCGCGGGGCGGACAACACGCTGACGGCGGCGTTAAAGGACTTTTTGCCCGCTTACGACGGCGACGCACTGCTGCTTTTTACGGCGGGGGCTTTGAAAACCAAAGATTCCTTGCCCGCTTTGTTTGAAAAAACGGCGGGCGCGGGCGTTTTGGCGTGCTATGCGGACGAAGGCGCGGCGTTGAAGCGGCTGGTGTGGCAAACGTTGACGGATGCGGGAAAGACCGCCGCTCCCGACGTAATCGAATTTATTGCCGAAAACTTGGGCGCGGACAGATTGATGTCGCGGTCGGAATTGAACAAGCTGATTACTTATATGGGGAATGAAACCGCCATATCCATGGACGATGCGACGGCGTGCGTCGGCGATGCGTCGGCTTTGTCCGTCGACCAACTGCTTTACGCGCTGTCGGGCGGCAGTCAAGCCGAACTGCATCAGACGCTTGACCGTCTGTTTGCCGAAGGCGAAAGCCCGATTTCTCTGTTGCGCGCCGCAAGCATGCATTTGAAACGCTTTCACATCGTATTGGGCAAAATCGAAGACGGCGGTTCCGCGGAAGAAGCGGTTAAGGCATTGTTTTTGCACTTCAAGCGCGTCAATCAGTTCAAAGAACAGTTGTGCTTGTGGAATTTGGCGAAAATCGGGCGCGCGATGGATTTGCTGACCCAAGCCGAACAAGACTGCAAAAAAACGGGACGGCCGCAGCAGCTGACGGTTGCCCGCGTGTTTATGCAAATCGCCGCGCAGGCACGAAAATAAGCGAATTTCCGAATCCGCCGACAACATAAAATCGAAACCGCAAACCCAATCCCGTGCTGATG
>SAMEA104315424__coassemble_592_pt1 | contig 25721 bp, 32 predicted proteins | sample SAMEA104315424__metabat2_low_PE_038 | metagenome-assembled genome bin SAMEA104315424 (sample SAMEA104315424) | gut metagenome | biome: Monkey gut; feature: monkey-associated habitat; material: faeces | place: China | collected 2013 | reverse complement strand
CGGCGGCGGATTCCCCGATTCGTTCGACAAAAATCTGATCCGCCGTATTTGTTTTTACCCCTACCCACTCGGTTTGGCGGGATTGTTCAAAATGCTGCAATTCATGCGCCAAAGTAGCAGCACCGCCATAGCCCGACACGTTTTTCTGATTAATAGCGATAACGTTGCGCGCCGAATTATAATAACCGTAACTTCCGGCGCAATCTTCTACAAACAGAATAGGACGCTCTTCCGGCGGAACGTCGGCGAATTTGGCAACCGTACGTTCGCTTTCCGCCAGTTTGCCGATAACATCCGCCAAAGCGCGCGTATCTTTTTCATCGCCCCGCACTTTCAGATAGTCGTTTTCCCCCGCGCCGAAATAAACGCGGCTTAAGCTTGAATCTTTTTCATCCGCGACGATGCGGACGTTTTTCAATTCCCCCGATTCATACTGCTCCGTTCTTGGATTTTGAAATGCGGATTTTAACGTTTCTGCCATGGGAATCTCCTTTGCCGATTGGACAAAAAAGATTTTATTCCCAAAAAGCCCGAAAATCAATCCCAATCGGCACAGAAATTCCTGCCATCTCTATTCCGCAAAAACACAATTATGCATAAAAATGCGTAACAGCCGATTTTTAAACCGGCAGTTTGCGCACCTTGCTGACGGGCGCGTAGTATTCGTGTTCCAGTTCGTTATCCAAAATTTCGGCAATCAGCACTTTGTCCTGCTTTTGCAAAGCGGTGACCGCTTTGGGGGACAGATATTCCAGCAAAATGGCGCGCTTGCCGTCGCGCATCAGCAGGGCGGATTGAATTCCGTCATAGAAAAAGCGCGGCTGAACGGGCGCACCCGTGCGCGCCCGAATACAAAGCAACAGTTCGCCGTCTTTGTTTAAAACAACGTCGTACAGTCCTTCTTTTTCAGCCATCGCTTTTTCCTTTGTTTTACGCGTCCAGTTTCTGTTTGACCAGCTGGTTCAGCATGGCGGGGTTCGCCTTGCCTTGCGAAGCGCGCATCGTCTGACCGACAAACCAGCCCAACAGTTTTTCTTTGCCGCCTTTGTATTCGGCGACTTTATCGGGGTTGGCGGCAATCACGTCATCAATCATTTTTTCAATGGCGGATGTGTCGGTGACTTGTTTCAATCCTTTTTCCGCAACGATTTCGTCGGGGGATTTGCCTTCTTCGACCATAAAGGCGAACACGTCTTTCGCAATACGCGAAGAAATCGTCCCGTCGTTGATTAAATCAACCATGCGCCCCAGGTTTTCGGGCTTCACGGGGCTGTCGGCAATGGATTTGCCCAGCTTGTTCAGCACGGCGAACAAATCGCCCATGATGTAGTTGGCAACCTTTTTCGCATCATGCCCTTTTGCCGCGGCTTCAAAGTAAGCGGCAATGTCTTTTTCCGCGACCAGTTGTCCCGCGTCGTAAGCGGGCAAGCCGTAATCCGCCGTAAAGCGCGCTTTTTTCGCGTCGGGCAGTTCGGGCATTTCGCCGCGCAGGCGTTCAATCAAAGCATCGTCCAAGCGCAGCGGAATCAAATCGGGATCGTAGAAATAACGATAGTCGATTGCCGTTTCCTTCGACCGCATGGTTTTGGTAACGCCCTTGACGGAATCGAATTTGCGGGTTTCCTGAACGACTCTGCCGCCCTCCTCCAGCAATTCGACCTGCCGTTTGGCTTCGTATTCAATCGCCTGCATCACGAAACGAATGGAGTTCACGTTTTTGATTTCCGCGCGCGTGCCGAACGGTTCGCCGGGGTGACGGACGGAAACGTTCGCATCGCAGCGCATCGACCCTTCGTCCATATTGCCGTCGCACGAACCGATGTAGCGCACAATCGAACGCAGTTTGCGCAAGTATGCGCCCGCTTCTTCGGGCGAACGGATGTCGGGACGGGACACGATTTCCATCAAAGCCACGCCCGCGCGGTTCAAATCGACAAAAGACTTGCTGGGGTGCTGATCGTGCATCAGCTTGCCCGCGTCCTGTTCCAAGTGCAAACGTTCAATGCCGATACGGCGCGTTTCGCCGTTTTCCAAATCGACGTCGATATAGCCGTCGGAAACAATCGGGTGGTCGGACTGCGAAATCTGATAGCCGTTCGGCAAATCCGCATAGTAGTAGTTTTTGCGCGCGAAAATCGATTTTTTGTTAATCGTCGCGTTCAAACCGAAGCCCGTTTTAATCGCCTGTTCCACGCATTTGTGGTTGACGACGGGCAGCATGCCGGGGAAACCCGCGTCAACAAAGCTGACCTGCGTGTTGGCTTCCGCGCCGAACGCGGTCGCCGCGCCCGAAAACAGTTTCGCGTTGGAAATGACTTCGCAGTGGACTTCCAGCCCGACAACGATTTCCCAGTCGCCCGTTTCGCCTTTGATAATATACGACATCTTATTTTCCTCCCGCGCGCAAAGGACGAATCGGCATGCCTGACATGGATTCGATTACGTCGGCGACGCGCAAAATCTTTTCTTCTTCAAAACTGTTGCCGATGACCTGCAATCCGATGGGCAGACCGTTGACTTCGGACGTTCCCGCGGGAACGCAAACCGACGGCAGCCCCGCCAAAGACGACGGAACCGTAAACACGTCGTACAGTTGCATTTTCAAAGGATCGCTTGTGCTGTCGTCGTCCTTGCCGAACGCCGTTTCGGGCGCGGCGGGCGCCAAAATCACGTCAACCTGCTTGTAAGCTTCCGCAAATTCGCGGCACAACAGGCGGCGGACTTTCTGCGCTTTCAGATAGCATGTTTCGTAGTAGCCTTCCAACAAAATGCACGTCCCTATCATGATGCGGCGCTTGACTTCCTTGCCGAAACCTTCGGTGCGGGTGTTCGTGTACATCTCGTCCAAAGACTTGCCGTCGACGCGCAAACCGTACTTCACCCCGTCGTAGCGGGCAAGGTTCGACGACGCTTCCGCCGGCGCAATCAGGTAATAAGTCGGCAAAGCGTACGGCGTGGACGGCAAGGAAATATCGACGATTTCCGCGCCCGCTTCACGCAGTTTCTGCGCCGTTTTTTCCCAAACGTGACGCACGTCGGCGTTCAAACCCTTGTCGGGATTGTATTCGCGGGGAATCCCGATGCGCAAGCCCTTGACATCGCCCGTCAAAGCTTTCGTGTAATCGGGAACGGGAATGTTCATCGACGTCGAATCCTTGGCGTCAAAGCCCGCCATGGAACCCAGCATAATCGCCGTGTCGCGCACCGTGCGGGTCATCGTGCCCGCTTGGTCCAGCGAGGACGCGAACGCCACCATGCCCCAGCGCGAGCAACGCCCGTAGGTCGGCTTGCACCCGACAATGCCGCAGAACGAAGCGGGCGTGCGGATTGAACCGCCCGTGTCCGATCCCGTCGCCGCCATGCACAGCCCCGCCGCGACAGCCGCCGCGGAACCGCCCGAAGACCCGCCGGGGATCAGGAATTTGTCGGGGTTTGTTTTGTCTTTGTACGGGTTGCGAACCGCGCCGTACCAGCTGGTCAGGTTCGCCGTGCCCATCGCGAATTCGTCCATGTTGGTTTTGCCCAGCATGACGGAGCCTTCATCTTCCAGTTTTTGGGAAACGGTCGATTCATAAGGCGGCACAAAGCCGTCCAAAATATGAGAACAAGCGGTCGTGCGAACGCCTTTGGTGCAATAGAGGTCTTTCATCCCGACGGGAATCCCCTCCATTTTACCGATTTTTTCGCCTTTGGCGCGGCGGTCGTCGGAACGTTTCGCGCGTTCCAAAGCGACTTCGGGCGTTTCAATGACATACGCGTTCAATTCGCGCGCGTTCGCCATTTCGTCCAAGTGAGCCTGCGTCAGCTCGACTGCGGAAAACTCTTTTTTCGCCAAGCCGTCCAAAGCTTCGGCGACTGTCAATTCAACTAAGTCGGTCATTGTTTACTCCACCACTTTGGGAACCAGAAAATAGCCGTCCATCCGATCGGGGGCGTTTGCCAGAATTTCGTCGCGAATTCCGCCGTCGGTAATTACGTCTTCGCGTTCGCGCAAAGCCATGTCGTCAACCACCGAATTCATCGGCAAAACGTCGTCCGTGTTGACATCTTTCAACTGATCGACCCAGCCCAGAATCTTGGTCAGTTCGCCGACCATTTCATCCATATTTTCGTCGGGAATCCGCAAACGCGACAAGATTCCCAACCGCTTGACCATATCCCTGTCGATTGACATAGGTGTACTTGCTCCTGTATTAGTATAAAAAAACAAACTTTGATGAAAGTATCATTTACGATGACGGACGGCAAGAACATTCCCGTTTTTTCTTTGACTGAATTTCAAAATACCGTCAAGCGCGGCACGTCGCTGGTCGGATTGGACATCGGCACGAAAACCGTCGGGCTGGCGGTGTCGGATACGCTGTGGATGACGGCGACGCCTTTAAAAACCGTGTTTCGCAAAAGCTTTCAATACGACTTGGACAATCTGGCGCAACAGCTGAAAGGGCGCGACATCGGCGCGTTCGTGTCGGGACTGCCTTTGCAAACCGACGGGGAAGCGGGGGCGCAGGCGCAATACACCCTTGAACAAGCGCAAAAAATCGCCGACGCTTTCGGCAAGCCCGTCTTTTTCCAAGACGAACGCTATTCTTCCGCCGCCGTCGAACGCACGATGATTGACGCTTACGACATGAGCCGCAAAAAACGCAAACAAAAGCTGGACGCGGGCGCGGCGGCGTTCATTCTGCAAACGTTTTTGGATATGATAGCCGTTTAGCCGTCTTGCGCGGTTTGAAAAATCCTTTCATTCTGGTCGTATGACACAGGAATTGAAAAGATACGGATTTTATCGGTTTATCAAGCGGTTCACCCTGCCCTTGATTGTCGTTTTGTTTTTGATCTACTGCTTTACGGACAAAGCGCTGTGGACGGATTTTAACGGTTATGTCAAATCGTTCGGCGACCCCGCGCGCCAAGCCGTCCTTGCGATACTGATGTTCTTGGCGGTTTTGTATCTGCTGCGGCTGTTCCGCGGCTGGTTTGTGCAAAAAATCCTGCATCGTTTGCGCTTGCGCCCGTCGTCGCAAGAAGCGCTGACTTCCGCGCTCAGCTATATTTCCGTGCTTATCGCTTTGCTGGTCGGGCTGTCCGTGTTCGGCGTCAATCTGCGCAGTCTGGGATTGCTGATCAGCGCGCTGTCGGTCGGCTTGGGCTTTGGCTTGCAGCACATCGTCAACAACTTCATTTCGGGCATTCTGATTATGTTTGAACGCCCGTTCCGAATCGGCGACTGGATTGTCGTCAACGACAAAGAGGGCATCGTTTACAAAATCAACATCCGTTCCACCGAATTGGAAACGTTCGACCGCGCCATCGTGATTATTCCGAACGCGGACATCATTTCGGGGCAGCTGATTAACTGGACGCTGACCGACGCGGGCGGGCGCATTTCCATCGATGTCGGCATCGGCTACGCTTCCGATTTGGCAAAAGCGCTCGACATCGCACTTGACATCGCTAAAAGCGACCCGCGTGTTTTAACCGACCCCGCGCCGTCCGCCATTGTAACGGAATTCGCCGACAGCGCGATAAACATCCGCCTGCGTTGTTATCTGAGCAATATTCTGGAGCGTTCCTATATCAAAAGCGATCTGATGATTCGCCTGCAAAAAGCTTTTGCGGAAAACGGCATCGACATCCCTTTTCCGCAAAGAGTCGTTCAAGTCCTTAAAGATTAACGCCCGCGGGCGGACGCAATTTGTCTTGCAACAACGGGATTGACCAAAGATTTTTCCCCGCGCACGGGCAAAGCGGCAACGGACGGATCGCCCGTTTTTTGGATTTCCTGTTTGAATGTCGGGGAAACCGACAAGCTTTCGGCGCGGTCAAAGAAATCGGGCGAGATATATGTTTCCCCTTGAAAACGGCAAAATCCGGCAATGTCCCGATTGGAAAGGGAAACCGTTTTTTCGCCTGATGCCTCGCGTTTTGCGGCGTTTTTCAGAATTTGAAACTGGAATTGTTTTTCATACGCGGTTTGATATTTTTTGTATCCGTACCACGCTTGAAAACTTGCCTGCATGGCTTTCTTTTCGTCGCCCGACTTGTCCATTTCGGCAACGTAAGCCTGCGTCATCGGCGTTTGCATTTCCTGTTCGAACGCCAGGGGATTCTTGTCTTTCATCTGATAGGCATAAGCGGCCTGATGCGCGCACGCGTCGGCTTCGAACGCGCGGTTCAGTTTGATGAAATCGCGGGCATTCAAAGCGTTGATGACGTCGCCCGCATTTTCCGCGCCCGTTTTTTCACACAAACGGTCAACCTGCAAAACGTGCGTGCATTCGTGAATCAGCGTAGGCGCCAGTTCTGCCTGACGATGAAAGGAATCCAACTTGACCACTTTGTTTTCAAAATCACAGACCCCGTTCAGCCCGGGCAGCGCGTCGTAAATAAATTTGTAGCCTCTGAACGCGACGGCATTCATCACTTCGCGCCCTTTTTCCGCGCTGTACGCCGTATTCAGCAATTCACCGAAGTTTTCATGATCCGAACCGCGCAAAGCATACAGCGACATACGCAGTTTGGCTTGACATTCAAAATCAGATTTCTGTTCCGTCATTCAGCACCCCCTGCCCTGCGTGAATTTTGCCAAAACGGCGGCGTTTGAAGCCATTTTTGCGGGTTCAAGGATGTTCCCGTCCTTGTCGCGCGTCGCCATTTTGTTGATTGACATATCCGATTTCGCCCCCGGAACGGCTTGCGCATAATCCGCCAAAACTGCCTTGATTTCCCGCTTGGCTTCGGCGGTCAGCGCGTTCGGTTTGTCGGAATTCAGCCAGTCCGCCGTCATGTACGGCTTGCCCTGAAACACGCACAAATCGACAACATCCTTGACAGGGTATTCTTTGGAAAACAAAGTCGGATTTTTCTGCTGTTTGCCGATTTCCGCCATGGCTTTGATGCCGTTGTCCTTGTAGTATTCGTCGTACAAGTCGCGGTAATACGGAAAATCATACCACGATTTGAACGCCGCCTGCATGGCTTTCCGTTTGTCGCCCGTCCTGTCCAATTCCGTTTCGTACGCCGTCAGCATCGGATAATCCCGCTTTTGTTCGGCATACACTTCGGGCGCGGCTTCTTTGCACTCATAAGCGAAAGCAGACTGATGCGCGCAAGCGTCGGCTTCTATCGCTTTGCGCATTCTGTACATGTCGGCGACACGCGTTTGTTCGAAAATCGGCGCGTTTTTCTTTTCCGAAGCGAACTGAATCCCATGCCGTCCCTCGTGTACGACGGCAACCGCCAAAAAGTTTTTGGAACGCGTCGGATTCAGCACGATGACGCGGTCGTCGTAATTGCAGTATCCGCCGAACTGCTTGCCCAAATTCTGAAATTTGATTTTGTAGCCCAAATCCGACAGGGTTTCCAACGTTTCGCGCCCGCTGTCCGTTTTGTTCAGCGTTTCCAAAACATCGCTCAACAGCCGCTTTTCATCGGCGGCGGATTTTGCCGACGACGCGGCGAATGTGTTTTGCAAAGTCTTCTGCGCTTGCTGCGCCTTTTCCCCGCAAGCGTATTTTTTATACGATTTTTGCGTAAATTCGGCAACCGTATCGGACAAGTTTACCGTCCCCCGTTTTGCTTCAAAGCCGCGGCAACCGTATTCGGCTGACGGTTTACGGATTTGATGATGCGCATTGTCCCGTCGCGCAAAGCCATTGCGTCAATCGACGTATCAAGCTTCGCCCCCGCGACGGATTTCGCATAATCCGTCAAAGCGGCTCTGATTTCTTTCGCGTCCTTTTTGGGAACGGAATACGCTTTGTCCGAATTCAAAAATTCCGCCGTCATATAGGGCTTTCCCTGATAAACGCACATAGTGACGACATCCTTGACAGGGTAGTCTTTGGAAAAGAAAGTCGGATTTTTTTCATCCTTGCCGCAACCCGCCAACTGCCGGACAATATCTTTGTGATAGTTGTCGTAGTACTGGCGGAACGCTTTGTAATCGTACCAAGATTCAAAGCTTGCCTGCATGGCTTTCTTTTCATCGCCCGATTTTTCCATTTCCTTTTCGTACGCCGTCAGCATCGGGAATCCCCCCGCCTTGTATTCGCTGTAAACTTTCGGCGCGACGGTTTTGCATTCGTACACGAACGCCGCCTGATGCGCGCAGGCATCAGCTTCAATGGCTTGCCGCATTCTGAACATGTCGGCGACCTTTGTTTCCTCCAGTTCGGGCGCGTTTTCCGGCGTGCGCGAATACTGAATGGCGTGCCGTCCCTCGTGTACCAAAACGTGCGCGATGTAGTTCGAATCGTAATTCGGATTCAGCAAAATCGTTTTTTCGCTGCTGCAGCACATGCCGCCGAAATTGCCGTTTTCGAAGCGAAACTTGTAGCCCAAATCCGCCAAAGTTTCCATGGTTTCGCGCCCCCGTGCGGTTTTCATCACGGGTTCCAGAATGGCGGCGAAAACTTCTTTTTCCTTGTTTTCCTTCCGTTTGGACGATGCGACAAACGCCTTTTGCAAAGTGCCCACGGTTTCCTGCGCGTCACGCCCGCAAGCAAACTTTTGCGTCGGCTTTTCCATAAACTCTTTGACCGTATCTGACAATTTTACCGTCCCCCGTTTTGCTTCAATGCTGCGGAAAACACAGCGTTTGCCTTATGTTGCGCGGAGCGGGTGATTTTGCCCGTTTTGTCGCGTTCCGCCATGGCCCAAACCGACTCGTCGGCTTTCACACCGACCGTTTTGGCGTAATCCGCCGCGATTTTCATATACCCCGCCTTGTCCTTTTTCAAAACGGAAAATGCGGAATCCGACATCAGCATATCGGCGGACACATACGGTTTTCCCTTGTACAGGCAAGTATCCGCAACATCGCGGGCGGGCAATTCTTTGCCGAACAGATCTTTTCTGCCGCTTTCCTTGCCTTTTTGGGCATAAAAATCGATTTCGTCCCTGTGCGCGTCGTCATAGAAATCACGGAAATACTCATAGCCGTACCACGCTTGGAAGCTTGCCTGCATGGCTTTCTTTTCGTCGCCCGACTTGTCCATTTCGGCGACGAAAGCGCGAAACATCGGCATGTCGTTTTTCTCGGCTTCGGCATACACTTCGGGCAGAACGTCGCGGCATTGATAAGTGAAAGCGGCTTCGTGCGCGCAGGCATCGGCTTCCATCGCGCGTTCGCGGCGCAAAATGGACGCAATATTCAGCTGTTCCGTTTTCGGCGTGTTTTCGGGTTCGTGCGCCGCTTGAATGGCGTGCTGTCCTTCGTGAACGATGGTTTGCAAAGCGTACCCGTCGCCAAAGTTCGGATTGACCGCGATTTTTTTGCTTGTCGGTTCGCAAAAACCGCCGAAATTCCCTTTTTCAAAAGTAAACGTATACCCCAGTTCGGACAGTTCCGTCAGCGTATCGCGCCCTTTGTCGGTTTGCATGACCAAATCGACCAAGCGCGCAAATTCGGCGGATTCCTCGTTTTGCTTGCGTTTATCCGAAGCGGTGAAAGCCGCGGTCAAAACGTTTTTCGCCTGTCGCGCTTTTTCGCCGCAAGCGTATGTTTTAACGGATTTATCCATAAACGCGGCAATAGATTTGGACATCGCTTAATCTCCAAAAAAATCGGACTTTCCATCACAATAACAGATTGTCCGATTTTTGCAAGCGTTTTGTCTGATTTTTTGTCTACAAAAGCCGTTTAGTCTTCGTACAGCAGGTTGCGTTTTTTGGCTTTTTTCCGAACCGTAAAGACGCTTTCGATTTGGGACAGCTGAACGGCAAGAGCTTTGTTGTAGCGCTTGTTGATGACGGTCGCGGGACGGTATGCCCATTCGGGGCTGATTTTTATCAGCGCGTCCTGCAATTCCCAACGATAGCTGAACGTCAGACCGGAAAGCTGCTTGATTTGGGAAATCTGTTCTTCCGAAAACATTTGAGGATCAAGGTTTTCAAACTTTTCGGGGTCGATATAGATTTTCAGCAGTTCGGCGGTGTTAAGCAATTTCTGTTCGGTCTCGCCCGACATTTTGCCGACGCGGGCGCGGACAGCGGACATAAATTCGACGCCCGATTTGTAGCGTTCGCCTTTCAGCACGCCGATTTGATTGGCGGGCAGACCGTCGGCAACCATTCTGTTATAGACGCGTTCCGAAATAAAGTAGGTTTTCGGCGTGTAGACGCGCTGATAAAAGACGTTCTGCATGAAAAACAGGGCAAAAAAGCAGATGGTCGCCGCGATGACGGGGGTGATGACCCAGCCGCAAACGATGCGCCCGACGACGCTCCATTTGATGGTTTTCGCCGCGCCTTTGCACAGACCGATGCCGATGACCGCGCCGACGACGGCTTGCGTGCTGGACACGGGAACCAGAGGAACGGTAGGCAGATTGTGCGACGCCAAAAAGTATTCCAAGCCTTCGGACGCGAACAAAAACAGCACCATGGATTGCGCGACGACGACGACCCAAGCGGCAAACGGGGACAGCGGCATCAATCCTTTGCCGACCGTTCCCATAACGCGGTGGGAATAAGTGAACACGCCGATGGCGGTTGCAACGGAGCCGACGAAAAACAGCTGCTGAACCGCGGAAATGTGAAGCCCCGCAAAGTCGAACTCAACGAACGGAGCAACGGGGACGAACACGCCGACGACGTTTGCCATGTTGTTCGCGCCCAAGGAATACGCGCCGAACGCGCCCGTGACAATCATAGCGACGCGGGTGCAGTAGTCGCGGCGCAACAGGTGAATCTTGGCAGAGCGCAGCAGGCGGTTCAAAATCAAATAAATGACCGCCGAAAATGTCCCCGCCAGCAGCGGGCAAGCCACCCAAGTCGAGGCGATTTTGACAACGGACTGAACGTCGGTGACGGAATCGGTAAACCAGTTCCAGCCGATAATCGCGCCGACTACGGCTTGGGATACGGACACGGGCAATCCGCACTTGATCATTGAATAGACGGTAAACGCCGCCGCAAACGCCGTGACAAAGGAGCCTGCAATCGCGTTGACCGCGCCCAAGCTGCCCAAAGTGTACGCCGCGCCGACGCCGCTGATGACCGCGCCCAAAGCGATGAAGATACTGCAAACAATGGCGGCGGTTTTGAATCTGACCATGCGGGTGCTGACCGCCGTGCCAAAGATGTTCGCCGCGTCGTTCGCGCCCAGCGACCACCCCAAAAACAAACCGCTTGAAAGGAAAATCAGTCCCGTAAAGCCCATAACGCCCGCCTTTGTCAGTTGTCGCGCTTGATGACGTAAATCGCCAGTTTGTCGGTAATGTCTTCCGCCATATCCGCCAGATTGTCAATCATTTCGACAAAGCTGCACAGATGCATTTTGTTCGCCAAAGGCAAATCGGACGAATAAATCGCGCGTTTGATTTTAGTGCTGATTCTGTCGGCTTCGCTTTCATAGAAACGGACTTTGTGGATATAGTCGCGGCAGGAATTGAAGTCGCGGAAAAACGTTCTGGATGCGATTGTAATCTGTTCAACCGAGTTTGTTACGGAATCGACAATCGCCAAAATGTCGGGATGAAGTGTCGCGGGGAAAACGGGCTGTTCAATCGTGAAACGGTATCCGCTGGCGTCGTACGCGTTCAAAATGGCGTCCAAATCTTCGACCAGGCTCAGCACGTCGGCGCGCAAATCGGGAATCAGGTTCTGTTCGTACAGTCCCGCTTCGACTTCGCGGCGCAGTTCGTCGGCGCGGCTTTCGATATGACCGATTTGTTCCGCATGGGTCACAAAGTCTTCGGTCACGCCGTGTTCAAGGAAGACATGAATCGCTTTTTTATAAATCAAGCCCGCTTCGGAAATGCGGTCCAAGAATTCGTCGATTTTGTTTTCCAGCGCGCGGCTGCCGTAAAACATTGAAAAACCTTTGGATAAATTCATATCAAAATCCTCTTTCACACAAGAACGCCGCCCGACAAGGGCGTATATTTTCATTTAATTTATCATCTTACAAACAGGTAAAAAGTTTGTAAAGGATTCAAATCCGTTTTTTTAAGGGTATTGAAAGATTTATCCCTTGATTGGTAAAAGGAAAAGCCCCCGATGCTGCTACATCGGGGGCAAACTTTTTAAGGTGATATAAGATTCAACCTCTCCGACAAAATTATTCCCTCACATATTCCGCCGAAATGCAAGCTTATTTTCTGTCGCGCACCAAACGGTAGGAAATCATCACGACGGCAAATGTTACAAAGAACAGCGCCGCGCACAACGCGTTGACGTCGGGCTGAATTCCCGTTCTGACCATGGAATAAATCTTCAGCGGCAGGATTTCATACGACTTCCCGCTGACGAAAAAGCTGATAATCACGTCGTCGATGGACAGCGTAAAGCTCATCAGCCACCCCGCGAACACGGCGGGGACAATGCTGACATCGTTCGCGCCCAAATCCGCCGCCGCTTCCGCCAACGTGCGGCTGACGCCTTTCAGCCGCGCCAGAACCGTCATCGTCACAAACGGAAAGCAGAAAACCGTGTGCGCCAAAAGCAACGTCGTAAATCCCAGCGGAATCCCTAGCACAATGAAAATCATCGCCAAAGAAATGCCTTGGATGATTTCGGGTGACATCATAATCACGGACAGCGATCCGAACACGACTTTCTGTCCGATGAAGCGGTAGCGGTGCAGAGCAATCGCCATAATCGTCCCGACCACCGTCGACACCGTCGCCGACGAAGCCGCCAAGAACAAAGACCGCACCGCCGATTTAATCAAGCTTTGGTCGTGCAGCAGGCTGGCGTACCATTTGGTCGTAAAGCCGCTCCACGCGTTGGAGTTGCTGGCGTCATTGAACGAAAACACAATCGCCACCGCCAGCGGCATATACAAAAACAGATACACCACGGCGATATACAGCGATTTGAGCAGTTTGCTTACCATAATTGACGCTCCTGTTCGACGGTGTTGCCGCTTTTGTAGTACAGATGAAGCAGAACCAGCATAAACGCCGTCAAAGCGACGCTGATAGCCGCCCCGACCGGCCAATCATGGTCAATCATGAATTTGTTGCGGATAATGCTGCCCAAAACGTTGACATCCGCTCCGCCCAGAATGTCGGACACATAGAACAGCGTCAAAGCAGGCAGGAAAACCATAATGCATCCCGCGACAATCCCCGGAAAGCTCAGCGGAATCACAATCTTGTAAAACACTTCAAAAGGACCCGCGCCCAAATCCGCCGCGGCTTCGACGATACTGCGGTCGATTTTTTCCAGCACCGCGTAAATCGGCAGAATCATAAACGGCAACAACGTGTACACCATGCCCACGAACACGGCGAACGTCGTGTTCAACAGCTTCAGCGGTTCGGCAATCAGCCCAAAGTGCAGTAAAAACGCGTTAATCAAGCCGTCTTCGCTTAAAACGGCAATCAGTGCATAGTTGCGGATAAGGGAGTTCGTCCAGAACGGCACGACAATCAGCATCAAAAACAGCGCGCGCGTTTCCTTGGAAAACCGAGCGATGAAGTAAGTGAACGGATAGCCGATCAGCAAACAAAACAGCGTCGTGACGAACGCCAAACCGACGGATTTCAAAATCACCGTCAGCAAAGCCGCGTCGCCCAAAGCCCTGTACGCCTGCAAATTCAGTGGCAGACGCAGGAACCAAACGGGTTCTTTGGTCAAAAAGCTTGCCAGCAGCACCAGCAGGTTCGGCGCGAACACCATCACCCCGAACCAGATGAAAATAAAGTACAGCACCGCCGTGCGGCAGAAATTGTCCGCGGTTTTAAGCATCGGGCAGAATGACCTCCCAATCTTTAATCCAGCTGACGTTTACGACGTCGTCGGCTTGATAGATGATTTCGGGATCGTCTTCGTTAAAGAACTGCGTCGCCATCACCATATTGCCGCCCGCCGTCTGAATCCACAAATCAATCGTGCGCCCTTTGTAAACCAAGTGGCTGATAACCCCGCGCAACGCGTTTTCGGGGGCTTCGGCTTCGGGGTCGTTGACTTTGCTGACCACCATATCCTCAGGTCGCAGCAAGACTTTGATTTTGCCGCCGCGGCTGACGTCGAACGTCGACGGTTTGCGCAAACGGTAGAACATGCCTTCGACAATCGTGTCGAACGTGTCGGCTTCGACTTTGATAATCATTCCGTCGAACACGTTGATTTCGCCGACGAATTTGGCGACAAACATATTTTTCGGTTCTTCGTAGATTTGAATCGGCGTGCCGACCTGCTCGATCATGCCTTCGTTCAAAACGGCGACGCGGTCGGACATGGAGAGCGCTTCCTCTTGGTCATGCGTTACATAAACGAACGTAACGCCCAAATCGCGCTGAAGCTCTTTCAGTTCAATCTGCATTTCCTGCCGCAGTTTGTAATCCAAAGCGGACAACGGTTCGTCCAACAGCAGGACTTTCGGATTGTTGATGAACGCGCGCGCCATGGCGACCCTTTGCTGCTGACCGCTGGACAGTTCGGACGGATAGCGCAGATAGAACTGGTGCATTTTGACTTTTTCCAGCGCGCTGAAGACTTCGATTTCGATTTCTTCGTCGGGCAAGCCCTTCATCTGCAAACCGAAAGCGACGTTGTCGAACACGGTCATGTGCGGAAACAAAGCATACTGCTGAAACACGGTGTTGACAAAGCGGCGGTTGGGCGGCAAGTGGGATATTTCCTTGCCGTTCATAATGATTTTGCCCGATGTCGGGCGCTCGAATCCCGCAATCAGGCGCAGCAGAGTCGTTTTGCCGCAGCCCGACGGTCCCAAAAGCGTCAAAAACTCGCCGTCGTTAATGGTTAAATCCACATCGTCCAAAACTTTGTTCGACCCGAAAAACTTGGTAACGCTTTTCAGTTCCAGCAAGGGGTGGGGCGTTGTTTCCATATCAAATCCTTCTGTTCAAAAGCCGCGCCGATTCGGGCGTGTGTTTTTGCTATAATACATAATTTACGAATTCAAAAAATCTTTTTTCTTCAAAAAAGCACAAAAAGCCGTAAAATGCTGTTCAAAAGGAGAAAACCGTTGAACAAAAGCCGCCGATTTATGGTCATGCTGCGGAAAAACTTCCGCAAAAAACGTTATAAAACCCTGCGTTCGCCCGATGTCAAGCCCGTCGTCGGCTGTATTATGAAGTGCGATTTGGGGCTGTTGCTGGAACACACGGGCGTGTATATCGGCGACGGGAAAATCGTCAGTTTGAACCGTCACAGTCAAATCCGCGTCGAATCGCCCAAAACTTTCTTTCCGCCCGGAACAAACCCCGACTCCAACCGCATTTACACGGCTTGCTTTGAAAAAACGGACATCGTGCTTGCCGCGCCGATAATCGCAAAGCGGGCGAAAAAGCACATCAACGAAAAAACGCCGTACAACGTTTTGTTCAACAACTGCCACCGCTTCACTTGCGGCTGTGTAACGGGAAACTTTGAAAACGACGTCGTGTCGTTCGCCATGCTGGAGGAAATTTTGCACCGCAATATTGCTCTGCTGCGCCCGAAAAAATCACTGTGGCACAGGTTTAAAAACTTCGTTTTGCGCAAAAAAGAACAGCCCTTGTCCGACCGCTACAACTGGCGCCCCGTCAAGTTCGACTGAAGCATTGGGAAAACAGCGAACCTATTACATGCAAAGACGCCCGTTTCAAGGGCGTCTTTTTGTAAAAATTCAGACCGTCAATCCATGCCCAAAGCGCGTTTGTACGTTTCAAGCATAAATTCTTCCTCTTGCCGTTCCATTTCGTCCTGTTTGCGAATCTTTAAAATGGCTTTCAGGGCTTTGACATCGAAATTGGCGGATTTGGCTTCTTCGAACACTTCTTTGATATCGTTCGCCAGCGCTTTCTTTTCTTCCTCCAGCCGTTCGACGCGTTCGATATAGCTCAGCAATCGGGCGGCATCGACGCCGTTTACATCTTTGACTTCATCGGTCATGGGCTTTTATCCTTATTCTTCGGCGTCTTCGACATCCAGCGGAGCGGCTTCGCCCGTCAAAGATTTCGGCGCGACTTCGACCGCTTTCTTCAAATCGATTTCCGTGCAAAGTCCCAGTAATACGGGATTGCGCGCTTTGATGTTCGCCATGTTCCAATGCGTTCTGTTGCGAATCGCATCAATCGAATTGTTTGTCGTTCCCAGCAATTTGCGAATCTGCGCGTCCGTCAATTCGGGGTGATGTTTCAAAATCCATGCAATCGCGTCGGGTTTGTCCTGACGTTTCGCCATCGGAGTATAACGCGCGCCTTTGGAGCGAATCGACAAAGCGGGCAGATCGCTTTCGTTCAGTTTCAGCGACGCTTTCGGATCGGCTTCGCAGCGTTTGATTTCTTCCGCCGTCAGCTGACCGTTGGCAATCGGGCTTTGTCCCATCATGGACGACCCGACGTCGCCGTCGGCAATCGCCTGAATTTCCAAGGAATGCATCCCGCAAAAATCGGCGATCTGTTCAAACGTCAGCGCGGTGTTGTCGACCAGCCAAACGGCGGTCGCTTTGGGCATAAGAGGTAAAGACATCGAAGAATCCTTTTCTATGTAAAATAATGTTTGGCGCAAGGATAGCCCAAAAGCCCCCCTGTCGTCAAAGTGTTAATGCAAAAAAATTCACAAATCCGCAACGGGCTGCCACGGCTGACCGGCATCCCCGCGCCGCATCCCGTCAAACGCCCTGCCCGTCAGCATCCCGTTTTGCCTGAAAAAAGGCAGCCATTGCCTTGCCGTTTCACGGTTTTCGGCACTCAAAGGGGAAAAATCCACCCCTTGATAAAAGTACACATCGCCGCCCAAAGCGTAACCGCGCGGCTGTGTTTCAATAATCCCCCGCGCCTGACTTTCGACAAAACCCGCCTGCCGCAGCAAATCGAAATGCGATCCCGAAAAACCGTCCTGCGCCAGCAAAATCCCCGCCTCTTTCAGCAAAACGAAAGCTTTGCGGCGGCGGTGAAAATCCTCTTCGGCGTTCATATCACTTTTTTTCGGCTTTGCGTTCGTCGGTCAGCATCAAATCCGCAGGTGCCTGTTCGGCGGGAATCGGATCGTCCATGTGACGGCAGTTGCCTTCCAAATACGCGCCCTGTTCGATTTCCAAACGTTCGTGCGTAATATCGCCCGTAACTTTCGCGGTTGTCGCCAAAAACACGGAACGCGCGCACAGCAGCCCGCTGACATTGCCGTGAATTTTCGCCACATCCGCCTGTATCGATCCCGAAATCCGCGCATTGACGCCGACAACCAGCAGACGGCAGCGGATATCGCCTTCGACAACGCCGTCAATGTGCAGTTCGCCTTCGCTGACCAAATCGCCCGTAATCGTCAAATCAGAACTGATAATCGACGGCGATTTCGGACGCCTGTCGTTATTGACCACCTTAGTGCCGCTTTCGTGTTTAATCTTTGAAAACATTTCTTTTCGCCTTTATAAAACTCATCGGATCCACAGCATAGCCCCTGACGCGGATCTCATAGTGCAAATGCGGTCCCGAACTGCGCCCCGTGCTGCCGACCGTGCCGATTTGATCGCCCGTGCGGACGGCATCGCCCTTTGCGACAAAAATCTTGTCCATATGGGCATAGCGGGTTCTGAACCCCAATCCATGGTCTATTTCAACCATATTTCCATACCACCCCCAACGTCCCGTGCGAATGACTTTCCCCGGAGCCGTCGCAAAGATGGGTTCCCCCGTCATCCCGCCGATATCGACGGCTTCGTGGCGGGCGGGAACGCCTTGGAACGGATCTTCGCGCGCGCCGAACGGCGATGTGACGCGGATTCTGTTGACGGGTTTGCCAATCGGCAGAGCGTTTTGCAGCGCGTTCAGATCATACCAGCGGTCCAGCCGTTTGTTCAAGCTGACCAAAGAGATATTCACCCGATTGCGTTCATGCGGCATAGGGGCGGGAATGAACGGACCGCCCGTGCCTGTTTTTTCTTTGTCGCGGCGGATGCGTCCCAACAGAGTTCCCATCCCCAAGCCCGCCGTTTTCAAAGACGCGTCGATTCCCGACAGTCCGTCTTCGATGACGCCGATATTTTCGTCCGCGACGGAAGCCATTTTGCGAAACGCCAAAACCTGCGTGTCCTGCATCGCCGCCACCAAAGTTTCAAGCTTGCGCACTTTGGCGCGCAGCTGTTCCGAATCCGCCATAGCCAAATCGCGCTGCAGCATCGCTTTGTGCGTATTTTGAACCGAGCTTTTTTCCGTTTCCGTCAGCGCCGCCAGTCTGCCGCGCACGACATCCAGCCGCGCCGCCAGCAAAGCGTTGCGGCTTTGCGCGTCGTCAATCCGTTTCAAGGTTTCGGAATCTTCGGGTTCGGGCAAAGCGCCGGATTTGCGCACGGAAGCGACCTGAGGCACGGTTTCCAAATCGCGCAAACGGGTCAATTCGGCGCGGTTTTCCTCCAATTCGGCGGATGCGGAACCGACATATTCGCTCAATGCGCCGACTTCCCCCAACAGGCTTTGATACGCCGCCGCCATTTCGCCGATGCGTTTGTTTTTTTCGTGCAGAACCGCCGCGTTTTTGAAAAAGCAACCCGAAGCGAAAACGCCCCACAGGCACAAACAAAGCGCCGTTCCCGCCGCAGCCGCCTGAACCCATGCGGGAACATCCCAGCAATTGATGTCGGCGCCGTTTCGAATCAAGATTTCCCGCCGCTTGAACAAGCGGTGAAACAATGACCGCCGGCGATTTTTCGATTCTTCGTTTACAGCCATCGGAATCCCTTTTGTTTTTCTGCATCATACTATATGATGGGGATGTTTTAAAACTTTTTTTTCGAACGAAGGCAAAAAATGGCTATAAAAACAAAAACCGCTTTTATCTTGGGAACATGGTTCGGATCGGGAAAAGCCCCCGTCGCGTCGGGAACGTTCGGATCACTGGCGGCTTTGCCGTTCGGCTGGGCGCTGATGCATTACACGGGATTGACGGGTTTGCTGATTGCAAGCGTCATTGTCTATTTTATCGGCGTTTGGGCGGCAAAAACCGTTATGGACGAATTGAAAGTCGAAGACCCCGGTCTGATTGTCATTGACGAAGTGGTCGGGCAATGGCTGGCTTTGGCAACCGCGCCGATGACCTTCGCGGGCTGTATGGCGGCGTTTTTCTTTTTCCGTCTGTTCGACATTACAAAGCCCTATCCCGCCTGTTGGGCGGATTCGAAACTGCACAGCGCGACGGGCGTGATGCTGGACGATGTGTTTGCGGGCGGTTACGCCGCGATCGCCGTCTTTTTGCTGTTCAAATACGTCCCGCTGCCGTTTTGATTATTCGACGCTTTCCAAAATGATGTAATCGCCGTCCTGCCCCATATTCAGCAGCGAGCGGGCGGATTCCTCCAGCATGTCCGCATCAATGCTTTGCGGGGACAGCATTTGAACTTTCTGTTCCATTTCCGCGCGGCGCAGGGCGATTTCATCGGCGACCTGTTTGGCAACGGCGATTTCCTGCTTGAGTTCGAACATCCGCCGCAGTCCGCGTTCGCCGTTGACCGCGTGCCAGCCAAAGTAAAACGTCAGTACCAGCCACACCAAAGGCGGCAGAACATGACGCATCCGACGGCGCAATTCGCTGATAACGCGCATTATTTCTTCTTCCGCATTGCTTCGGCGCCGTTGACGACGTCCAGCAGTTCGGTCGTGATGTTTTCCTGCCGCATCTGCTGATACTGCAAGTTCATCGCTTCCAAGTTTTCGTCAATGTTCTTTTCCGCCGCCTGCATCGTCGTCAGCCGCATGTGGTGTTCGGCGGACAAAGCTTCCGTAATCGCGGTGGACAGTTCGATAAGCAGGCGTTCTTTGAGCAGCGCGGAATAAATTTTGGCGGGCGGCAAAGTGTACGTCGGCAGGTTTCGACCGGGCCAGCCGCGTTTTTTCAACCGTTCCATCCACTCCGTTCCCAGCGGCATCAGCAACGTTTCCGTCGCGGACACGCTGACGCCGCGTTTTTCGCTGTAAAAAACGTAAACGTGCGTCACGTGGTGCGTATGAATGTATTTATCCGCCGTAATTAGAACGGAAGCCGCCGTTTTGCTGACCGCCTTGACCGAATTTGAAACGGGATAGGCTTCAATGACGTTTTGCTTGCCGCGCATCAGCTGACCGATGATTTGACGTCCGACGGCGATAAAGTTCACTTGGTCCAGCGTAAAGCCCTTTTGACGCAGAAAATCCTGCGCGTACTGCACGACTTCGCGGTTCATTTTGCCGACCAGCCCCGTGTCCGACCCGATGACAATCGCCAAAGCGCGGCGGGCTTCAGGTGAGGGTCGCGGGGAATCTGCAAATCGCCGTTTTTCATCAAAGCCACGACGCCCAAGTTAATCGTGCGTCCGTATTCAATCAGCGATTTCAGCGCCGTGTCGTATTGGATAATGCTGACGGCTGACAGCGATTTCATCGTCGAAACGATGGATCGCAAATCGTTGGTGGTTTTGATGCGTTTTTGCAGACCTTCGATGTCCATGCTCACACCTGCTTGGCTGTCACAACATGTTCGTTAATCAGCGCCGACCGAATATCCTCCGCCAACGCTTTTTTACGTTCGGGAGTCAGCTTTTCACGGTGCAGAATCGCGTCCGTCGTGTCCCTGTGCTTTGTTTTCATCAGCGACGCGATGGCTCTGTACGCTTTTTCGCGCATATCGTCCGCCACATTGTCCAGCAAGCCTTCGGTCGTCGCGAACAAAATCGCGATTTGTTCAACCACGGGAACGGGCGCGAACTGCTTTTGCTGCATGACGGCGCGAATGGCGCGTCCGCGTTTGAGCTGACGTTCCGTTTCCGCGTCCAAGTGCGAACGGAATTTCGCAAAGCTTTCCAATTCCTCGAACTGCGAAAAAGCCAGCTTCAACGGTCCCACCAAAGCGCTGTACGCGGGCAGCTGAGCGTCGCCGCCCACGCGGGACACCGAACGCCCCGTGTCGATGGCGGGCAGAATGCCTTTTTGGAACATCGGCGAAGACAGATAAATCTGTCCGTCCGTAATGGAAATGATGTTTGTCGGAATATACGCGGACATATTTTGCGCTTCGGTTTCCACAATCGGCAAAGCCGTCAAAGAGCCGCCGCCGAATTCGGGTTTCAAGCGCGTCGAACGTTCCAGCAGCCGCGAATGAATGTAAAAGATGTCGCCGGGGAACGCTTCGCGTCCGGGGGGACGGCGCAACAGCAAAGACAGCTCGCGGTACGCGCGGGCGTGCGCGGTCAAATCGTCGTAAACGACCAGAACGTCTTTGCCTTTTTCCATAAAGTATTCACCGATAGCCGTCGCCGCGTAAGGCGCGATGTACTGCATCCCCGCCGTTTCGTCGCCCGAAGCCGCCACGACGATTGTGTTTTTCATCACGTCGTATTTTTTCAGATTGTCTACCACGCGGGCAATCGCCGTTCCGCGCTGTGCAATCGCGCAATAAATGCAAATCACGCCCGTGTTTTTCTGATTGATAATCGCGTCAACAGCCAAAGCGGTTTTTCCCGTCTGACGGTCGCCCAAAATCAATTCGCGCTGACCGCGTCCGATGGGTGTAAAGGAATCAATCGCCTTGATACCCGTCTGCAAAGGAACGGCAACGGGGGCGCGTGCCATAATCGGATAAGCCTCCCGTTCGATTTTGCGGCGGTTGACGGTTACAATCCGCCCCGCCCCGTCCAGCGGATTGCCCAGCGGATCGATGACGCGCCCCAGCAGACGATCGCCGACGGGAACGTCAACCACGCGTCCCGTGCGGTAAACGCGGTCGCCCGCTTTGACATCGTCGGGATTGTTCAAAAACACGACGCCGACGGAATTTTCCGCCAAAGTGAACGCCAGTCCCATAACATCGTTCGGGAACATCAGCAGTTCTTCCATTTGAACATTGTCCAAGCGGGACACTTCCGCCGTTCCGCCCGATACGGAGGAAACCGTGCTGATTTCTTCGACGTTGACTGAGGCGGACTGTTTGTCAATCGTATCCTGTACGACGGAAAAGGCGTCTTTTACGGTATCTAAAATCATGGTTTCCCCTGTTGTTTATGCGTTTTCCTCGCGTCCCAGACGCAGAGTCATATTTTCCAGCGCTTCGTCGACTTTCGCCGTAAAAGCGTTCAAATAATCGTCCAAGTTCCACGACACGACATTGCCGTTGACCGAAAATTCAATACCGCACAGCAAACGCGGATTGACATCGAATTCGACTTCGGGTTCGTCGTCCAGCTCCAGCACTTCCGCCAGCATTTTTTTCAGCCCGCTTTGCGCTTCCGCGGTCAATTCTTCGGATGTTGACACGCGCAATGGCGATTTCTGCCCTTCCGCGCTCAGAACTTTTTTGTCCTTGGACGGCATATCGCGCAACTGTTCCTTGAACACGGAAACAAAGCGTTCTTCCAGTTCTTCGTTTGCCATGCGTTTGAACGCCTTGCGCGCGAATTCAAGGAAATTCGCCACAACCGTCTGACGGATTTCGTTGGTCATAACGGCTTTTTCGCGGTCGAATTCCTGCTGAAGCAGCAGTTTTTGTTCCAAAACTTCGGCGCGCGCATCCTGTTCCAGCTGTTTGCGCAAAGCGGCGGCTTCGTCGCGGGCTTCGTTCAGGATTTGCGTTTTTTCCGCGTCGATTTCCTGATAACGCTTGTTCAAATCCGCCAGTTTCCGTTCGGCTTCCGTCGACAGGTCTTCGGCGTTTTTGACTTCGTCCGCGATATGTTTTTCACGCGCGGCAATCGCGGCAAGCAAAGGCTTGTACAGGAATTTGTACAACGCCCACGCCAGCACCGTAAAGTTGACGATTTGCGCCAAAATGGTGGTGTAATCTATTGACATGTCCTTTATCCTTTCAAAAGGAAGGGCTTATTTCGCAACCGTGGAAATCGCATACTGCCAGAACGGATTGGCGAACAGCAAAATCATCGCGACGACGAAGCAGTAAATCCCCGACGTTTCGACAATCGCCAAAGAAATGAACATCGTGCGGGAAATCGATCCCGCTTCGTCGGGCTGCTGCGCCAAAGACGTCAACCCCGACGCCACCGCATAGCCTTCCGCCAAACCGGCGGCGGACGCGCCGATGCTCAAGCAAAATCCCGCGGTGAAAATCGAAATGGAACCCAAAATAGCGACTAAATCCATAATACAGTCCTCCTGTTATTTTTCTAAAGTTTCGAGTGCTTGTTTTTTATTTTGAACGGCGGGCGGCTCGTCTTCGTCGTCATGGACGGACGAAACGTACATCAACGCCAGCATTGCAAAAATGTAAGCCTGAATCATCCCCGTAAACAGCCCCAGCACCTGCATCGGCAAAGGCAGAATGAACGGAACCAGCATCAGGCAAATCGAACCGATGATAACGCCCGACAAAACGTTGCCGAACAAACGGACGGCCATGGCGCCCGTCGACGTCAGTTCGCTTAACACATTGAACGGCAACATGGCGGGCGACGGTTCGATGTATTTTTTCAAATACTTTTTCATCCCCGCGTTTTTAATGCCGAAGAACGGAATTCCGACCAGCACCATAATCGCCAAAGCCCCCGTCGTGGACAGCGAAGCCGTCGGAGATTTGAATTCGGGAATCAGCGTCATCAGATTGCACGTCAGAATGAACAAAAACAGCGTCCCGATAAACGGCAGATAAGTCATTGCTTTTCCGCCTTTGGTCATTTCGTCGATTTGTCCGTAAATCAGTTTGACCATCACTTCCATCGCGGTCTGCCAATGGGACACCTTGTCGCCCGTTTTCAGATTGCGGGTCGCCAGAAACGACACCAGCAGCAGCACCGCCATCACAATCCACGTCGACGCAATCGTCCAGTTGACGGGAAAGTTGACGTACGGCAGCACAAAAGCGATTTGCTGATCGTAAATTTCTAACATGCGGGTTTCTCCTTTGCCCTCAGTTGTTTTTTTACCGTGCGGACGATGACGAAGCGGGCGGCAAACAGCCCGACGACGCCCGCGAACAAAACCTGTTCGTCATAACGCGTCAAAACGAACAATCCGCCTATCAGCCCGATGGATCGCAACAGCCAGCTGAAAAACAGAAACCGTTTTTTGTGTTCGACGGCTTTCAACCGCATAACCGACCAAAACAGCCCGCCGAAATACAGCGCGCCCATCACGGCGCCCGCCGCCAAACCGATTGAAACCGAAACGGGGTTCAAGTTCATTGTTCCCCTCCGTCTTCTTCGGAAGTCTGCGTCCTTGCGTCGGCGTCGTCCTCCGCTTGGTCAACCAAAGCGTTGCGGCGGTTTTGTTCTTTTTGCGCGCGGTCGATTCCCTCGCGTTTCAGCCATTGCCACGCGCCGACCAGTCCGACCAGAAATCCCAGCAGCAGAAAGTTCAGCGTCCAAGACACCGACGCGGTTTTGTAATTCGCATCCATCCAGCGCCCCAGCATCGCCCCCAAAAACGTCGGAATAGGAATGTTCCAGCCCAGCGCGCCCAGAAAAGACAGCCCCATGGCGGGTTTGAACGCGTCTTTGTCCGTTTTGTTGACCAAGTGCCGCGACGCGCGACGCGCCAGCCGTTCCGCCAAAGCGTTTTCGTTTTTAGCCTGCTCTTTTTTGGCGATTTCCAGATTCATAAAGTTATCCTTTCAGCTGATCGGGCTGATTGTTGATGTTGCGCATGACGACGGCGCGGGTTAATCCGACCTCCAGCCGCGCCATGGCGGCGTTGACGGTTTTGCGGCTTTCCTCGTCCTTTTTGAATTCTTCCTTGATGGTGCGGGACAATTCTTCCAGATTGTCGCTGATGACGGCGCGGCGCACGGACAGCAGAACGGTCGCGTTGTCTTTGACCAAAACGCCGCTGTCGCAAGCCATGAAAACCTCCCGTTCGGGGTGTTCCGCGGGCGTGAAAGACGCAATCCCCGGCACGATGACGGTTACAAAGTCCGCGTGTTTCGGCAAAAACGTAAACGCCCCGTCCAGCGCTTCAAACCGAACGCGGGAAACCTGTTCGTCAACGACAATGCCTGCGGGGGTCAGAGTTTTCAGCCTCATGCCGCGTTTTCCGCCTCCTTGAGCTTTTTGGCTTTTTCAATCGCGTCGTCAATCGTGCCGACCATATAGAACGCGTTTTCGGGCAAATCGTCGACTTCGCCCGACAAAATCTTTTCACAGCCCGTCAGCGTGTCGTCCAGCTCGACAGACTTGCCGTCCATGCCCGTAAAGTGCTTTGTCGTAAAGAACGGCTGAGTCAGGAAACGTTCCAGTTTACGGGCTTTCATTACGGTCTTTTGGTCGTTTTCGGGCAGTTCGTCAAAGCCCAGCATCGCGATGATATCTTTCAGTTCCTCGTATTCCGCCAAAGTGCGGCGAACGGCGGTCGCAACCCGATAATGGCGTTCGCCGACGGTCAAAGGCGTCAGCATGTTCGACCCCGACGCCAGCGGATCGACGGCGGGATACAAGCCTTGCGACACCCGCGCGCGGGACAGAACGATGTTGGACGACAAATGCGCGAACGTGTGGCTTGCCGACGGGTCGGTCAAATCGTCCGCGGGGACGTATACGGCTTGAATCGAGGTAATCGCCCCCGTCGCCGTCGAAGAAATGCGTTCCTGCAAAGACGCGATGTCGGTCGCCAAAGACGGCTGATAGCCCACGCGCGACGGCATCTGCCCCATCAAAACAGAGATTTCCGACCCTGCCTGCACAAAGCGGAACACGTTGTCAATCAACAGCAAAACGTCCTGTTTTTTTTCGTCGCGGAAGTATTCTGCCATCGCCAAAGCCGCATGCGCCACGCGGAAACGAATCCCCGGCGCTTCGTTCATCTGTCCGAACATCATAATCGTCTTGTCCAAAACGCCCGCGTCGCGCATTT
>SAMEA104315424__coassemble_591_pt1 | contig 25732 bp, 22 predicted proteins | sample SAMEA104315424__metabat2_low_PE_038 | metagenome-assembled genome bin SAMEA104315424 (sample SAMEA104315424) | gut metagenome | biome: Monkey gut; feature: monkey-associated habitat; material: faeces | place: China | collected 2013 | reverse complement strand
ATTTTTCCTTATAGATAAGGGACGGAAATCGGGAAAACAAGAAGCTGCCGATTAAAAAAATTACGATGCGGCTTCCGTTTTTTTCTTGGATTTCTGGGCGTAGATAATCAGCGGTTTGCTTTCGCCCGCAACGGCTTTTTCGTCGACGACGACCTCTGTCACGTTTTCCAGCCCCGGCAGTTCAAACATCGTTTCCAGCAGCAACCCTTCGATAATCGCGCGCAAACCGCGGGCGCCCGTCTTGCGTTCGACGGCTTTTTTGGCGATTTCCTTCAGCGCCGCGTCCGTAAAGGTCAGCTTGACGTTTTCCATCGCAAACAAAGTCTGATACTGCTTGACCAAAGCGTTTTTCGGCTGAACCAGAATTTCGACCAGCGCCGATTCGTCCAAGTCGTCCAAAGTCGTCAGAACGGGAACGCGTCCGATGAATTCGGGAATCAAGCCGAATTTCAGCAAATCTTCGGGTTCGATGTCGTGCAGGATTTCGCCCGTTTTGCGATCGTCTTCGGCGGTGACTTTCGCCCCGAAGCCGATGGAGGACTTGTTCGTGCGCTGCTGGATGATTTTTTCCAGCCCCGCGAACGCCCCGCCGCAAATGAACAGAATGTTCGTCGTATCAACCTGCAAAAACTCCTGCTGAGGATGCTTGCGCCCGCCCTGCGGAGGAACGGAAGCGACCGTGCCTTCCATAATTTTCAGCAAAGCCTGCTGAACGCCCTCGCCCGACACGTCGCGGGTAATCGACGGGTTTTCGGATTTTTTGGAAATCTTGTCGATTTCATCGATGTAGATGATGCCGCGCTGAGCCTTTTCGATATTGTAATCGGCGGCTTGCAGCAGTTTCAAAATGATGTTTTCGACGTCTTCGCCGACATAGCCCGCTTCGGTCAAAGTCGTCGCGTCCGCCATGCAAAACGGCACGTCCAGAATGCGCGCCAATGTGCTGGCAAGCAATGTTTTGCCCGATCCCGTCGGACCGACCAGCAGGATATTGGATTTCGATATTTCGACATCGGACGTTTTATTGTCCTGCGTCTGCAGGCGTTTATAGTGGTTGTAAACGCTGACCGCCAAAACTTTTTTGGCGCGTTCCTGCCCGATAACGTAATCGTCCAGCACTTCCTTGATTTTCTGCGGCGTCGGGATTTTGTCGGACACCGCTGCGCCTTTTTCTTTGGCTTCGTCGGCGATAATGTCGGTGCAAAGCCCGATGCATTCGTCGCAGATATAGACGTTCGGTCCCGCAATCAGTTTTTTGACTTCATGCTGGCTTTTGCCGCAAAAAGAGCAGTAAAGAGTCCCTTTCTTTTCTTCTTTGGACGGAGTTTTTGTCATTGCGGTTATCCTTGTATTTGTCTTGGTTTGATGTTACACGCTGCGCCAAACAAAGGCAATAAGTATTGTGGTTACTCGGCTGTTTTGGAACGAGCGGACACCACTTCGTCGACCAAACCGAACGCTTTGGCTTCCTCCGCGCTCATAAAATTGTCGCGTTCCATGGCTTTTTCAATCGTTTCCAAATCCTGCCCCGTGCGTTCGACATAAATGTTGTTCAAGCGCGCGCGCAAAGCCAGAATTTCGCGGGCGTGAATTTCTATATCGCTCGCCTGACCGCGGAAACCGCCCGACGGCTGGTGAATCATCACGCGCGCGTTGGGCAGACAGAAACGTTTGCCTTTCGCCCCCGCCGCCAACAGCAAAGACCCCATGGACGCCGCCTGACCGATGCACAGCGTCGACACGTCACAACGGATATAGTTCATCGTATCGAAAATCGCCATACCCGACGTTACGACGCCGCCCGGCGAATTGATGTAAAAAGCGATGTCTTTGTTCGGGTTTTCGGATTCCAAGAACAACAGCTGCGCGCAAATCAAGCTTGCCACTTCGTCCTGCACTTCCCCCGTCAAAAACACGATGCGTTCTTTGAGCAAGCGGGAATAAATGTCAAAAGACCGTTCCCCCCGACCGGTCTGTTCAATGACCATCGGCACCAGAGTATTCATATAAACATCCATCGGATCGCGTTCGTGCATTTTATCCTCGCTTTATAATTCGACTAAAAGGAACCTGCGGAAAAATCCGCGGGTTCCTTTGATTTTATCAAGCCTTAAACCGACTTATTCTTCGGTTTTGGCGGTTTTCTTTTTGGCGGGAGCCTTTTTGGGTTTGTCTTCCTTTTCGGCTTCCTTGGGAGCGGCTTTTTTAGCCGTCGATTTTTTGGCTTTTTTAGCCGCGGGTTTGACGTCTTCGGCGTCAGCCTTGTACAGTTCTTCCGGCGTTACTTTCTTTTCGTTCAGCTTCACGCCTTTCAAGATAAAGTCGATGACTTTTTCTTCAAACAACGGCGCGCGCAAACGATCCAGCATTTCGGGATGTTTCGCATAGAAATCGAAAACAGCCTTTTCCTGACCGGGGAACTGGCGGGCTTCCATCATAATGGCGCGGTTCAAATCGGCGTCGGTGACGGCGATTTTGTTTTTCATGCCGACTTCAGCCAGCAGCAAGCCCAAGCGAACACGGCGTTCCGCAATCGCGCGGTAAGCGGCTTTCAGTTCTTCTTCGGTCTTGTCGGCGTCATCTTCGTCCAAGCGACCCGCTTTTTTGGCGGCTTCGACCTGTTTCCAAATCGCATTGAATTCCAGATCCAGCATGCCCTGCGGAACGGGGAAGTCGTGCGCGTCCGCCAAAGCGTCCAGCAACAGCTTTTTCAAGTTGTTCATGGAAACGGATTCATATTCGCGCGCCAATTCGCCGCGAATCATTTCGCGCAGTTCGTCCAGCGTTTCTTTGCCGAAGAATTTCGCGAAAGCGTCGTCCAGTTCGGCGGGCTTTTTGGTGCGCAATTCTTTGATTTTCACGGCGAACACGGCGTCTTTGCCAGCCAAGTCTTTGGCGTGATAATCGGCGGGGAACGGAACTTTGACGGAAACGTCTTCGCCCGCTTTGTGTCCGACGAGCTGGTCTTCAAAGCCCGGAATGAACGAATTGGAACCCAGTTCCAGCGAATAGTTTTCACCCTTGCCGCCGGCGAATTCGACGCCGTCGATGGAACCGACAAAGTCGATGACGGCGATGTCGCCTTTGACCGCGGCGCGGTCGTCTTTGACGGGTTCGGACGAGCTGCGGGCGGACGCCAAGCGTTCCAAAGCCTTCTGCACTTCGTCGTCGGGGATGTCGGCAATCAGTTTATCCAAGGAAATGGTGGAAAAGTCGACGGGCGTGATTTCGGGAACGACTTCGACATCCATCGTGAATTCCAAATCCTTGCCGTCGTCAAAAGAAACGACTTCGATTTGGGGACGCACGGCGGGACGCAAAGAGCGGTCGCTCAGCGTTTTGGAGGACTGTTCCTGAATCAGTTCGTCCAACACTTCGCCCAGAACGGCTTTTTCATAGCGCTGACGCAAAAAGCTTTCGGGCGCTTTGCCTTTGCGGAAACCGGGGATAGTCGCCGTTTCGCCGATAGATTTGATTTTGTCCGTGACTTTGGAAGCGATAACGTCGGCGGGGACGACGACCTTAAAAGCATGCTTCAAGCCGTCAACTTTTGTTTCAGTAACCTGCATGAACCTAAATCCTATAAAAATAAAACACGTTTCGTCAGCCGCAAAGGGGGAAACAAACTGGTGCGGGTGAAGGGACTCGAACCCCCAAGGCGCAAGCCATCGGAACCTAAATCCGACGTGTCTACCAATTCCACCACACCCGCGTTTAACTTCGCGGAAACGATTCAACAGACTTCTATAACATAAAAAGGCGAAACTGCAAACGAATTCTTGCGCGCCTTGACCGAAAGGACGAAAAAAGCGGGAAAAGTCAAAAAAAAGACTTGATAAACGCCCGAAATCCCTATATACAGAAAGCGGTTACAATGCCGGCTTGGCACAGTTGGTAGCGCAGTTGATTTGTAATCATCAGGTCGGGGGTTCAAATCCCTCAGCCGGCACCATAAAAAAATTCCCCTTTACGGGGAATTTTTTTATGGTACCAACTAAACTGGGGATTTGAACCCTAAGAGGGCGCTGAGCGTCTTGGAAAACAGGCTATAACGCCTGTTTTCAGCGAAGCGGGGCGAAGCCGGAAACAAAACGTCAGTTTTGTTTATCCCTCAGCCGGCTTTATTTAATTTCATGCGCTTCGGTCGAACCCTAAGAGGGCGTTGAGCGTCTTGGAAAACAAAAAAGCCCCCCGCAAAGGAGTGCTTTTTTTTGCTTAAAAAGCATACTCAAGCATCGGCTTCGCGCACCGCTTTGGCGATATTGCTCAACATGCCGTTGACAACGCGGATTTCCGCCCCGTCATAGAAACACGACGTCAAATCGACGTATTCTTTTAAAATCACGGCAACGGGCGTTTCGGGAAAAGCCAGCAATTCGGCGACACCCGCCTGCAAAATCGCTTTCAGCGTTTTTTCAACGCGGTCTTCCGTCCAATCGGCGGCAAGCGACGCCTTAATCATTTCGTTGATGTGATCGGAATTTTCGGCATACGACGCCAAAATGCCCGAAAACAGCGTCGGTTCGGCGGGCATGACGGGAACGAATTCTTCCGTTCCGAAATCGTCTTTTTCTTCAATGACTTCCGCGCCGATGTCGCCGTTCATGAATTCGCGGGCGATTTGGTCAATCGTTTTTTCCCCGAACCCGTATTCGTACAGGGCTTGAACCGCCGCCAAACGGGACGAACTGCGGTTTGTTCTTTGTTTAGACATTTAAATGTCCTCCTCGGTATTCTGATGTTTATCGGTTGTTTCGGCGACTTTTTCCAAAGACGCGACAAAAGCTTTAAAATCCTCGGCTTCGCGGAAATCGCGGTACACGGACGCAAAGCGCACATACGCCACGGGGTCCAGTTCGGACAACGCCTGCATGACCATTTCGCCGATTTGCACCGACGGAATTTCGCTTTCGCCCGACACTTCCAGCTGGCGCTGAATACTGTTGACAATCCGTTCGACCTGTTCGGACATAATCGGACGCTTGCGCACCGCAATCATAATCGAACGCTGCAGTTTGTCGCGGTCGAACGGCATGCGGGAAGCGTCCTTTTTAATCACGACCAGCTCTCGCAGCTGCACACGTTCAAACGTCGTGAAACGCGACCCGCACGCAGGACAAAAGCGGCGGCGGCGAATGGACGAATTGTCATCGCTGGGACGCGAATCCTTGACTTGCGTTTCGGCAAAGCCGCAGAAAGGGCAGCGCATAAATCAAGCCTCCGTCATCAAGCCTTCGTAAATCGGAAAACGGCGGCACAAATCCAAAACGGTTTTGTGCGCTTTTTCTTCGGCGGCGGCGTTGTCTTCGGCGTTTTGCGCCAAGCCGTCCAGCACATCGCCGATCAGGTTGGCGACCGTCCGGAATTCCTCAACGCCGAATCCGCGCGTCGTTCCCGCAGGCGTTCCCAAGCGGACGCCCGACGTCACGGTCGGTTTTTTGGGATCGAACGGAATACCGTTTTTGTTGCACGTCATTCCCGCGCGTTCCAAGCTTTTTTCAGCCTGCTTGCCCGTCAATCCTTTCGGACGCAAATCGACCAGAACCAAATGCGTATCCGTTCCGCCCGAAACCAAATTCAAACCGCGTCCGACTAGCGTTTCGCCCAGCACTTTGGCGTTGGCGACGACGGATTTTGCGTATTCTTTGAATTCGGGCTTCAGCGCTTCGCCCAAAGCGACGGCTTTGCCCGCGATGACGTGCATCAAAGGTCCGCCCTGCAGTCCGGGGAAAACGGCGGAGTTGATTTTTTTCGCCAAATCTTCGCGGTTGGTCAAAATCATGCCGCCGCGCGGACCGCGCAAAGTCTTGTGCGTCGTGGTTGTGACGACATCCGCGTATTTCAGCGGGTTTTCGTGAACACCGCCCGCGACCAATCCCGCAAAGTGCGCCATATCGACCATCAGCAAAGCCCCGACTTCGTCCGCAATCGCGCGGAATTTCGCGAAATCAATGGCGCGCGGATACGCCGACCCGCCCGCGATAATCAGCTTGGGCTTGTGTTCTTTTGCCAGACGTTCGACTTCTTCAAAGTCGATTAAGCCGTCCTCTTTGCGCACGCCGTACTGAACGGCGTTGAACCATTTTCCCGACAACGCGACGGACGCGCCGTGCGTCAAATGACCGCCCGCGGACAAAGACATGCCCATCAGCGTATCCCCAGGCTGCAGCAAAGCCAGCTGCACCGCGCCGTTCGCCTGCGCGCCCGAATGGGGCTGAACGTTGACAAATTCGGCGCCGAACAAGTTTTCGGCGATATCGACAAACTCGCAACCGCCGTAATAGCGTCTGCCGCAGTAGCCTTCGGCGTATTTATTGGTCAAAATCGACCCTTGCGCTTCCAAAACGGCTTTGGAAACAATGTTTTCGGACGCAATCAGTTCGATTTGGTTCTGCTGGCGCGTCAGTTCCTTGTAAATTCCCGCATAGATTTCGGGATCGGATTCTTTGAGCGAGCGGGTGAAAAAAGCGTTGTTCATAGAAGCTCCTTAAACCAAATGGGACAGTTTTTCGACGCGGCGCGCATGTCTGCCGCCCGCAAATTGCGTGTTCAAAAACGTGTTCAGGCAGTCGTAAGCAACCTCGACGCCCGTCGTTCTGCCGCCGAAAACGATAACGTTCGCGTTGTTGTGTTCGCGGCACAGGCGCGCGCCGAAAGCATCGTGAATCAGCGCCGCGCGGATGAACGGAAAGCGGTTGGCGGCAATGCTGATGCCGATGCCCGTTCCGCAAACCAGAACGCCGCGTTCGGCTTTGCCTGCCTTAATCGCGTCCGCCATTTTCGCCGCCATATCGGGATAATCGACGGAATCGGTCGAATACGTCCCCAAATCCAACGGCTCATACCCCCATTCGGCAAGCTTTTCCGCCAACAGGTTTTTCAATTCAAATCCGCCGTGATCCGCGGCAAGAGCGATGACTTCAGCCATAACGACAACTCCTTTACAAAAATGTTTTTCAAAGTTTTATCACACGGGATTGCTTTTGGTCAAAACATATTCCAGTTTTTTGCGCGCCAGCATTTTCAGCGATAGCATCGGCGTGTTGCGCGGCGCCATAAAGCTGACCTCCGTTCCCGTTTCTTCGTGAACGGCAATGACTTTGACGGCATTGCCTATCGGTTGGATCTGCAGGATGATTCCGTCGCTCACGAGTTCAAAGCTCCGCACAATTCATCGTAAGACATCACGTTTTTGACGGGTCCCAAAGCGGCGAAGGTCGGTTTTTGCGCAAACGTCTTGCGCGCGAAATCCAGCACTTGTTCGGGCGTTACGGCATTGATTTTATCCAGCACCTCGTCCTTTTCAATCAAGCGGTCGTAAATCAGCAGATTGCCCGCGTTTTGTTCGCACCGCGCCGTCGGATGTTCCAAAGACATCAAAATCCCCGCCTTCAGCTGGGCTTTGCCGCGGTTCAACTCTTCTTCGGTCAAAGAATCCTGCATTTTTTTGATTTCGTCGCAAACGGCGGGCATGATTTCAGCGGCTTCCTCTTCGCCCGTTCCCGCGTAAACGCCAAACAGTCCGCCCTTCGTCGCGGGGGAAAAGAACGAATACACCGTGTAAACCAAGCCCCGCTTTTCGCGGATTTCCTGAAACAGCCGCGACGACATGCCGCCGCCGAACACCGTCGAAAGCAAATGCGCGGTGTAATAGTTTTCGTCATAGTACGACACCGACGGAAAACCCAAAATCAGATTGACCTGCTCGATTTTCTTTTTTTGGCGGAAATCCCCGCCGGCATAGGACGGCTGCGGCGCTTCAAAGCCCTTTGCGGGGGCGAGTTCGGCAAACGCCTTTTCAACCAAAGACACGAAAACGTCGTGCTTGACATTGCCGCTTGCCGCCAGCACCATTCTGTCGGGCGTGTAGTTCGATTTCAAGTAGTGGTTCAGCGTTTCGCGGCTGACGCCCTTGACCGTTTCGACGGAACCCAAAACGGGACGACCGAACGATTGATTCGGAAAAGCCGTTTCCTGAAAATAATCGAAAACAATGTCGTCGGGCGTGTCTATGGATTGGTTGATTTCCTGCAAAACAACGGCTTTTTCACGGTCGAATTCTTCGGGCGCAAAGGTCGAATGCAGCAAAATATCCGCCAGAATGTCGACGGCAAGGGGCAAATCCTCTTTCAGCACTTTGATATAAAAGGATGTCGTTTCCCGCGACGTGCAGGCATTGAAATAGCCGCCGACGTTTTCGATTTCCTCAGCGATTTGGCGGGCGGTGCGGGTGGTCGTGCCTTTGAACACCATGTGTTCAAGCAGGTGAGAAATGCCGTTGATTTCGGCGGGTTCATACATCGACCCGACCCCGACCCACGCGCCCAAAGCCACGGTGTCGAGTTCGTTCATTTCGTCGGTTACGATTCGCAGGGAATTCGGCAAACGGGAAACGGTGCGCATTTTCAGACCTCTTTTTTCACACTGTTTTCAATAAAGTAGGTAATCGAATCATATTGATTCGGCAAAACGGTAAAGCTTTCGCGCCGCGTCATCAAATCCGACAAAACGGGCGGCAAAGCGGGCGTTATGCCCGTCGCTTCGCGCACGGGAATCGGGAATTTCGCGGGATGAGCCGTCGCCAGCACAATCATCGGAACATCTTTTTCGGCATACCGTTCCGCCGCCGCAAAGCCGATGGCGGAATGCGGATCGACGATTTCGCCCGACAGCTTGTAAACGCGCGCGATTTCCGCTTTCGTTTCCGCGTCGTCGCAGCGCAATCCTTTGAAGAATCCGCGGATTTTCGCCAGCACTTCGGCGGAGACTTCGTATTTGCCGTCGTATTTGAACACGTCCATCAGATGCACAATCGCTTTTGCGTCGCGGTCGAACATCTCGAACAGCAAGCGTTCAAAGTTTGACGAGATTTGAATATCCATCGACGGACTGATGGACGGCTTGACGGGACGTTTTTCCATCACGCCCGTTTCCAAAAAACGCGGCAGAATGTCGTTTTCGTTCGACCCCAGCACCAGCGTTTTAATCGGCAATCCCGCCTTTTTCGCGACAAAGCCCGCAAAAATGTTGCCGAAGTTGCCCGTCGGAACGGCAAACGACACTTCGCGGTCGGGCGCGCCCAGCTGCAAAGCGGCGTAAAAGTAATACACGACTTGCGCCATAATGCGCGCCCAGTTAATCGAGTTCACGGCGGACAGATTGTGTTTCGTTCTGAACGCTTCGTCGCCGAACAGCGCTTTGACAATCGCCTGGCAATCGTCGAAAGTCCCCTCCAGCGCGATATTGAACACGTTGTGCGACAAAGTCGTCGTCATCTGGCGACGCTGAACTTCGGACACGCGGTTGTGCGGATGCAAAATAAAGATGTCCAGATTGTCCAGTCCTTTGCAGGCTTCAATCGCCGCCGATCCCGTGTCGCCCGACGTTGCGCCGACAATGGTGATATGCTTTCCGCTGCGGGACAAAACGCGGTCGAACATCCGCCCGACCACCTGCAAAGCGTAATCCTTGAACGCCAAAGTCGGACCGTAAAACAGCTGTTCGACCCACAGATTTTCGCGAATTTGCTTTAACGGAGCGACGGCGGCGTGCGTGAATTTGCCGTAAGCGTCCGCCGCGATATCCTTTAATTCGGATTCGGTCAAGCAGCCCGCCGTAAAAGGCGCCATGACTTTCGCCGCCAGTTCGGGATAGCTCAACGCCTGCATTTTGCGGATTTCGTCCGCCGTAAAGTGCGGGTATTCCTGCGGCACATACAGCCCGCCGTCAGGGGCAAGCCCCGCCAGCAGCACGTTTTCAAAATCCAAAGCGGGGGCGTTGCCGCGCGTACTGATGTATTTCACGAATGAACTCCTATGAAAATCGATAAATCTTTTCCCTTATATAAGTACATCTTTCGTTTAAATACAATATCGGATTTGAAACTTCGCCCTGTTTTTGCTATTAAAGAATCCGAACAAACAACGAAAGGATGAAACGGATGAAAAAAATCGCGGTGCTGCTGTCGGGATGCGGCGTTATGGACGGTTCGGAAATTCACGAAGCCGTGACGGCAATGCTTGCCATCGAACAGCAAGGGGCGAAATACCGTTGCTTTGCCCCCGAAGGCAATCAAACGGTCGTGATGAATCACGTTTTAAAGCATCCCATGGACGAAACCCGCCGCATGCCCGCCGAATCCGCCCGCATCGCGCGCGGCAACATTTCGGTTTTAAGCACTTACCGCGCCGCCGACTATGACGGGCTTTTGCTCCCCGGCGGGATGGGCGCGATTTTGAACCTGTGCGATTTTGCGCACCAAGGACCCGCTTGCTCGGTGCATCCCGACGTGGAGCGCGCTTTGATTGAAACGCACCAAGCGGGCAAGCCGATTGCCGCGCTGTGCATTGCGCCTGTCGTCGTCGCCCGCGTATTAAAGGGCGTTACCGTCACTATCGGCAATGATGCTGAAACGGCAATGGCGATTAAACAAATGGGCGGCACGCACAAAATCTGCAATGCCGCCGAAGTCTGCATCGACACGAAAAACAAAATCGTTTCGACGCCGTGCTATATGCTGGACAAATCGCTGAAAGACGTGGCAATCAGCACTTCAAACGCCGTCAAGGATTTGTTGACGCTTGCTTAGCCGCCGCTTCGCGTTCGCGTTTGGATTTCCAGACGAAATAGAATGACGTTAAAATTCCGAATCCGATAAGGACGACGGGAATAATCGTCAAAATCCGCATGACGTCTTCCTGATGGTTACGGAAAAACTCGGTCTGTCCCGCGAAATAGCTGAGCGTAATCAGCAAACCGACCCACAGCACGCCGCTGACCCAGTTGACGACGTGGAACACGCGGCGTTCCATACCCGACACGCCGATAAACAGCGGCATCAGCGTCCGCACGAACGCGGTAAAGCGCGCCAGCAATAAAGCCAGAATACCGTATTTGTGCAACATTCTTTCGGTTTTGTCGTGGTATTTTTGGGGAATATGGCTCATCCAGCGTTTGACGACGCGGCTTTCGCTCAGCCACCTGCCCTGCCAATAGCCGACTTCGGAACCCAGCGCCGCGCCGACCGTCAAAACCGCAAGGGTAATCCAGTAATCGGCAATGCCGTGAACAATCAGCGTTCCCGCCAGCAGCAGCAAACTGTCGCCCGGCAGAAAAGTCGCGGGCAAAATACCGTTTTCCAACACCAGCACAACGAACAAAACAGCGTAAAGCATAAAGACCAAATCGGGATTGGCAAGCGTTTGAAAATCCTGTTCCCACAAAGCTTTTAACAACGTCCCGATTTTTTCCATAACTTACCGTCCTTTCCGTTGATTGATTTGTTAATAAAGATAATGAAAAAAAGACTTGTTTTTCAACAGTTATTTTTACCTTTTTGACAAAAAAGTTTCACAATGCCGGCGTGTCCGTTTTTTTGCGCCAGCTCAACCGCAGTCTGCCCGCCGTACACCTGTTTTTCGGGATTTGCGCCCGCGTCGAACAACAGCTTTGCGACCGTAAAATAACCGCGCAAAGCCGCATCCGCCAAAGCTTCGTCCAAAGCGGCGGGAGCGGCGGGAATCAAAACGCGCGCCGTATCGGCATTGTTGTGCGCGGCGGCGGCAATCAAAGCGGCGTCCGAATCCCCTCCTTTGAGCTTCAACAGCCGTTCGACCAAAGCCGTATGCCCGAACCGCGCAGCGGCGACAATCGCCCAAGAATCGAACACGCCCGCTTCGATAAAACATTCGACGATTTCGGTTTCGCCCGCTTCGCACGCGTTGACCAAAGCCCCTTTGAAATCGTCCGCCGCCCCTCCCTGCTTCAAACATTCCCGCAGTTGAGCGATATCTTGATTTTTAACGGCTTCGTAGACGGACGACATGGGCGGCTTCTCCTGTTTTTTTTGATGATAACACCCGATTTTTCGTTTGTCACAGCCCTTTTTGGCTTTTATACTTGCCCCGATTTTTCAAAGGAGATTCTCCATGACCGATTTTGACGAAAACAAACTGGCGGAACTGGCAAAACAAGCGGACGTTTTTTTGCAAACGAGCGTTAAAGACGCCGACACCGAACGCGTTTTCGACGAAATCAAGCAAATCGTATCAAAGGAAGCGGGCTACATCGGTCTGGCGCAGATTGATTTGACCATCGGCGACATCGCGGGCAACGGATTGAAAATCGCGCGCTATATCCGTTACGCCGAACGCGTCGGACTGGATATGATTGTGTTCCCCGAACTGGCGTTAATGGGCTATCCCGTCGAAGACATCATCGACCGCCACCCCGTCGTCGTCGCCGAAAACGTCCGCTGGGTCAAAGAGCTGGCAAAGCTTTGCAAAAACACCACCGCTTTGGTCGGATTTGTGGAACCGCGCGGGGATTCGCCCGTCGGACGGCGGTACTACAATTCCGTCGCCGTGTTGCACAAGGGGGAAATTCAGGGCATCGTCCGCAAACGTCTGCTGCCGACGTATTCGGAATTTAACGACAGCCGCTATATCGAGCCGTCGCCCGTCGCGGGCGTTCAGCCTGCCGACACTTTGGGCGCGTTCACCCCCGAAAAGGTCGTCGATATGAAAAAAACGATTACCGTCAACGGCATATCCTACGGCATTTCGATTTGCGAAGACTGCTGGAACAACAAAGCTTTCTTTCATCACACTTTGTACGCCGTCGACCCCGTGGACGAGCTGGCGCGGGACAAACCCGACGTCTTTATCAACTGTTCGGCGTCGCCCTGCCGCGCGAAAAAGGAACAGCTGAAACACAATATGCTGTCCTTTATCGCCAAACAGTACGGGATTCCGTTTGCTTACGTCAATCAGGTCGGCGCGATGGACTGCTGTTCTTTTGACGGGGCGAGCCGCGTGTTTTCCGCCGACGGCGTTTTGACGGCGCGGGCGGTGTCGTTCGCCGAACAATGTCTGATTGTCAATCCGGCGAAAAACAAAGGCGCGGTCTATCCCTTGACCAAAGGGCTGGAAAAAACGCTGTCAGAAGAAAAAGTTTTCACTTTGGATTACGAAAACGATTTGGAGCGCACCTACAAAACAATCGTGCAAGCCGTTCGCGGATACTTTTCTAAATGCGGGCTGAAGCGCGCGGTTTTGGGACTGTCGGGCGGATTGGATTCGACGGTTTGCGCGGTTTTGCTGGCGGATGCTTTGGGCGCGGAAAACGTGTTCGGCGTCAGCATGCCGTCCGAAATCACCAGTACGGAAAGCCGCGACGACGCCGCGACGCTGGCAAAGAATCTCGGCATTCCCTTTACTCAAATGCCGATTAAGACAATGGTTGACGCGACGAACGGCTGTTTCGCCGAACTGTTTGCCAAAGTCGAATCGCAATGGGACTGCCGTTACAAAGCGTCCTTTACGCAAGACAATATCCAAGCCCGTTCCCGCGCCGTGTTTTTATGGGGAATCGCCAACGAATTCGCCGCCTGCATTCCCATTGCCACATCGGATAAATCCGAGCTTTATATGGGGTACGCGACGATTAACGGCGATATGTCGGGCGGGTTCGCCCCGATTGCCGACGTGCCGAAAACCAAGCTGTTTGCCTTGGCGCGGTGGATGAACGCGAACAGAGCGGTGAAAAACGCCGTTCCCGAATCCGTTATCCTGAAACGCCCCGGCGCGGAGCTGGCAATCGACCCGAAAACGGGCAAACCCTTGATTGCCGAGGACGCTTTAATGCCCTATCCGTTCCTTGACGAAGTGATTTGGCGTATCGAAAACAAACATGAAAGCTATGCCGATATGCTGGATTCGGAATTTCTGTACGAAAAAACGACGCCCGTTTCCCGCGAACAAAAAACCGCTTGGCTGGACAAGTTTTACAAGCGTATGGCGGGCGCGCTGTACAAATGGTCGATTTTGCCGCCCGCGGTCATTGTGGAATCGCGTTCAATCAACAAAATCGACTATCGCCAGCCGATTACGTCGTGCCGCATCGACTACAAAGGCAAAACTCCGTCGGAAATCGGCGAGCTGTTAAAACTTGCCGATTGCGCGGTACAGATTCGATTTCCCGATTAAAACGGTATAGAATGATGTAATCAGTTCTTGGCGCGCGGTCGCCAGTTGCGCCTGAACGGTCAGCAGGTTCAACAGCGTTTCTTTGCCCGCCCGATAGGACGCGCGGGACACGCGTTCGTTTTCTTCCGCCGATTTTAAGACGTCTTGGTTAATCGTGTAAGACGCCAGCGCGGTTTTATAATCCTGATACGCCGACCAGACTTCGTTTTTAACCGCGTCTTCGGTGCTTTTTTCCTGCCAGACGGCTTGGCGATAGTCGTAGCGCGCCTTTGCCAGAGCGTAGGATTTGGAAAAGCCTTCGAACAACGGAACGTTCAGCACCACGCCGACATCGCCGCCGTAAGTGTAGGGATACCCGTCTTTAAAAGGTTTGTCGTCTTTCCACCGGTCGGCATAGGACGCGTTCGCCGTCAAAGCCAACGTCGGCGCCATCGCGGATTTCGCGGAGTCTATTCCCGCCGAAGCCGCCGCTTTGGCTTTTGCCGCGCCTTTGATTTCGGGACGCAGATCCAACGCCAGCTTTATCATCTTTTGCACGGGCATTTTTTCCGCCAACGCGGTTGAACCGTCGTCTTTTTTCGGCACAACCAGAGAAAACTTCGTTTCGGGCGGCAGGTTCAGCAACGTCGCCAGATTCGCCTGATTCTTTTCAATCGTGTTTTGCGCCGCCGTCACCGCCAGCTTGGAACGCAGATACGTTGTCTTCGCCAACAATAAATCGGACGTCGCCGCTTTGCCGACCTGATATTTCTTTTGCGTTTCGTCGTATGATTTTTTATAGGACGCGACGCTGGTTTCAGCGGATTTCAAAACCTCTTTCGCGCTCAGCAAATCCATGTACGCGCTGTGAACGCCCAGCACCAGATCGTGCAAAGCCGCATTGTAACCGAACGCCGCCTGTTCCATATACGCTTTCATCATATCCGTTGACGCGGAACGTCCGCCGAAATCCAGCAGCAGCCAGTTCAAAGCGACGTTGATCGAATACGGCTTGGCTTTCATATCTTTATAGACATTGGCGTTCGGTTCGTCGTATTGCCCTTTGCCGTGCGATGCCGTCGCCGCCGCCGTCAGATCGACGTTCGGCAGATAAGCGGCTTTGCTTGCGCCAAAGCTCGCTTCCGCCGATTTGACCGCCATAAAGGTGCGGTTCAAGTCGGGGTTGTTGCACACGCCGATTTGAATCAAGTCGTTCAACCCCAGCTTGCCTTTGACATTCACTTTCGACAGGCAGTTTTCAGGGGCTTTTTGCGTATAGACCGACATCGGGTCGAACGCGTTCGCGGGGGCGGTCAAAAACGCCGCGACGCCCGCCGTTAACAACATCTTTTTCATTTGTTTCCTTTCTTCATCGCCTTGTCGGCAAGGGTTTGAACCAAAACGTACAACAGCGGAATAACAAACAATCCGACCAGCGTGCCGACCAGCATGCCGTAAAACACGGGTGTGCCGATCGCCTGTCGGCTGTTCGCGCCCGCGCCCGTCGCGTTAATCATCGGGAACACGCCCAAAATGAACGCAAAAGCCGTCATCAAAACCGCGCGGAACCGTTCGCGCAAAGCGTACATCGCCGCGCGCGGAACGGTCATGTTCAGCCCTTGGCGGGCGTCACGGGCGAATTCGACGATCAAAATCGCGTTTTTGCTCGCCAATCCGACCAGCATGACAATCCCCAACTGCGCGTAAATCGACAAAGGCAGCCCCGTAATCAGCAGCCCCGCCAAAGCTCCCACCGTCGCGACGGACACGGACATCAAAACGGGAATCGGCAAAATCCAGCTTTCATACAGCGACACAAGGAACAGATAGGCGAAAACAACCGCCAGCGACAACAGCAAACCGATTTGCCCCTGATTGTTCTTTTCCTGATAGCTCATGCCCGACCATTCATAGGAAAATCCTTTGACGCCTTTCATCAAACTTTCCAGTTCCGCCATCGCTTCGCCAGACGACACCGCGGGATTTTGTTCCGCCGTGATGTCCGCGCTGGGATATTGGTTGTAGCGGGAAATCACGCGCGGGGACATGACTTGGGTCAAACCGACCAAAGCCCCCAAAGGCACTTTTTCGCCCGTCGTCGACGGAACGTAGATGTCGCGCATACTTTCGACGTCGTCGCGGAAACGCGCGTCCGACTGCACGACGACCTTGTTGACCTGCGTTCCGATGTTGATGTCGTTGACGTACATCGATCCCAGATAGGCTTCCAAAGTCGAATAGAGGTTCGACAACGGCACGTTCATCGATTCCGCCTTTTCACGGTTGATTTCGATGAACACCGCGGGCGTTTTCGACGTGAACGTCGTAAAACCGTACAAAAACTTCGAGTTCGTGTTGACTTTTCCCAACAGCTTTTGCGCTTCGGCGTCCAGCTTGGCGTAATCCATGCCCGATGTCATTTGCAGACGGAAATCCATACCGCCCTGATTGCCCAAGCCCTGAATCGCGGGAAATTCAAAGAACTGCAATTCGGCTTCGGGCGTTTCGGCAGTCAGCTTCGCGCGCATTTCGTTCATCAGGTTGGTGGAATACAGCGACGGAGCTTTACGCTTGTCCCACGGTTCCAAATCGACGATCACCATCGCCGTGTTTTCGGAACGCCCCGCCAGAATGCTGACGCCGACGACGCCGATCGACCCGCGCACGCCCTTTTGCGCCAGAATTTTTTCCGTCACTTTTTCAACAACCGCTTTGGTGCGGGCATAAGACGCGCCTTCGGGCAAAGTGATGTTCGCGATATAAACGCCCTGATCTTCGCTCGGGACAAACGACGTGCCGTTCAGCTTGAACAAAGTGCCGTTCAACGCCAGAATCACGCCGAAAATCAAAGCGATGACGCTGATGCGCCGCGCGAACAAAGCCGCCGTGCGCGCGTATCCGTTCGCCGTCGAATTGACGACGCGGTTGAACCATGCGAGCGGTCCTTTCTTTGCCGTCTTAAACGGTTTCAAAAAGTACGCGCACAAAACGGGCGACAATGTCAGCGCGTTCACCGCCGAAAACACCAAAGACGTGCTGATGGTGATTGCGAACTGCTGGTAAATCCTGCCCGTGATGCCGCCCATGCAGGCGATGGGGACGAAAATCACGACCATGACCAGCGTTGTTGAAACCAGCGCGCCCGTGATTTCGCGCATGGTGCGCCGGGTCGCTTCCAACGGAGGGAGCTTTTCCTTTTCCATCAAATGCATCACGCGTTCGACAACGACGATCGCGTCATCGACGACCGCGCCGATCGCCAGCACGATGCCGAACAGCGTGAACATATTGATGCTGAATCCCAACGCCAGCATAACCACCATGGTCGCCAGCATGGATACGGGAACCGCAATCAACGGAATCAGCGTCGTGCGCCAGTTCTGCAAAAACACCCAGCACACCAGAACGACCAGCACGAACGTTTCAAACAACGTGTGCAGCACTTCGGAAATCGACGCGTTGATGTAATCGGTCGAATCGTAGTTGAATTTGTATTCGACGCCTTCGGGCAGGGATTCTTCCAAACGCGACAGTTCGGCGCGCAGTTTTTTCATCGCGTCGACGGCGTTCGCGCCCGAAGACAGCTTGACCTGCAAAGACACGGCGGGCGCGCCGTCGGCAAACGCCGTAATGCCGTAAGATTCCTCGCCGTAAGACACGTTCGCGATGTCTTTCAGCCGCACCAGTCCGCCGTGTTCCGCCGTGCGGACGATGATTTCGCGAAAATCTTTCACTTCATTGATGCGCCCTTGAGTTTTCAGCGGATAGACCATTTGCGCGGAATCGTCCGGCGCGGCGCCCAGCTTGCCCAAAGTCGGCTGATAGTTCTGCGACGAAATCGCGTTGCGGACATCCGCCGCCGTGATGTTCAACGCCGCCATTTTGTCCGAATTGAGCCATACGCGCATGGCGGAGCTTGCGGCGTACACGTCCACCCCGCCCACGCCGTCGATGCGCGCCAAAGCCTCTTTGACGTTGTCGATGACGTAATCCGCCAGTTCAAGGCTTGATAAAGTGTGTTTCGGCGACACGAACGAAATCATCGCCAGCATATTCGTCGATTCGCGGGTAACGGTCACGCCCTGACGGGTGACTTCGGCAGGCAGGGACGCGGTCGCGATCTGCACGCGGTTCTGCACTTTGACCTGCGCCATATCGGGATCGACGCCCGTTTTGAACGTTACGGTCAGGGAATACGTCGTATCCTCGGACGACGAAGACATATACAGCATGTCTTCGACGCCGTTGACTTCGCGTTCAATGGGGATTGCGACCATTTTCGCAATCACGTCCGCGGACGCGCCGGGGTACGTCGCCGAAACCGTCACCACGGGCGGCGTGATTTCGGGATACAGCGCAACGGGCAGCAGCTTGATCGCCACCAATCCCGCCAAACACATCACAATCGCGATAACAATCGCAAATCGCGGGCGTTTCAGAAAAAACTCCGAAAACATCTTCAGCCCTCCGATTTCACAAAGCTTTGCTTGACGGTCGAACCGTTTTCGACTTTTTGCAAGCCCTGCACGATGATATGCGCGCCGGCGTTCAGCCCGTCGATTACGATCAGCCTGTCGCCGATTAAATCACCCGTTTTGATGTAAGTTTTCCGCGCTTTTTCTTCGGCGTTCACGACATAGACGAACAGCCCCTGATTATCCTGCATCACGGCGGATTGCGGAATCAAAACCAGCGGACGGTCTTCGCCCGCCTTGACCAGCACGTCAACGTGATTTCCGGGCAACAGCGTTTTGTCCGCGTTTTGAACATCAATATACGCCGCGACCGTCGCCGTCATCAAATTGACTTCGCTGTCGAAAAACGTCTTTAACACTTTGACGGGAACAACCGTTTCGTCGGGCAGGACAACCTTGATGTCCGTAATGAAATCGCCGTTTGTTTTCAAACGCTTCATCGCTGTCAGGCGGTCTTTGTCGGTTACGGAAAACGAAACGCGTATCGGCGAAATCTGCACGATGCGCGCCATTGCGCGCCCCGACATATCGACAAAATTTCCTTTTGTAATCAAAGCCTTGCCGATAAAACCGTCAATCGGGGCTTTGATTTCCGTATAACCCAGATTGATGCGCGCGGTCGCGGCGTTCGCTTCGGCGGCTTTGACGGCGGCTTTCGCCTGCGCCAGCGCGCTTTCGGACGCTTCGATGTTCGACGCGGTCAGGACTTTTTGCTTGAACAACACTTTGTTGCGTTTGTGGTCGCTTTCGATTTGCTTCAAGTTCGCCTTTGCGCGCGCGACTTCGGCGTCCGCGCTGTTGACGGCTTCCTTGTAGCGGCTTTGTTCGATGACGAACAGCACCTGATCTTTTTTGACAAAGCCGCCTTCGTCAAACTGGATTTTATCCAGATAGCCCGTGACCTGCGCCTTGACGTCGACGCTGTTGATCGCTTCGACCGTCGCGATGTATTTTCTGACGGGCGCGGTGTTTTCCAAAACCGCGTCCGTGGTCACCACATACGGCACGCCGCCGCCGAACCCGTGATTTTCCGCGGGCGTCAAGCGGGTTTTCAGCCCCCACCCCGCCGCGACGCACGCCGGCAGGACGATCAGCTGAAACAGGATTCTTCTTTTGCTTAAATGAACGACTTTCATCAAACGCTCCTATCGAAAAGTTTTGGATTGTTTGATAAAAGCGGAATTTTTTCGAATCAAGAAAAAATTTTTTTATATCACTTTGTAATGGTTTTCGGCTTCTTTCGAATGGCGATGTCGACGCGAACGCCGGAATCAAGGCGCGTTTCCAAAACATACAGATCGTTGTAGCGGAAATCGTCGTCTTCCGGCGACTCAGAAGCGGTATTGTCTTTGACAACCTTGACTTTTCCCGCTTTGGACACTTTGCGCACGCGCAGGGCTTTCACAACGTCGTCGGTCAGATATTTGCCGGATTTTTTCCACCGCATCACGCTTTGGACGCTGACGCCCAACGCTTTCGCCGCCGCCGTCATCGACAGCCCCGACACCAGCAGGGTCATCGCCAGCCATTTTTCGTCCAAGCTGCGGACGCGGGACGTTTCGCGCGTGAACTGACAGTCGCATTCGGCGCATTTAAAGCGTTGCCGCCCGCGCGCCGTCCCGTATTTCACCGACTTTTCACACCCGCATTTCGGACACTTCATTCTCACCCGCCTTTTACAATTACAAAGTGATAACAAAAAACGATGTCCGCGACAAGTGTTTTTCGTGCTTTTTGTCAGTCGATTCGGTCAGGCGTCTTTGATATCAACGGCGGTAAAGCCCGCATCGGCGACCGCTTTGATCAGCACGTTGTCGGCTACGGCTTTTTCAAGTGTTACAGACGCTTTTTTTCCCGCCAAATCGACCGAAGCGTCTGCCACGCCGTCCACGGCTTTCAGCGATTTTTCGACAAACGCGGCACAATGCGCGCAATGCATCCCATCCACAAACACGATTTTATTCATTGTTGATTTTCCTTTTGTTAAGTTGAAACGCCGCAATCGAAGTGCGTTCAATACAACGCTGATTGAACTGCAGCTCATCGCCGCGGCGGCAATCATGGGGCTGAGCGTTATTCCGAAGCACGGATACAGCACGCCTGCCGCAACGGGAATGCCGACGGCATTGTAGAAAAACGCCCAAAACAGGTTTTCCTTGATGTTTTTCAGCACCGCCCGTCCCAATTCGACCGCAAACACGACCGAAAACAAGTCATTGTTCGTCAGCACGACGTCAGCGCAATCCAACGCGACATCCGTTCCCCGTCCCATTGCCATGCCGACATCCGCCCGCGCCAAAGCCGGCGCGTCGTTAATCCCGTCGCCCGCCATGACAACGGTATGCCCGCCCTGTTGCAAAGCGAGAATTTCGGCGTCCTTGTCCTGCGGCGACATTTCGGCGAAAACGGCTGAAATTCCGGCTTGCTTTGCAACTGCCCGCGCCGTTTTTTCATTATCGCCCGTCAGCATCACCACGGACACTTTCGCTTTTTCCAATCGCTCCACCGCCGCTTTCGCGTCCGCCTTGACCTTATCCGCAACGGCAATCGCGCCGATTGTTTTGCCGCCTTTGACAACGAACAAAGCGGTCTTGGCCTGCTCCGTCCATTGTTCCGCATCGGCGACAAACGGATTATCGATGGCGGCAGCGGCATTTCCGACGGCGCAAAGCTCCCCGTTGATTATGCCCGTTATGCCCCGTCCGATGATTTGTTTAAAACCGGAAACCGCAGGCAAATCAAGGTTGCCCGCCCGTTCAATGATTGCCCTGCCCAAAGGATGCTCGGACTGTGTTTCCAATGCCGCCGCAAGGCGCAAAACTTCGTCCTCATCGCCCAAGATGTCGGTTACAACGGGCTTTCCGACCGTAATCGTCCCCGTCTTGTCCAAAGCAATGACATCGGCGCGACCAACGGTTTCCAAAGCCTGCGCCGATTTGAACAAAACGCCCGCTTTCGCTCCGCGCCCCGTGCCGACCATGATTGCCGTCGGCGTCGCCAGCCCCAAAGCGCACGGACACGAAATCACCAAAACGGCAATCGCTTTTTCCAAAGCGAACGCCGTCCCCGCGCCGCAAAGCATCCAAACGGCAAAAGTCAAAACGGCTGCAGTTATGACAACAGGAACGAAAACGCCGCTGATTTTATCCGCCAGTCGGGCTATCGGAGCTTTGGAGCTTGTCGCTTCGTCAACCAATCGGATAATCTGCGCCAAAGCCGTGTCCCTGCCGATTTTTTCCGCACGCAAGACAATCCGTCCCGACACCGCGAAAGTTGCCGTCTTGACCGTGTCGCCGACCGTTTTTTGAACAGGCAAACTTTCCCCCGTCAAAGCGGATTCGTCAACGGATGCCGCGCCTTCAACAACAACGCCGTCCGCCGCAACGCGTTCACCCGTTTTGACAACAATTAAATCGCCGACCGCCAAATCGGCGATTGCGACGGTTTGTTCCGTTCCGTTTTTCAACACGACTGCCGTTTGCGGCGCCAAAGACGCCAATTCCGCGATTGCTTGCGCCGTTTTTGCTTTTGCCCCCGCTTCCAAATACCGCCCGAACAGCACCAAAGTCAAAATCATTGCGGCGGATTCAAAGTAAAGCGCCGTTTGCTTTTGATACAATCCCGCAACACTGTACGTCACCGCCGCGCCCGCCCCCAAAGCAATCAAAGAATCCATTGTCGGCGCGCCCGCAAACAGCGTTTTGAATCCTTTTTTGAAAAAATCCGCATTCGCGAACAAAACGACCAATGTCAATAAAAACTGAGTCAAGCCGAATGATTCGGCGCTCATCTCGGGAACGGGCAAGCCAATCATGCCGCCCATGGTCAGCGTCATCAAAAACAAAGTCGCGCAAACGGAAACAATCAGGCGTCCTTCAAGATTTTCGCTTCTTTGTTCGGCAGGCTGTTTTTCACCCAAAACGCGCGCGCCGTACCCCGCCCGTTCAACGGCGGAAACAATGACGGCGGGCGATACCGTTTTTTCGTCGTACTCCACCCGCATGGTGTTTTTCAGCAGATTGACCGCAACGCTTTGAACGCCCCGCACGGCGGACACCGCTTTGTCCACGCGGGCGGCACACGCCGCGCAACTCATCCCCGTAATGTTGAATACGCTTTTCATTTGCTTTCCTTTTTCATAGAAATAACCCCTCCTTGTCGAAAAAACAAGGAGGGGACTGAACAATCGTTTGCAAACGGGTTGCTCCCACTTCCGCTTCGTCGGCAGTTCATCGGGCGTGAAAACATCCCGATTGAATTTTTCGGGTTGCCTCGCCGGCTGAAAACGCTTACTTCGTCAGCGCGTTTTTGCCAAAATAGTCAATGCCCATTGCGGCTTTGACTTCGGACAAAGTATCGGCGGCAACCGCGCGCGCCTTTTCACTGCCCGCTTTCAGCATATCGAACACCGCGCCGATGTCGCCCGCAAAAGCTTCGCGGCGTTCGCGAATGGGCTTCAGTTCGTTTTGCAGAATTTCGTTTAAGAACTTTTTGACCGTTCCGTCGCCCAAGCCGCCGCGGCGGTAGTGGTCTTTTAGTTCGTCCAAATTCTTGTACGCGGGCAGGAACGCCGCAAAGTGTTCATCCGTCGAAAACGCATCCAAATAGGTAAATACGGGGTTGTTTTCGGTATGTCCGGGGTCTTCGACGCGCAAATGCGTCGGGTCGGTGAACATGCTTTGGACTTTCTGTTTGATTTCTTTGGACGAATCGGACAGGTAAATGCAGTTGCCCAGCGATTTGCTCATTTTCGCCGCGCCGTCCAGCCCCGGCAAGCGCGAACACAGGCTGTTGTCAGGCAAAACCGCTTTGGGTTCGACCAAAACGGGGCTGTAAATCGTGTTGAAAGAACGCACGATTTCGCGCGTCTGTTCAATCATCGGCAGCTGGTCTTCGCCAACGGGGACAAGGTTCGCTTTGAACGCCGTGATGTCGGACGCCTGTGAAATCGGATAAGTGAAAAATCCGACGGGAATGCTCTGCTTGAAGCCGCGCATTTGAATTTCGCTTTTCACGGTCGGGTTGCGCTGCACGCGCGACACGGTGACCAAGTTCATGTAATAGAACGTCAGTTCCGTCAATTCGGGGATTTGAGACTGAATGAAAATCGTCGATTTTGCGGGATCAAGTCCGCACGCCAAATAGTCCAGCGCGACGTTCGATATGTTGTTTCTGACTTTGGTGATGTCGTCGGCGTTGTCGGTCAAAGCCTGCGCATCGGCAATCATAATGAAAATCGTGCGGTACAAGCCGCTGTTCTGCATTTCCACGCGGCGTTTCAGCGATCCGACGTAATGCCCCAAGTGCAGTTTGCCCGTCGGTCTGTCACCCGTTAAAATAATATCACCCATCGTCAAAAACTCCTTTGTTTGCTTTGCCCGTAAAATATCCCCGAACGCGGCTGAAAGTCAACCGTCTTCATCACTTTTAAGTCAGGAGGATATAAGGGCAAACAGGAAAATCGAAGCACACAGCACAAAACACAAACCGCCGCTTTCGTTTTTTTGGTTTAGCGTTACGGCTTACTTGTAATAAGCATAATCATACGCCGCAACGGTTTCGTATTTATCGGCAATGATTTTTTGTTTAATCCGTTCTGCAGAAACATTGTGGCGGGCTTGAACTTCGTCAATGCTCAAAATCCGTTTCCACGCTTTCCATCCCGTGATTTGGGCGCACAGATCCAAAGCCTCACGGAACGAAAGACTGCTCAACCGCATCAAATCACGCGTTTTGTTTTTCATCAAAGCAATATAAATTCCGCGTGCCGTCGGCTGAACGGTTCTCAACGCTTCATAAACGCAAAAAATCCAAGAAAGCGGAACATTCCGCCGTCTGATGTTTAAATCGGGAAACAGGCGCTGCAGTTTATCCGTATACAAAAAGCCGTCGCTGCAAATCAGCTGTCCGTCCGCAAATAAAGCATAGTCCGACCAATCGGGTGACAGCATTTCGTCTTCGGCATCGGGATTGACAACAGACAGACACCTGTTTCCTTTTATCAAGCCCGCGATAAACGCCTCTCTTGTTTTATCGGGTTCTACAACGCTTTTTTTCCCGTCCGCCCGATACCATGAAAATTTCTGCGCTTGTTTGTAAATCTCCTCCAAACACTGTCCTGAAACATATTCGGGTTTACCGTGAGGATACGGGCTTGTTTTCAATATTTTTTCAGCCCTGTAAAATGCCCCGCCGTCCACATCCAAAAAACGGCTTTGACGCACAAAATAACGCCCGTCGGAAAACAAAGCCATATCCTTGCGGCAAGCGAACGGAAATTCGTCCGTCGCCGTCAAGCACACATTGTCTTCGCTTAACAGTAATTGCGCAAAGTCTTTTGCCGAGTCATCAGCCATTTTTTGCCCTTTCCAACCCAAAAGCGGCTTTACTCTGTGAGCAAAGCCGCTTTATTTGTTTCAAATGCCGTTTAGCGTGAACGATTGTTGAGAATCGCCGCCTGAACGGCTTTGCTGACGTCCTGTTTCTTTTCGGCAACGGGTTCGCGATGAACCATGCCGCCGCTCGGATTACCGAAAGCCGCGTACAATTCGCCCGCTTCTTTCCAGAACGATTTTTTGGGTTCTTCTTTCTTCGCTTCGGCTTTGGCGGGTTCAGCCGCTTTTTCGGCAACGGGTTCGCGATGAACCATGCCGCCGCTCGGATTACCGAAAGCCGCGTACAATTCGCCCGCTTCTTTCCAGAATGATTTTTTGGGTTCTTCCTTTTTCGCTTCGGCTTTGGCGGGTTCAGCCGCTTTTTCGGCGACGGATTCGCGATGGATCATGCCGCCGCTCGGATTGCCGTACGACGCATACAATTCGCTGACCTGTTCCTTGTAGGATTTTTTGGATTCGACTTTTTCTTTTTTGGGTTCAGCCTTGGCTTCGGGGGCTTTTTCGGCTTTGTCCGCAGGCATATCGCTGTGAACCATGCCGCCGCTCGGGTTACCGAAACGGGCGTACAATTCGGCAACTTTACCCCAGAACGATTTTTTTTCTTCCATAACGCTTCTCCTGTCAGAAAATCTGTTTAATTTTCTTTATAGTGGCACAAGCTTTCCTTTTTGTCAATTTTTTCTTCTAAAAAAGACAAAAAAGTTTTTACGCCTTGACCGCGACCTCGTAAGCGCGTTCAATCATATCCATCACGTCGTCTTCGGACGTATCGGCGATTTGCGATTTGGCATAAGCGTTCAACGCTTTGTCCAACATATCGATGCTTTTCAAAACGTTCGTTTCGATGACCAGAATTTTGGACGCTCCCGCCAAATCTTTCATCACGTCTTCGTCGATT
>SAMEA104315424__coassemble_584_pt1 | contig 26091 bp, 22 predicted proteins | sample SAMEA104315424__metabat2_low_PE_038 | metagenome-assembled genome bin SAMEA104315424 (sample SAMEA104315424) | gut metagenome | biome: Monkey gut; feature: monkey-associated habitat; material: faeces | place: China | collected 2013 | reverse complement strand
CGTGACCAAATTGCTACAGGCGCACGGGAATATGAAAGCGTTTGAAAAACCGCGCGCCAAACAGCCGCTGATGCAGACATTGCAGCAGGGACAGGCAAAGCAGCCGCAGCAGCCCGCCAAACAGGCGGCAGCCGTCAAGCAGGATGCCCAAGGGCGCTAACTACTACTACTACCCGTAGGGGGTACTGCCCGTACGGGGAAAGCAACCGACTCGAATTTGCGAGCCTGCAACAGCAGGCGCGGCAATCTTTGCCTTGGTCGGCACATATGCGCCTTTGTTCTGAGATTGCTTTGTCGCTATCGCTCCGCGCAATATATTTAATCATAGATTCGAAACCGCGAGGGCTTTAGCCCGCGGCGGTTCCGTGCAGGTATTGGCACCCGTGCGCCTCTTCGTCATCACGAGGAGCATCATAGATGCGACGCGGTGATCCATTGACTCTGCAAGTACGGCAAGCCGTCTGCAAATGGATTGCTTCGCCCGCCAAGGCGGACTCGCAATGACGATTCTTATTGTCCGTACCGACCAAGCACGAGATTGCTTCACCCGCTTGCGCGGGTTCGCAAGTTCGAGTCTGGAGTTTTCCCTCTGCGGGTAGCAGTTTCCCTGTACGGACAGCAGTTCGCGCGGTTTTCTTTTTGTCTATTGTTGTTGGACAATTCATAAAAAAACAAAGTTTTTTTCTGGACAAAAATTTAAAAACGGCTTAGAGTCGCATCACACAACGAAACAGGACGGTTATTCCATGGAATACATTCACACAAAACGCAGACGCCCTTCGTCCGGCAAGGAAAATCCCAACCGCCAGCAGGAATTTGTTTTCAAATGGGTTCCTGTCAAAGGTGAACGCATTTCCCCCGAGGCTAACCGCGTCGTGTACGAAGAATACAAACAGGTGCGCGGTCAACTGTTGAAAGACACCGTTTACAATCCCGACGGAACGGAAAACAAAGAGGGCATTTCCCGCTTGCGTCAAGCGGGGTTGAACGACAAAGCCATTTTCGAACAGGTTGCCAACGGCAAAACCCCGAACGGCTACAACTATCATCACTTGTTTCCGCGCGCGTTGACGGGGGCTTTGAAGCATGGTCCCATTCAGTTCGGCGACGACAAAGTGTCCACGATTCATGACTGGCGCTGTATGCTTCCGCTGCCGAACGGCACGCATTACGATATTCACGGCAACGTGCATAAAGCGATGGAAGAGCGCAACGGATCGCTGCCTTCGACAGGCAAAAAGATGACTTACGACATTGCCATGCCTTTGTCGGCGAAAGAATACGAACTCTATAAACAGAATCCGAAAGCGGTCAAAGCCGAACTGCTGATTGTTACGCCGAATTCCTATCAGACCGTCGATCAGCGCGCCAACGGCGGCAGCATGATGGCGATGACGGTCGCCAAAATGAAAGCGGCGACACGCTGAAAATTCTTTTCCCAAAAGGCGAATCCGCGGATTCGCCTTTTTCGCTGCAACATAAGATTCACACTTGGACTGCATACTTTTCCTTTTTTTTCCGAAAAAAACAAGGCATAGTAGAAAAAGGTTAAATTTCAAGGGAGTCCGCTATGACCGTTAAAATCGCTCCAAGCATTCTTTCCGCCGATTTTTCAAAACTGGGGGAGGAAATCGCCGCCATTGACAAGGCGGGAGCCGATTACATCCACATCGACGTGATGGACGGTCATTTCGTTCCCAACATCACTTTCGGCGCGCCCGTCGTCAAAGCCGTCCGTTCCGCTACGAAAAAAGTATTCGACGTGCATTTGATGATTGAACCTGTTTCCGCCTTCATTCCCGATTTTGTGAAAGCCGGGGCGGATCTGATCACCGTTCACGCCGAAGCGGACAAACATCTTGACCGCTTGATTCAGCTGATTAAATCGTTCGGCGTCAAAGCGGGGGTCGCTTTGAACCCGTCCACGCCCGAAAACGTCATTGAATACGTTTTGGACAAGATTGATTTGGTTTTGGTGATGACGGTGAATCCCGGATTCGGGGGGCAGAGCTTCATTCCCGCGCAGCTTGAAAAAATGCGCCGCATCAAAAAAATGATCGGCGATCGTCCGATTGAATTGGAAGTCGACGGCGGCGTCAATCCCGAAACCGCAAAATCATGCATTGAAGCGGGGGCGGATGTTCTGGTTGCGGGCAGCGCGGTATTCAACAACGGGGCGTATGCCGAAAACATCCTGCGTTTGAAAGGGTAATCCATGCCGAAAATTATAATTGTCGAAGACGAAGACGACATTGTTACTCTGCTGCAATACAATTTGGAACGCGAGGGTTTTTCCGTTGTTTCCGAAACGAACGGAGGGCGCGCGCTGGATGTCGTCGCGGCGGAACATCCCGATTTGATTCTGCTGGACTGGATGCTGCCCGAAAAAAGCGGCATCGATATTTGCCGCTCCATCCGCGAAAGCAACGATTTGCGCAATATTCCGATTATCATGCTGACCGCCCGCGGGGAGGAAGCCGACAAAATCGAAGGATTGAGCATCGGCGCGGACGATTATATGACGAAACCGTTTTCCATTCCCGAGCTGATCGCCCGTATCCGCGCTTTATTGCGCCGCGCCCAGCCTTCGCCCTCCAAAGGGGTTTTGGAATTTGAAGATGTCAAAATGGATCTGGCGACTTGCCGAGTTACCCGCGGCAACCGCTTTGTTCATCTGGGACCGACGGAGTTCCGTTTGCTTCAGTTCTTGATGGAAAAGCCGCGCCACGTCTTTCCGCGCGAAGTTTTGCTGAAAGAAGTATGGGGCGCGGATATCCATGTCGAACTGCGTACCGTTGACGTCCACATCCGCCGTTTGCGCAAAGCGATGAATGACGGCGGGGAAAAGGATCTGATCCGCACCATTCGCGCCGCGGGTTATTCCATTGACACGAACATTCCGCCCGACGAAGCAGAATGATTTATTGATATCTTAACGCTTCGATGGGGTCGAGCTTCATCGCTTTGTAAGCGGGAAACACACCCGAAACGACGCCGACGACAACGGCGACGGTGAAAGACAAAACGACGGGCCACAAGCTGAACGGAACGGCGGTGTTATAGATATATCCGCCCAACTGCGCCAGTCCGACACCCAAAATCAGCCCGATGACACTACCCGCCATGGAGATTAAGACGGATTCAAACAAAAATTGCAGCATAATCCACGAATTGGGCGCGCCCAACGCTTTGCGGATGCCGATTTCGCGCGTTCGTTCGGTCACCGACACCAGCATCATATTCACAATGCCGATAGAGCCGACAACCAAGGAAATCGACGCAATCGCCGCCAGCAAAATCGACAGCACCGTGCCGATAAGCTTGATGTTTTCCACAAACTCGGCAATGTTGAAGATACGGAAATCGTCGGGGTCTTCGTCCTTGATTTTGTGGCGCGCGCGCAAAAAACGCGTAATGCGCTGTTCAATGATGTTCAGATCTTCCGTTTCCTGAAACTTCAAAGCGATATGATGCAAAGCGTTGAGCTTGGCATAGCGGTTAAACCGCCTTTGCACGGTTAAAAGCGGCATCATCACGGACGAATCTTGGTTTGCGCCGCCGGAACTCGATCCTTTTTCCTTCAGCAGACCGACAACGGTAAAAGGCTGGTTGCCGATGCGAATCGTTTTGCCCAGCGGATCGTCGAACGGGAACAGTTCGCGCCGCACTTCGTCGCCGATGACGACGTTCGTCGTGCCGCGTTTGACGTCCTGAGCGTCCAGCATGCGCCCCGCGCCGATTTCCCAGTTTGCCGTCCTCAGGTATTCGGGGGTTGAGCCGATAATCGAAACGCTCCAGTTATTGGTGCCGCGCACGGCTTGAGCGGCGGCGCTGAGGACGGGAGCGACGGTGTCCACTCCGCGCAAATGCCGCAAAGCAAGCGCGTCATCCAAAGTAATCGACGTTGTGGGGCCCGACGTTTTGACCGTCGCTTTGGGGCGTTCGGAACGGATAATCAGCAAGTTCGCCCCCATGGCGACGAAACGTTCCTGAATGATGTTCTGCACGGTTTGTCCCGCGGCGACCATCAGCACCACCGCGCAAACGCCGATAATAATGCCCAGCGTCGTCAAAAACGACCGCAGTTTGTTTCCCGTCATGGACAGGCACGCTTCGTGCAGAATGGATTTAATCACGATTGCCCTCCATATATGCTTTGACCGCGCCGTCGTACGCGATTTGTCCGTCGACGATTCTGACCAGCCGTTGAGCATACGCGGCGACGTCGGGTTCGTGAGTTACAAGCACGATTGTAATCCCCCGTTCGCGATTCAGCTTTTGCAAAAACAGCATAATTTCGTCGCTTGTTTTGCTGTCCAGATTGCCCGTCGGTTCGTCCGCCAAAATCAGTTCGGGGTCGTTGACCAAAGCGCGGGCAATCGCGACGCGCTGCTGCATGCCGCCCGAAATCTGGTTCGGATAGCGGTCGGTAAAGCCGTTCAGTCCGACCATTTTCAGCAATTCCTCCGCGCGTTTTCTGCGTTCCTGCGGTGTCGTGTCGTTCGCGTAAATCAGCGGCAAAGACACATTGTCGACCAAAGAGCGGCGCATCAAGAGGTTGAATCCCTGAAAAATAAAGCCCAGCATTTTGTTGCGGACGCGCGCCAGTTCGTCGTCGTTCATGGCGGACACTTCCTTGCCGCCCAGCACATACGCGCCCGATGTCGGTCTGTCCAGACAGCCGAGGATGTTCATAAACGTCGATTTTCCCGCCCCCGACGGTCCCATGATAGCGACGAATTCGCCCTTTTCAACCTTTAAATTGACGTGTTTGAGGACGTTTTGGCTCATCCCGCCCGCCATGGTGTAGGTTTTGCAAACGTCTTTGATAACGATGACGCTCATTTACGGTCTGCCTCTGCGTTTTGTGACTTTGGTGGTCAAATCCTCCATAATGACTTTGTCGCCTTCGTTCAATCCGCTTAAAATTTCGGTGTAAAGCAGGTTTGACAAGCCTTTGACGACTTTGACGGGAACGGGCTTGTTGGCTTCGTCGCGGTACAAAACCGCCTCGTTCGGCTTCAAGTCCTGCCGTTCCAATCGGATTTTCGCGCGTTCGATGTTGGATTTGTTGGACGACAGTTCACCCGCAACAACGGGACGGTATTGAAAAGCCATGTTCGGCAAGCGCAAAACGCCGTCTTTTTCCTGCACGTTAATCGTGATGTAAGCCGTCATCCCCGGCAGCAGGCGCAAATCGTCGTTGGAAATCGAAACGACCACCGTGTACATCACGACGTTTGACGATTCGGTCGGCTGCAGACGGACTTGCGACACCGTGCCGTGGAACGTGTCGGCGGGGAACGTGTCCACCGTGAAATCGACGGGCAGTCCCGCCTTGATTTGCCCGATGTCGGCTTCGGACACCGACGCTTCGATTTGCATTTTGGTTAAATCTTCGGCAATCGTGAACAGTTCGGGGGTTTGAAAGCTGGCGGCGACGGTCTGCCCTTCTTCGACTTCTTTGGTGATAATCGTTCCCGAAACGGGCGAAACAATGTTCGCATAGCCCAAGTTGCGCTTGGCTTTTTTGACTTGGGCAAGCGCGCGGTCATACGTCGCCTGCGCCGTTACAACGTCCAGCTCCGCCTGTTCCCATTCGGATTTGGCGATATAGTTTTTTTCAAACAGTTCTTTGAAACGCTTTGCGTCCAGCTTTTTTTGCGCCAGCTTGGACTTCGCGTCGGTCAAAGTCGCCTTGGCTTCCTTGAGGTCTTCCTCCAGCGTAAAAGTTTCCAGCTGAGCGATAAGGTCGCCTTTGTTGACTTCGGAGTTATAGTCGACGAACACTTTTTCGATGATGCCCGAAACCTGCGTGCCGACGCTGACGACGTTGACGGGCTGAATCGTGCCGGAAGCCGACACTTCGACCTTGATGTCGCCGCGCGAAACGGTCGCGTAATCGTATACAATCAAATCCTTGCCGCTTTTGGCTTTGTACAGGAAAAAAGCGGTGATTCCCAAAACGGCGGCGGTCAAAACAATGACAGTTTTCTTCATCGGTTAAAATCCTTTTTCGGCTTCAAAGGGCGTTACCAGCCCCGTTTTGCGGACAATCTCGGCTTTGGCGGTTAAAACGGCGTAAAACGATCGGCTTTTCGTCGAACGTACGTCCGCCAGTTTTGCCTGCGCGTCCAAAACGTTCAATATGCTGCCGCGCCCCGCCTTGTACGCGCCCAAAGCGACGGCGGCGTTTTGTTCGGCGGACGCGCTCATCGTCAGCGCGATTTCATAGCTTTTCAACGCGGTGCGGTATGTCTGAAACACCGTCCACAATTCGGTTTTCAAGGCGTTTTCCGCCGCCAGCAAATCGGCGCGGCTTTTTTTCAGCAACGCTTTGGCGCGTTTGATTTTGTGCGTGTTTTCAAATCCCGTGAACAACGGAACCGACATGGACACGCCGACGTTTCCGCGGTAAGTGCGCCGGCTGTCGCCCGAAAACTTGTCCGCCGCACCCGCCCCCGCGTTCAGCACGACCGACGGCGCGTTTTGCGCTTTCTGCCCGTCCAGAGCGGCTTGCGCCTGTTCGACCGCTGTTTTTTTCGCCAGAAAGTCGGCGCGCCGTTTCTTTGCCGTATCGACCAGCAGTCCGAAATCGTCCGCGGGCAAAGGCAGAACGACGGTTTGCGCGGGCGGGGCAAGGTTTAACGCCGCCGTCGGATTTTCGTTCAGCAAAACCGCCAGCTTTCCATGCGCCAGCCGTTCGACTTCAAACGCTTTGGCGACGGTCAGCTCCGATTCGGCGAAAGTCGTTTCCGCCTGCAGTTTGTCCGCATACGCCGCCACCCCCAATTCAAAGCGTTTGGCGGCGGCGTCCAAAGCGGCTTTGGCGGATTCGCGCGTTGCCAAGGAATTTTCGTATTCCGCGCGCGCGGCGAACAAATCGAAATAAGCCCTGACCGTGTCGAACAACAGCGTCTGTAGGGCGTCCGTTTGCGTGTAAAGCGCGATTTCCAGCGCTTTTTCGGCTTGAGCCACCGACGCTTTGCGCGCGCCGAAATCATACAGCAGCCAGCCCAGAGACAAATCCGCCGAAACGGTCGACGAATCCGTTTTTTCGTTTGTCGGTTTGATTTTCGCCCCCGTTTCATCCAAGGACGCTTTGAAATCCAGATTCGGATAGTACGCCGCCCGCGCCGTTCCCAAATCCTCCGCCGCCGCCAGCGCGCTCAAGTACGCCTGCGCCGTTTGCGGATTGCGGCACAGAGCAAGGCTCAGCACGTCGGGCAAAGTCAATTCTTCGTTTTCGGGTAAAGCGCACACGACGGAAGCGGGCGATTCGACAACAGCCGCCCGTGCGGGAAAAGCCAAAAAAACAAACAACAGAAACTTTAACATTTTTTCACCTTAACGCAAAAAAACGGAAAAGTCACGCTATACTTCGGCAGACTCCGCGGCGGTTTTGTATTTTCGCACTTGAGAACGGTAAATCGGAATCGAAATCAAAAACGCGATGAAGTCCGAACACGGTAAAGCGAAAAACACGCCCGCCACGTCGAAATAACGCGGCAAAATCACAATAAACGGCGCCAAAAACAGCATTTGACGGCACAGCGACAGAAACGCCGCCATTTTCGGACACTTCGTCGCTTGCAGGAAATAAGTCGTCGTCATTGGAAACCCGACGAACGGCAATGCCAAAATCACGGTTTTCAACGCTTTCGATCCGACGCGTATCAGCTCCGCGTCGTTCGGATCAAACAATTTGATGACATGCTGAGCGCCCAGCTGCAAAACCACCCATGCGAACAGGAAAATAAACGTCGTGATTTCCAACAGCAAACGATACGTTTTCAAAACGCGCTTGTAATTCCTTGCCCCCAGATTAAAGCCGATAATCGGCTGTGCGCCTTCGCAAATGCCGATGGCGGGCATAAACAGCAGCATGTTCGTCGCCATCGCGATGCCCATGGCGGAAACCGCCAGCGCGCCGCCGTACTTTACCAAAGTCGTGTTGAAAACCGTTTGCACAAATCCGTTGCAGACTTGGATAAAAAACGGCGCCATGCCGACCATGCAAACAATCGCCGCGATTTTCAAATTCGGCTTTAAATAGCGTCCTCTCAGACGATAGGGGCATTTTTTGGAAAAGAAAAACGACCCCGCCCAGACAAACGACAAAATCTGCCCGACGACGGTCGCCGCCGCGCCGCCCGCAATGCCCCAGCCGCATTTGAAAATGAACACCCAGTCCAAAACCGTGTTGGTAACGGCGCCGATAAGCATGGTAATCATCGCGATTTTCGGAAATCCGCACGCGCGGATAAAGTTGTTCATCGTCACGCACGCGGTAAAGAAAATCGTGCCGATCAGCGTGATTTCCAAATACGATTTGGCGTACGGCATAATCTCGTCCGTTGTGCCGTACAGCCGCAGCAGCGGTTCCAAAAACGCATAATGCACCGCGACGAATAAAGCGGTCAGCGCAAACACCAACACGAACGAATTCGTCAAAACGTGTTCGGCTTTGGGGACTTTTCTTTGCCCCAAGCTGACGGCGAAATTGACGCTGCCGCCGACGCCGACCAGCATGCCGATTGCCATTTGCAGAACAAAGCACGGGAACGATACGGAAATGCCCGCCAATCCCAGCGCGCCGACACCGTTTCCGATGAAAATGCGGTCGATGAAGTTGTACGACGCGTTAATCATCAGTCCGACAACGGCGGGGATGCCAAAGCTCATTACCAGCTTTAAAATGCGGTCATTGCCCAAATCGGGAGCTTTGCGGTCAGTCATTTTTTCACCTTGAATTTTTTTGAACAGCTACAAGGTTTAGAGGATTTTTCCCCAAATGACCAGCAGAATTTAACGTTTTTTCTTTTTCCCGAAACGCATGAAAAAGCGCAGGGCGGGAATCATCCAGCGCGGTGCGTGGGAAACGTAGCGGAACGTGATGCACGCGCGGTGAATGTTCATTTCCGTGCAGAACATCATGCGGTGATGCCCTTGGTGCAGGGTGTCGCGCACGCCCGCGCTGCGGCAAACCATGACTTCCATCGGGTAGTTGTCGTCATAGCCGTTTTGCAGGGAATCGTGCAGTTCGTTGTATTGTTTGTCGCGCTGTTCCTGCGGCAAATTCCATTTGCGGCAGGCATAGGATGTTTCTTTGGTGCGCTGTCCGCGTTCCAGTCCCGCTTCGCGAATGAAAAACGGATCAAGGTGGTATTTGTTCGTGTTGTAAGAACAAAAACGGTTGCGCCATTGCTTGCAAAACGGCGCCAGAACGTCGAACCACGGGCGGTTGCGCTTGAACGCGACGGCGGCGGGCGCGTGAGTTTCCCCGCTGGCTTGCAAATTCTGCAAATACGCGCGTCCCGCGTACAAAGTGTCGGGAATGTTTTTGGCTTTGTCGCCCAAAAAAACGACGACGTTTTCGCCTTTGACGGGGTTGGCGTTCGGCGTGTCGGGCAAAGCCAGCATGTCCGCGATTTCAAACGGATAGCGATGGGAGGAAAGACAAGTCCACGGGTGCATTGTTTCAAGATCCTTTTTCGTAAACGGCATTATCGGGGAAAGAGGGCAGCAAGGCAAGCTTTTTCTTGACAGGCGGCGGGTGTAAAAATACGATAAAGCTCGGAATGTCGGGGAAAAGAAATGTTTGAAAAGAAATACGACTTTGTTTTCGGAATCGGCGAAGCTTGTTCATGTTCGACGGCTTTGCGCGCGGCGCATCTGCAGATTCAATCCTTTCCGACGGATTGGCTGGCAGGGGGGGACATCAAAGAACGCACCGCGCTGATCGTTTCGGATTTCAAGGATTTTTTCAACGCCGAAGATTTGAAATATACGGGCGACAACAAAAAAACGGACGCTTATGCCAACACGCGCACGGGCATTACTTTTCACCATGATTTCCCGCTGCATTCCGACTTTGCGGCGGTGTATCCGTCGGTCAAAGCAAAATACGACAGACGCATCGCCCGCATGCTGTCGTCAATCGAAAACGCGAAAAACGCCCTGATTGTGTATATGAACATTCCTGTTCGGGAAAAGGAGCGTCCCTCCGATGCCGAATTGATTGAGTGTTTGACGGCATTCGAAAAGCGGTTTCCCGACACAAAATTCGATTTGCTGTATCTGACGAACGATTCCGACATTCCTTATAAAAAGCGCAAAATCGAACGGATAAAGGAAAACCTGTTCGTTGTTTCATTCGCGTACCGTCCGAACAAAAAGGAAATATCCCCGATGGCGGTCAGAAAGCGCGATTTGGCAAAATTTTTCGGACAGATCAAAGTCAATCGCACGCCGTTCGACAAAATCAAAATCGTTTTGACCGATTTTTTGACGTTCGGCGTCAAGATGGTGTCCGCTTTCATTCTTTCGGGGTCGGGGCGCCGCGCGTTCAGAAAACGGATGACGGCTTTTGTCCGCAGACTTGTCTGGAAAAATCGCTGAAAACGGAAAAACAAAATGAAAAATATCGTGAAATTATTGTGTTCGACGGTCGCGATAACGGCTTTGCTGCTGTTGCCCGACGTGATTTTCGGGTTTGTCAATCCCAATTTGGCGGTTTGCGCGAATACGGACAAAGCGGGCGTTATGGCTGTGCTGGCGCTGTGCTTGACGTTTGTTTCGAACAAAAAGTTTTTGATTGGCTTTCTGGCGTTTTTTGGGCTGCTGCAAATGACGCAGTTTTCGTCGATGGCGTATTTCGGCGTGTATCTGACGCCTTACGCAATCGACTTTATCTTTTTGGAAGCGGGCGACGTCGCAACGGAAATCAAGGACGTCTGGTTCAAGTATTTGTATGTCGTTCCTTTGGTCGCCGTTCCGTATTTCGTTATCGGATGGCTGTTGTGCCGCGACAAGCTGTTCCGCTTTAAAATCAAATACGGCTGGCTGTTCGTTGCGCTGTTTTTCGGGGTTTTCTGCTGCAAGGCGAGAACGCCGCGCGGCGCGTTTCAAATGATGTTCAAGCAAACCTGCTTCGCGTCGTTCAACACGGTCAATTCCTATTCGGTTTACTTTGCCAACATCCTGCCCGAAAAGATTTTCGGCAAAAAGGCGGAAAAGGAATATCCCGCTTATGTTTTGACCAATACGGACAAGGGCGGCGCGGAACCCGTCAACATCGTGTTCGTTGTCGGCGAATCCATCAACGTCAATCATTTTTCGCTGTTCGGCTACAGCCGCCCGACAACGCCGAAACTGGAAGCGTTTGCCAAAGAACATCCCGCTTTCGTTTACAAAAAAGCGTGGGCGGCGGCGGTCAACACGATGATTTCCCTGCCGATGATTTACAACATTCAGGTCAACCCCAAAAATTACCGCAAGCTGATTAAACGCGACAGCTATCTGTTCAAAATGGCGCGCGAAAACGGGTTTAAAGTAACGTATATCGAGGGGCAGAACGAATCTTTGCTGAAAAAGACTTCCGTTTCCGACACGGACGCGCTGTTTGTTTACGATGAAAAGGACTCCGCCGCCAAGGGCGAAATCGGATTTTTGCAAAACGTGTTTTCGAAAATCGATTTGAACGAGGGGCGGAATCTGGTTTTGGTTCACCGCCGCAACATTCATTCGCCCTATAAAAACAACACGATGTTCGAAGCCGAAAAGTACGCCCTTTTCGCCGACAAGGAAACCGACAGCCGCATCAACGACTATGATAACGCCGTTCGGTACGAGGACGATGTGATGGCGGAAATTTTAAAGTTCGCCCGATCGTCGAAGCATAAAACCTATTTCTTCTTTGTTTCCGACCACGGTGAAGCGCTGGGGCAAAACGGAATTTGGGGACACGGGCATTTGGACGCCGCCGATTTGGAAGTCCCGTTCATGGCTGCCGTGTTTAACGGAGCGGATACGGCTTTGACGGAAAAACTGAACGCAAAGCCCGTGCTTTGTTCGCACGACGTATCCCTTGCGGTGGCTGAAGTTTTGGGGTGGCGCGTCGAAATTCCCGGCGAAGACTTGAACGTCTGTCAGGTCAACGGACGCGATTCCATGGGACGCGCGGGCGTGCTGAAAATCACGCCGCATGCCGACGGAACGGCTGACTTTAAATTGGAAAAATAAGATGGGCAGAAAACGCAAAGGCGATTTGGTCGACGGCTGGGTGATTTTGGACAAGCCCGCGGGATTGGGCTCCACGGCGGCGGTGTCGATTGTGCGGCGGTTGTTCAACGCGCAAAAAGCGGGGCATGCGGGAACGCTCGACCCCGCGGCGTCGGGCGTTTTGCCGATTGCTTTGGGCGAAGCGACAAAAACGATTCCTTATGTCATGGACGGTGAAAAAAACTATGCGTTCACCGTTTTGTTCGGCAGTTCCACAACCACGGACGATGCCGAAGGGGAAATCGTCGCGACAACGGATAAAATTCCGACGGAAGCCGAAATCCGCGCCGTTTTGCCGTCTTTTATCGGTGAAATCGACCAAGTGCCGCCCAAATATTCCGCCGTTCACGTCGACGGCAAACGGGCGTACGCTTTGGCGCGCGAAAACAAGGACGTCGAGCTTGCGCCGCGCAGGATTCGGATTCATTCGCTTGAAATGACGGGATTTTCGGGGCAAAGCGCGGATTTTACCGTCGACTGCTCCAAAGGAACGTATGTGCGCTCGATTGCGCGGGATTTGGCGGAAAAGCTGGGCAGTTTGGGGCATGTGACCGCTTTGCGCCGCCTGAAATGCGCAAAATTTTCGATTCAAAACACGTTTTCGCTGGAATATCTGAAATCAAAAGAGCATAGTTCTATATGGACTGATGTGCTTTTGCCCGTTGAAACCGTGCTGGACGGCATCCCTGCTCTGGCTGTTACGGAAACGCAGGCACAACTGTTGTCGAACGGCGGCTTTTTGCCCGCGCCCGATTTAACGGACGGCGTGTATCAGGCGAAAACGGAAAACCGTTTGACGGCAATCGTCCGCGTGCAGGACGGACAAATCCGCCCCGTGCGCGTCATCAACCGACATGATTTAGGAGAACACGATGTCGATTACTCAAGAACGTAAACAGGAACTGATTAAAGAATTTGCTATCAAAGAAGGCGATACGGGTTCGCCCGAAGTACAGGTCGCCATCCTGTCCGAACGCATCAAAAACCTGACCGAACACCTGAAAAGCCACGACAAGGATTTCCATTCCCGCCGCGGTTTGCTGATTATGGTCGGTCAGCGCCGCCGTTTGCTGGACTATGTTAAAAGCAAAGACCAGTCCCGTTACGAAAGCTTGATTGCCCGTCTGGGTCTGCGCCGCTAAGCGCGTAATTTTCCGAAGCCCCGCTTTCGACGAAAGTCGGGGCTTCGGTCAATCGAAATACTGACGAAAAGTCAGAGCTTTTTCCGAATGGGTCGGGAAAAGTTTGGAATGAAGAGAGTAGTATGTCTATGTTTAATGTATTCCGCAAGGAAATCGAATGGGGCGGTCGTCCCCTGTCTGTCGAAACAGGTAAAATCGGTCGCCAAGCCGACGCGTCCGTTATTGTCAAATACGGCGAAACCGTTGTTCATTGCGCCGTTTGCGCGGCTAAATCGGTTCCCGAAGGAATGGAAGAAGATTTTTTGCCCTTGACGGTCAACTATCAGGAAAAAGCGTACGCCGCCGGTCGTATTCCGGGCGGTTTTTTCCGCCGCGAAGGGCGCCCGTCCGAACATGAAATTCTGTCGTCGCGTTTAATCGACCGTCCGATTCGTCCTCTGTTCGCCAAGGGCTATCACAACGATACGCAGGTCACCTGCACCGTTTTGTCGCACGATATGGAAAACGATCCCGACATCGTGGCGATGATTTCCGCCTCCGCCGCTTTGGCGCTGTCGGGCTTGCCGTTCCTCGGACCTATCGGAGCGGCGCGCATCGGGTACAAGGACGGCGAATACATCCTGAACCCGACGATGGCTGAACGCGAAACGTCGGAACTGGATTTGGTCGTCGCCGGTACGGAGCAGGGCGTTCTGATGGTGGAATCCGAAGCGGGCGAATTGTCCGAAGCCACCATGCTGGGCGCGGTCGTGTTCGGTCACGAACAGATGCAGCCCGTCATCAAAATGATTAACGAACTGAAAGCCGAAGCGGGCAAAGAACCGTGGCCGATGCCCGAAGAAGCCCCCGAATACAAAGTCGTTTACGACAAATTTATGGAAGCTTACGGTGATCAGCTGCGCGAAGCGTACAAAATCACGGACAAGCTGGAACGTCAAAACGCCGTCGCCGACATTCGCGAAGCCGCGAAAATCAGCGTCGCCGACAACGAAGCCGAAGCCGCCGTCGCCACGCGCGTTTTCCACGAAATGGAATACCACACCGTCCGCGACGCGATTTTGGAAACGGGCATCCGCATTGACGGACGCGACACGAAGACCGTCCGCCCGATTACCGCCGAAGTTGGCGTTCTGCCGCGCGCGCACGGTTCCGCTTTGTTTACCCGCGGTGAAACGCAAGCGCTGGTCGTCGCCACTTTGGGAACCGATCAGGACGAACAGATTGTCGATGCTTTGACGGGCGAATACCGCCAGCCGTTCATGCTGCACTACAACTTCCCGCCGTATTCCGTCGGCGAAACGGGGCGTATCGGATCCCCCGGACGCCGCGAAATCGGTCACGGCAAGCTGGCGTGGCGCGCGATTCATCCGATGCTGCCGTCGAAAGAGGAATTCCCGTATTCGATTCGCGTCGTTTCGGAAATTATGGAATCGAACGGTTCGTCTTCCATGGCGACGGTTTGCGGTTCGTGCCTGTCTTTGATGGACGCGGGCGTTCCGATGAAAGCGCCGGTCGCGGGTATCGCGATGGGCTTGATTAAGGAACCCGACGGTCGTTTCGCCGTTCTGACCGACATTCTGGGCGACGAAGACCACTTGGGCGACATGGATTTCAAGGTCGCGGGAACGAAAGACGGTGTCACGTCTTTGCAGATGGACATCAAAATCACCTCGATTACCAAGGAAATCATGGAAATCGCTTTGAAACAGGCGAAAGAAGGCCGTCTGCACATTTTGAGCAAAATGGCGGAAGCCATTGAAGCCCCGCGCGACGCCGTTTCCGAAAACGCGCCCCGCATCACGACTTTGCAGATTAACAAAGACAAAATCCGCGAAGTCATCGGCACGGGCGGCAAAGTGATTCGCGAAATCACCGAAACGACGGGCTGCAAAATCGACATCGGCGAAGACGGCTTGATTAAAATCGCGTCGTTCTCGCAGTCTGCGGGCGAAGCGGCTTTGAACTGGATTAAAGGCATCGTTTCCGAACCCGAAGTCGGTCAAATCTATGACGGCAAAGTCGTCAAAGTGGTCGAATTCGGCGCGTTCGTGAACTTCCTGGGGTCGAAAGACGGTCTGGTTCACATTTCCGAACTGGCTCCGAAGCGTGTGGCTAAAGTCACCGACGTCGTTAAAGAAGGCGATTCCGTGAAAGTCAAATGCGTCGGCATCGACAACCGCGGCAAAGTCAAATTGTCGATGAAGTGCGTCGATCAGGTCACGGGCGAAGAAATCAAAAAGCCCGAAAAGACCGAAGAAGCCGAAAAAGCTGAATAATCAAAGGAGTTCCTGCCGTGAAAGCACTTAAAGAATTGATGATTTCGGGACGCGAAGTCCTGCCTTTAATCGAGGGCGGAAAAGGCGTTGCCGTCAGTACGGCTTTGACATCGGGCGCGTGGGCGGCGGAAAACGCCGTCGGGACGATTTCCGGCGTCATTCCCGATGTTTATGACGACAACGGCGAAATCGTGCCGATGGTCATCAAATCGAAAACACGGCGGGAACGCTTTGAAGAACAAGTGCGCCATTCCATCGCGGGGATTATTTCCCAAGCGAAACTGGCGCACGACATTTCGGGCGGGCGCGGACGCATTCACGTCAACGTGCTGTGGGAACAGGGCGGCGCTCAAACGATTATTCAGGAAGCTCTGGAAGGCGCGAAAGGATTGATTCACGGAATCACTTGCGGCGCGGGCATGCCTTACAAACTGGGGCAGCTGGCGTCGGCGATGAAGACGTTTTATTATCCGATTGTGTCGTCGGGGCGCGCTTTCCGCGCTTTGTGGCTGCGGGCGTACAAATCCTACGCCGACTATCTGGGCGGCGTGGTGTTTGAAGATCCGTGGAAAGCGGGCGGTCACATCGGGTTGTCGAACGGCGACGATCCCGACAAGCCCGAAAATCCTTACGGCCGCGTCGTCGAACTGCGGCAAACGATGAATTCCGTCGGACTGGACAACGTGCCTATCATTATTGCGGGCGGTGTTTGGTACCTGCGCGAATTCCAAGACTACATCGACAATCCCGAAGTCGGACCGACGGCGTTTCAGTTCGGCACGCGTCCTTTGTTGACGCGCGAAAGCCCCGTCGCCAAGTCGTGGCAGAAAATCCTGCTGACTTTGAAAAAGGGTGAAATCGCCATGCAGCGGTTCAGCCCGACGGGCTTTATGTCTTCGGCGATTAAAAACAAGTTTTTGACGGATTTGTTCGACCGTTCCGCAACGGCGATGCCGTACAGGGAATTGCCCGAAGGCGATTTCCAACACCCGATTTTGGTGGGTGCGGCAAAGCTGTATATTACGCAAGCCGACCAAAAACGCGCCGACGATTATATGGAAGCGGGACGTACCGTTCCTTTGAAAACGGCGGACAACGAAATCGTATTCGTTACGCCCAAAAATCAATCGGATATAAACCGTTTGCGCGCCAACTGCATGGGCTGTATTTCCCAATGCATGTTTTCGGGCTTTACGACGCACACGGAAACGATGACGACGGGAAAAACGCCCGATCCGCGTTATTTCTGCATCAAGGACACTTTGTACCGCGCGGCGCACGAAGACGACCCCGACAACAATCTGGTGTTCGTCGGCGCGAACGCGACGCGTTTTGCGTCCGATCCGTTGTTCAAAGACGGTTATCTGCCGACGGTCAAGGAATTTATTGCCAAACTGCTGTCGGGCGATTAAACGGGTTTGAATTAAAAAAAAGACCGCGAAAGCGGTCTTTTTTGCGTTATGCCACAATCGGGCGTGTCTGCGGCGCCATGTTGGCTTGACGTTTGTATTCAAGTGCGTGCGCCAGATATTTGTTCAGCTGCGCTTGAACCCGTCCGTTGATTGTATCGGCGGGGTAATTGCCGTTTTCGTCGCGTTCGCCCGCGGGGACGCCTGTCAGAATCTCGATGCCCTCGTCAACCGTTTCGACGGGATAGATGTTGAACAGCCCCGCTTTGCAGGCTTCGACAACATCTTTGCGCAGCATCAGGTTGTCGACGTTCGTTTTCGGAATCAAAACGCCGTGTTTGCCCGTCAAGCCGCGCATTTTGCACACATCGAAGAATCCTTCGATTTTTTCGTTGACGCCGCCGATGGCTTGGATTTGACCGAACTGGTTGACCGACCCCGTAACCGCCAGACTTTGCCGTATCGGGGCGTTCGCCAGACTGGACAGCAGGGCGTACAGTTCGGTCGACGACGCGGAATCTCCGTCAACTTCGCCATAGGATTGTTCGAAAACAAGGCTTGCCGTCAAATACAGCGGCGTGTTTTTTGCAAACCGCGCGGCAAGGAAGCTTGACAAAATCAAAACGCCTTTGGTGTGCAGGGGACCGCCCAAGTCGACCTCGCGCTCTATATCCAGCACGCCGCCCGACCCCAAGCGCGTCAGACAAGTGATGCGGCTGGGTTTGCCGAATGAAATCTGCCCGTATTCAAACACCGCCAATCCGTTGATTTGTCCGACCGCTTCGCCTTCGGTGTCAATCATGACCGAACCGCGGCGGATTTGTTCCGCCATGCGTTCCTGAATGCGGTCGGCGCGTTTGATTTTCGACACAATCGCGCGGTCAACGTGATCGCGCGCTATCACCGCCGATTTGTCCGTCATGGCGCAGTAGTTGGCTTCTCGGATCAAGTCGCTGATGGACGCGATGTGCGCCGTCAGCTTTTGGCTGTCCTCCGCCAGTCTTGACCCGTGTTCAATCAGGCGGGCGACCGCGCCCTGTTCCAGCGGACGCAAGTGGTTGCGGCGCGCCTGCGTGGCTATCAGGCGGGCGTATTTCGTAACGTTGGCTTCGTTCTTGTCCATCGTGGGGAAAAAGTTCGCTTCGACTTTGAACAATTCGGGAAAGTCAGGGTCGTTTTCCGCTAATGTATAGTACAGGTCGGGTTCGCCCAGCAAAACGATTTTGACATCCAGCGGAATCGCTTCGGGTTCCAAAATGGTCGTGGTCATGCCGCCGTCCGTCGCGGGCGGATCCATGGTGATTTTTTTCGACCGCAAAGCGCGCTTCAGGCTTTCCCACGACGCGGGCTGATTCATCAAATCCTTGGCTTCGATGACCAAAAATCCGCCGTTCGCGTCGTGCAAAGCCCCCGCTTTAATCATATTGAAATCGGTAACCAAAGCACCGAACTGCTGCTGTCTGTCCACGCGCCCGATCAAGTTCGTCAAAATCGGGTGTTCCAGAAACACCAGCGGCGCGCCTTTGGTGTCCGTGTGGTCGACCAGAACGTTGACTTTGTAACGGCGCAGGGGTGTTTCGGATTTCTGTTTGGCGATCAGGCTCATCAGCTGGTCTTCCTCCGCCGACGGCTGTTCGTCGTCTCCCGCGTCCGCGGTGTTCGCGTCGTCGCCCGTCGTCGCGATGAACAGGGCGATGTTGTCGATGATATCTTTGTAAATCGCACGCAGAAAAGCCGTGATGTCTTTGTTGCGGCGGTATTTTTTCTTCAAGTCGTCAATCAGGTGCTTGATGGCGATGTCGGCGAACTCTTCGTTCAATTTTTTGATTTGTTCGCGCTGTTCCTTTTCCCATTTGGGAATGTCGCGCACGGCGTTCTCCAGTTCCTCTTGCGCCGAATTGAGTTCGGCAAGGACTTCCTGCTGCTCTTCTTCAGTCAGTTTTTCAAACGCTTCGGGACTTAAAACCTCGCCGTCGCGGGTGGGTGCTACGACCAGCCCCACGGGCATGCGCAGAACGGACACGTTTTTACCCGTCGTGTGCTTTTGAATATCGTCGAAGTATTGCGTTTTCTGGTCGCGGAAGCTGTCCTCGATATGCTTCAGGGCGGCTTTGTATTTTTCGCCCTCGAACACGGCGGGCAGAGCGACGCGCAGATCCTCTATCAGTTTATCGATGTCTTTGGCGAACGGGCGGGCTTTTCCCGCGGGCATGCGCAAAGCGGCGGGCTTGTACGGCGTTTCGAAGTTGTACACATAGCACCAGTCGTCGGGCGTTTTGCGCGTTTCGGACGCTTTGCCCAGAATTTGACGCACCAAAGACGCCTTGCCCGTTCCCTCGGGTCCGATGCAGAACAGATTGTAGCCGTAGGAATCGACGTTGATGCAGAACTTAATCGCCTCTATCGCCTGTTCCTGTCCCAGCGGTTCGGACAAATCCTGCAAATCGTCGGTCGTTTTGAACGACAGAAAGTCCAAATTGCAGGCGGAATAAAGCTGTTCGGGGGACAAAGGTGACGTCATGGGTGTAAACCTTTCTGATGGTTACCGCGTTGGCGAAATTGCGAGCGCAGCGAAGCAATCTTGTGCCGACAATTCCGAGATTGCCGCGTCGGGCGGACGCCCTCCTCGCAATTTCGATTCGGCATTCTATAGGATATAAACAAAAAAGGTAAAACAGCGCTTAACTTTGAAAAATATTTTCGTTAAGGAATTTAAAACCGCCCGCCGCTATCCTAAATATCAAAGCAAGGAGCGAAATTATGAATCAAGCGCGTGAAAAAACAAAACAACTGATAGAAAACTGCCGTTTGATTTGCCAAAACGAACCCGACAAAATCGAAAACTGGCTGGATTTGGGGCGCGCCCTGCTGGACGATGCCCGATACGCCGAAGCCGAACAGGCTTTGACCAAAATTTTTGAAGAGGGGCGATTTTTTTCCTTTAAAAACGGCATTCCCCGCGTGCGGCTGAAAACCCTGCTGCATTGGAAGAAAAACAAGCTTGCCTATGCCAAAGCGTACGCCGATTTGGCTTTTGTGTCCGTGCATCAGGCGAACTTGGCGGAAGCCGAACGCCTGCTGTCCATGGCTTTGCGCGTGTTCGAAGAAACGGGCGAGGAAGCCGAATACTTCCGCGCCGCCAACCGATTGGGCACGGTGTACCGATTGGGCGCGGCGTTCGAAAGCGCGGAGGAGATGTTCCTTGCCGCCCGCAAGGTCGCCGAACGGCACAACTGGCAAAAAGGCGTGGCGGAATCCGCGGGCAATTTGGGCATGGTTTGCGAAGCCTGCGACCGCTTTGACGAAGCGCTGGCGTATCACACGGAGGCTTTGAAACTTTACGAAGAGCTGGATGCCGATTTCGACGCCGCGTGCGAATGGCGGCAGCTGGGGCTGTGCTGTTTGCGCGCGGGACAGGCGGACAACGCCGACAAACATTTGTCGCAAGCCTTGGCTTTGTTCGAAAAAACAGACGACAAACTGATGCAAAGCCGCGTGATGAACGATTTGACGCTGACGCGGACGGGAAAGCTTGCTTTGGATACCGCGTTCGAGGCTTTGCAACGCGCTTTGGCAAGTGGCGACGAATTTGAAATCGCCGACAATTCATTGCTGTACGCGCGCCTGCGGCTGGAGGAATCCGCCGAAGACAGTCAAATCGAAACGCTGCTGCTGTCGGCTTTGGAGCTGTTCAAAAAGCTGAAAAAACAAAACGAAGTCGCCAACGCGTCATCGACTTTGGGCTTGTTTTACCTGCGCCGCCGCCGCTATGACGAAGCCGAAAGCCGATTCAAAGACTCCCTGCATTTGGAACAGCGATTGCACCGCGCGTTCGGCATTGCCTCGGACTGCTGCAACTTGGGGCTGATTGCGCAAAACAAGGGCGACAAACAGCGCGCCGCCGAATACTGGGAAAAAGCCGTCGCTTTATTCGCGGAAAACGGCGACGACGAACACGCCGCCGAGTTTAAACAGCGTATTGCCGCGTTATAACGGCGGCTGAAGCAATTCTTCCTCGGGCAGGGTGGGTTCCAGTTCGAAAAACTCGATTTCCTTGCGTATCGGGGCGATTTTCAGCGTACCCGTCAGTCCGACGTGATTTGTGCCGAACGTTTCCGTCGCGCGCAAATCCGACACTTCCATTCCGGGGTGGACGTAAACGTAATCCGTCGGGCGGCGCAAAAACCACGGACGGTTCGCCGCCGATGTCAGCACGACCGTGCTGTCGGTTTGCAGACCGCCGATGTCTTCCAAGGGCTTCAGCAGATAGCTCCACCCCGACGCGCCGAATCCGCCGATAAGCACGACGGGTTCGTCCCGACTGCGCACGAAGTTTGCCAAAGCCGCGACTTTTTCAACGGCGGTTTTATAGCCTTTCTTGCTCCACGGATCGCCCAGGGAAGTCAGCGTCAGCGTCAGTTTGCGCGTACCGACGACCCGCGAAACCCAAATGCCCGCGTCGTCGTCGACTAATCCGCGCGCCGTTCCGGGGGTGCGCGCCATGATCAGCATCATTTTGCCCTGTTTGTTGAACGACTGGTTTTGCAGGTAATAGCCGCCCTTGATTTCGTTCAATTTGCGGTAAATGTCGACGGGAACGTTCGTCCAGAACACAACATCCGCATCCGCCGCATCCATCACGCGGCGCACCGCGTCGGCGTTTTCGTCCGCGCCTTTCAAATCCTGATACAAAAACGTAAAATGGGAATAATCGTCGGGCAGACGGGATTCCTGTTCGCTCAAATGATAATGCGACGCGACCAAAGCCAGATTCAGCACGGCGAAAACGACAAACACCGTTGTTTCAAGCCAGCGTTTTTTAATTATGCACCACAGGGCGAGCGCAATGCTTAAAAAAGCCGCCTGCGTTTTGAATTCGCCGACATAATCCAGCCGCCAATCCGCGCTGCGTCCCAATGTTCCCAGCAAAGTCAGCGTCGGAATCGCCATCAGCAAAAACAGCGTTGTGGAACGTTCGCGTTCCTGAAACTTGCGTTTAGACAAATAACCCATTGTTTCGACTCAAACCGTTGTGTAAAAAAATAAGTCTGTTATGCTTAACGTATAAAACATTTTTTGTGAAAGCAAATCAAAATATGTCCATTGACCCGAATCTTTTCAGCGGCGCGTACGTTCCATCCTCTCCGTTTATGTGGGGGGCGACGGGTTTGTTCGGACTGCTGGCTTTGCGCTTGGCTCTGCGGCTGGCAAAACCGAATGGCGGCAAATCGGGCGGGGCGTTGGGCGGCTTGGCTGATTTGGGCGGTTCGTCCGCCGCGGCGGGGGAAAGCGCCGCCGCCGCCGAATCCGAATCGGAACGCGAACAGGAACGGCAGCTTGAAAAAACGGAACAGGAAAAACTTAAAGAGCTGTTCGAACTGTTTGACGAGGGCAAAGAAAAGCCTGCCGAACTGCAGCGGCGGGAACAGGAACAAGAACAGGAACGGGAAAAAGAATCGGACGAATTGGGCGGAAACAAAGAAGCTGTCAAAGGACTGCGCGAACAGGCGGAAAAACTGATTGACGACATTTTGGCATTGGCAAACAAAGGATTGTCGGGGCAGGCTTTGGCAAAAGCGCTGACATCGCGCTGCGCCGCCGACATTCCGCCGATGGAACTGAAGCCGATGATCGAAGCGATGGAATTTTTTTTGAAAAAAAGCGAAACCAAAACTGCCGTCATCGGCGTTGACACCGATTTCGAACGCAAGGGGGCTTTAAGCGCTTTGCTGCGCGGGGATTACGACAGTGCTTGCGATTATTTGTCCCGCCGCGCGGACGACGCCGACAAACGCGCCGAATCCACGCATCGCGGCGGCGTCAAGCGGGAAGCTTTGCACGAATCCGCGTCTTTGCACCGCGCGATTGCCGTTTTGACGCGTCCCCACAATCCCGAACGCAGCTTTGCGGAACTGAAAGAAGCCGCCGAACGCGAACCCGGCAACGCTCTTACAATGGCGATGACGGGACGCGCGTATGCGGAAAGCGGCAAAACCGACAAAGCCGTCGAAACGTTTGACAAGGTTGCCCAAAACGGCGAAAAGGACGATTTCGCCGTGCAGTACGCCGCCGAACACGCCGAAGCCATCCGTTTCCAAGCCGTCGCCGCGCAAGCCGCCCGCATTCGTGAAAACTACGAAAATCTGCTGGGGGCGGATGCCGTGCGCCAAGCCGAACAATCCCGCATCCGGCAAGACTTCATCCGCGGCGAATTGCTGGACCGCGCAAACGAACACGATGTTGCGTAATTTTTTTTCGTAAGTTTTCGGCGGCGAATTGCGTTACACGGATAACCGTCCGAATGGAATCGAAGGTCTCTCTCCTCCGTACAAAACGCCTTTGGTTACCGTTCGGACGGTTTTTCGCTGCGGTCTTTCAGCAGCCAAAGTACGAAAATCAACGTTGTGACGTAAAACGTGAACAGCAGTCCTTTTTCAAAATCGTTCAAGGTCGGTTCGGGCGACCCTTTCGTATAAGCGTATCTGTCGCGTTCGCCCGTCAGAAAACGGTTCAGTTTGACTTTTTCATCGGTTGCCCATTCCTCGTTGCGGAAAACCATCGGCAATTCATATTCGGAGTTTGCCGAAACCAACATGACTGTGTATTCGTAATAAGAGGAATGTTTGCGATGACGTTTGACTTTTTTTACAAAAGCGGTGCTGCGGGCGGTTAAAGGAATTTTGTCCGCAAACCGCATTTCGGGATTGAAAATCGTCGAACGGTAATAAACACATGCGTTTGTTTCTTTGCGGCATTCAAAATAGGTCGCTTTGTCGTTGATAAAACAAAACAGTCCCGCCGCGACGGAAAACGCAAAGAACAGCCATTTCATCGACGAAATCATTGTTGCTTTGACTTCGGGCGGTCTTTTGATGAACTTTAAAGACAGCAAAATGAAAAAGACGATAAAGGTAATTATCAGGGGAACAATGAAAAAAAGCATAGAGCGTTTCCTTTATTTGTTTGCGCGGGGGTGGGCGTGAGAGTAAACGTCCATCATTTTGGTTTCATCCAGTCCCGTGTAACGTTGAGTCGTGGACAGGGATTCGTGTCCCAGCAGTTCTTGAATCGTCCTGAGATCCGCGCCGCCAATCAATAAATGCGTGGCAAAGCTGTGGCGCAACGCGTGCGGCGTGACCGATTCGGGCAATCCGAGCTCTTCGCGGATGCGGCGGATTTGCCTTTGCATGACTCCGGGGTTGACCCGTTCCCCGCGCAGTCCGATAAACAAAGGCGATTTGGCGGGCGCGCCGTCGGGGCGGACTTTCAAATACGCGTCAATGGTCGCCCGAACCATGGGCAGGACGGGAACGACGCGTTCCTTGCTGCCTTTGCCGAACACGGTCATCATTTCGGCGTTGGGGCGGTCTTTCACGTCCAGCCGCAACGCTTCGCCGATACGCAATCCGCACCCGTACAGCAAAGTCAGAAAAGCGACGTCGCGCTGTCCCATCCATGCGACTTTTTCCAGCTTTCGCGCCGTGCGAATCATATCGAACGCCTGTTCTTTGGTCAACGGATGCGGCAAAGCTTTGGGTAAAGACGGCGAGCGAATCACGCTCAAAGACGCGTTGGACAGAATGGCGTTGCGTTCCAAAAAGCGGTAAAAGTTGCGCAAAGTCGACAAATTGCGGGCAATCGACGTGCGGGTCAGCCCGTTGTGCGTCCTGTCCGCCAGATAAGCGCGAAAATCCGTGACTTCCAGTTTCTTCAGCAAATCGAAGTCGGGCGTTTTGCCGTGATATTCGTTCAGAAATTTTAAAAAAGCCGATAAATCCCGCCCGTAGTTTTCGGCGGTCAAAGCGGAACACCGCCGTTCCGTCAACAACCAGCGCTGCCATTCGTCGATTGCCGTCATCAGACGGTCGTCCGCGGCGTAAAAAATATCGGGCTGGTCGGGAATATACAGTTTCGGCATGGGAGATACTAAAAAGAGGATTGGTCGCCCAATCCTCTTTTGTCATTCATTACAGAATGGACTGACCCGTTTTTGCCCAGTCTTCGGCAAACGTTTTCAAGCCCGCATCCGTCAAGGGGTGATGATACAGCTGGCGAATCACTTTGGGAGGAGCCGTGATGACATCCGCGCCAATCTTGCCCGCGTTGATGATGTGTTCCGGCGAACGCACGGAAGCGACCAAAATCTGCGTTTTGAAGTTGTCGTAGTTGTCATAGACCATGCGGATATCGTCAATCAGCTGCATGCCGTTGACGCCCAAATCGTCCAAACGTCCGACGAACGGGGAAACGAACGTCGCGCCCGCTTTCGCCGCCAAAATCGCCTGACCGCAGGTAAAGCACAGGGTCACGTTGACCATCGTGCCTTCCGACGACAGAGCGCGGCAGACTTTCAAACCGTCCTGAGTCAACGGCACTTTAATCGTGACGTTGCGGGCGATTTTGCGCAGCACTTCGGCTTCTTTCATCATGGTTTCGTAGTCCATGGCGGTGACTTCGGCGGAAACGGGACCGGAAACGACTTTGCAGACTTCCCCGATCAGTTCTTTGAAGTTCATGCCCTGTTTGGCTGCCAACGACGGGTTCGTGGTGACGCCGTCAACCATGCCTGTGGCTGCCAAATCTTTGATTTCGTTCAAATCAGCGGTATCGATAAAAAATTTCATTTGAGTCTCATCCTAAAGTTAGTACATTGAAACTAAGAAAAGAGTGTAAGGAAATGTTGGACAAAAAGCAACCAAATAAACGCAGGATACAAGTTTTACTGCCCGTGCTTCCCCGCGGACCGTTCGACTATGCCGTGCCGCAGGGCGCGGAAATCCCCGCCGCGGGCAGCTTTGTGCGCGTTCCGTTCGGGCGGCAGACTTTGACGGGCGTTGTTTGGGGCGATTCGCAAAACGAATCGGCAATTCCCGATTCCAAACTGAAAGAAGTCCAAAAAATTTACACTCTGCCGCCGATGAGCGCCGACAACCGCCGCTTTGTCGACTGGGTGGCGAATTACACTTTGTCCCCGAACGGCGCGGTTTTGAAAATGGCGATGAGCATGGACGACGTGTTCGCGGGCGTGGGCGAAACGACGGGACTGGTCAGAACGGCGTTGACCGCCGCGCCGAATTTCCGCTGGACGGACGCGCGCAAAAAAGCATACGGGGAGGCTTCCGACATTCCTTGTTCCGCCGCGGATTTGGCGCAAAAAGCGGGGGTGTCGCCCGCCGTTGTCGCGGGATTGGCGCAGGCGGG
>SAMEA104315424__coassemble_566_pt1 | contig 26705 bp, 19 predicted proteins | sample SAMEA104315424__metabat2_low_PE_038 | metagenome-assembled genome bin SAMEA104315424 (sample SAMEA104315424) | gut metagenome | biome: Monkey gut; feature: monkey-associated habitat; material: faeces | place: China | collected 2013 | reverse complement strand
CAGTTTGGACATGTGGCTGACGGCGGGGCGCTTCAATGTCGAATTTGAAAAGAAATTCGCCGACAAGCTGGGCGTAAAGCACGCTTTGACGACCAACAGCGGGTCAAGCGCGAACTTGCTGGCGTTGACGGCGTTGACTTCGCCGAAGTTGGGCGAAAAACGGCTGAAAAAAGGCGATGAAGTGATTGCCGTCGCTTCGGGCTTTCCGACAACCGTCAATCCGATTATTCAAAACGGACTGGTTCCCGTGTTCGTCGATTCCGAAATCGGCACTTACAATATCGACATTGATAAAATCGAAGAAGCGATTTCGCCTAAAACAAAGTGCATTTTCTTGGCGCACACGCTGGGAAACATGTACGACATGGACAAAATCGTCGCTATTTGCAAAAAGCACGATTTATGGCTGATAGAAGATTCTTGCGACGCTTTGGGCGCAAAGTGGGACGGCAAATATGCGGGAACAATCGGACACATCGGGACGTTTTCGTTTTATCCTGCTCACCATTTGACGATGGGCGAGGGCGGCGCGGTCATTACGAACGACGCAAAGCTTTACCGTATCATTCTGTCGGTGCGCGATTGGGGACGCGATTGCTGGTGCGCCCCCGGGCATGACGATACTTGCCATGCGCGGTTTAAAATGAAGCTTGGAAATCTGCCGGAAGGATACGATCACAAGTACACTTATTCGCACATCGGCTATAACTTGAAAATCACGGATTGGCAGGCGGCATGTGGTGTCGTGCAGCTGGACAAGCTGGACGGTTTTTTGGAGCAGCGGCGCAAGAACGCCGAAACTTTGCTGAAAGAACTGGCGGATTTGCAAGATTGGCTGATTTTGCCGTCTCACAACGCAAAATGTCAGCCGTCTTGGTTTGGTTTCTTGATTTCCGTCAAGCCCGATGCGCCTTTTACCAAACAGGATCTGGTCGAATATCTGGAAGCGCACCATATCGGCACGCGCCAGCTGTTCGCGGGAAATCTGTTGCGCCAGCCGATGATGACGATGAGCGACGTTCCCGTGCGTATCGGCGCGGGCGAAACGAAGCTGTCTTCGTCAATCGGGCAAGCGGACTATGACGCTTTGCCTGTTACGGATTTCATTATGAACAACACGTTTTGGGTCGGTGTTGCGCAAAACCTGACCGAAGACGACGAACGCGTCACGGCAAAAGTCTTCCACGACTTCGTTAAGGAAAAAATCGGATGAAAAAGCTTCTTTTGACAGGATCGGGCGGATTTGTCGGGCAAAATCTGAAACGGGGATTGCAGGACGAATATACGCTGTTAACGCCGCGCAGTGCCGAATTGGATTTGCGTGATGCGGCGGCTGTCAAAGATTTCTTTGCCTCAAACGATATCGACTTTATCGTCCATTGCGGGTCGACTGGCGGAGCGCGCGGCATACAGGACGTTGATACGACGATTGAAGACAATCTGGCGATGGTCGATAATTTACTGTCGGCAAAGCGAACGGATACAAGAATGATTTTGTTCGGTTCCGGCGCAATGTACGGCAAATCCCGTTCGTTGCATAAAGTCAAAGAAGACGATGTCGGCGCTTTTATCCCCGAAGACCTTTACGGCAAATCGAAAATGATGATCGCTCAAAAAGTCAAGGACAGAGCCGACGTGGTTTGCCTGAACATCTTCGCCTGCTACGGTTACGGCGAAAAGGAGAACCGCTTCCCGAGCTATGCGATCAATCAAGCGATAAAAGGTGAAGACATTGTCATCAACAAAAACGTTGTTTTCGATTATTTGTGGATTGACGATTTGGGACGGATTGTTTCCCGTTTTTTGGAAAAACAGCCGACAAAAAACATTATCAACGTTACACCGACACAAAGTTGCGAATTGCGAGAAATCGCCGAAACGGTCAAAGCCATTTCCGGCAAGGATATTTCCGTTGTCTGCGGCGACGGATTGGGCAACGAATATACGGGCGACAACGCGCGACTTTTACAGGAATTTCATGAGCTGACCTTTACGCCTTTGCGGAAAGGATTGGAAAAACTTTACGACTATAAGAAAAACGGAGGATGGGATGACTAATATTTTCAAAGATTTATTTGTTTTGGAGTTGGCTAACAACCATTGGGGCAAGCTGGCTCGCGGATTGAAAATCATTGATGAATTTTCTCATGTCATCCGTTTCAACAATGTCAAAGCGGCGATAAAGCTGCAATTTCGCGATGTTGACAACTTTATTCACAAGGATTTCCGCGACCGCACGGATATTCGCTACATCAAAAAAACAATGGCGACGAAAATGTCGGTGGAAGACTATGCAACCATGGTTTCAGCCGTGAAAAACGCGGGCTGTCTGACCATGTCCACGCCGTTTGACGAAAAGTCTGTCGAGCTTTGCCAGAACTTGGGTGTCGATATTATTAAAATCGCGTCCTCCGACATTAACGACTGGGTGCTGATAGAAGCGATTGCCAAAACCAGAAAGCCCGTGATTGTGTCGACGGGCGGATCTTCGCTGAAAGACATCGACGATATGGTCAAATTTTTCAAGACGCGGAACATTCCTTTGGCAATCAACCATTGTGTTGCGCAATATCCGACGGAAAAGGATCATTTGGAACTGAATCAGATTGACTTTTTGCGCAACCGCTATCCCGAAAACGTCATCGGGTTTTCGACGCACGAACGCAACGAAGACATTGAAAGCGCAATGTTGATTGCTTATGCCAAAGGGGCGCGGACGTTTGAACGTCATATCGATATTGACGCGGACGGCATTGCCGTTTCGCCGTACTGCTCGCTGCCCGAAGATTTGGACAGATGGATAAAAGGGTATAAGAAAGCCCGCGAAATGTGCGGTTCGCCGGGGACGGAACGCCGCGTCATTCCCGAAGTCGAAACCGCGTATTTGACGGCTTTGGTGCGCGGCGTGTACGCCCGCACGGATTTGCCCGCGGGACATGTTTTGTGCGACGAAGACGTTTATTTGGCGATTCCTTTGCAAAAAGGGCAAATTTCATGCCGCGAGTTTATGCGCGGAGAACGGCTGACAAAACCGATTAAGCATGACGAAAAAATCGGAATCTGCGATATTGACAGCCCGTATTCCAACAGCGAAACGCTGAAACACCTGATTATGAACCGAGGGCTGTAAAATGAAACCGACAGACTTTCAAGCTCTGATTTTCGATATGGACGGAACGATTGTGAATACCGTTCCGACGGTGCTTGATTGTCTGAAAAAAGCATTGGCGGAAACGGGGGCGGAGTTTGATGCGAAAAAATTGACTTCGACGCTGATAGGGCCGCCTTTGGAACAAATGGTTGAAACGCTTTGTCCTGCGGAAAGCTCCCGAAAACGCGCGGAAGTTGTTGCCGCGTTCCGCCGCTTTTACGATGCCGCGCCCGAAAAAGGAACGGAGCGGTTTCATCAGATTGTCCCCTTGCTGCAAACGTCCGTCCGTAAATTCATTGCAACAAACAAACCGCAAAAACCCGCTTTGCGGCTGTTGGACGCTTTGGAAATTTCACCTTTGTTCGAGGCGGTTTTAACGCCCGATTCGGGGCTGAACAAAGCGCAAATGATTGCAAAGATTGTTGCGGAAAACGGCTTGAACCCCGAAAAAACGCTGATGATAGGGGACGCGGTGTCCGATATGACGGCGGCGCATGCAGCGGGGGTGAAAGCCTGCGCCGTAGTGTGGGGATATGAACAAGACAAGGATAGATTGCGGCAAATCGCCGATTTTGTATGGAGTGAACAATGATAAAAGTATCCGATTACATAATGAAACGCTTGAAAGAAGTGTACGGCGTCGATTGCGTTTTTATGGTGTCGGGCGGCGGCGCGATGCATTTGAACGACAGCGTCGGCAAATTCATTCCTTACATTTGCAATCACAACGAACAGGCGAGCGGTATTTGCGGCGAAGGATATGCACGCTATGACGAAAAACTGGCTGTTGTCAGCGTGACGACGGGACCGGGCGGATTGAACGCGCTGAACGGTCTGTTCGGATCGTGGACGGACAGCGCGCCCGTGCTGTTCATTTCGGGGCAGGTCAAATACGCGACTTGCAAAGCGTCGTGTCCCGACATTCCCTTGCGCCAGCTGGGCGATCAAGAGGTTGACATCGTTTCCGTTGTCAAGCCTTTGACAAAGTATGCGGAAATGATAGTCGATCCGAAACGGGCGAAATACTGCCTTGACAAAGCGGTGTTTGAAGCGACGCACGGGCGCAAGGGTCCCGTTTGGCTGGATATTCCGCAAAACGTGCAGGCGGCTTTGATTGAAGAAGCGGATTTTGACGAATTTATCGCCCCTGCAAAGCCCGTCTATGATTTGAAAATCGGCGAAGTCGTTGAAAAATTTTCGGCGGCGGAGCGTCCGCTGATTGTTGCGGGACACGGCATCCGTTTGGCGAACGCCGAACGGGCTTTTGCGGATTTGATGCAAAAAACGAACGTTCCCGTTGTAACGACTTTCAACGGCTTTGATTTGGTAACGGAAGACGATCCGCACTATATCGGGCGCATCGGCACAATCGGGCAAAGGGCTGGGAATTTCGCTTTGCAAAACGCGGACTGCGTGCTGTTTTTGGGAACGCGCAACAATATCAGACAAGTCAGTCACAACTGGGAAAACTTTGCGAAACGGGCGTTTAAAATCGTCGTCGATATTGACGAATCCGAATTGAAAAAGCCTTTGGTTCGTCCCGATTTGGCTGTTTGCGCGGATTTGGCGGACTTTTTGCCCGCGTTGGTCAAAGCCGTTCCCGCAATCGACGCCGCGGATTGGCTGAAATGGTGCCGTGAACGCAAAGCGAAATTCGATTTTGCTCACACGCCAGAATACCGGCAGACGGGCGATAAAATCAACGCTTATGCTTTTATGCACGCGGTCAGCTTGGCTATGGCGGAAAACGATTTGTGCGTAATGGCGAACGCGACGGCGACGATATGCACTTTCCAAACGGCGGAAATCAAATCTGGACAGCGTATTTTTTCCAATTCGGGCGACGCATCCATGGGCTACGATTTGCCCGCGGCGATCGGGGCGTGCATCGCGGCGGGCAGGCGGAACACCGTTTGTTTGGCAGGCGACGGGTCGATTATGATGAACTTGCAGGAATTGCAAACAATCAAACACAATGCGCTGCCGATTAAAATCTTTGTCATCAACAATGACGGCTACATTTCGATTAAGCAGACGCAAAACAACTTTTTTGAAGGGCGGCATTGTGGCGACGGACGCGACAGCGGCGTGTCTGTGCCCGATTTTGTCAAGGTCGGCGAAGCGTTCGGCATCAAGTCGGTTAAGCTGACCGACCCGAACAAAGTCGATGAAACGATAAAGGCGGTGTTGTCGGCGAACGAACCCGTTTTGTGCGAAGTCGTCGTCAATCCCGACTATACGTTCAGTCCGAAGCTGTCGGCGCGCAAATTGCCCGACGGCACAATGGTATCCCCCAGTTTGGAAGACATGTTCCCGTTTTTGGACAGGGAGGAGTTTAAACGGAATATGATTTAAAGGATAAATGTTAGAAAGGATATAGGGCAGCTCTAAAAATTGTAAAAAGCTACTCGAAAAAAGGATTGTACAGATGTCAGAATATGTCAGAAAAGATTTTATGGATAATGAAGGATTGTATTTTATAGATTCAATCTGTCCTTATAATAAAAGTGGCATTTTTATTGTACGGTTATTGTCGCAGAAAACTGATTTTTGGGGAGCAAGAAGTTATTATGCTTTGATTTCGCACGAGCTTGTGCATAGAGATTTAATCAGTTCCTATAAAACTGAGGGGTTTCTTGAAAATATTAACGGAAGTGAAGACGGGGTGTATGATGGTTCTTTTATTAGACTGCATCATGACTTTCCAAAGAATGTGCATGGAAGTTATGGATTATTTCATCTTAAAAAAGACGAATATTATGTTGATAACACTTATAATCTAGGTGTAAGGCTGAGCCGTGAAAACTATAGTTTTGGTGTCGCTAGTGTATTAGAAAATATTCAATCGACTGGAAATAAAAATCCAGAGCTATATTGCTTTAAAACAGGACAAGGAGACATGTCTCTGTTTATTTCTTCTGAAGACAGAGCCTATTTGATAGATACAAATATTTACAGCAAAGTTATGTCAGATAGGTTAAATGTTTTGAAAGATATTTTAGGGAATCGTCCTATTGAAGCGTTGATTATTACACATCGCCATATAGATCATTATCGTGGTGCTCATTATTTATTTGAAAGTCAAGATTTCAAAATTAAAAATTTAGTTGTCAATGATTCATTTATAAAGATGCAAAATCCTAATTCTAGCGGAAATTTGTTGCTGCTTGCTCTAGGGTATTTCAAAACAAATGGTGGAAATATTATCTTGCCGAATAAAAAAGATTCTTTCAAAGATGGAAATACAACTTTTCATTTTCGCACCTTTGATGGTAGCAAAAATGAAAATGATAATTCAATTTTGCTTCAAATTACATATCAAAATACACTGTATTATTTAACTGGAGATATGGGGGCAAATATATTGGAAAAAGAAACAATTAATTCTGCAAACAAAAATAAGGTTATTTTAAAAGTAAGTCATCATGGGAGCATTACAGGAACGTCACAAAAATTTTTATCGAATTTTGCAACAATATCACAAAAAAATGCATTTATTTCTTTTGGAGCTGGGAATCAATACGGTCATCCAGATCAATTCTGTTGTAGATTGTTAGGTAATAACGGTTTTCATACAGAAAAATCGGCGCAAATGAAAAATAAGTTTAAAATATACTGAAATATATATAAAGGAGTATAAAAAATGAGCAAACCTTTTTTTATTAATCATATGATGATTTTTAACCCGCAAAAAGTCCATAATGCGGGGGATGTGATGAACGGAACAAGCGGCAACACAGGGAATAGCTACATAACGTATTCATTAGTAAAAGAATTATATAATTGGAAGTGTGATTTTCGCGGAATCCAAAATATTTGGGCATACGATTATTCTCAATCTGAACAGGAACTTGATTATATCAACAATGAAGCCGATGCCGTATTTTTAAACTTGCAAGACCATATCCGCCCCGTAGAAAGTCAATTTTCGTGCGATTATGAAAAATTGAATGATTTTATGCAAAAAATAAAAAAACAAGTGAATGTCATAGGTATCGGTGCAAACTGTTTGCAAGGTTATGATATCGAGATTTATAAAAGGCTTCCGGAAAGTTTGAAAAAACTTTTATACACATTGGCGGATAAAACAAGTTATATAGGCGTCCGCGGTGAATTTACGGAAAGTGTTTTGAAAAAAATAGGAATTTCAAATGTAAAAATTATAGGTTGTCCGACGTTTTATGAAAAGGGAAAAAATCATACAGTTATTAAGAAAGACATCATTTATCCGAATGAAATAGTTTTTACAAATATCTATAAACTCGGTGTTGTCGAAAAACAACCTGTTATTTTGCAAAGCGAATCCGATATTATGGATGCCGTTTTGGGAAATCCTTTGCGTTTTTTTTCTAAAGATGCAAAATTTGATTCCTTTTGGAATACATGGATTGATGGTCGTTTTAAGTTTTTTACGTCAGTAACTGCGTGGAAAGAATTTATAAAACAATTTAAATTTGCGTTAGGTTCTCGTGTTCATGGCGGAGTTATCGCGATGAACAGCGGAGTCCCTGCTGTTTGTTTAAACGGCGATGCCCGCAGCCGTGAGATGTGTTCTGTTTTAAAGATGCCCTGTTTGCCGGAAATGAAAGACTTTTATCCGATGAAAATTTGGGAAAAAGCAGACTATGATGAATACAATAAGAATTATAATAAAATATATAAAAATTATGTTGATTTCATAAAATCAACGACAGGATTGGATGTAATTTCTTCTACAGAAGATCCTTTTTTTGTTGATGACATAGACATGCAAGGGCTTTTTTGCGGAACTTTTGGCAAAATTGCAAAACTGTGTTATACACAGACAAAAGAAATTGAAGCGCTAAAAGCTAAAATAACAAGTCGGAATAAAGTTCAAGTATGTAAATTTGATAATATTCGTATTCGTTTGTTATCTCATATCACTTTCGGAAAGATGAAACGGCATTATCAAAAGAAGTGGCGTGAGATTAGACAACTGCTAAAAAAATGACGGAATTTGTATTAAAAGACAATTTGGAAATTTTTCTGATAACGTATAATCGCGAACTGTATTTAAAGCGGACGTTAAAGGCTTTGTTCGCCTTGAACAGTCCCGTTCGGGATTGTCAAATCACGGTGCTGGACAACAAATCGCCCGACGGGACGGCGGCTTTGGTCAAACGGTATCAGAAACGTTTTCCGAATTTGAGGTTGATAACGCACAACCGCAACATCAGCGGCAACGGGAACATTTGCCGCGCCATGGAACTGGCATCCAAAAAATACTTTTGGATTTTGTGCGACGACGATTTCTACGACTGGACGTATTGGAACGAAATTCAAAGCGGCTTGGAAAGCGGTTTCGACGCCGTTTTGACGGAGCGGAATTATCCGTCCAATGATATGAAAACGCCAGTTTTGATAAACGAAATGTCTTTTGTTCCTGCGGGTATTTACAAAACGGAAAATTTGACAGACGTTGTCATGCAAAACGCAATGGTGAATATTTACGCGTCTTTTCCGCATTTGGCGTTGGCGACAATGCTGATTAACGAAAATAAAAGAATCCTGATTCCTGAACATACGGTCATCCGCCAAGGATTCGCTTTGAAAGGGGCGGCATCTTACGTTCGCGGATTAAAGCGGAATGTTCATTTCCGTCAAAGCCATGTTAATTTGTTTTCGGGCTATATCAATTCCTATCAAATGATTGCGGACAAAAAACTGCGTTGGCAATGTTGCGACGTGCTGTGGATCGGAGAGTCGTTTTTGTTTTCGATGAAAGCGTTTTTAAAGGAAAACGGCTGGTTCCCATATAATATTTGCGATGTTTTCAACGGTGTGTCCCCCAAGCAAAAAGCTTTGTTTTTATATGCGCTGACCCGTTACGGCTTGCGGTGTTTTGACAGTTCCGTTCGTTCGTTTTTCTATGCCCGTCCAAAATTGAACGTAGCGCGTATGGCGGTTGCCAAATATATTTTTATCGACAGACGGAAACATTACGATTTGAAAATGCTGATGGTTTGCTTGCAGAAAGATTTTCCGGCATTGTCGATTACAAACGGTGCAAGCTGTGTTGTCATGGGCGCGAAAGACATCAATGAACGCCATTTCGAAATATCGCAAAGCGATAGCTTTCAAATCAGACTGGATTTGGAATCGCTGAACCACAAACAAAACGATTCCTATGCCAAAAAATTTGAAACGTTTTTGAAACGGAACAACATTTCATATCGCTTGGAAACGCAAAGTAACGGGTGGCGGAATTTTGTCTTTTTTGAAAGCAAAAAGCCCCTTTCCGCGGCAAAAACCGCCGCATTTTTGAAAAATATTTTTGATAGGACGGAAGGATTCTTGAAAATGACAACCAACGTGAAATATTCCCCCCCCCCCCAATAATATAACGGGAAGCCTGTTTGATGGCGTTTTTATTTTTGTTCCCGCCAACTCCAATAAAGTGCGGAGGGCGGCATGAACAAAAATCCTTTGGTTTCGGTTTTCATTCCTTATTACAACGATAAAGCGTTTATTGCCGATGCAATAGAGGCATGTTTAAAGCAGACATACAAAAACTTTGAACTCTTTTTGTTCAATCATGCATCAACTGATGGATCGCGAGAAATTGCTCGCTTATATGCCGACACGCGTATCCATCATGTTGATGCCGCTGAAAATCTGGGGGCGGGCAGCGGATACAATTTAAAAATTACGTTGCCGAAGATGCGCGGAAAATATGTCAAACTGTTATGTGCCGATGACGTTATGAAACCCGATTGTTTGGAAAAACTGGTCGGGTATTTGGAAACGCATCCCGACAAAGATTTTGTTTTTTCGGATATGGATTATGTCGATGAAAACAAAAAAGACTTAAAAACAAAATGGTCTGTTGAAAAAAGCGGTGTCGATTTTGATAACGACGAAAAAAGATCTCTTAAAAATTTTTTCCAAGGAAAGTCCCATTTGGCATATCCGACATCTTTGGTTAAACGGGATTTTTTAGATGATGTCCGCATAGATGAAACTTTTGTTATGCTGTTTGATGTTTCGTTATGGGTTGACGCTTTGTGCAAAGGAAAGAAAATCGGATTTATTTCGGATTCGACGATTTGGTACCGCATATCGCCTGAGCAGCTTTCTTCCGCAAATCCAATCCGAGCAAAGCGAGCGGCAAAACAAGGATATTTTGAACTGTTCGCATTATGCCAAAGATTCTTTGATTTAAAGGATATTTCGTATGTGCAATATTTGTGCAATGGTTCGAAAAAGTCTATGTTGTTGAAAAAGGGTGATGAAGATTTAATTCCCTTTGTTTTGGCTGAACACTATTTGAATGCGGAGCGAAATCCCGAAAATTTTGTGGATCAATGGAATGTTTACTGTGTTGTCGGCTTTTTAAAAATGAAGGAACTGCTTGACAATCCGTCTATGGCTAAAAGAATCAAAGAAAAATTCGGCTACGGCATTGCAGAATTTCGCGCGGATTACAGCTGGATTGATGAACCGCCAAAGAAAACGGTTGCGGTTAAAAATTCAAGGAATTTGTCTTTGTTTTCGCTGTTGTTTTTGATAATTCGGCGTATTTGGCTGGACTTCAGAAATATTGTAACTTTGCGCCCGTTGCGTAAACGCAAGGCAAAGAAAAAACAATACACCGTTTGAAAACGAGGGGGAAAATCCCCCTCGTTCGTTATGTTAGGGCGTGTTCGGGAAAACGACCGTGCGCGGAAAATCCGCTTGTTCGGTAATATCACGCAACTGTTGACGATAGGTCGCCCACGCCGCTTTGACGTCGGCGGACAAGGGGCTGTCGTTTGACTGCGTCCAATCGCTTCGCTGCAGCAATTCGTTGCGCTTCGCCCTGATTTGTGCCGCCGAAACAGAGGGCGGGCTTGGCTGAATGTCGGTCAAAACCAAAATGCCGTTTTGCAGGGCTAAAACTTTTCCCTGCAGGTTCGCCTGTTCCGCCATAGCGGCGTATTCTTCGGGGTGTTGTTCCGCAAAATCAAATAACGTGTTCATTTTTTTCCTCCTTTAATAACCGCACGCATACCACGACAGATAGCGGTGTGTACCGCTTTCCGCATACAGCAGATTCATCCGAAACGACGATGTTGTGTGATTCCAGCTTTCAAACCAGCCCAGCCTGTTCGAAACGTTTGTTGCGTCGGGGGCGCAAACCGTTCCGGTCAGCGTGTAGTTTGTGTTTGAAAACACGACGGGAAAGTTGATTAAAGTTCCGCTGGTTGCGGCGCTGCGGGAATGCCAACATTCTTTGAACCCGTCCGTCCACAATCGGTAGCCGCCGTACCCGTTGACAACGCTTTTTTTGACAACGGCAGGGCGCCCGCCCGACACCAATGCCGACGAAGTCCCCCATGGCGCTTCCATGCCGACGGTTCCGTCATCGTTGGCGTAGGCTCCCAATAACGCCCATGTCCCGTTCGGCGATTTCGCTCCCAATCGGGCTTTGATTTGGGATTCGGTAGGGAAATAAGCGTCAAAGCGCGCTTGTTCCGCATTATTTTTGTCACGGCAGGACAGCCAGAAAATATATTCCGACGCTTGTTTTTCCGAACCGTCCGCCGTTGTGTCTTGCAAATAAATGTGCGGAAACGGTCCGCTTATGTCCAAGCAATGATTCGCCCCCGCCGAGTTGACCGATACCGTTCCCGACAGCTGCGGGTTTGTTTTATCCGCTTTTGCTTCGACCGCATCGGCGGCTTCCCCCGTTTTTTGGGCAAAGCTTTGGCAATCGGAAACGGCTTGGCGGATGGACGGAATCAAGCTCGCCGCCTGCGTGTCGTCGAAAATATCCACCGTTACAGCTCGCTCCGATTTTTCAGCCAGCTGCTGGACTTGCATCGTCAGCTTGTCAAAGTTGCGCTCCAGCGTTTCGGCATGCAGAATCTCGTTGTCGCGATAGTCTGTTTCCTGCGTCAAAGGCACTTCGCGCACAATCGCGATTTCCGTTCCGCTTTCGGGAGCGTCTGCAAATATCAGATTGCCGCTTTTGACCGTCCAGTCTGTCCGTTCCGTTTGTATGTCGTTTTTCTTTTGTCTGACCTTGATATGCTCCTGTTCCAAAAAGGAAAACGGGATTGCAAATTCTTTCGCAACCCCGTTTCCGATGTAAATCACCTTGTTTGTTTGACTGCTTACCGTCATTGTTCACCTCGAATAAAAAAGGCGGAAAGTTTCCTTTCCGTCCCGACTTTAAGCACTTTGTTTTTGCATAATATCACAAAAGCATCTTTATTTTTTCACGGATGTCAAGTTTTTAATACGCCGGTCCTTTGGCGGATATTTTATACCCCGACGCCCCCTCCGCCAACCCGTTGGCAAAGGCGAACGAGGTTGCTTTCGCCGAATAAATGCGGTACAGGATTTCGCCCTGTTCAACGGTGTCGCCGACTTTTTTGAACAAATCGATGCCGGCGCCCTTTTCCTGCGGCGCGCCCGCCGTCATGGCGATGCGGTTCAGCTGCCCGCCGTCGATTTCCTCCACCACGCCCGAAACGGGGGCGGGGATGTCGCGCGTCAGCTGCCCCAAAGGCGGCGGGGACACTTTGCCCTGACGGTGAACCAGCTGGCTCATCACTTCCAGCGCTTTGCCCGAATCCAAAATGTCGCGCGCCTGATAGTAGCCTTGCCCGCCGCGCAGATGCGGGTCAAATTCCAGTATGCGCCCTGCGACGAACAGCGCCTTTTCACGCAAATCCTGCGGCGCGTCTTCGCGGCAGCGCAGGACTTTCATTACGTCGCGCGCTTCCAATACGGGACCGATGCCGTTGCCGACGGGTTCGGATCCGTCCGTCACAATCACATCGATTTTCATCGACAGCATGTCGCCGACGTACTCGAACAGCTTGCGCAGGCTTTGCGCTTCGCTCATCGTGCGGATTTTTGCGGTTTTGCCGACGGGAATGTCGATCAGCAAATGCGTGATGCCCATGGCGATCTTGCTTGCCAGAATGGACGCGACGATTTGCTGCGGCGTGCTGATGCCCAGCGATTTTTCCAGTCCCAACAGCATGTCTTCGGTTGCCGACATGGCAAGTCTGCCGCCGTCCAAGACCAGACAGCCGCCGATGTCGCTGACGGTTTGCGCGGTTTGTTCTTCGCTTAATTCGACGTTGGCGAGAACCTCCATCGCATCCGCCGCGCCCGAACACGAAGTAACGCTGCGGGTTATCGTGCCGGGCATGCACAGCCCGTAGGCAATCGCGATCGGTGCGACAATCATTGATGTGCGGTTGGCGGGCAACCCTCCGACGCAATGTTCGTCAACGACCAGATTGATGCCCCAATCGACGGGTTTTCTGTGTTCAATCAGCGCTTCGGTCATGGACAGGACTTCCTGCGGGGACATAAAGCTGGCGTTCGACACCAGAAAAGCCGCCAGTTCCGTCGGCGAATAGCGGTAAGCCGCCATATCCGCGATGATGGCGCGGTATTCCTTTGCGCTTAAAATCCCGCCGTTGATTTTGCGGCGGATGGATTCGATGCTGGCGGGCGGGGGCGCGGGCGAAACGGCAAGCTCCGCCCCTTCGGGCAGATTGATCAGGTGATAGGCTTGCATGCTCAATCCGATTTCATCGGGGGCGACGATTTTTTCGTCGTCGCAGGCGTAAGCGGTCGCGAACAAAGGCTGCAGCCCGCCGTGGATTTCGACGCGGTGCGCCATGGCGTTCAGTTCGTCGATTTGAAATTCGGGACAGCGCCTGTGTATAAAGGCGATGTTTTCCGAACCCGTATCTATCGGCACGCAACGCAACCGTAACATAAATCCCCCTGCGATTTTGAAAAGACTGTTTCAATTTAGCAGGACGGCGGGGCAAATTCTATCTTTATTTTTAAAGGCTTGACTTTAAATTTTTAAACAAGGACAATGCAAAAAACAGTTTTTGGTGAAAATATGACAAACGCTTTGGACAGGAAAATATCGGCGGCTTCGCTGTTGAAGTTCGCCGCGCCGACCATTCTTTCAATGCTGCTGATGGAGGTGTTCGGCATTGTCGACGGGCTGTTTGTGGTGCGCCTTATCGGGACGGACGCTTTGTCCGCCGTCAATATCACGTTTCCGATCATTCTGATGTCGCTTGCCGTGGGGATGATGTTTTCGTCGGGCGGCAGCGCGCTGGTCGCCCGCCGATTGGGGCAGAAACGGGAGCGCGAGGCGCGGCGGAATTTTTCCCTGATTGCTTTGTCCGCTTTTGTCAGCGGCGGCGCAATGGCGGCTTTGGGGCTGAAGTTTTTAAAGCCTTTGCTGTATTTTCTGGGCAGCAACGACGCGCTGTTCGATATGTGTTACGAATATGCGCATACGTCGCTGCTGTTTATGCCGATTACCATTTTTTCCTGCGTGTTCTTTATGTTTTACATCGCGCGGGGCAAAGCGGCGCTGGGCATGGCGATCACCGCGTCGGCGGGGCTGATAAACGTGATTTTGGATTACGTTTTCATTGCGGTTTTGGATATGGGACTGTTCGGCGCGGCGCTGGCGACGGGAATCGGTTATTCCGCGTCGGGGCTGTTCGGTCTGTTGTATTTCACGTTGAACCGCCGCGGCAGTCTGTATCTGGAAAAACCGAAATGGAGCCGCTTTGTGCTGTTCAAAGCGTGCTTTAACGGCGCGTCGGAAATGGTGTCGAACGTGTCGGTTTGCATTGTGACCGTGCTGCTGAACAATATTGTGATGCGGCTGGCGGGATCGGACGGCGTGGCGGCGATTACGGTTGTCCTGTATATGCAAACGTCGCTGATGTCTGTGTGCTTCGGCTATTCCATGGGGATTTCGCCGCTGGTCAGCTACAATTACGGCAAGCGTGAAACGGCGCGGCTGAAACGGGCGTTTTCAATCAGCTTGAAGCTTATCGGTTTGGTGTCCTGCGGCGTGTTCGCGTTTTGCAATCTGGCGGCGGGAGGATTGGTCGGGCTGTTCGTGGACGGGAAAACGCACGTCTTTGAAATGGCGTACAAAGGGCTGCATCTGTTTTCGTTCACGTTTTTGTTTATGGGGCTGAACGTGTTTGCGTCGGCTTTGTTCACCGCGCTTTCCAACGGCAAAGTGTCGGCGATTCTGTCGTTTTGCAGAACTCTGCTGTTTGTTGTCGGCTTTTTGCTGATTTTGCCCGTGCTGTGGCAAATGACGGGCGTGTGGCTGTCGGTGCCGCTGGCGGAAGCGTTGTCCTGCGCGTTGTCGGTTTGGTGCTTTGCCAAATATAAAAACGTTTACAAATTCGCGTAATCAAAGGGCGAACGTTACGCTGACGCCGATGCCGTAAAGGCGTCTGTCGTCGCTGTGTTCGTCGTTGGTTTGCGCGGAACCCTGATCCTGCGGCAGGACATAGCGCGCGCTGGCGCGGACGGCAACTTTGTCGGTCGCGTAAAAGGGCGCTTCGCCGCCGATGGATTTCGTTTTGTCGGATAAATCGCGGATGATTTGGAATTTCGATTCGTCGGGATCGGGAACTTCGGGGATTTCCTGCGCGCAAGCGTTGAAAGAAATCAAGAAAGCGGCAAGAAACAAAACGGCTTTTTTCATTTTTCGCGTCCTATCCCAAAAGTGTGTCCGTGAGAAATAAGATAGACAAAAAGATTCGAAAAATCGATTAAAAAAAGATTACCGATTGTTACATAATTCCGTAAATTCGGATTCCGACAGAACCGTGATGCCCAATTCGGCGGCTTTCTGCGCTTTGGACCCCGCATCCGCGCCCAAAACGACGTAATCTGTTTTTTTGGAAACCGATCCCGCGACTTTTGCGCCGGCGCTTTGGGCTTTGGCTTTGGCTTCGCTGCGGGTCATCGTTTCCAGCGATCCCGTGAACACCACCGTTTTTCCCGCCAACGGCGAGTCGTTTTCAACGGGAACGAAAGCTTCCACCGTCATCAGGTTCAGCAGTTTGTCGATTTCCGCGCGGTTGTGTTCCTCTGCCGTAAAGTCCAGAATTTCGCACGCGATAACGTCGCCGATGCTTTCGATGGACAGCAATTCCTTGTACGCGTCCGATTCGCGGTCCTGCGCCAAAGCCGTTTGTTCCAGAAAAGCGGGCATCGTCAAGTAATGCGCCGCCAGCAATCGCGCGGTGGCTTGCCCGACTTCGCGAATCCCGAGGGCGAACAGGAATTTTTCCATCGGCGTCGTGGCGGCGACTTTGCGAATCGCCGCAAACAGGTTGTCGGCGGATTTGTCGCCCCAGCCGTCCAGCTTGCGAATGTCCGCGCCGACTCTGGATTCTAAAGTAAACACGTCGGACGGTGTTTTTATCCATCCGCGGTCAAAGAAAAACGCCATGTTTTTAGCGCCCAAACCCTCGATGTTCAGTGCGTCGCGCGAAACAAAGTGCTTCAGGCTTTCGACTGCCTGCGCGGGACAGACCAAGCCGCCCGAACACCGCTGAACCGCTTCGTCGGGATCGCGGACGACATGCGCGCCGCAAACGGGGCAGACCGTCGGAAAAACGAACGGAGCCGAATCGGCGGGACGCTTTTCCAAAACGACGCGGACAACCTGCGGAATCACATCGCCCGCGCGCTGAATGACGACCGTGTCGCCGATGCGGATGTCTTTGCGCTTCAGTTCGTCTTCGTTATGCAAAGTCGCGTGCGACACCATGACGCCGCCGACGTTGACGGGGGTCAAATCCGCAACGGGGGTCAGCGCGCCCGTGCGTCCGACTTGGATTCTGATGTTTTCCAACGTGGTTTGCGCCTGTTCCGCGGGGAATTTGTGCGCAATCGCCCAGCGCGGCGCGCGCGCGACAAAGCCCAAGCGTTCCTGCCAGTCGCGGCGGTTGACTTTGTAGACTGCGCCGTCAATGTCATAAGGCAGATTCGGACGCTTGTCCCCCAAATCTTCAAAGAATTTCACCAGCTCCTGCGCTGTTTGGCACAGGCGGACTTCGGGATTGACGGGAAAGCCCCACGAATGGATTTTCCGTAAAAATCCGTCCTGCGAATCCCACGGCTCGGCGGTTGTTTCGCCGAACGTGTAGCCGAACAAAGACAGCCGTCTGCGCCCCGTTATCCGCGCGTCCAATTGACGCAAAGACCCCGCCGCCGCGTTGCGCGGATTGGCGAACGGCTTTTTGCCCGCCGCAATTTGTTCGTCGTTCAAGGCGAAAAAATCGGCTTTGTTCATAATGACTTCGCCGCGGATGTCGATGCGTTCGGGAATGTCGTCGCCTGTCAGCTTTAACGGCAAGTCTTTGATTTGTTTTAAATTTTCCGTAATGTCTTCGCCGACCGCACCGTCGCCGCGGGTCGCGCCGCGCACAAATTCGCCGTTGACGTACAAGGCGGAAAACGACAGTCCGTCCAGCTTCGGTTCTGCCATAAACGCCAGTTCGGCATTGTCGTCCAGTCCCAAAAAGCGGCGGATGCGGTTGGAAAATTCAAAAATTTCGTCCGTTGAAAAAATGTTGCCCAAGGACAGCATCGGAACGGAATGCGTGACTTTCGCAAAGTCCTCGGACGCTTTCGCCCCGACTTTCTTGGACGGCGAATCCGCGCGGACAAGGTGCGGGAATCGGGCTTCTATCGCTTCGTTGCGGCGTTTCAGTGCGTCGTATTCGGCATCCGACACCAGCGGATCGTCGGCTTGGTAATACGCCTTGTCCAGCTCCGCCATCCGTTTGGCAAGGAATGCCAGTTCGGCGGCGGCTTCCAAGTCCGTCAAAGAGGATACGGGCGTTTCGGTCATGCGTTCATCCTGTTTTTCAAAAGCTCGACAGCCGCGGCGCGCGACGCGTCCGTGATTTCCGCGCCCGACAGCATGCGGGCGATTTCCTCGCGCCGTTCGGAATCGGACAGTTCGCGGACGGTGGTGATTGTTTTGCCGTCAATGTCGCCCTTTTCAACGCGGAAGTGGTGCGCCCCGAACGAAGCGACCTGCGGCGAATGGGTGATGACCAGCACTTGGCAGTTTTCGCGCGCCAGCCGCGCCAGACGTTCGCCGACCGCCGACGCCGTCGCGCCGCCGATTGCCGAATCCACTTCGTCAAACACCAGCGTCGGAATGTTTTCCGATGTCGCCAAGTTGACTTTCAATGCCAGCATAAAGCGCGCCAGTTCGCCGCCCGACGCGATTTTGTTAATCGGCGCGGCGTCCGTTCCCGTGTTTGTCGCGGCGGTGAAAACCACTTTGTCCAGCCCGTCAGCACCCCACAGGGATTCGGGCAGCGTGTCGATTTGGGTTTTGAACGTCGCCCGTTCCAATTTCAGGGGAGGCAGTTCCGCCTTGACCGCCGCGTCCAGCTTTTCAGCCGTTTGTTTGCGGGCGTCGGACAGCGTGCGCGCCGTCGTCAGATACGCGACGCGCGCCTGTTCCACCGCCTTGTCCAAAGCGATAAGGTCGTCGCCGCCCTTGTCCAAAGCGGACAGTTTGGCTTCAAAATCCGACAATAAAGCGGGCAGGGCGTCTGGTTCGGTTTGATGCTTGCGCGCCAAGGAACGCAAAGCGTACAGGCGGTCTTCAACCTGTTCCTGTTCGCGCGGGTCGAATTCGATTTGGTCGCATTCCGATTCGACGGCGGACGCCGCTTCGTTCAATTCGTTTTCCGCGCGGGCGAGCGTGTCGATAATCGCGTCGTACTTGCCGTCCGTCAGCCGCGACAGATTTTCCAGCTGACGCTGAGCGGTGCGTAAAGACCGTTCGATTTCTTCGTTTGTCAAAGCCTGCCGCGCGGTGTTCAGTCCTTCCGCCAGTTTTTCGCTGTTCATCATCAAAGCGCGGCGGTCCGCCAGTTCTTTTTCTTCACCCTCGCGCGGGGCGAAAGCGGACAGTTCTTCGGCGGAATGGCGGATGAAGTCCTCTTCGGCTTGCGCTTTGGCGAAAGCGTCGCGCGCGGTCTGCCGTTCGGCGATTTTCGATTGCCACGCGTCAAAAGCGGACGCGCAGGCGGCAGTCAGGCTTTCCAACCGTCCGTAAGCGTCCAAAATGCCGCGGTGTGTTGCCAAATTCAGCAAGCCGTGCGTTGCGAATTGTCCGTGAATTTCGACCAGATAATCCCCGACTTGGCGCAATAAAGCCGCGCTGACAGGCTGATCGTTGATGAACGCGCGGCTTTTGCCGTCGGCGGAAACGACGCGGCGCAAAAACAGCAAATCGTCGTCACCGTCGATTGCCTGTTCGTCCAGTAAAGCTTTGATTTCGGGCAGGACGGGCGAAAATTCGGCGGATACGGACAGCTGTTTCGCCCCGCGGCGCACCAGTCCCGAATCGGAACGCGCGCCCATCGCCAAAGCCAGCGAATCCAGCAAAATCGATTTGCCCGCGCCCGTTTCGCCCGTAAAAGCGCACAGACCGTCCGCAAAATCCAAATCCAGCTTTTCAATCAAAACAACATCGCGAATCGACAGGCGAATCAACATGTCGGGCTATCCTTTGATTGTTTCGGGGGCGTATTCTTTCATCAATTCATACGCTTTTTTGTACCAGCGGCTGTCGGGATAGTTATAGCCCAGAACCGCCGCGGATTTTTGCGCTTCTTCGTCCAATCCCAAAATCAGATAGGTTTCGGTCAGACGGTACAATGCTTCCTGCACCGAACGGGTGGCGGGATATTCCCGCACGACCGTGAAAAAGCGGTTCAGCGCCGCCGCGTGTTCGTTGTTTTTCTGATAAAAACGCCCGACGTTCAATTCTTTTGCCGCCAAATAGTCGTACGTCAGATTTATCTTTCTTTCCGCATCGGCGGCATAAGCGGTGTGCGGAAAACGGCTGACGACTTCCCGTAGCGCCTGCAAAGCGTCCTGCGTTTTCTTTTGGTCGCGTTTGGGATCGGACAGCTGCGCGTAGGAACACATCGCTTTCAAATAGTAGGCATACGGCGCGTATTTGTTGCCGGGGTACAGCTGGATAAAGCGGTCAAGCACGATTTCCGCGTCGTCGTATTCTTTTTTGACATAGTTCGTGAACGCCAGCATGATTTGGGCTTTCAGCGCCCAGCGGGAGTATGGGTAATAACGGTCGATTTCGTCAAACGCTTCGATGGATTGGGTGTATTCGTGCTTTTCGATCAGCAAATCGGCGGCGTGATTGTACAGCACTTCGGGCGGGGTGGTTTCGGGGTCGAGCCGTTCGGGCGCCGCGCACGCGGAAACCAAGCACAACAACACGGTCGAAAACAGACGGCGCATTTGCTTGCCCTTTTAACAGTTGAAATTGACCAGACAGGATTTCGCCTGCATGAACGGACGCCACGGTTCGGACGCCGTTCCCGACCCGACCGCGTTTCTGTCCGTGCCGAACATCGCCGCCAAATCGTACCCGACCGTTCCCGCGTTGACCGTCGCGACGTTCGTATGCGCCCCGTCCAGCGACGAAAACGCGCCGGCTTCTTTCAAGTCGTTGGTAAACGCGCAGGATACCAGCGTTTGCGGAAACGCGTTGATTTCTTCCATGGCTTTGTCGAAATCGTCGTAGCGCATAACATACAAAACGGGCGCAAGCAGTTCCGTTTTCACAATGCCCGTTTGTTTGGGCATTTCGACCAAAGCGGGCTGAACATAGTAAGCGTCCCTGTAATTGCCGACGTCCAGACGGTTGCCGCCCGAAACAACGCCGCCGTCGACGGTCGCCTGTTCCAGCGACAGACGCATGGTGTCAAAGGCGATTTTGTCAATCAGCGGACCAATCACGCTTTGGCGTTCGAACGGCGAATTGACATAGACCCGCTGAAATTCATCCCTTAAACGGGGGACGACTTTATCGTATACGGACGAATGGCAGAACAAACGCTGCAAAGACGTGCTGCGCTGTCCGCAATCCGCAATCGTCGAACGGACGATATGATTGACGGCAAGATCGATGTCCGCGCTGGGGGCGATAAGCGCGGCGTTGTTGCCGCCCGTCGCCAGAATGGAACGTCCCAGCCGTTCGCCGACCAGCCCTTGGATTTTCCGCGCCATGGCGGGCGCGCCCGTTGCGCAGACCAGCGGGACTTTCGGATTTTTCGCCAGCTGCATCAGTTCGGGATGGTCGCAAATCAAAATCTGCGCCAGATATTCGGGACAGTTTGCCGAACAGCGCGCTTTCGCCCGCCGCAGCAAAGACGTTACCGCAAACGCCGTCAGCGTCGCTTTGCGCGACGGACGCCAAATCACGGAATTGCCGCATGCCAGGGCGACCAAAGCGTGCAGCGCCCAAACCCGCAGCGGAAAATTGAACGATGTAACGACCGCGACGGGACCCAAAGGCAGCCATGATTGGGAAATCACCAATTTGTGGCTTTCCGTGGGGGCGGAAACACCCGACAGGCGTTGAGGAATGGAGGCGACCGATTCGCACAGGGAAATCGACCGTTCGACTTCTTTCAAAGCCGCGGAACGGATTTTCCCCGTTTCAATCATAATCAAATCAACGATGTCATCCTTGTTCGCGCGCAATTCGTCGGCAAACAGGTGAATCAGTTCGCTGCGTCCCGTCGGGGGAACTTCGCGCCATTCGCGGAACGCTTCGACCGATCGCGCGATCGTGCGTTCAACGGTTGCTTCGTCCCCCAAGGGAAAGGACGCGATGTTTTCCCCGTTCACGGGCGAATAGTCAACACAATTCCCGCTGGACAGAAAATCGATGTCCAGTTTCAAACGGTTGACTATTTCGGCGACGCGGCGGAACATCGTGCTATCCGACTACTCGAGGAAAATCGGACGAATCGGCATGCCTTCCGCCAATTTTTCTTCGCCCATGATTTCAATGTAGCCGTCGTTTTTGACGTCCAAATCGGCGCGGAACACGGAATCGCCGTACAGCATGATAACGTCCAGTTTGAACCCGTCGTCCGTTTTGACGACTTTGGCGGGGCGGATCATGTGGGTGACGTCCTTGCGCTGTTGCGGGGTCGGAGTGTCGGTGAACGTGTCTTCGTCAACATGTTCGACCAAGCGCAGGGTACCCTGATCGGTCTGAACGGCATCCAAAACGAAAGTCGCGTAAGCAACGACGGTTTCTTCGTTCAAAACCAGACCCGCGTCCTTGTTGTGTTCGAAAATCGGTTCGCGCGTGCCGTCCATTTTGATGACTTCGCCGTCTTTGGTCAGCAGATATTCCATGGTCACGGGCGGAATCGTCGAAAACGTTGTCGCCTGCAGCAGTTTGAAGTTCGTGTAGAACGGCAGATCGGCGATTTGCAGATGCGTGCGGTCCGCGTTGAAAAGGTTGTATGTGCTGAGCGCATTGATTTTGTTGATTAAAGCTTCCGTTTCGGTTTCGGGAACTTCATTCCAGTTGTAATGCGGCATTTGTTTACTCCATCCTAATGTCATGACAATCAAGGCGACCAAGGTCAGCCCCAATACGGTGAAAAGGATTTTAGACGTTCTTGACTGCATTGTCCAGTTTTCAGTTTTCTTTTGTTGTTTTTTCTTTGCGCGCCAAAACGACCAGCCCCGTGACGGAAACGGCGTTTTCGTTGCGCAAAGGGGCGCGTTCGAACGTTAAAATTTTAAATCCCGCCGTTTCCAGCGCTTGACGCAGGAAATCCTCCCCGTGGGCGTAACGTCCCGACGGCTGCAGGGCAAAGGGGGCGGCGCCGATATTTTCCTCGACCGTCAAAAACAGTCTGCCGCTGTCGTCCAATCCCGCGGCGGCGGCGGTCAAAAGCGGTGTCAAATCGCCGAAATAACAGGCAACGTCCGCCAAAACGACCAAATCGAAAGCGCGGGCGTGCTTTTCGGCGTATTCGGCAATATCCGCGGCTTCCAGCGTATCGTACAGCCCTTTTTCCCGCGCTTTTTCAATCATTTTCGGCGACAGGTCGATTCCCGTCAAAGCGGAGGCGATTGTTTTCAAAAACGGCGCGTTCAATCCCGTGCCGCAGCCCGCGTCCAAAACGCGCAAGCCGTCCTTTTCGCCCGTCAAAGCCGATTTCAGCAAATCGGGGACGCGGTAGTCGATTTTGCGCAGCGACGTTTCGAACGAATCCGCAAAAAAATCAAACAAATCACGCACATAATCGGGGGACGCTTCCGTCCCTGTTTTGCCGTCGAACGCGTCGCAGACGTGGCGGGCGGTCGGGGTGTCGGGAAAAAACTGCAGCCATTTGTGCGCCAGCTGTTTGGCAAGTTCCCGCTTGTCGTCGTGAACGTAAAGCGTGTGCAGGGCTTGTGCCAGATATTGGTGCGCGACGGTCAGTTCTGGCTTTAGGGAAAGAGCGGTCAGGTACAGTCCGACGGCTTCGGCGGCATCGCCCGATTCTTTGACCGCCATGCCCAGATTCAGGCATGTTTCCGCCTGTTTCGGATTGATAAGAAACGCTTTGCGGTAGCATTCCAACGCTTCTTCGTAGCGTTCGTTGTCGTATAGCAGCGCGCCCAGATTGTTGAACGCTTCGGCGTATTTCGGGTCAAGCTTGACGGCGGTTTTGTAATCGTCCTCGGCATCCCATTTTTTGCCCCGTTTGGCAAGGATGTTCGCGCGGTTGTTGTATGCGTCGGGGTAGTCGGGGGCGGCGCGAATCGCCGCGTCGTAAGCGTCAAACGCGCCGTTCAAATCGTTCAGGGCTTCTTTGATGATGCCCAATCCGTTCAGATAGGTCGGGCTGTCGGGGCAAAGAGCGACGGCTTGCGCCATGTGCTTCAAAGCCTGTTCGTACTGTCCCGTTTGGCGCAGAGTGATTGCGGTTTGAGCATGGATTTCGGCATCGTTCGGGTCGATGTTTTGCGCTTTTTCCAACAAAGCGAGAGCGGATTCGATATTGCCCGCGTCGCGGTCAAGCAAAGCCAGATTCATCATCGCAAGCGCGAAATCGGGCTTTTTTTGCAAAGCGGTTTCGAACGCCTGCCGCGCCTGTCCGCTTTGCCCCAAGGATCTGTAAATCACCCCCGTGTTGTTGTAAGTGTCGGGCAAATCGCCGTCCAGCCGTTCGACGGCGGCGTATTGTTCCAGCGCCTCTTTCGGTCTGCCGCTGTTTTGCAAAGCTTGCGCCAATGTGAAGCGGTAGGCGGCGGCGTCGGGGGCGAGCTTGACCGCTTTGTATAAAAAATCCAAAGCGGAATCCGCCGCGCCCTTTTGAAACGCGAGCATTCCCAACAAATGCAGCAAGTCCGTATGTTCAGGGGCGATTTCCAGCAATTGCCGATAGCTTTGTTCGGCTTCGTCCAGTTTGCCCGCCTGATGCAAAGCGACCGCGTTTTGAAAAAAAAGGTCGAACGACATAAAAAAATCCTGCTCGATTCTCAATGAAAAATTGACTTATACTGTAGGCGAGTTTATGAATTAAATCCACATCTATATTTATTTGACGGATACTCGGCATGTCGGAAGAAATCGAAGAAACCGCCCAAACGGAAGAAGAAAACATCGAACGCAATCACAAAAAGGCTAAAAAGCTGCAAAGGCTGAAGGACGAATCGTCCGTTACCTTTTTCCTGCACGCGGTGCTGTTTATGTTCTTTACGACGGCATTCACGTTCCTGCTGTTCCTGCACAAAAACCGGTATCCGCTGGTTTTGAACGACGAAATCCTGCCCGAAGTGCTGTTTTCCTGCGTCGGACTGCTGATTTTTTCGATGGTGTCCCTGTTTTTGCTGTCGTTCTGGAAATTTCTGGGACGCGTCTTTTTGGCGGTGGTGACGGGGGCGTGCGCCGCTTATGTGCTGGGCGTCCTTTATCCCGAAAACATCGGCGCGTATGTCGGCGGATGGCTGCCGTTTCTGCCGAACGCCCAGCTGAGATGGCTTGCCGAAAACGGCAATCTGTGCTTCGGCGTCGCCGTCGGCGCGGTGCTGTTCGTTTTCCTGAATATCTTTAAAGGCGCGGCAATGGCGTTTTTGTCGCTGCCCGTTTTGGGCGCGCTGTTCATTTTGCTGAACCTGTCGTCGAAACAGGTGTCTCCGTCGATCGTTCAGCAAAACGCGCTGCTTTCAAGCGATGAGGACAACGGCAAAACGCAAAACCTGATTTATTTGATTCTGGCTGACCACACGGGATACAAAGCGTCCGTCGAAGACTGGAAAGCCGCATTTCCGCAGTCGAAAGACCCGCTGGGCGAAGCAAATTCCCCCGCTTTCGTCAACGCGTTTTACCGGTCGAACGGGTTTTCGTTTTATCCGTCCGCATATATGCGCTACGCCGACAGATACCGCAATGTCGGTTCCGTGCTGAATCCGTCGCAGGAAGACATTTCCGCGTCAATGTTCAGCCGCGACGACGCATCTTACTACACCGCGTCCGACGACGCCCGAGTCATTCCTTTGAAAAACGAATTGTTCGGCGCGCTGAAAGACAAAGGATACAAAATCAACGTTTATCAGACTTTCCCGTTCGATTTCTGCAAAACCGCAGGCGGAACGGTCGAACGGTGCGTAACGTATCCCGCGCCGACGGGGGCGTTGTACCAGACGGATTTAAGCACGGCGAACAGAGTGATGCTGCTGGTCGGGCATTTCTTGGATTCGATGCCTTTGGGCAAAAAGCTGATCGCCGACCTGCGGGCGAAAACGCAGATGTCGGATATGCCTTTCGTCGGCAATCCGCTGTCGCGTTCGCTGCCGATAGGGCAGGCGGGCGTTCTGTACCGCCTGACCAAAGACGTCGAAACGGCAAAAGGCAAAAATGTGTTTTTCGCGCATTTGGATCTGCCGCACTACCCGTATATGTACGACGAAAACTGCCGATTGGAAGCCGATCCCGAAAATTGGCGGTCGCGTCAGTCCGTTTTCCCCAAAAAAGACGTGCTGGACACGCAGAAAAACAGACAAGCGTACATGCGGCAGCTGGCATGCACTTACGGACAGCTGAACTTTATGCTGAAAGATCTGAAATCGTCGGGAGCTTTGAAAAATACAAAAATCGTCATTCACGGCGATCGCGGCGACGGATTGCGCAAAGACGACCGTTTCCTGTCGGGACTGACGCGCATTCAGCTGCAAATCGAAAAAATCAAGCGTGACATGGCGACCGTTTTCGCTGTCTACGATCCCGAAAAAAGCAAAGCTTCCGTGGAAAAGGACGCTTGCGATATCGGCACTTTGGTCGGCAAAACCGTTTTGGGCGCGGAGGGCAGAGCTTGTCTGCCGCCCGATTTGGGAACGCAGACCGATCAGGAAAAGGACGAAGTTGCCAAATGGCTGTCCGAACCCGTAGATCCCGCCGCTTTGAAAAAGGAAAGCTATGCGCCTGTTTATGCGGCATGGAGCGAAAAAGGCGGTCAGGCGTTTATGGCGCGTGTCGCCCAGCGTCAGCAGCAGGCGGACAAATCTTTGGCGAACGCGGACAAGATGCTGTTCGTCGCGCCGCCTTTGGAAAATGCCGCAAAGCCCGCCGCGCCGGATGAGGCGAAAGCCGCCCCCGATTTTGTTCCCGTTCCCGCGGAACACGCGGTTGATGCGCGGAACGAGGGCGGATTCGAAGTGCTGGACGATGAATTTGCGGATTTGCCGCAGCCCATCGAAATTCCCGAAACTTCTGCGGAAGACAAGTGGAAAACGCTGGATGCGCCGCAAGCGGCTGAACCGAAAATCGGCGAATCGATTCCCGAGTTGTCCTTTGACGATGTGCCGCCGCCCGCCTCCGAACCTCAACCCGTTCCCGCACCGGAACCTCAGCCCGAACCCGCCGCTTTGCCCGCCGTTCCCGAACCCGTTTCGC
>SAMEA104315424__coassemble_563_pt1 | contig 26915 bp, 19 predicted proteins | sample SAMEA104315424__metabat2_low_PE_038 | metagenome-assembled genome bin SAMEA104315424 (sample SAMEA104315424) | gut metagenome | biome: Monkey gut; feature: monkey-associated habitat; material: faeces | place: China | collected 2013 | reverse complement strand
TTTGACGGTTTTGATTACAATCGTTCAAGGCTACGGTTTGGCGTTGGGGCTGGAAGCGATGGTCAGTTCGACGGGATCGTCCGCGGTTATGAATCCGGGGCAGTGGTTCCGCTTTACGACGGTTGTTTCGCTGTTGGGCGGCACGATGTTCATCGTTTGGCTGGGCGACCAGATTACGGCGCGCGGCGTGGGCAACGGTTCGTCCCTGATTATTACGGCGGGTATCGTTGCGGGTATTCCGATGGGGCTGGCGCAGACGTTTGAATTGGCGCGCGCGGGATCTTTGTCGACCTTTACGCTGTTTTTCCTGCTGGTCATGGTTTTGGCACTGGTTTATTTCGTCGTGTTTATGGAACGCGCGCAGCGCCGTATCTTAATCCAGTATCCGAAGCGTCAGATGAACGGTCGCGTGATGAACGGCGAAAGCTCGCATCTGCCGTTGAAAATCAACCCGACGGGCGTTATTCCGCCTATCTTTGCCAGCTCTTTGCTGTTGTTGCCGATGACGATTGTTAATTTTTCCGCCAAGGACGGACAGGGCGCGGATTGGGTTGTGACTCTGTCGACGATGCTGGCGCACGGTCGTCCGCTGTATTTGGCGCTGTACGCGGGTTTAATCGTCTTCTTTACGTTCTTTTATACGGCGGTTGTGTTCAATCCCGAAGAAACGGCTGACAATCTGAAGCGTCACGGCGGCTTTATCGCGGGGATTCGTCCGGGGAAAAGCACGGCGGATTACTTGGATTATGTGATTACGCGCTTGACGGTTTTGGGTTCCGTTTATTTGGCGGCGATTTGCTGTTTCCCCGAAATTATGATTGCGAAGTATTCCGTTCCGTTCGTTTTGGGCGGCACGACGTTGCTTATCGTTGTATCGGTGACGATGGATTTTGCAACGCAGATTCAGTCCCACCTGTTGGCGTATCAGTATGAAGGCTTGATGAAAAAAGCCAGATTAAAAGGACACCTGAAGTGATAAGCAACGGCAAGCACCTTGTTTTAATGGCTCCCCCGGGGGGCGGTAAAGGAACACAGGCGCGGCTGTTGCGTGACGCTTTGCAGATCCCGCATTTGTCAACGGGCGAAATGCTGAGAAACGCGGGGCGTGCGGGAACGCCCATCGGATTGCAGGCCAAGGCGTTGATTGACAAAGGCAACTTTGTTCCCGACGAGATGATTATTTCGATTATTTCGGAACGTTTGGACGAACCCGATTGCAAAGACGGCTTTATTCTGGACGGTTTTCCCAGAACTTTGCCGCAAGCGAAAGCTTTGGACGAGCTGTTGTTTGAAAAAGGACGCCGCTTGGATCATGTTATCGAGATTCAAGTCCCCGACGATTTAATCATTCAGCGTATTATCGGGCGTTTTTCGTGTGCGACGTGCGGCGCGATGTATCATGACACGCTGAAACCGACAAAAGTGTTCGGCAAATGCGACGAATGCGGCGGTTCAAACTTTATCAGGCGTCCCGACGACAACTGGCAAACGGTTGTGGAGCGGCTTAAAACGTACAAATCGGTAACGACTCCCGTTTTGCCGTATTACGAATACCAAGGGCTGTTGACGACGATTGACGGAACGGGAACGGTTGAGGCGGTTTCTGACAAAATCCGAAAAATCATCGGATTGTAACGCCCGATAGAGGAAAAAAGCCATGGGAATTCTGGACGAAGCGCGGGAAGAATTGCGGCAATCGGCGGCGGCTTTGAAGTGGGAAGAACCGTTGGTCGGATTTGATTTGGCGGGCGACAGTCAAGAACAAAAAACGCGCTTGTCCCATATCGTCAATACGATTGCCAAAGGATCGCCGTTTGGCAAAAAGATTTTGCAGGATGCTTGCGATGCGGGCTATTCGCTGGCGATGGAGCATATGTTCGGGGCTTTGGGGGCTTGCGAACCCGAAAATAAAAAGATTCTGCTCAATCCGTCCATGCCGAACGAGGATTTGGTGGCGACGCTGGTTCATGAAGCGCGCCATGCCCAGCAAGACGAACGCGCTTCATGGCAAACCGCGCGGGGAAACAGCGAATTTGCGACAGAGCTGAAGCTTTACCGCGCGGCGGAAGCCGATGCGGAGGCGGCGGCGGTTGCGGCTTGTTACGAAATCAGGCAAAACACGGGCAATGCGGCGCCTTTTTGTGCAAGCGCGGATCGCGATTCGCTGATTGTTGCCGCTTTTTCTTCAAAAAAGGATGCGTCTGGAAAAGTTACGCCTGCAATGCTTCGCGCCGCTTTTGACGGATGGTTCGAAGATCAGCCGATTATGGAAGAATACGAACGTTCCTATCTGGTTGAAGAGATGGACGATGCGGTCAGATCCGGCAATTTTTCAAAAAGACAAGGCGGACAAAGCCTGTCGTCGCGCCAAATTGTCGAAACATACTGCACGGATGCGGACGGTCGGTGCTATTGGTCGGTAAATCCCGATGTTTTGGAGGAACGCGGCAGACTGGCAATTGGTTCCAAGACCCGCAAATCGGCGGAACGGTTTTACCAAGCGCGCTTTGAAAAAACAGGACAGGCATCGGATGCGACTTATGCCGATCTGGAAGTGCGCGGCAATCCTTTCAATATGTCCGAACGAATCGGGTTGTTGAAGCAAGCTTTTTCGAAAGAATACAGGGATACTTTTTCACGCGATATGAAGCCGTCCGTTGAATTTGAAAAAAGCGGTTCGTTGTTGGAAAAGCGGCGGTTGAATCATATCGTCAACGAAGTTTGTCGGGACAAAAACGCCCGAAAAGACTTGCAGGCTTTGAAATCGGCGGGATATTCGCTGACTATGGAAAGTTTGGGCAAAGCGGCTGCCGTTCGCGACGATAAAAACAAAGTCGTTATTTTGGCGCGGCGCGCTTCGGACAAAGAATTGCAAACAGCTTTAAGCAAAGAGGCGCGCCATGTCGCCGCCGTTGAACTGACGGCAATCAAGCGGAAAACGGTTTGCAGAGGATAGATTTCCTTTCATCTGAATTTTATCTGAAATTTTTGAAAACAAAGATGTTTTCTTTTGTTTGTGCCGTTTGTAAAATGGTATTCAGAGGAAATTGCAATGAAAATTCTGCTGGTTGAAGACGATTTCAAGCTGGGACAGGCGACCAAGCGGCTGTTCGAATACGAACATTGTGCGGTTGATTGGGCGCAGGACGGAGCGGAGGCTTTGAAACTGCTGGAAAGCAGTTTGGAGTGTGCCTACGATGTCATTGTTTTGGACTGGATGCTGCCCGAAATCAATGGATTGAGTCTGTGCCGTCTGATGCGGAACAAATACGGCTATCAGGGCGGAATTGTTTTTGTTACCGCCAAAGGCGAAGTGGACGATTGCGTGCAGGCGCTTGATACAGGGGCGGACGATTTTGTCGTCAAGCCGTTTCAAATCAAAGAGTTGTTGGCGCGAATCAACGCCGTTTGCCGCCGTAAAAGCAAGCCGTTCGTCGATACCGTTTATTCGCATAACGGTGTTTCGATCAATCGCGATTTATGCACAGTTGCTTGCGGCGGGGCGGAATTGCGGCTGCGCAAAAAGGAATTTGCCCTGTTCGAAATACTGTTTGTCAATTTAAACACGATTCTGCCCCGCGCGGCTTTGTTTGAAAAAGTGTGGTTCGACAAGCCCGAAACGAATATGGAAAGCTTGGATTCGCATATTTACATGCTGCGCAAAAACTTGCGAATTTTTCCGAAAAACCGCATTACGCTGATAAAAAACATCGGTTACAAAATGGAAATCGACCCGTGATAAAAAAATTGCGCCATGCTTTGACAATCAAATATACGCTGATTTTGACATGTCTGCTGTTTGCGGGTTTGATTGCCAGTTTCGCCGCATACCGCCACACGGGTTTCCAGCTGCTGCAAAGCGGGTTGAAAAGCTATTTGGCGGAAGAAGTGCAGGAAATGCGGCATGCTTTAAAGGCGGGGACTTTTGCTGAAGATATCCGCACCGTTAAATCCAGCGTCAAATCCATGCATAATTTTACTTATGTTTTGATTGACGGCAAAATCGTTCGCGCCGAACGTCCGTTTGACGAAGCGGCGGCGAATCAACTGGAGCGGAAACTGTCAAGCGGAAAGTACAAATCGGGAAAGATATACCGTGAAAAGGTCAAAGGATGGCGTTTTTTGATTGCCAAGCAGGATTTGGGCAATATCGAAATTTTTGTTGCGGCGAACTATTCGCCCGTTCACAGAAATGTGCGTGCATACGCGCAAAATGCGCTGATTGCCGCTTTGATCGCCATTGTTTTGTCGTATTTCGCCGGCGGGTGGTTTGCGGCAAAGTCTTTTGATTATATTGAACAAAGCTATGAAAAGCAAAAGCGGTTCGTATCCGACGCGGCGCATGAATTTCGCACGCCGCTGACGATTTTGTATTCGTATGCCGAGCTGTTGGAATACGCCCCCGAAAAATCGGAGATTATTGCGGACATCAAAGACGAAATCCAACAAATGAGCGATATGGTTGACCGTCTGCTGGCAATCGCCCGTTATGACAATTCAGGCGCGGTTGCGCACTTTGAACGTTTTTCGCTGACGGCGCTGGCGCAAAGCGTAATCAAGCCTTGGGCGGCATTGTATCCGTCGGGAACTTTCGAGTTGGACGGCAACGGCGTTGAAATTACGGCGGATAAAACGATGATTCGCCAGCTGTTGGGAATACTGCTGGACAATGCCGTAAAATATACGGGCGAAGACAAAAAAATCAGCGTATCGCTTGCCCAAAAGTCAAATGCCGTCGAAATCGCCGTCAAAGACAACGGCATCGGCATAGAACGTGACAATTTGCCCAAAATTTTCGACCGTTTTTGGCGGGCGGAAGCCGCGCGTCATGAAAAAGAGCTGGGGCTGGGGCTTTCTTTGGCGGAAACAATCGTCAATCTGCACAAAGGTACTATCCGCGCGGACAGCACGATCGGGGCGGGAACGACGTTCACGGTCGTTTTGCCGCAAAATTTCAGATAAATTTCAGACAGGCGGGCTACGTTTTCTTTGATAAGGAAACGAGGGCTTTTATGAAAAAAACGCTGATTTTTATTTTTGCCGCTGCCGTTTGCGGGCTTTACCGCATGCTTTGTGTAAAACAGGACGAACCGCAGGTTCAAAACACGCCTTTGTCCGTTCACGTCATTGCCGCCGCGCCGGCGAAGGTGCCGTTTGCATACGGTACGGTCGGAACGACGGACGCTTTGCAAAAAATCGATGTGCGTCCGCAAATATCGGGCAAACTGACGGAAATTTTGTTCAAAGAGGGTGGCTTGGTCAAAAAAGGCGACTTGATAGCCAAAATCGACGACGCCGAAGCGAAAGCGACAATTGTTCGCTCAGCTGCGCGTCGCCGTCAAAAGCGGAAAAGCGCAAGCCGAAATAGCCCGCATCAACGACGGCTATACCAGAATAACCGCGCCGATTTCGGGGCGCATCGGTTTTAAAAACGCCGATGCCGGCAATGTCGTTTTTACCGATGAAATCATTGCGTCGATCGTTCAAACGGATTTTATGTCCGTCGTTTTTTCCGTTCCGCAAACATTGTTTCCGCAGCTTGAAAACAACACATCCGCTTTTGTCAAGGTTTCGGACGGTTTGACGGATGAAATGCTGGGGCAGGGGAAAATCACAGCCGTCGACAACGCGTTCAACGCTCAAAGCGGCACGATAAAAGTGCGCGCGATTTTTGAAAACAGCGGGGAACGGCTGCGGGCGGGACAATCGGTGACCGTTGATTTGATCTATGGCGAAAACACGGAAAACGTCGTTTTGCCGCATAAAGCCGTGCGCCCGGGATTGAACGGGGAATTTGTATTCAAAGCCGTTGGCGGAAAAGTTGTTGTCGCGCCTGTTCGAACGGGATACGCAAACGATGAAAACGTCGTTGTTTTGTCGGGGATTCAGGCGGGCGACTTGATTGTTACGGACAACTTTTCACGCTTGAAAAACGATACGGCGGTTGAAGCTTTGCCTGAAAGGAACAAGTGATGAAACGCGGTTTTTCTGCTTGGTTTATCAACCGCCCCGTCGCGACGACTTTGATAACGGCGGCTTTCGTCCTGATCGGATTGCGGTGCTTTCCGATGCTGCCTGTTGCGCCCTTGCCGCAAACGGACATCCCGACGATTCGCGTCGTTGCCGATTTTCCGGGGGCGGATGCGGAAACAATGGCTTCCGCTGTTGCCGTGCCGTTGGAAAACGCGTTTGCGGGCATTTCGGGCATTACCAACATGATTTCGTCGGGGACGGCGGGACGCGCTACCGTAACGATGCAGTTCGACTTGAACCGAAATGCCGATGTCGCCGCGCAAGAGGTGCAGTCCGCCATCAACAATGTTTCGGGACAGCTGCCCAAAGATATGCCGTCCCTGCCCAAATGGCAGAAGGTCAATCCTGCCGATATGCCGATTTTGGTATTGATTTTGAAATCCGACGTTCTGCCGCTGACGGTTTTGAGCGCTCTGGCGGAAAACGTTATCACCAAACAGCTGAGCCAAATTCCGGGCATTGCGGATTTTCCGCTTATCGGACAGCAGCGTCCCGCCATTGCCGTCAAAGTTGATCCCGAACGGCTGACGGCGGTCGATCTGACGTTGGAAGATGTCCGCGCCGCTTTGCAAAAAGCCAGCGTGAACCTAGCCAAAGGGACGGTGTACGGCGCGCAGTCGACAACGGTTTTACAGATAAACGATCAGCTGTTTTCGCCCGAAGAATACGCCGATTTGATTATTGCCGTAAAAAACGGGGCGCCTGTTTATCTGAAAGACATCGCGGAAGTGACGGCGGGAACGGAAAACGAATATGTCCGTTCCTTTCCCGAAGGCAGGGCGGGCATCAGCATCGAAATCAACCGTCAGCCCGGCGCCAATATCGTCGAGATTGCCGATTCGGTTCGCGCGCGTCTGCCCGAATTGAACAAAATGCTGCCGCAAACGGCGGAATTGTCCGTTATGAACGACCGTGCGCGCACAATCCGCAGTTCTTTGCACGAAGTCAAAATCACCTTTGTCATTACGCTGATTTTGGTTTTGGCGGTCATGGCTTTGTTTTTAAAGAATGTTTCTTCGACGCTGATTGTAGCCGCAACGCTGGTCGTTTCGATGATTTCCGCTGCGGGGGCGATGTATTTGCTGGGATTCAGCATCAACAACCTGACTTTGCTGGCTTTGGTCATAGCCATCGGGTTCGTGGTCGACGACGCGATTGTGGTCATCGAAAACATTTACAGCCATATCGAACGGGGCGAGCCTCCTTTAACGGCGGCAAAGGAAGCGACCGAAGAAATTTCGTTTACGCTGGTATCCATCACTTGTTCTTTGATCGCCGCGTTCATTCCTTTGTTTTTCATGCCGGGGGTTGTGGGCAAGCTGTTTTATGAGTTTGCCGCAACGATAACCGCCGCGATCGTTATGTCTGCGTGGTTTGCTTTGACCCTTGCCCCTATGCTGGCGGCGCGCTTCGTCAATGTGGAAAAGAAGCGAAACAAGCCCGATAAGCTGCTGGACGGCTACAAAAAAGCTTTACGGATTTGTCTGCTTCATCCGCGCGCAACGTTGAGCGTTTTCGCCGCAAGCCTCGGCATTGCCGTTGTCGGCTTCGTTTTTATTCCCAAAGGCTTTTTTCCCTTGCAGGATATCGCTTTTATCAGCGGCAGCACCAAAGCGGCGGAAGACGTGTCGTTTTCGGAAATGGTCGAAAAACACAAACGGCTGGCGGAAATCGTCGCCGCCGAACCCGCTGTTTTGACTTATACGCATGCCGTCGGGGACAAAGCGTCGGGTTCGCTTTCCAACGGGAAATTCTGGCTGGTGCTGAAAGACCGCAAGGACAGAGCTTTGTCCGCCGCCGAACTGATCGACAAACTGCGTCCCGAGTTCGACGCGGTGGCGGGGATAAAAATGTCGCTGCGCGCCGTGCAGGATATCAATCTGGGGATTACGCAAAGCAGCGCGCAATACCTTTACACGTTGAAATCGTCAGGCGCGGACGAGCTTTACGGGGCGGCGGAAAGCCTAACCGCCGCGATGGCGCAAAATCCTTTGTTCAAAGACGTTCAAAGCGATCTGCAGCTGGGGACCAGAGTCAAAAAAATGACGCTTGACCGCAAAGCCGCCGCGCGGTACGGGATTACGGCGAACGATGTCGATCAAACGCTGTTTGACGCGTTCGGACAGCGCAAAGCCGGCGAATATCAAACGGCGGTCAATCAATACAAAGTAATTTTAAAGCTGAACGACGATTTCGCGGGCAAAACAAGCAGTCTTGACGCGTTGTATTTGCGTTCGCCGATAACTGGGACTTTGGTGCCGTTAAACGCCGTCGTCAAAAACGGGCGGGAAACGTCGGGTCCCGCCGCCGTCAACCGCGACAACCGCTTGCCCGCCGTCAACATCTCGTTCAATCTGGCAAACGGCGTATCGCTGGGACAGGCTTTGACCGAAATCGAGCGGCTGAAAACGGAGCTGAACATTCCCGATACCGTTCTTGGCGCGCCGCAGGGGGCGGCGAACGAATTTGCCAGAACGCTGCAAAACGAAATCGCGCTCATCGCTTTGTCGCTGGCGGCGATTTACATCATTCTGGGCATTTTGTACGAAAGCTTTTTAACACCTGTGATCATCATTTCGACGCTGCCGTCAGCAATCATCGGCGCGCTGCTGTTTTTGTCGCTGTGGAAAATGGATTTTTCCGTTATCGCGATTATCGGGTGCGTTATGCTGTTCGGATTGGTTTTGAAAAACGGAATTTTGATGGTCGAAACCGCGCAGCAGCTTGAAAAGGAAGAAAAGGCGACGGCTTTTGACGCGATATTCACCGCCGCCGCCGCGCGGTTCCGTCCCATTTTGATGACTTCTGTCGCCGCGATTTTTTCGGGCGTTCCGTTAATCGTCGGAACGGGAACGGGGGCGGAGTTCCGTCAGCCGTTGGGTGTAACGCTGGTCGGCGGACTGTGCGTCAGTCAGCTGCTGACGGTTTTTACAACGCCCGCGGTGTATCTGTTCGCCGCCGCTTTGAAGCAAAAGCGGTCGGCGGCGTTTCGCTTTTTCGCAAAAAGTTTGAAAAAAGCGTAAAAAATCAGCCTCAACGTATTGACTTTACGGGCGGTTGAGTATACTTTGAACCCCTCGACAAGGGCATCGCAGTAAAATGCCCTGTCGGGTATTGTGCCCGATTCTTTTCGGATGACGGCAGGTTTTGATTTGTAAATAGGAGATTAAACTTGGCACGTATTGCTGGTGTAAATATTCCGACAAACAAGCGCGTGGAAATCGCTTTGACGTATATCCACGGCATCGGTCGGACTCTGTCCCGCGAAATCTGCGGGAAATTGAACATCGACGAAGCCCGTCGCGTAAGCGAACTGACCGACGACGATGTTTTGAAACTGCGTGAATTGATCGACCACGAATACCACGTCGAAGGCGAACTGCGCCGCGAAGTGGGCGTGAACATCAAACGCTTGATGGACTTGGGCTGCTACCGCGGTCTGCGTCATCGTAAAGGTCTGCCCGTTCGCGGTCAAAGAACGCATACGAACGCTCGTACGCGCAAAGGTCCCGCGAAACCCATCGCAGGCAAGAAAAAAGCTGTTTAATTGAAAGGCGATTGATTCATGGCTAAAGCTGCTACAACTGTTCGCACGAAAAAGCGCGAACGCAAAAATATCACTTCCGGTATTGCGCACGTCAATTCGACGTTCAATAACTCGAAAGTGACGATCACCGATGCTCAGGGAAACACGATTTCGTGGTCTTCCGCAGGGGCTCACGGTTTCAAGGGTTCGCGTAAATCGACCCCGTACGCCGCGCAGGTCACCGCCGAAGACGCCGGCAAAAAAGCCGCCGAACATGGTATGAAAACTTTGGAAGTATGGGTCAAAGGTCCCGGCGCGGGTCGTGAATCCGCTCTGCGTGCTTTGCAAGCCGTCGGCTTCGTCATCACGGCGATTCGTGATGTGACCGCGGTTCCCCACAACGGTTGCCGTCCCCGCAAACGCCGTCGCGTTTAAGGAATGGACGCGAGTCGTTTACGGCTCGAATCGTTCAGGAGTGTGTTTTCCGTTCGGAAAATACTTTAAATTACAAAGCAGGAGAGATACCCGTGATTCAGAAAAACTGGCAAGACCTGATTAAGCCGAGCAATATCGAAGTCGAACACGCCGAAGGTTCCGCGCACAAAGCGACAATCGTCGTTGAACCGTTGGAACGCGGTTTCGGGATGACTTTGGGTAACGCTTTGCGCCGCGTCTTGTTGTCTTCACTGCAGGGAGCTGCGGTGACCGCGATTCATATCGACGGCGTTTTGCATGAATTTTCTTCGATTGAAGGCGTTCGTGAAGACGTTTCCGATATTATTTTGAACATTAAAACGCTGGCTCTGCGCTATGACGGCGAAGGCACCCGCCGCATGACTTTGAAAGCGGAAGGTCCGTGCGAAGTCACCGCCGCGATGATTGAAACGGGACATGATGTCGAAATCATGAACCCCGAACTGGTCATCTGCACGCTGGACAAAGGCGCGAAGTTGAACATGGAGCTGACGGTCGGTACGGGCAAAGGCTATGTCCCCGCGTCCCAGAACCGCCCCGAAGACTGCCCCATCGGATTGATTCCCGTGGATTCCATCTTCAGCCCGATCACCAAAGCTGTTTATCAGGTTGACAACGCCCGCGTGGGGCAGATCACCAACTATGACAAACTGTCTTTGACGGTCGAAACGAACGGTACGGTTTCTCCGGAAGACGCGGTCGCTTTGGCGGCGCGCATCTTGCAGGAACAGCTGAAACTGTTCGTCAACTTCGAAGAACCGGAAGAAGACGTCGAAGCCGAAAAGAAAGACGAACTGCCGTTCAACCGCAATCTGCTGCGCAAAGTCGACGAATTGGAATTGTCGGTGCGTTCCGCGAATTGCCTGAAAAACGACAATATTGTTTACATCGGCGATTTGGTTCAAAAGACGGAAGCCGAAATGCTGCGTACGCCGAACTTCGGTCGCAAGTCTTTGAACGAAATCAAAGAAGTTCTTTCTCAGATGGGATTGCATTTGGGTATGGAAGTGGTCGGTTGGCCGCCCGAAAATATCGAATCGCTGTCCAAAGGTTTGGAAGAACCGTTCTAACAATTTCCTGTTCGGTTGAACAGGGCTGTGACATACGCGATAACTTGAGGTTTGCGATGATTTCAAGCGAGCGGTGTCAGAGAAGTTTTTATCGGTTTCGTGCGCGAAACCATGATAGGAGGAAATTATGAATCATCGTAATAGTAAGCGTAAGCTGAACAAATCGTTCGCACACCGCCGTGCCATGTTTGCCAACATGGCGAATGCGTTAATCAAACATGAACAAATCAAAACCACGTTGCCCAAAGCCAAGGAACTGCGCCCTGTCTTTGAAAAGCTGATCACGATTGCTAAAGTCGGTGATTTGCACAAACGTCGTCAGTTGATTTCTTTCCTGCGCGATGAAAAAATGGCTGACAAGATGATTGCCACGCTGGCACCCCGCTACAAAGACCGCAACGGCGGTTACACCCGCGTTTTGAAAGCGGGTCTGCGTTACGGCGACTGCGCTCCGATGGCGATTATCGAATTGGTCGATCGCGACGTCAAGGCTAAAGGACAGGACTCCGGTGTTGTCGTTGAAGCCGAAGCGGAAGAAGCGAAATAAGACGTTGATTTCTTCAACAAAACGAAAAGGCAGGCTTTTTTAGCCTGCCTTTTTGCATAGGGGCGATTCCCCCTTGTTTCGTGCGCTTTATTCTGTTATCTTGATATTGCGTTTGTGAAAAAGACGGACGCAGGGCGTCAGAAACCCTTTTAAACCTAGTCGCACTGCATATCGCGACTTTAAATATTTATGCCGATTTCTGCCTTAGGGCGGATGTCGGCTGAATATGGCTATCTGCCTAATAGGTCGAGCCGTGCGCATTCATACGGTTTCTGATTATGGGGACAAGTGTTTTACTCGGTTCCGTTTGTTTTCCCTTCTTGTTTCTTGTTGTCTTCAACATATTGATATTCCTTAATAAATCCGCTTTTCTGCCTTTGGAAGCCAAGCGCGCGCATTTTCTGTTTTGAACGGATTTTTTCTCCGCTTTGTTACCCGTGTGTTACCCCGACAAAGGAGAAAAAACGATGAATATCAACAAATCTTTCATAAACGATCTGCGTTTTGACGGTGCGGAAAGAACCTATTTTGACGATTCCCTCAAAGGCTTCGGCGTGCGTGTCCGCAAAGGTTCCGCCAGTTATATCGTGATGTACCGCAACGCTTACGGAAAGCAAAAGAAGATGACGATTGCGAAAACATCTCAAATCACACCTGCGCAAGCGCGCGAAGAAGCAAAACGGATTCTTGCTCTTGTCGTTCAAGGGAAAGATCCCCAAAACGACAGAATCGAAAAAAGAAAGGCTTTGACGGTTGCGGAGCTGGCGGACTCTTTCTACGAAAAAAGGAAAACCCGCATTAAACCCAACACGCGCACTGATTACGAAAACCATATCCGCAATCACATCAAACCTTCCATCGGCAAGATGATCGTCAAAGAAGTCTTGCGCGGAGATATTCAAAGGCTGTATGACGACCTGCTTTCCGGATCGTATGTCAAAGAACGTTTCAAACGCGAAGATCATAAATTTATTGCGACGGCGAACAACTGCCTGTGCGTTTTAAGCGGTATGTTTGAATACGCCGTTGACAATGGTCTGACGGAACACAATCCGTGCCGCAGAATTAAAAAATTGCCGAATAACAAACGGGAAATTTTTCTTGACGAGAACGGCTTGAAACGGTTGGGAGAGGCTTTACGACAGAGCAATTATATTGATAAGTTCGCTTTAAATTCCGTCAGGCTGTTGGCGATGACCGGTTGCCGGTGTAACGAAATTATGACGCTGAAATGGAAATATATCGACTTCGAATCGCAAGTGTTCCGCTTTCCCGACACGAAAACGGGAGCACAAAACCGACCTTTCGGAATGGCAGTAAAGGAACTGTTGTTAAAAATGAAGACGGAAATCCGTCCTGAAAATGACGAAGATTTTGTATTCCCCCGCGTAAAGAAAACGGCTGACGTCGCAAAAAACATCTTTAAAAGAACAATCAAAAAATATCCGGGGTTGGAAAATCTTTGCGCCCACGTCTTGCGGCACAGTTTTGCTTCCATGGCGGCGGCTTTGGGGTATTCCGATGCGATTATCGCGGGTCTGTTGGGGCATAAACTGCATACGATTACAAACAGATACACGCATCTGACGGATAAATCGCTTATCCAAGCCGCCGATGTCGTCAGTGAAAAAATCGCGGAATTGATGGGAATATGACACAGGAACAAACGGGGTGTTTTAACGGCGCAGGATACCCCGTTTGTCTGACAAAACGAAAAAACGCTTTTTCCGCCCCGCCGCAACTGCTTGATTTTATTGAGAGCGGTCTTTGGGCAGGATAGCCTTTTCGTATGACGAAAAGAGCGGAAATTATGCGCGTAATCTGATTTAAATATATCTTCATACTTGCGCATAATCTGATTTTTTGATATTTTTAAACATGCGCATAATCTTTAAAACAAGAGGATAAGATGTTTTACAATCGCAAATTTTATAAAACTTTGCTGGCGTGGAAAGAAGAAACCGGCGGGAAAAAAGCCGCCTTAATCGAGGGGGCGCGCCGGATCGGGAAATCGACTCTTGTTCAGGAATTCGGAAAGAACGAATATAAATCCGTTCTGGTTATTGATTTTGCAAAAGCCTCCGATACGGTCAAAGAATGGTTCAAAACACAAATTAACGACCTTGATACGCTGTTTATGCTGTTGTCCGCGGAATATGGCGTTCCTTTGTTTAATCGGGGATCACTGATTGTTTTCGACGAAGTTCAAATGTGCCCGAAAGCAAGAGAGGCGATTAAGTATTTGGTTGCGGACGGGCGATATGACTACATTGAAACAGGTTCTTTGATTTCGATTAAAGAAAACGTGAAAGACATTCTGATTCCGTCGGAAGAACGCCATTTCAGAATGTATCCGATGGATTTTGAAGAGTTTTGCGACGCTTTCGGAGAAAAGGGAATAATTCCGTATATTCGGACTTGTTTTGCCAAACGGGAACCTTTGGAACGCGCTTTGCACAACAAAGCGATGCTTTTATTCAGACAATATCTGCTGGTCGGCGGTATGCCGAAAAGCGTTGAGGCTTTTTTGGAATCGGGCAAAGATTTTTCAAAAGCGGATATTGAAAAGCGCGACATTCTTGAATTGTACCGAAGTGACATCGCAAAAATCAAAGCGCATTACCGTTCCAAAGTCACGGCGATTTTCGATCAAATTCCCGGTTTGCTTTCTCAACATGAAAAGCGCGTTGTCTTTAAAGAAATATCCGCAAAAAGCTTTGCCGATCATTATGAAGACACTTTTTTTTGGCTGGGCGATTCAATGATCGCAAACGAATGTTTCCTTTGCAATGATCCGAACGTAGGACTTTCGCTAAATGAAAACCGCGCATATATGAAATGCTATATGGGCGATACGGGATTGCTGACCAGCCATGCTTTTGATGAAAACGAACTGTTGGAAGACAGTGTTTATAAACAGATTTTAACCGGAAAATTGTCCTTGAATAACGGAATGCTGTATGAAAATGCCGTGGCTCAAATGCTGACGGCAAACGGACACAAGCTTTATTTTTATACGCATTACAATGTTGATACGCACCGGAACGATATGGAAATCGACTTTCTGCTGTCGAATAACAGCAAACTGAAAACCAAACTGTTTCCGGTGGAAGTCAAATCGGGCGAACGGTATTCAATCAAGTCGCTATTGAATTTCCGCGAAAAATTCAAAGACCGTATCGGCGAATGCTACATTATCCACCCGAAAAACTTCACGATAAAAGACGGTATCATCTGCCTGCCGCCGTATATGACGATTTGTTTGTAAAGTCGCGGCGGCGGTTAATAATACTCCCGTCGCGACGAACGCGTTTACCTTGCTGACGGGCGAAAAATTCGGAAAAAATCATCGAAGCCATACGGCAAGATCCGTCCGTAACGATTGAAGAACTGACAAAAATCACGCAAACGAGGACGCGTTCCGTCGAAAAAAAACTGAAAAAGCGGAAAGATCAAAACCATATCACCTGTATCTGTGCAACTAACGGTTGAAAATTGGAAGCGAAATAACGTTATTTTCTGGGCTAAGTTTGTGCATAATCCCGTTTTATTCTCGAATAGCTATATAAAATTTGGTTAACAATAAGTTATCTTTGCAGTTTCTATGAAAACGTTTGTAGTATGACTTGAAATAAAAAAGTTCCACATGTTTATAAAACATATTGACTTTTTTATTTGTTTTTGTAAAAAAGAAACCGCTTCGTTTTCAACGAAGCGGTTTAGAAACAGATAGGTTATCTACGGCATTAGATAACCTATTTTTCTTTTCGGACACCTTTAAACGGTTTTTTGTCCGCTTTTTGATCAATGAATTGCCCTGATTCAGAATCGCGTTTTACCCAACGATCTGTTTTAGGATTATACGTTTGCGAACGTCCTTTTACAGCTCCGTTTCTATGTCCATCCCCTGTAGGTGGGTTTGTCGCCATTTTAATCACCTCCTTGTCATACTTGCCATTTTAGAGCAAAAAACACATACCGTCAACAAAAAAACATTTTTTTGTCTCAAATATTGACATTTTGTCCCAACGCGCGTATTCTCTAATCAGAGGTGAGATTATGAAGAAAAAAAGCATTTTAAATTTGATCAAATATCATACTGAAAAAAACGAGGCGGCTTTTCGTGATGAAGCTTATGAAATCGCACGATATTTTGACGAAATGAAAGAACCTCAATTGTCTGAATACATTATGGCTCTTTTATCCGATTCTAATACATTTTATCCTCAGATAGAAGCGACTTCATTTACATTTTTGAAAAAAGTTGATGTCGGACATGATTCGTTGCCTCTCCCAGATGTGATAAAGGAGGATATTATCGGCATTGTGAATGCAGTAGGTCATAATGTTGGAATCAATAAATTTTTGTTTCAGGGACCTCCAGGGACGGGAAAAACGGAGACGGTTAAACAAATAGCCAGAATTCTCGAAAGAGAGTTGTTCGCTGTAGAGTTTAGCAACGTTGTCGATTGCAAATTAGGACAAACATCAAAAAACATAACAAAACTTTTTAAAGAGCTGTCAGAAATGATTTGCCCTCAAAAAGTGATAGTTCTTTTTGATGAAATTGATGCTATTGCGATTGATCGAATTAATTCAAACGATTTAAGAGAAATGGGACGGGCAACATCCACCGTCTTAAAGGGACTTGATTCATTAAATGAAAATATTGTTCTTATAGCGACAACAAATTTATACAATGCTTTTGATAAAGCGTTAACAAGGCGCTTCGACAGTATAATTGATTTTAGTCGATATACTAGAGAAGATTTGCTTCAAATAGGTGAGCTTATTTTAGAGCATTTTTTAGAAAAATTTAAATTTGCTGGCAGAAATGTTAGGCTGTTTAAAAAGATAATAAATAGTATGGATACGATACCTTATCCAGCTGAATTAAAAAATATAATAAAGACATCATTGGCTTTTAGTAATCCCAATGATGAGTATGATTATCTGAGGCGTCTCTACATTGCAGTCAGCAAGGGAAGAGAGAGCTTGACTGTTCAAAATCTTTCTCAAAAAGGATTTACAGTCAGGGAAATAGAGTTTTTAACAGGTATTTCAAAAAGTCAGGTGTCAAGAGGGAGAAATAAAACATGAATAATCTGTTGTATTTGAAAGGGACATTTATTCAAGCAGATAGACAAGGAACTGTCGGTGCGCCGTTACTTCCATCTGGTCAATGTGTATCAGTTATTCATTTAAAAAAGCTCCAACAAGATTTGAAGAATTTAAAAAAATTCTGGGAAAAAGAAAAACTTTTTTCTGGTGCTCTTGTTGATGTATTTTATAGAAAAGTCGCCGCCAAGACAAATAGAGTAAAAAAAATTCTTTCCATTAAAGATGGGGAAATAAACAATACAGTTGTTGGAGCGCGATTTACCGATACAAATTCACCAAAGCATATTATTACTCATTATATTTCGTTGGATTCTATAAATGAATCTATTGACAATTTGCAAAAATGCATTGAAGTAATAGAAAAAAAATTAGATAGCGTAGATATAGATAGAAGCCTAACTGAAGAACTTTCCAAATCAAAAAATCCTTTCGGGCAGAACATTTCAAAAACGCCGTTTCTTCAAACAATTGTTGATGCGAATTATGTTGAAAAATTTGCGGTTCCAGAAAACAATATTGATATAAAAAATGAAGCGATTGTCACGATTTATAAGACAAACCTTTCAACCATAGAGCTTATGGATAAATTGGGGATTAATATACAGTCTAATAGATTAATGGAAGATACGACAATTTTACTCCAACCAGACGAGTTACGTCTTTTAAAACAAAAAGCTCCGTATTTGATTTCAATGGCAGTCAGTGATTTGTCTTTGATTGACTCAACAGATTTTGGTTTTCCAAAATATTGCAAAGCTTCTATCCCTTCTCCTAACAACGAACCAACAATAGGTGTGATTGATACACTTTTTGATGAAACGGTTTACTTTTCTGAATGGGTAAATTTTAAGAATATGCTATCAAAGGATATTCCAGTTTCCCAAGAAGATTATCAGCATGGAACTGCTGTTTCTTCGCTTATTGTTGATGGTCCCGCTTTCAATCCGGAACTTGATGATGGATGCGGTCGTTTTCGTGTTCGGCATTTTGGGGTATCGACGGGACAGAGATTTAGTTCTTTTTCTATTTTAAAGAATATAGAACAAATTGTCTCTTCAAATAAAGATATTAAAGTGTGGAATTTATCTTTAGGTTCTATAAAAGAAATAAATAAAAATTTTATTTCACCTGAAGCGGCTATTCTTGATAAAATTCAATATGAAAATGACGTTGTTTTTATTATAGCGGGAACAAATAAAGGTTCTGATATAGAGGATAAGTTTATAGGAGCGCCCGCTGATTCTATTAATTCATTAGTCGTAAATTCGGTTAAAACAGATAAAACTCCCGCATCGTATTCAAGGCATGGTCCAGTTTTATCGTTTTTTACGAAACCGGATATTTGTTACTATGGCGGCGATGATAATAAATACATCCGTGTCTGTACGCCGACCGGAGAAGCTTTCGTTAAAGGAACTTCTTTTGCGGCTCCTTGGATCGCAAGAAAAATGTCATATTTGATAGATATACTAGGCTTTAACAGAGAAACTGCAAAAGCTTTAATTATTAACTCGGCGACTGATTGGAGTAAACAAGGAGAAAAATCTCATTTAATGGGTTTTGGTGTTGTTCCTATTAGAATAGAAGATATACTAAGAACGCCTGATGATGAAATTCAATTTATTTTAGCAGGTGTTTCTGAAAAATATGATACGTATAATTTTAGTATTCCTATTCCAGTAAATAAGAACAAACATCCATATATTGCTAAAGCAACTTTATGTTATTTTCCAAAATGTTCCAGAAATCAAGGAATCGATTATACAAATACGGAACTTGATATTTCCTTTGGTCGTTTGCAAAGAAAGCAAAATTCTAAAGTTGGAATTAAAGCCATTAACAATAATTATCAGTCCGATGATGGCGTTCATGTTTGTTGGGAAGAAGATGCTCGTAAGCAATTCAGGAAATGGGATAATGTTAAACATATTCGAGAAGTGTCGAATGAAAGAGGAAAGGCGAAAGATGCTTATGGCGAAGGTTTATGGGGAATTAGTTTAAAAACAAAAGAAAGATTGGATGAAAAATTTGGTAAAAACATTAAATTTGCAGTGATTGTTACGCTGAAAGAAATTAATGGTGTTAATCGTATAAATGAATTTATTCAAAATTGTTTGTTTAAAGGTTGGCTTGTTCAGAAAATAGATGTTGAAAATAGGCTTGATATTTACGAAAAAGCAGAAGAAAATATAATATTAGAGTAATAGAATGCATTTTAATACTTTTTTTGATATAAGAGGATAAATTTATAAAATATCCCCTCTCCACCTAGATTGGCTTTGTCTGGAAGATGTGAACATGAGAGAGGCTATTTTTTATCTAAGGCTTTTGATTGCCTATGGGATTTCAGATAGCCGATTAAGAACATGACGCGTCAAAAATCCGACGAAGCTTTTTCGATATGACTACTCGGCTTTATCTAATAGAACGATCAGGATTTTTCTGTTTTTTCCGTGAAATAGAGTTTCGGCAGATTTTCGATAATTTTATTCGTTTCCATACTGACGGTGATGACGGACAGGAGCAAATCGAGGATATAGCGCGGTTGATTGTGTTCGATTGCCCAATCGTTCGGGTCGTTGGTGATGCCGCTGTCTTTGTCCGTTTTGATTTGGTAGCGTTCCATCACCCATTCGATCGCGGAGCGGCCGTTGACGACATAGTCATACGCTTTTAGGGGAATGTTTGAAACGGTGATGAACGGATTGAAAACGATTGTCGATTTATCGTCCTTTGATTTGAATCGCATTTTTTCAACGTGAAATTTTCCGTGTTCCGCGCCCGAAACAACAACATCGGGACAAGGCGCGACGGTTTCATAATTCAAATGCAAGTCGGCAAGATCACGTCCGGCTTTGCTGAACGCCCGAAAGTTCGCCGGATTGTCGATCAACGGAATCCGCGGAAGCATTTTTTTCAGGTCGGCGGCAAAGGTTTCGCGGTATTCGGGCGCGTGCAGAAAACCGTAAACGTAATAGAAAATATCCTCTTTCGTGATTTTAAAGTCGATTTTCCGCGCCTGTTGTAAAATGAAATCCGTAATTCCGTCATGACGGACATAATCGGAATCTTGCGTATCGAAAAATCCGCACTGTTTATGTTCCACACGTTCATACCAATACAGAGGGAAACATTGGCACGCCGCATTTAATCCCAAATCGGGAACAACATTTGAAATCAATGCGTTAAATTCGCCTTTGTGACTTAATCCCGATATACAAATGCACAGATTCTGATGATTTTTTGTTGGAAACAATTTCGGCTGCTGGTAAACACGTTCGTTCCAAAAACGATTGAAATAAAGATATTGTTTTGAAAAAGGACGATAGATGCTTTCAATTATACATTGATTGTCAAAATGCTTAATTTCATTGTTTTTCACCGCTCGTTTTAAATTATCTGACCAACTGATTTTTTTTGTATCACATTGGATAAAATCATTGATGGGAACGCTGTGATTCGATGTTTTCCAACGTTCGACGTCCGATTGGTAAAATGAAATTGTTTTTTGCATATTAACGGCAATTTTTTCAGCCGAAAAATTATAGCACCACGCGTCGCGTTGCGTTTTCAAACCATTTGAATAGAACGGTGCGAAAAATGTGTTTTTATTGTTTTTGTTTTCCTTGTCCCCCAAAGCAATAAAGGTATTAAACGCGTCGTTCCGTTGGCTGAGCCAGTCGCCGTGTTCGTTTGGCGTGATGATTTCAGTCGTGAATTTCGGATTGAAAATGCTTTCGCTTTCTTTGATGATTTCCAATTTTTGTTCGCGGGTCAAATAATCGCCGATGTCGTGATAACGGATTTCAGCTTTATCGCGTTGTACTTTCGGATTTTTAACCAAAATTGTAATCGCAATCGGCGTGCGGCTGCCCAGTCCAAAGATATTGCCGGCTTCTTTGCGTCGTAATTCTCCAGACGTTCTGCAATTCCCGCGTAAATTAAAAACGTAAATCGAGGAAAATTCTTTTTCCAAGCATTTGCGGAATCCGTCTTGCGCGTTTCCGTCCAGCCAAGCACCGTTGGATACAAACCCGATGATGCCGCCGTTGTCGGGATCAAGGCGGTCGGATGACCAACGGAACGCTTTGATATATGTGTCGTACAGGGAATTTTTATTTGTCGCGTTTGTGTTTTTGACATACGTTTCGGCAATGCGGCTGTCCAACAACGGATATTTTAAATTTTGCGCGTTGTCGTTTGCGGATTTCTGTCCCACCGAATAAGGCGGATTGCCGATGATGATTCTCAGCGGGGCTTTTTTCTGCGCAATCACACGTTCCGAATTGACTGGGAAAATCTTTGAAAACAGTTCTTCGCTTTCGTTCAGCTGGAACGTGTCCGTCAAGCATATTCCGTTAAAGGGCTGATAGCCCTCCTCTTGCGGATAGGCGGATTCGATGTTCACGGAAGCGATGTAATACGGAAGCAACAGGATTTCGTTCGCGTGCAATTCCTTTTCGTATTTGCGTTTCAGATCTTTGTCTTTGATCAATCCGCTTTGCAACAGGCGCGTGATAAACGTTCCCGTTCCCGTGAACGGGTCAAGGATATGCACGTTTTCATCGGAAATCGAACGGTTGAATTCCCGTTTCAGCACATCGGCAACCGACCGGACGATAAAATCAACCACTTCGACGGGGGTATATACAATCCCCAGTTTTTCAACGGTTTTCGGCATCGCGACTTTGAAAAACGTATTGTACAGCTCGACAATGATTTTTTGTCTGCCTTCCGCGTTATCGACGCCTTCGACGCGTTCTTTGACGGAATCGTAGAATTTTTCAAGCGTTTTCTGGTCTTTTTCAATCGCCTGCCCGTCCAAAAAGTCGATAATTCTTTGCATGGATACGGAAATGGGATTCGTTTTGACAAACGAACTGTTTTCAAACAACGCTTCAAAAACGGGGCGCGTGATAATGTGCTGTCCCAACATATCCAACGCTTCGTCAGCCGTGACGGACGGATTGATGTTTTTGTGCAGACCGTTTAAAAACTCGTCAAAAGCGGCACGAGCCTCCGTGTCCGAGGCGACCAGACCGGAAATGCGCGCTTTGTGGCGCGCGGCGATGTCGGCGACGTCCTTCGCCCATTGTTCCCAATAATGCCGGTTGCCGACTTTTTTGACCATACGGGCGTAAATCGCGTTTTGCAAATCGCCAAATTGAAAAGCCAGCTGCTCGGCAATGGATTCTTCGGGTATGCGCAACGCCGCCGTTCCTCCGACCAAAATATTGTTCGGGCGTTTTTTATTCAACTCGATTTTATTCACAAAGGCGTTGAAACGGTCATCATGCGCCCTTAACGCGTTTAAAACCGACCATACGACATCAAAGCGTTTGTTGTCGTTCAGGGCTTCCTCTGCCGGAACGCCGGCGGGAACGACGACGGGTATGACAATGTATCCGTACCGTTTGCCGTCTGCGCGGCGCATCACGCGTCCGACGGATTGCACGACATCAACTTGCGAATTGCGGGCGGAAAGAAACAGCACCGCGTCCAGCGTCGGCACATCCACGCCTTCGGACAAACAGCGGACGTTCGTCAAAATACGGCACTCTTTGCCGTTCGCCGGCGCGTTTTTCAGCCACGACATCTTTTCGTCGCGCAAGCCTGCGCCCATGCCGCCGTCAATATGATCAGCGCACACGTCAACCAATTCTGCGCGGTCTTCGGGCGTCAATGAATCATAATAGTCGTTTTTAAATTCGTTAAAGACATTCGCGATCTGTTTTGAAATTTTGATGTTTTGACAGAACGCGACTGCGCGGCGCATCGGTTCGGGATCGGATTGTTTCAGCAATCCTTCGTCAATCAGCATCCGTTTGGACAGCGCATTGATGCACCCCATCAATTTCGTCGCGTCGTCCGTGCTGATTTCTTTGGTTGCATCGGAAATCGCACGTTGCAAAGCGGGCGGAATTTCCTTGTCGCTTAACGTCAGAATCAAAACTTTGTAATCGGACAGCAATCCTTGACGGACGGATTCGGCAAATCCGATACGGTAAAATTCCTCGCCGTAAATCGCGGGATCGTCCATGGAACACAGCAGAATGTCCTCTTTTTTTGCTTTTTCCTTGACATCATCGCGGTACAAACGCGGCGTCGCCGTCATATACAGCCGCTTTTTCGCTGGAATAAACGCGTTTTTGTGGATTTTGGTAAAGGCGGATTCCTCTTTGCCCGTCAAAATCGAGCCCGTTGTCCGATGAGCTTCGTCGCAAATAATCAGATCGAATTCAAAACCGACCTGTTGTTGCGCTTCGGAAACGATGTCGATGGATTGATAGGTCGAAAAAACAACCGTCATGCCGCTTTGAGTTTCGGCGTATCTGAGTTGCTTTACAATGTTGCGGACGTTTGTTGATGCGGGTAGAGCCAAATCAACAATCGAAGAAAGCGCGCCGTCATCTTCGCTTTTTTTGGAATCGCGGGTGATTTCGGCATCTGAACAAACACAAACCGGATTGATTTTTTCCGCCGCCTGCGCCGTCCATTCGCGCAAAGTCTGTCCCAACAGCGCGATTGAAGGAACAAGAAACAGCACTCTGCCGTTTTGCGCTTCCGTTTCCGCGATTTTCAGCGACGTAAAGGTTTTGCCCGTGCCGCAAGCCATAATCAACCGACCGCGATCCGCCGTTTTAAAATGTTCGTGACAGGCTTGTAAAGCTTCGGTTTGATGCGGTTTCAGCGGGTATTTCGCTTTCAGGGCTTTCGCGCCGCAAATACCGTTTTCCAACTCCGTCCAATCAACGGGCGCGTTTTCCAATTCTGTCAGCGATAAGCGCGAAACGGGCGGATTTTGGTTGCGGATCGTCTTTTCAGCCTCGCTGTTCCAGCGATTTGTCGTCGAAATCCACAATCTTTGAGCAAAAGTTTTTCCATCGTCAAACATGCGCGAAGACGTCGCCAAAAAGCTGTCCACGGCGGGCTTGTCGATATAGGAGTCATCGGCAAAACACTTGCATTGAATCGCCCAATAATCGCCGCTTTCCGTTTGCGCGACCAAATCTATGCCAACGTCTTTGCCGCCGAAATCGGATTTATAGGGAAAGTCGTCCCACAACCACACCGTTTGGAACCTGTCGGCATACAGCGGATCGGTTTTTAAATACGCCTGCATCAATCGCTCAAAACGCGTTCCTTTGTCGCGTTCGGAATAGGCTTCGGAGCGATATTTTTTCAATACTTCGTTAAACGCGGGCATTTTCCAACCTTTCCCAATCTAATCTTCGTTAGGTTGGGAAGGTTGCTTAAGTTAAAAATCTGCTGAAAACTTAAAGAACTTGCCAAAAGCGGTAAAGGTTGGTACGTTTCAACCTAACGAAGGTTTTCTTGGGACAGAAACCTGTAAACCGTGCTTTTTCCGACATTGTGTTTTTTGGTGATTTCCGCGACGGTCGCGCCGTTTGCCAGTTCCGCGCGGATTTGGGCTTCCTTGCCGTCCAGAACGTGACGGCGGTTGACGCTGCCGAACGGTCTGCCCAGTTTTCCGCCGTTCATTTTGCGGCGTTGCAGGGCTTCTTTGGTGCGTTTGCTGATCATTTCCCGTTCCAGTTCGGCTACCAGCCCGAAAGCGAACGCCAGAATCTTGCTCTGCACGTTGTCGCCCAGTTCGTAGCCGTCCTTGACGGTCAGCACTTTTGCGCCGATTTTCATGCAGTGTTCCAAAATGGAAATGACCATAAACAGCCGCCGCCCCAGCCGCGACAATTCTGAACAGATGATCACGTCCCCCGATTTTATCCGTTTCAGCAGCTTGCCGAGTTTGCGCTTTTCGGGTTCTTTTATCCCCGACACGCCGTCGTCGATAATCCAGCTTTCAATCGGCAGTCCGCGCGCCCGCGCCAGTTCCTCCACGCCGATTTTCTGATTGTCGCAATCCTGCTTGTCCGTCGATACCCGCAAATATCCGTACACCGTCATCGTTCGATTTCCCTCTCTTTTTCTTTTGTTTGTCGGGGGTGTTTATGTTCGGCGGTCAGGTTATAGATTTTGCGCCAAGCGGCTTCAATGCCGATGCGGGGATAGGCTAACGGGGAAGTCATGCAGGCGGCGATTTCGTCGCGGCGTTTAAGGACGTTTTCCCTGTCTTTCGGCGTCAGGCTGAAGTTCCTGCCGTTCAACGGCGGAACGGGAGCGGCTTCGTCGGAAAGCGGTTTTCCGAACACGTCCGGTTTTTTGTTTGCATACCAAAACGCCGTGCGCGGGTTTTCGGCATACATTTCCAAGAACAAAACAGCCGCTTTGTTGCCGTCCTTAAACCTTTGCGCCCAAACGTCCAGAGCTTCCGGCGTGCGTTCCAATTCGGGAAGCCTTTGCAAAAACGGTATCGGACGAGATCCCTTGTCGCGCAAAACAATCTCCGCGTTTTTAGCGTGCCATTCCGAAACTTGCCGTTCCAAAAGCGTCTTTTTGATCGGTCGGTCTTCCTCCCGCCTTTGCCGGACAAGCGTGTTTTCCAACCGGATGCCGTAAGACTTCGCGACTTCGACTTGCCGTTGCCGCAACGCCTGTATGTCTTTGCGGTCGAAGGTCAGCCGTTCCCCGAACTCCGTTTTGTTCCTGATAATGACGTGCGCGTGTCTGCTTCCCTGTTCCGTGTGAACGGCGATAAAATACTTCGCGCCCTTTTCCCGATACGGAAACATAAACGCGTCCATAAAGCCTTCCGTTTGCCGGACGGACAGAGAACACGACTTCGGGAAAGAAACGACGAACTGCGTCGTCAGCCGCGTTTTGCGCTCCCGTGTTCCTTTGTTTTCGTTGCGGCGGTCTATCTCCGGATTAAAGTTCCATTCTTTGACGGCTTTTTCAAAATCGGCGGGCTTTATTTCTTTGCCACTTTCGTCGATTACGCGCGTGTCCTTGCCGACGCCGTCCGATTTTTTTCCGATATAACGCAAACTCGCAACAACGGTGCGGCTTGTATAACTTCTGCCTGTGATTTTGACGAACGCTTGACGGCGCCCCGAACCACGTCCGATTTTCCGATCGCGGATGTAAATGCCTCTGATATGTTCGTCAAAAAAGTCATGAGGGCGTTTTCTCATTCAATCCCCGCATCGCGTCCATAGCCGTTTTTTTCAATTCGGAAAGCTCCGTGGTCAGGCTCATCAGTTCTTTGCCCCGTTTCGCGTTTTTCGGATCGGCGTTCAGAATTTTGACGGCTTGGTTCAGATTGACGCCGATTTTGTGCGCTTCAAAAGCAAGGCGTTTCAAAGTTTCCGCTTCCTTGCGCGTCGGCAGGTTTTCCTTGTCGATATAGGCGCAGAGCAGTTGCCGCAGAACGAAAGAAAGCGACCGTCCGAAGTGCTGTTGAGCCTCTTTTTTCAACGAAAGCCCGACTCTGAATTTGATAAATCCGTTCAAGTCGTCAGACTTGTGCCGCGCAGTGCAGGAAAGCTTCGTGACCACATTGTGGGCACCCGCAGCGTTTCCTGCACTCGCTTCTTTCGGTGTTTTCGACGAACGGAAAAACAAGTCCGCAAAACCCGTCATGCGTCATCTCCGCCGCAAGGGATTCCCGTTGATGAAAACGTTTTGGACAGCCGCCGTTCGATCCATTCGTCCAGATCTTCGATTTTGTAAATCACGCGCGTTGTTCCGAACTTGCAGAACTTCGGTCCGCCGCCGACGCAAGCGTATTTCGCCAAAGTTTTCGGGCTGACGGGCAAACCTTGTTTAATGCAGTATTCAGCCGCCTGTCCGCGCGTTAAATATTCTTTCCTGATTTCCATAACGAACTCCTTTGATTGATTTCAAACGCCTTTACGGTGGCATGAAACAAATCAAAGAGGAACCGTTCAAAATGGTGCTTTTGGGAGCTTTTTGATATGGTCAAGAAAATTGACGAGTTGCTTTGCCTGAAAAAATTTTGTATCTTGTAACAAGGTAATTTACGGATGAAAAAATCATCAAACCGGAAATGTCCTCAAAGGAAAGAAACGTCGGAAAAACTGTTACCCCGATGTTACCCGCGGGATTTTTTAAGGATTGAACCGATATGGAAAAAAGAGGAATTAAACAAATAAAAACAATCGGATAATCCCTATTTCAAGATATAAAAATATCCTGCCGTTTTTATTCTTTCTGAAAATCCGCCCACCTTTTTCAGGTGGGTTTGTTTTTTTAAATTAGGGGG